>WNGE01018144.1_pt1 | contig 14068 bp, 14 predicted proteins | sample 5400651 | NCBI WGS metagenome assembly WNGE01 (sample SAMN13153370, study PRJNA577476) | soil metagenome | isolation source: 60 cm soil or saprolite under grassland replicate 2 | place: USA:California | collected 2016-06-15 | reverse complement strand
CAAATGGAGATGCACGCCGCGGTCGCGGAATACGACGCCGTGCGCGAGCGCATGACCGTCTACGCCAGCACGCAGGTTCCCTATTACGTGCATCTGATGCTCGCGCAGATCCTCGACATGGACATGTCGCGCATCCGCGTGATCAAGCCGCATGTGGGCGGCGGCTTCGGCTGCCGCACCGAAGCGCTCAACGTCGAACTGATCGCCGCACTGCTCGCACGCAAGGCGGGCGGCAGCGTGCGCCTGGTCACCAACCGGGAGGAAACCTTCATCACGCATCGCGGCCGGCCACAGACGGATATTCGGCTCAAGATCGGCATGCGCAAGGACGGAAAAATTACCGCCGTCGAGTGCGAATGCTACCAGCGCGGTGGCGCGCACTCCGGCTACGGCATCGTCACGATTCTCTATTCCGGCTCGATGCTTTATGCCATCTACGACGTGCACAACGTCAAATACATCGGCAAGCGCGTGCTCACCAACACGCCGCCCTGCGGTGCGTTCCCGCGGCCACGGCACGGTCGACATCCGGTTCGCCTTCGAAAATCTGCTCGACGAGATGGCAAGCGAACTCGGGCTTGATCCGATGGCGGTGCGGCGCGCGAATTACCTGACCGCGCCGACCTTCACCGACAATGATCTGATGGTGAACAGCTACGGGCTGCCCGAGTGCGTGGACTGGGTGGAGAAAGCGAGCGGCTGGCACGAGCGCAAGGGCAAGCTGCCGAAGGGCAAGGGCAGCATATGCAAAGGTTTGGGCTTTGCCTGCTCGCATTACATCAGCGGCGCGTCCAAGCCCGTGAACTGGACCGGCGAGCCGCACGCAACCGTCAAGATCAAGCTCGATTTCGACGGCTCGATCGTCGTTCTTTCCGGTGCCGCCGAGATCGGGCAAGGGTCTTCGACCATCCTGGTGCAGACGGTGGCCGAGGTGCTTGGCCTCGACCTCTCGCGCGTCCGTATCGTCACCGGCGACAGCGAAGTGGTGCCGAAGGACAACGGCTCTTATTCCTCGCGCGTGACATTCATGGTCGGCAACGCCGCCATCGACGCGGCCGAGAGCCTCAAGCGCGTGCTGGTCACTGCAGCGGCGCGCAAGCTCGAGGCCAAGCCCGAGGAGATCGAGTGTCTCGGCGAGCTTTATCGCGCCGGCGCCCAGGACAAGGGGCTGACCTTCAACGAGGTCGTGACCGAGGCGCTCAAGGACAGCGGCACCATCACCGTGACCGGCAACTACTCGACAATTCCGCAATCGCACGGCGGCAAAAAATATCGCGGCGCCGCCATCGGCGGCACCATGGGCTACAGCTATTCCGCGCAGGTGGTGGAAGTCAGCGTCGACGAGGACACCGGCGTGGTCAGCATCGACAAGGTGTGGGTCGCGCACGACTGCGGCAAGGCGCTCAACCGCTTGACCGTCGAGGGCCAGGTGCAGGGCTCGGTGTGGATGGGCATGGGCCAAGCCATGAGCGAGGAGACCGGATATCACGAGGGCCTGCTCGTCACCGGCAACATGCTCGATTACCGCGTGCCGACCATCCAGGACTCGCCGCCGATCGAGGTCGGCATTGTCGAGAGCAACGATCCGCACGGTCCGTTCGGCGCCAAGGAGGCGGGGGAGGGCTCGCTCGCGGCGTTCCTGCCGGCGCTCACCAACGCCATCGCCGACGCCATCGGCGTGCGGTTCAACATATTGCCCGTGACGCCCGACCGCGTGTTCGCCGCGCTGGAGAAACGCCGCCGCGCGGGCGATGGGCATGCGGCGCGATGATTGCAGGCGCAGATCGGCGCAAGGACAAGTGCGGCGAAATGGAATCAGCGCGGGCCACAGGCTCGGTCTGCTCCCTCTCCCGCTTGCGGGGGAGGGGTGGGGAGGGGGTGAGTGGAAACGCTCCAACTCTATTGCGTGCCCCCTCCCTGTCCCTCCCCCGCAAGCGGGGGAGGGGACGATGTGGCGCTGTCCTTGAAACGGAGTCCATCTGATGGACGCGCTGCCGGAGTTTGCGTTCGTGCGTGCGAGGTCGCTCGACGAGGTGATCAGCGCGCGCGCAAGCCATCCCGACAGTCGCCTCCTCGGCGGCGGCACCGATCTCGTGGTCAATATCCGGCGCGGCATCGTCGCTCCGCCGGTGCTGATCGATATCAATAACGTGGCGGAGCTGCGCGCGATCAGGGCCGATGCGCGTGCGCTCGAGATCGGCGCCGCGGTCAAGCTCGCCGAACTCGCCGCGCATGACGGGGTGGTGCGACACTATCCAGTGGTGGCGCAGGCCGCAGGCTTCATCGCCGGGCCGACCCATCGCAACATGGGAACGGTCGGCGGCAATCTCTGCCTCGATACGCGCTGCTTGTTCTATAACCAGAGCGAATGGTGGCGTGCCGCCAACCACCATTGCCTCAAGACCACCGGCGATATCTGTCACGTCGCGCCGAAAAGCCGCGGCGTCTGCTTCGCCACCTTCAGCGGGGATCTCGCGCCGGCCTTGTTGACGCTCAACGCCGAAGTCGATCTCGCCGGACCAGCGGGCAGACGCACGATCTCGCTCGAAAGCTTGTACATCGGCCATGCGCGGCAGGATCGACCGATCACCGAAACAGAGGGCGACGGCAAACACTATCTGTCGCTGCGTCCGGGCGAGTTCGTCACCATGGTGCGGGCGGGCAACACGCCGGGATTGCGCTCCGCCTACGACAAGATTCGCATCCGCCGCTCCATCGAATATCCCGTGACTGGCGTGGCAGTGGCGCTGCGCCGCGAGGATGACGTGCTTGCCGATCTGCGGGTCGCGTTTACCGGCACCAATCCCCGCCCGGTGCTGCTCAAAGGCACGGCGGAGCTGTGCGGCGGGCCGCTCGATGCGCGCGTGTTCAAGGGGCTCGACGCGCTCGTGCGGGACCAGATCATGTCGATGAAGACGACGTTCACCCCCGGCCATTACCGGCGCCGCGTCGCCGGCGTGCTGGCACAGCGGCTCCTGGCAAAGCTGTTCGCGGGCTGAGGTACGCACGCACCGCGGACAAGTTCATCCCCGCGCCGCTCGCGCGGGAATGAGCGGAGGGCCTGCACCGGCTGAAAAGCGGGCAAATTACAGGCTTCTGCGGTGCAATAAGTCTGATTGAACCAATTTGCCCCTGCCGGCGACTAACTACTAGCAGCCATGGGGTTGGCACATGCGGGGGTCCAAGTTGCGTTTGCGTCGTTCACGGTCTCGAGGCTCGTCCGTCTTGGCGGTGGTCGGCGGCTGCCTCGGGGTCTACGCGGTTTTTGCCGTGACCTTCCATTGGCTGGTCGAGCCCACGGTTAAAAACCAGGCGGTCGCCCCGTACGAGCCCTCGCTCGCGAGGGCTGTGCAGTCCTCGGCGACATCGTTTGTGACGCCGGCACGCCCAGACCTGCCGTCGCGCGTCACCTCGAAGCCCCCAGCGTCAGCCAGGGTCGCGGCACCGGCACCGAAGTCCACGGAGCCCGCCCGTTCCGAACCGCCGTCACGTACCCCACCACCGCCGATGACCGTCACTGCCGCGAGCCCGAAGCCCGCGGAGAGCGCCCGCGCGGAGGCGCGTGTCCCGCCACCGATGATGGCGGCACCGAAGCCCACGGAGACCGCACAATCCGCGGCTCCATCGAGCGCACCGAAGCCCACGGAGACCGCACAATCCACGGCTCCATCGAGCGCCGCAGCGGAGCCTCCGATGACCACCGCGGGGCCGGCGCCGAAGGAAACCTCAGAACAGCCGTCGCTGGTCGCATCGGAATCGGCATCGTCAAGCGCGGCGGCGCAGGAGACCGCGGAAACCGCGCCGAAAAAGAAGAAGGTGGCGCGCAAAACGCCTCGAAATGACCGATCTAGAGACTTGTGGAATCCGATGAACTTCTTTGCCTGGGGCTCGCCCTACGGCGGTCGGCGGTCGTTCTAGCCTTCAGACATCCGCGTCATCGGCGGTCGGCACTGACCCATCTTCCGTCATTGCCGGGCTTGACCCGGCAATCCATCTTCTTGAATGAAGCGCCTTGTTTTCGATGGATGCGCGGGTCAAGCCCGCGCATGACGAGTTAAGAATATCGGCCATTGGTATCAGCCGCTCGACTTTCAACGAAAGTCGCGACGTTCAACCACGTTCGGCATTGTTTTGCAGACGGCATAGAGCAGGCGTGCTTGGCGGCCGACGACGCTCGGCTGCAGATCGATCATCACCGTTCGCGGCGGCAGGGCGCAGGCCAGCGAAAATCCGGAATACTCGCCCCGCCCGTCGATCGTGAGCCTTTGGCCCGAATGGTCCGGCGTGGTCGCCAAACTGACGAAGAACTTTGCTTTGCCGGCCATGGCGACGAGCAGCTTCACCACCCGCTGGCCAATAATCGTGTCCTCGCTCAGCGGCGGCGCGAGCCCACGCAGGAGTCGCTCCGGACCGATTGGCCCATGATCCTCTCGGCCGGCTGCCAGCATGTGGATGAGCTGACTGATGGACTGCGCGACCTGGTCCGCTCGCTTTTTGTTGAACAACCACATCGGACTAACTCCACGCCTCGCAACGATCCGCTACTCGTTCACAGGCCGCAAATTAGCGTTGCCCCTTCGTGCTCGGCAAGCGCGCGACTCCCGAAAGTCGATCGCTGTGACATTTTTGCAAGACGACGGGGGACACGCCTGCCGCCCCCTCGAACTGGATGCCGCGTCCGCCTTCTTTATGCAGATTCAGAACGATTCAGGTCTTCCTCAAAGACAGCTGATGGGTTCCGTGGGAGCATCGCTGCCGACCTGATCTGCGAGTGCTTTGCTGCCACTGCTCCAAACGCCCGCAGCTTTGGCCACATATCTCGCACATTTGGGAGGACTGCCATGACATGTCGAGCGTGGTTGTTGCTTGCCGCATTCCTCACGAGTCCAGTGAGCGTCGCATCAGCCAACGTGGTAGCCGATTGGGACGAGAAAGCTGTCGCCTTCATTCAGCCGAGGATGGTGCCTCCGGTCGCTTATCGGGCGATCGCGATTGTGCATATCGCGATGTTCGATGCGGTGAACTCGATCGAGCCCGTCTATCGCCCCTATTACGCCCAGCTTCCGGCAACGCGGGAAACGTCGAAAGAGGCCGCGGCCGCAGCGGCCGCGGGCACCGTGCTGATAAAGCTTCTTCCGGAAGCTGCTTCCGATATCCAGGTGGCCTTGAAAAGCTATCTGGCGGCGATCCCCGAAGGCGACGCGAAGTCGGGCGGCATCAAGCTGGGCGAGGCGGTTGCGGCCAAGACTCTCGAGGCGCGTGCCAACGACGGCTCGTCGGCCGCAGATGCATATCGGCCCGTGACCACGGCCGGCGTCTATATCCCGACGGCGCTCACCGTCGCCCCTCAATGGCCGGACCTCATGCCGTTCGCGATGACGAGCCCGTCCCAGTTCCGACCAAAACCACCAATCGCGCTCGAAAGCGAGCAATGGGGCAAGGATTACAATGAGATCAAAGAGCTCGGCGCGAAGAACAGCAGCAAGCGAACGGCGCGACAGACGGAGGACGCTCGTTTCTGGCTGCTGACCGGGCCGCTAAGCACGCATCCGCTGCACCGTCAGATCGCTCTTCGGAAAGAGATGTCGGTGATCGACAGCGCTCGCTTCATGACGGTGGTTACCGCCGCTGAAGCGGATGCGATGATCGCGGTTCTGGATGCCAAGTACAAGTATGCGTTCTGGCGCCCGATCACGGCCATCCGTAACGGCGATATCGACGCCAACGCCGCGACCGAGCGCGACGCAACTTGGCTGCCGATCGACAACACGCCTATGCATCCCGAATATCCATGTGCTCACTGCATCGTCAGCTCGGCCGTCGCAAGCGCCGTCGAAGCCATGCTTGGGACGGCCGATATTCCCGAGGTGACCATGACCAGCCCTACGGCGCCTGGGGTGACCCATCGCTGGACCAACCTCAACGCCTATGCGGACGAGGTGGCTGTCGCTCGCATCGCTGCGGGTTTCCACTACCGGTTTTCGACCGTTGTGGGTCAGGACATGGGCCGACAAATTGGCCTCCATGCGGTCAAGACGATCATGCAACCGTTGGGGCCCACGTCAGCGCGGTGATCTGGGCAACTTCGGCACAGAGGGACGTCCCGCCGGCGCCACGCGCCGCTAACGGCCGAAACGCACGTTGAGACCGGCGCGCACGACGCTCTTGGTCTCTGTGACATCGACGAATGCCGGACCCAGCCCGGCGACTTGCGGCGTGAAAGCAATCTGGCGAGTGCCGAAGTCGTAATAGTTGTATTCGACGAAGCCGGATAGGACATTGGTGAAGGCGTATTCACCGCCGACCCCGATCGTCCATCCCGACCGCGTCACGCGCGCGGTATACGCGGTCCCGAGGATGATCGTCGTCGCCCAATAATCGTCGCGCTCCCAGGCGCCGCCGCCCTTGACGTAGCCGAGGAAGCGATCCCAGGCGTAGCCGATGCGGCCGGTGACCGTCGCCAGCGACCTGACCTTGCTGTGATAGGCAACGCCGATCTCGCGCGCGCTGTCGTGGCTGCCCTCGGCATCCGCCCAGGCATAGTCGCCCTGGAGCCCGACCACAAAGCCGCCCGCGAATTGATAGTCGCAACCGCCCTGCACGCCGCCAAGCCAGCCATGCGCCTCATGTCCGCCGAGCGCCAGCTCCAAACCGGGACGGCGGACGGAGGTGCCTTATAGACGGGAGCGCGCATATCGGCCGAAAGCGCTGGACTCGCCAGCGCAATCAGGGCCGCCGTTCCGAGCAGGACTTTCCGCATGACCGCACCCCCGCGTCGTGACGAGGGCATTATGCAAGGAGCCTGCGTCGAATGCTGTAGCTCATCAGCCACATGGGCGTGGAGTTTCGAAAGGGCAAACGAACGCTCGGATCAAGGCGTCTCGCTGCCCGATCGATTGAGAACGGTGCGAAAGCCAAGATGCCCGGCGCCGAGATCGACCTCCTGCGGCTGGCGCGCCGCCGGACGATACCGCGAGCAGTAGTTGGATGCGCACAGGAAAGAGCCGCCCTTGATGACGCGGCTTGGCGACTGGCCGGCAGTCAATGCGAGGTCTTGCAACGCGGGTCCGCTGGGATTGACCGTTGCCTCGCGCGGGTGGCCCGCCCGATACCAATCGCTCGTCCACTCCCAGACATTGCCGATCATGTCGTAGAGGCCGTAGCCGTTCGGCTTGAAGCAGCCGACGGGCGCGGTCCCGGCGTAGCCGTCCTCATTCGTGTTGTAGACGGGGAAGATGCCTTGCCAGCTGTTGGCGATCGGCTTGCCCTCGGCATCGAAGGCGCTCGACCAGTCGTCCTCGCCCTCGCGACCGCCGCGCGCGGCGAACTCCCATTGCGCCTCGGTCGGCAGCTCACGCCCGCGCCAGCGCGCATAGGCGAGGGCATCCTCGTAGGCGATATGCACGACCGGATGATTGTCCTTGCCCGCGATCGAGCTGCCGGGGCCGGCCGGCTCACGCCAATTGGCGCCCGGCACGTATTGCCACCACTGCGTGATCCGGCCGCCGCTGCCGACATTGGTTGGCGGGATGAACATCACGGAGCCGGGAACGAGCAGCTCCCTGGGCATGCCGGGATGCGCCGCGGGGTCGAGCCCACGCTCGGCCAGCGTCACGTACCCCGTCGCCGCCACGAACTCCCGGAACTGCGCGTTGGTCACCTCGTGGCGATCGATCCAGAAGCCGTCGACGCGCACGATGTGGGTGAAGCGCTCCTCCGGACGATGGCGCTCGGAGCCCATGACGAACGTTCCGCCACGGATGAACGCCATCCCCGCAGTGTCGTTGTCCTGCGAGGGCAGGCCGGAATAGGCGGCGCAAGTTCCGAGTTCGCCGCCTGCCGCAGGCCTTTGCGCGAGCGCGAAAGTACCGATCATCGAACTCGCCGCGGCGAAGGCGACGCAACACATCAGCAGGTGGTGCAGCGCCATGGCGGGTCTCCTAACTGCTGCGTCAATCTTCGCATCAGAAATTGTACATGCGCTTGGCCGCGGCGAGCGCCCGCGTGCAGCCGGCGCGATCTCCGCGGGCGTCGAGCCGCTTGGCGCGCGCCATGGCGGCCGCGAAGGTTGCTTGCGCGCGCTCCTCGGCGCGTTTGATCGAGCCGGGCGTCGGTTGGCGATCGAGCTGGGCGCCGATCGATTGCGGCGCCATCGGCCCGGCGTTCGGGTTCCCCGCGGATTGGCGCACGGCCTGCTCGAATTGCGCGATTTCGTTGGTGCAGGGGCCGGCATGCGCCGCTGCGACGCCGAGGCCCAAGGCGGTGGCAGCGATAATGACTGTGGTCACTCGTCCGTTCATGAGCGCGCTCCAGCTTCGATCCGCGAAGGCATAGGATATCCTCAGAAATTGATCGGATAGAGCCAGTTTAACCACGAGTGGGTCCAGGAATATCTTCATGGCGTACCAAAAATTTCCGCCCGCCACTGCAGCGCGCCGCCGCTGTCAGGTCGTGCGGCGCACCGGCGCTGCCGTCTCGGGCGCGTCGCTTACGCTTCGGCAGGCAATCGCGGTCATCACCAGCGCCACACCGGACATGAAAAGATTGATGCCGATAAGCAGGCCGAGCGCCCAAGCCACGCTCCCCGGCCAGCCCGCGATGATGATTCCGGCGAGGATTAAATCGGCGACGCCGCTGATCGCCAGCCAAAGCCACGAGCGCGGAAACAGCTGGCGATGATCGAGCGACGTCAATATCTGCACGATGCCGTGCGCCGCAAAGAAGGCGGCCAGCGCCAGCGTCAGGGTTACCACCCCGGCGAACGGCCGCCACACCAGAAAGGCGCCGATCAGGATCGCCAGCACCGCACTGAGCAATGTCCACACAAAGCCCGGCACGCTCCTCGTCGTGAACAAGGCGGCAAGCCCGACGAATCCGCTCGTCAGGAATAGCCATCCCGCAAAGGTTTCGACTACCAGCGTCGCCACGAAGGGGGAGGCCGCCGCGAGCAGTCCGAGGATCGCCATGACGACGCCCGGGACCAGGAAAAGAACCCAATGGCGGCGGATCGCCGCTCTGACATTGCGTCGGACATCATCGACATTGGCCACACTCATGACTGCCTCCTGGAGCGTCATTGAACGTCTTGACGCTTCATCCCGTGCGCTTGCAGCTGGGGCGCTATTCGAACGCGAAGATGCGCTTCCAGTCGTTCTTCATGCTGATTACCGTCCAGCCTTTGCTCTTCGCCTCGCCATAGAGCGCAGGCGTAAAGGTGCCGACCTTGCTGTCGGGCAGACCTTGCGCCGGGCCGTAGGCGTATTCGCGTGCCGCGTCGTCGTGCAGCACCAGCATCTTCAGCCGCGCGCCGGCGCCGGCGCCGGTCCACTCCAGCATCTGCCGGTCGCCGGTCGAGTTGCCGAACGCCGCGTAGGGCCGGCGACCGATCATGAGGTGAATCCCTTCCGGCTTGCCGGCGTTGTTGTCGTTCAAGATGAGCTTCGGCTCCTTGGTCAGGAACGGCTTGCCGTCCTTGCCGTAGCCGTATTTCGTTCCACCCGCGGTGCCGACCACCTGCTCGGGCGGGATGCCGTAGACCTTGTCGGCATAGACGCGCACGAAGTCCTGACCGCCGCCGGTCACGATGTAGGTCTTGTAGGCGTTGTCGCGCAGGTAACGCAGCACTTCGAGCATCGGCTGATAGACGAGCTCGGTATACGGCCGCTTCCAGCGAGGATCGCGCGCGGTTTCGAGCCACTTCTTCGCTTCGGCGTTGAACTCCTCCACCGACATGCCGGTCAGCGTCGCGGCGAGGATCTTCTCGAGGTCGCGCATCGAGAGCTTCGCTATCGCCTCGCGGTTGCCGGAGAGCACGGTCTTGAACGGCTCGGCGTTCCTGAGCTCCGGCCGCTTCGCCGCCACCGCCGGGACGCGCTCCAGGCAGTAGACCACTTGCGTGTACATCGGATGCTCGACCCACAGCGTGCCGTCCTGATCGAACACCGCGACGCGGTCCTCCGGAATGACGTAGCTCGGACTCGATCGGTCGATGGTCGCGCGCACGAAATCGAAGATCGCTTGCTTTGCCGGCCCTTCGTTCCATGACGGCAGCAACCCGCCCGGCGTTTGCGCCAGCGCGGAGACCGGAAGGAGCGGTCCAGATAACGCCGGCAGCAGCGCCAACGTCGAGAGCAGAACGCGACGATTGATCCCGGAGGAAGGCGCGGTCGGTTTCATGTTCGATTCCGGCGCAGCTGGTTAATTGCTGGAGGGCGGGTTCCTGAGCTTCTCCATGGCCTGTTCGACCGAGAAGCTGCCGGGCTTTTGGCGCGGCGGGAACTGCTTAAAGCTCTCGAGATGCTGCGCCACGAGCGACTGCGCCGGGACGAGCACGAAGGCGTGCTCGACGAACCATCGCACGTAGTCGCCCGCCTCGTGCTGAGCCCGCTCGAACGGATCGGAGCGCAGGTTGAACAGCAGGGGCAGGCGCAACTGCACCATCGGCTGCGCCCAGACATCGAAGCCATGCGCCTTCTGCTCCAGGAACACCGCCTTCCACTGCTCGTAGCGCAGGCCGGCGAGGTTGCCGTCATCGGTCCAGTAGAAGAACTCGCGGCGCTGGTTCGGGCCCTTGCGGGCGAGCAGGTCGCGCTGGTCGTAGCCGTCGAGGTGAACCCTGAAGTTTTTGCCGGCGGCGTCGTAGCCCTGCAGCAGCTTGTTCTTGATGTCCGGCTCGCCGGCGGCGGCGACCAGCGTGGTCGCCCAGTCCTCGGCGGAGAAAACGTCGTTGATCTCGATGCGCGGGGGCACCAGGCCGGGCCAGCGCACCATCGCCGGCACGCGGTAGCCGCCCTCCCAGTTGGTGTTCTTTTCGCCGCGGAACGGCGTCGTGCCGCCGTCGGGCCAGGAGAACGCCTCGGCGCCATTGTCGGTGGTGTAGATGACGATGGTGTTGTTGGCGATGCCGAGATCGTCGAGCTTCTTCAGAAGCTCGCCGATCTGCCCGTCGTGCTCCACCATGCCGTCCGGATAGATGCCGAGCCCGGTCTTGCCCTGGGACTCGGGCTTCAGCCGGGTCCAGATGTGCATGCGGGTCGAGTTGAACCACACGAAGAACGGCTTGCGGTCCCGGACGGCGCCGTCGATGAACTCCATCGTGGCTTTCAGGAACTCTTCGTCGATCGTCTCCATCCGCTTCTTGGTGAGCGGGCCGGTGTCCTCGCATTTCTGCTTGCCCCAGGGGCCGAAACGGGGATCGTCACCGGGCGTGTCGGTCGCGGTCGCGACGCATTTGAGAACGCCGCGCGGGCCGAATTGCGCCCTGAAAGCCGGATTCTTCGGATAGTCCGGATGCTCGGGCTCGTCCTCGGCGTTCAGGTGATAAAGGTTGCCGAAGAACTCGTCGAAGCCGTGCACGGTCGGCAGGAACTCGTTGCGGTCGCCGAGATGGTTCTTGCCGAATTGTCCGGTCGCGTAGCCCTGCGGCTTGAGCAACTCGGCAATTGTCGGGTCCTTCTCCGAGAGTCCCTCCTTCGCCGACGGCAGGCCGACTTTCAATAGCCCGGTGCGCAACGGGGACTGGCCGGTGATGAAGGCAGCGCGGCCGGCGGTGCAGGATTGCTGGCCGTAATAGTCGGTGAAGATCGCGCCGTCGCTGGCGATGCGGTCGATGTTGGGCGTGCGATAGCCCATCTGGCCGCGGCTGTAGGCGCTGATGTTCCAGTAGCCGATGTCGTCGCCCATGATGACGAGGATGTTCGGTCTCTGCGGTTGCTGCTGCGCCGACGCTGGCGCTGGTGCGACCAGTGCGAAAGCGAGCGATGCCAGCAGGGCAAGCCGGATGTTCCAGCTCCTGTTCATCGTTGATCTCCCGACGAAGTGGTTGCTCGATCGGCTTATGGTCCGCGGACGCCCCGTGGGGCGCCCGCATCACCCGCAAGCATCCGAGCTACTGGCTCGGGTGCATCGGTGCCTTCTTGAGCTCTTCCATGACCTGATCCAGGTTGTAGCTCGCCGCATCCTGAAGGGGGGGGGAACTCCTTGTAGGTCTCGAGCTCCTTGAGCCACAGCGCCTGGCCGATGGGCAGCAGGTTCCAGTCGTAGATGTAGCCCGTGACCGGCCCGCCGAGCGCGCCGCTGAACCAGAAATTCGCCTTTTTCCACTCGCCCATCCCCGTCTCGAAAGGATCGCGCTTGAGGTTTACCATGCCGGCTACGAACTGGGTCTGGACTCCCGGGACGACGAAGCCCGTCGAGGTTTCGGGCGCGATCGCGAAATACATCTTCCAATTCTTGTAGCGCACCGCCGACGGGTGCTTGCTGGAATAGTAGAAGAAGGTATCGCGCGCCGACTTCTCCGAACGTCCCGAGAGGTACTCGGTCTGGTCGACGCCATCGAGCGTCGTCTTCACGATGCCGGGATACTGGCCGGCCTCGATCCGCTTCTTCAGTTCGTCTCCCTTGGCGCCGCCCGCGATGTTGACAAACGTGGGCAGCCAGTCGAGCGACGCGAAGATGTCGTTCTTGACGGTCCCGGGTCTGATGACGCCCGGCCAGCGAATGACCGCCGGAGCGCGCATGCCGCCTTCCCAGGTGGTCATCTTTGAGCCCTTGAACGGGGTCGTGCCGCCGTCCGGGAAGGTGAACGTCTCGGCGCCGTTGTCCGTCGTGAACACGACGATCGTGTTGTTGGTCTGGCCCATTTGCTCGATTTTCTGAAGGACGAGGCCGATATTGTCGTCCATCTGCTTCATGCCGGCTTCGTTGACGCCCCAGTCCTTGCCGCCAGGCTCACCCACCATGGCGTAATACTTGTCCGACAGCACGGTCGTGACGTGCATGCGCGCCGGGTTGTACCAGACGAAGAACGGCTTGTTGGTGCGTTGGGGATCGTTGCGGTCGAGGAAGTCGATGACCTTGGCGGAGATCTCCTCGTCCACCGTCTTCGACCGCTCCAAGGTCAGCGGGCCCTGATCCTGGCATGTCTGGTTCCTCGCCGTGCCGTCGGAGGACTTGCACCAGATCACCGGGCGGGGCGGCGTCAGGCAGATCGTCGTCTTCGGATCCACCGCCCCTGGGACTTCCGGGAGGCCGGGGACCGGTGTGTTCTTGCAGGGCGGGGCGACGGTCTGCAGGGTCGGGGTCTTGTTGATGTCCGGGAAGCTCACGCCCTGCATCGCATCCAGGTGGTACAGATAGCCCCAGAACTCGTGGAAGCCGTGGGACGTCGGCAGCGCCTCGGTGTGGTCGCCCGGGCCGCAGGTAGGACGGGCTGCCGGGCAGCTGCGGCGGGATCATGCCGGTGCGCAGCGGGTGCATGCCGGTGAAGAAACTGTTGCGCCCCGCGGTGCAGCTCTCCTCCGCGTAGTAGTGCATGAAGATCGCGCCTTCATTGCCGATGCGGTCGATGTTCGGCGTTTCGCCGACCATCAGGCCGCGGTGATAGATGCTCGGCTGCATCCAGCCGATGTCGTCTCCCATGATGAAGAGGATGTTGGGCTTCTGCTGCTGCTGTGCAGCCGCCGGCGCGCTCGCCGCCATCACGGCAACGAATGACACGAGTAGGCCGAGGCAGAACTTCCTGGTCAGACTCATGGCCAGTTTCCTCATTTTTGGCTGCCCGAACTGGGCCGGCAGCCGGCGCCCGCGCCGACGTTTCGGCGCGATGATGTCGAACATCCTGCGTTACGGCTGGAAGCCCAAAGAGGCCATGCAAGCCTTGTAGGCGTCGGAACGCTGCATGTCCTGGCTTTCTCCACCCGGAAACTCACGGTGAGCCTGGTTGATGCACCTGTGTATTGCCGCATCCCTTGCAGCGTTTTGTTGGGCTGTCTGTTGGGCCGTTGCCTGCGAGGTGAGAGCGGCAGCGGAGAGTCCCAATGCCACAAAGAAAAGCTTATTTGCGTTGCCCATGGCCTGTTTCCTCCGTGTCGACTGCCGAGATGGGCGAGCAGCCGGCGCCCGCTCACCATCCAGCGCCGAACGCCAGTAACACGGCTATATTGCCGTCTCCGATCCCCGACCGGCCATCAGGGTTTCACCGGATAAATGGATGCGGATTGTCCTGATTTCGTTTTGGACAGGAACGCGCGCGGTTCACCCGGTGTTCGCGGGTATGGCCGCGACCCGA
>WNGE01009985.1_pt1 | contig 14068 bp, 10 predicted proteins | sample 5400651 | NCBI WGS metagenome assembly WNGE01 (sample SAMN13153370, study PRJNA577476) | soil metagenome | isolation source: 60 cm soil or saprolite under grassland replicate 2 | place: USA:California | collected 2016-06-15 | reverse complement strand
TACTACGTTCCACGCCTGCACGCTGGAAGCGATGCGTACCCAGGCGTCTCCTGATTTATGCGCAGAATCCAAGTGGTTGATTGCATTCAACTTTAATTCGCACAGGCTTCATTTAATTGAAGCGTGTTCATAAGGCTGCCGCCATTTTCTGTAGTTGACCGTATTCAACTTTTCTTTGCACACACCCCATTTAATTTCCGTGAAACAATTGCTATCAGGCATATCTACCTGATAGCAGGCAGACATACCAGCCGCAATGTTAGGCTACGGAGGGGTTCCGTCTGGATCGCGATTTGCAATGAATATTACAAGCCGCGCCATCCGGCGCGGCTAAATCGGGCCAGGCAAGATTAGTAAGACTGAGTCATCGACAAAGCCATGGATATACGGATGTGAAAACATACAGATCAACGGAGACGCCAATGCCTCTCTTTGTGGCGCTATGACTCCGTGGCAAAGGTTGTGTCCCAAAGTTGTTTGTTTTGGTTTAGAAAGGAGGAACATTATGTTGCAAATGTTTTCACGAATCGCCCTGGCCCTGGTTGTTGCGATCGCCTTCCAGATGACCGCGTGGGCTGGGAAGAATGCGCCAATCAATCGGCTCCCGAGACCTGGCGCCGCGGCCACCTTCCAGGAGAATGTGCCCATCAACCGGCTTCCGAGTCCGGTCACAGCGGCGATCAAAAATCGGTTTCCGAAGAGTGAGCTGCTTTCGGCGGAGAAGGATTTGGAAAACGGCAAGGTCATATACGAGGTGAAGGTCCGGAGCGACGGCCAGAATTACGACATCGATGTCACTCCGAGTGGCAAGATTCTCAAGATCGACCGCGAGGATGACTGACCATTGTGGGCGGGCGTCGCCAGTTTTCGCCCCGCGCATCGGCAGACCGGTCGGTTAGCAAATGCGTGTGGGGTACGACTGTGGCGCGAGTTGTTTACTCGCGCCCGTTTCCTCATCGGACAAAGCCGCAAACAGGGCGATTAAACAAATCGCCCCGCACCGTACACGCATGCGCTTACCGCCAAAAAGCCGCTGACTTTACATCAGCGGCTTTTTTTTAAGCGTTTTTCACTTGGGTATTCAGGAATAACAAACCACGAGGAACACGGGGAACACGGGGAGGTTTAGTTTTGCTCTTCCCCGTGATCCCCGTGACCCCCGTGGTTGATTCAACCTGAACGTTCAAATCGAAGACGCCATAGTTGCCGTTTTTCAGTTTCAATGCTCGTTTTTACCGAGTACGCTCCCGATGGAAGCCTCGGGCGTAGCCTTTGCGGAAGATTTCACGGTACTCACGATCGCCCATGCGATAAAGGCGCGATTTGCCGTAATCGAATCTCCGGCCAGCTCGAGAGTCCTGCCATCCTTTGCGGTACCCCTCGCGAAATGCGCTTCGCTCCTCCATGGATACTCTCTTTTCCAACTGCTCACGACGCATTTCTTGGGGACGTGGCTCCTGCGCCCGAACAGTGGATGAGCTCGATAGTCCAGGAGCGCCCGCAAAGCCCAATGCAAGAGTCAGCGCGAATGTAATTTTTTTGATTTTCCTGAAGTCCATAGTTCTCCTTATCTATCAGAATGCGTGACCGCAAACTGATTTCAAATCTCCTTTCGCTAAACTGATTTCAGGCCTCCTGTTATTGAATGGAACCGCAAGTATCAAGCCAACTAGAAGGGAGTCCTGGGCGGTGTCGAAGTCGCTCACCCTACAAGACATACGGTTATTTCAGGCGTTCAATAAAAGGATGGCTGAATTATTCGCGTACCGTGTCGTATTAAACGGAATCGTCCTGGCCCGTTCAACTCAGGAGGTCGTATTCACCGACTACATGACTTACTGCGCCTCCGCTCCCCGAACTTCGAATGAGCCGTTCCTGAGCAATGAAAAACATCCGGGGCGGCGGCTCAAGTTCAGCCGATTACCACCAGACCCGCTTAATTGATGACCGTTCCGTTTATCGCCAGCTTGCCCGACTTCACTGCGGCGCGCATCACCTGATAGTCTTGCTCCGACTGAGATGTGTGAGCGCAATTCACGCGCCACGCCGCGCCGGCGAGGATGCCCGAGTCTATTGGCAAGCGCTTTCATGGTCATCGCGGCCGTATCGCTTATTTAAATGGCGCCATTGATCCTAATGGAATTCCCCTTGCAGGAAATCTTAAAGTCGATTGCTGGCGCCAGATTATCAAATACGCGCTATGTTATCTGTATGTAGGTGGAATCTATTGATTGCTTTCCTCGCGTCGCTCCTTATGGCCAGCGCGGCTCTAGGACAGAACGAGACGCTGCCTCGGAACAATCAGTTCTGGTTCGATTATGACCCGACGTGGGTTCTAAGCAAGCGGTGGACTCTGGACGTAGATGCCGCTACACGCTTCATCACCTCAGACCCAGCTCTTTGGCAAATACGGCTTTATCCGACGCTGGAATTCAGCCTGTTGAAATGGATGGATCTTACTGGGGGCGTCTGGTTCATTTATACCAATCGGTTCGAGAACTCCGATCTCTTCGAGACTAGGCCTTTCGTGGGAATAAGGCTCAAGAAGGATATTTGGCGCGGCATCAGGCTGAGCAATTACCTCCGCCAGGAGTTCCGAATCCGAAGTGACCTGACCACAGGCGCCACCTTAACAGCAAGGAGATTGAGGAACAGGATTCAAGTGATGATTCCGATCAATAAGAAGAGCCTGTCCGAAGACAATACCTGGTACGCCTTCGCTGACGCGGAATGGTTCCGGCAGGTAAACCCCGATGTAAATGACGGATTCAACAGTCGGCGAAGATATAGGGCGGGGATTGCCTGGAGAAGGAATTCGACCTGGACGTATCAGTTTTTCTACGGTTTCCAGCGGTCGAGAAGTAGTATCGGCGCGCCATTTTTCAACGAGGATATCTTCAGTTTCAGTTTGATCCATAAGATTAAATGACAAGGTACAGTACCGCGCGCGTAAGCAAGCGGCTGTCTGATCGGTTAGCCGCTTGCTTACGCGCGCGGTACTGTAATCTCACGTGTCCTGATTTAAAAGTGGAAAGCAAGCCCGGCGCCGGCGCGAAAATTGCGCTGTGTACGACTGTCAAATACCACTCCCAGGGTCTCGAAGTTATCAACGAAGACGGGAAGATAATCTAGCTTGATTGCGCGGATCGAAAAGACGTCGGTAATGCGGAAGTCAAGGCCCCCTCCCATGTCCAGCGCAAAGGAGTTCCTCCTGAAAGAGAAAGCATCACCGCCGATCACCGGGATCAACAGGGGGCTATTGAACTCCAGCCTTTGTCTGGAAAAACCCGCGAGAAAATGTCCGAACGGCCTGAACCAACCCCCCTCTTTCGAATTGTTTTTGACCTGAACTCCAAAAAGATAATTTTGGATGTTCACTTCAGCGTCGCCTGCGAGGCCCAACTCAGCAAGGTCTTCGCTCCTCCTGTGGGTTGAAAAGTCAAACTGGGCCCCCACGTACCGGGAAAAGTTGAAAGTGCCAGACAGATCGACGCCATGAAAGTGTATTCTATTATTCAGTACATCATTGATATCAACATTGTTCGTTACAAAACCGTCGAAAAGCAGGAATGAGTACCCGCCATAAATCTCGACATGCGTATGACCAATCGGACATCCACGACATTGCGCCCGGCCTCCGGCCGTGCCGGCGGCGGGCGAATTAAAGGGCAGGCTGTTAACGTATTGCTTGCCCGTTTCGGGTGTGGCGGTCAAGAGAGGCGCCGGCTTCGACGTCTGGGGGAGACTGCTGACATCCTGCTTGCTCGTTTCGAGAACATTGGAACGCAGGTTTTGGAGGCCTCCGTAAATTCCGGCCTTCGCGGGATCCTGCGCCATAATAGTAGGCGCACAGACGCCAACGACTAACGCCACCAGAAATAGTTTTTGCATCGCTTTTCTCCTTCTCGGGTTCACTGTCGCTACTCTGAACATAACCGCTTGCTTACGCGCGCGGCGCTCCGGCCAGTGTCTCAATGTTGTGGGGCGCGATTTAGAAGATAGCAATCGTTGTGCCCGGTTTTTAGAACGGGCACATTTTGAAAATAACATTTTGCCGCCTCGCCGATAGCGCAGGTACAATTAAAATATGGATGTGGACTTTGGACTGGAGAAGCGGGAAATCTCTATTATCAAGCGGCTGTCCGGCCCTGAGAAGATTCAGCGCTTTCTCGATTACGACATCGGGTATAACAAAGAAGTAGGCGGCGAGACCTGTCGTTCGCCGCGCCGTGTGTTGCGTGACCGATTGGCGCATTGCGCCGAGGGCGCCTTCTTCGCCGCCGCCGCGCTGCGCGTTCATGGCCACGAGCCGTTGATAGTGGACCTGGAGGCCGTCCGCGACGTCGATCATTTGCTGGCCGTCTTCAAGGAGCATGGGCGTTGGGGCGCGATTGCGAAATCGAATTACTCCGGATTGCGCTACCGCGAGCCTGTCTACCGCACGATCCGCGAACTCGTCATGAGTTATTACGAGCATTACTACAACCCGGCGGGCGAGAAGACGCTGCGCGCCTATTCGACGAGACCGGTCAATTTAAAACGATTCGATCGAATGAACTGGATGACGACGGATGAGGACTTATGGGAGGTCTGCGAATACTTCTGCGTCGTCCCGCATTCGCGCATCATGCCGCCGCAGGCCGAACGAAAGCGACGGCGTATGGATCGCAGATTGTATGAGGCGGGTATGGTCGGGGCGGTGAAATGAAAACGCCAGATTTCCATATGCCATATGCCATCTGGGAGCGCAGGCATCCTTGCCTGCGGGCGTTGCCGGAGGAGCGCAGGCAAGGATGCCTGCGCTCCCAGATGGCATATGGAAGCGGCTTACTGACGCTTCCGAGCCTCCTCCATAAAATTCGGCTCAAGCGCGCCGGTCGGCGCCGTACGATGCCCGGTGTAAACCTGTTGAATCAACTTGGCCACCAGCCCCGTCCATCCGGTTTGATGGCTGGCGCCGAGCCCCGCGCCGTTGTCGCCGTGAAAGTACTCGAAGAAGAGGATCTGGTCGCGCCAGTGTTGATCGCGCTGGAATTTTTCTACTCCGCCGTATGCGGGTCTGCGCCCGTCTTCGCCGCGCAGGAAGAGTTTGATCAGCCGCCGCGACAACTCCTGGCTGACGTCCCAGAGGTTCATCATATTTCCCGACCCGGTCGGGCATTCGACCTCGAAGTCGTCGCGGTCGCAATCGTGCGTGAAGTACTGGTGATATTTCTGTAGCGATTCGATGATCAGGAAGTTGACCGGGAACCACACCGGCCCGCGCCAATTCGAGTTGCCGCCGAACAGCCCGGTCTGCGACTCCGCCGGCTCGAAATCTACACGGTGCTCGACGCCCTCGACGTTGACCTTATACGGGTTGTCCTGATGAAAGCGCGAAAGCGAGCGGACGCCGTATGGCGATAGAAACTCGTTCTCGTCCAGCATCACTTTCAAGACCTGCCGCAAACGATGGCTGTTGACCAGCGAGAGGAAACGCTGAACGCCGGTCGGCGTGGTCATCGTTTCGATGAAGTCGCCGAATTCCGAGAGGTGGTCAATGAACCATTGCATCCGCCGTTTGAATCCGGGCAGGCTGTCGATCACTTCAGAACTTAGATTCTCGACCGCGAAGAGCGGGATCAATCCGACCATCGAGCGCACGCGCATCGGGAAACTCCGGCCGTCGGGCAGCGACATCACGTCGTAATAGAACCCGTCGCGCCGGTCCCACAGCTCGATGCGCATGTCGCCGATGTTGTTCATCGCGCGCGAAATGTAGACGAAATACTCGAGGAACTTCGACGCCACGTCTTCATATGCCCTGTTCTCTTTGGCCAATTCCAACGCGATCACCAGCATGTTCAGGCAGTACATCCCCATCCAGCTCGTCGCGTCCGATTGCTCCAGGTGGCCGCCAGTCGGGAGTCGCGCGCTGCGGTCGAAGACGCCGATGTTGTCCAACCCCAGGAATCCGCCCTCGAAAACGTTGTTGCCACCGGCGTCCTTGCGGTTGACCCACCAGGTGAAGTTCAGCAGCAGTTTGTGAAAGACGCGTTCGAGAAAAGCGCGGTCGGCCCTGCCCCAATGCTTTTGCTCGATCTTGTAAACGCGCCACGCCGCCCACGCGTGAACCGGGGGATTGACGTCGCCGAATTTCCATTCGTAAGCCGGCATCTGGCCGTTCGGATGCAGATACCATTCGCGCAGCATCAGGATAAGTTGCTCTTTGGCGAAGTCCGGGTCGATCAGGGCGAGCGGCAGACAGTGAAAAGCCAGGTCCCACGCGGCGTACCACGGGTACTCCCATTTGTCCGGCATCGAGATGACGTCTTCGTTATGCAGGTGCCTCCATTCGTGGTTGCGGCCTTGCCGCCTTGACCTCGGCGGGTCGGGCTGAGCCGGGTCGCCGCGCAGCCATCGCCGCACGTCGTAATGGTAATATTGCTTGCTCCACAGCATCCCGGCGAAGGCCTGTCGCTGAACGTTCTTCGCGTCTTCACTCGCGGCGCCGGGTTGAATCTTCGCGTAAAACTCTTCGGCCTCACGGCGGCGCGCGGCGAACACATCGTCGAACTCTTCGCCGAGCATCCCGGCTTTAGGCTCGTTCGTCGTCAATCGCAATTTGACCGTGATCGTCTCGCCGGCGCCAATGTCGAGCCGATAACGAGCCGCAGCCTTGGTCCCCATCAATTGCGGATTGACGGCGCCGCGGACGCCGTTGACCACGTAATCGTTGATCCCGTCCTTGACGTATTGTGTTGAATCCTCGGCGCCGAAGACTCGTTTGAGGTTGGTCTCGTTTTCGGTGAAGAGCAGCTCGGGGTTTCCTTCACAGATCAACCATCGCAGTTGCATGTCGAAATGGCGCAATCGAATGACGGGAAGGTCGGGCGTGGCGTCTTCGCGCCGCAATCGCGGACGCCGCTCGTCGACGCCCCACGACCAGGTGTTGCGGAACCATGCCGTCGGCAGCAGGTCGAGCCGCGCCTCTTCCGGCCCGCGATTGATCACGCTCACGCGGATCAAAATGTCTTCGACGTCGGCCTTGGCGTATTCGACGAAGACGTCGAAATAACGATCCCCGTCGAACACGCCCGTGTCGAGCAGTTCATATTCCAGGTCTTTGCGCCCTCGGCGGCGCGCCTCTTCGACGAGCCGTTCATAGGGGAATCGGGCCTGCGGGTATTTGTACAGAAACTTCATGTACGAATGCGTCGGCGTCGAATCGAGGTAGAAGTAATACTCCTTCACGTCCTCGCCGTGGTTGCCCTGCGGCCCGGTCAACCCGAACAACCGCTCTTTCAAAAACGGATCTTGCCCGTTCCACAAAGCTATGGCGAAGCAGATCACCTGATGCCGGTCGCAAATGCCCGCGATGCCGTCTTCGTTCCAGCGGTAGGCCCTCGACCGCGCGTGATCGTGCGGGAGGTAATCCCAGGCCTCGCCGTCGTCGGAATAGTCCTCGCGCACCGTGCCCCAGGCGCGTTCGCTCAAATATGGCCCCCATCTTTTCCAGTGTTTTTCGCGCGAGCGCGATTGCTGCAGGCGTTTTTCTTCTAGTGTCATGTTTTTTGGTTGATCGGATGGCTCAGTAAAATTTTGGCTGGCATAAAACTTATTCCTTGACTCAAATGACCGAATTTCAAAAAATACGTTTGGTCAATTCAATCCAAATTGAAAAAACAATGCGCGTCGATTGGCAACATCGCTACAGCCGATTCCGAGTAATTCATTTACTGGCGATTTTTCTATCCTTCGCTGTGGCATTGAATATCAAAAACGCTGCAATGATAGTCGTCTGCCAAGGGCAGGATCAACCGCCGGTGAAACTGTCTGTGAATGACCCGCGTCCTGTGGCAGAAGCTGTCAAACAGCTACAGGAAAAGTATGGATGGATCATCACCTATGAGGATCCACGCCTTGCCAGTGAAAGCGATCTGCTAGATGAGACGGACCCAAAGTACAGTCAGGCCCATCCCGGAGGAAGGAGGGCTCTTACCCCTAAAGGTGGAACCCTCGAGATCAGTTACTCTGTGTCGCCAGTGACTGGCAAACCTGAGAATCCTAGGGCATTACTTCAAATGCTTTTGAACGCTCATGCCGCTTCCGCCAATCCAGGCCGGTTTGAGTTGAAACAAAACGGGCAAATCTTTCACGTTATTCCAGAGCAGGTCAAAGACGTCCGCGGAAGATGGGTACGTCAAGCCTCGATTCTAAATCGGGCCAGACAACATTGGCACACGCGGCGGTACGGTACCGGGAGCGGTAGCGACCGGGCGCCCGTCGAAGCGCTCTCTCCGCCGGCGCCCGGTCGCTACCGCTCCCGGTACCGTACCAATGTTACCTGGTTTGATTTAGATATTCCTATAACTCTCCCAGAAAAGGAGCGAAGCGTCTTTGAGACGTTGGAAACGATTACTAGCGCTTTGAGTTCAGCGTCGCAAATGAGGATTGTAATCGGCGCGATCCCTTTGAACCTTTTCGTAAGACATCGTACAACCCAAAGCGCTTCAAGCGAACATGCTAGAGATGCGCTGATCAGAACTCTGGATAGTACTAACCGAAAGTTTTCCTGGCGGCTTCTTCATGATCCAGGTGTGAACATGGTTGCTTTAAATGTGCGCTCAGTTCCTAATTGACTTATTTGAGGACTGTGCGTAAATCGGGAAATTACAATGATGATAGCAAAGGTTTTTTATTTGCACATGCTTCATGTAAAAGCGGAGTGTTCTATTACTCTATTCATAATGTTGATTTCGTTCTTGCTACTATCGCCTAAAGCCCTGGGGCAGCGAATCCAATCTAAGCTAGATCAGCAGATTGACAGTTTCGACTCGGAAGCCCAATCGGGCGAGGAGCAACTTATAGAAATAGCCCAACGTTTTCAAATTCCAATCGGAATTGAATGGAGCGATACTCGCGCTAAGAAGTCTGCGCCGCCAGTACATTTGCGAGAGATCACAATTCGTGAAGCCATTCGACACATCATACAGAGCTCCGGCCACGAATTTGAGATGAAGGATGGGATCATTCACATCTTCTCCTCTTCGTTCGTCAGCGACGGGAGGAATTTTTTGAACCTGCGAATCTCGGAGTTTAGTTTATCGAATGCGAATTTAATTGACGCGTCACACCAGCTAAAAACATCTCTCCTTCTCTCTCTCCATCCAGGCTCAAATTATGGTGGCGGATACGGATATGGAACTCCAAGAGATGACGGCTTTGATAAAAATAGCATTTCATTTTCGGGTCGGAATCTCACGGTGAGAGAAATACTAAACAAGATTGTCGTGGCAAACGGTAACGCATTGTGGATAGTGCGACTGATTCCATCGCAGATGATGACGAACGAGCCTTTTTTCGTCCAAGGCCCCTTAAGCGACGAGAATCGAAATGCGACAAATTTTATATGGCAGTTTATCTCGTTGGGAAAAGCGCCATCTCAAAGCAAGAGCCAATAGGCGCGTATCGAGGATCAGTAAAAACACCGGCTGCCATCGACCTCAGCCGCCGGCAGCCGTAAATGAATCAAGGGTATCCCTCGTTGTTTTGTTTTTGATTCGGGAAAACTTGGCGAGAGTGGGACAGACTTTAGTCCGCTCGTAGCAGGAGCTACGGGCGGACAGACTAAAGTCTGTCCCACTCTTGATTAATCGCCGGACACAGTCACTGCCCCGGCGCCAACGTCCTTCTTGCCGTCCTTACCGCCGAGTTGAACCAGTTGCGGCGCGGCGTTGGCTTGTTTGAGCGCTTCACGTCGAAGAGGTTGCCGACCTGCCGGTGGCTGTTTGCGGCGTTGCCGATGCCGGTGTTGTAGGCGCAGAAGCTGATCTCGCCCTCCTGAGTGCCGTAGGGAATGATGCACATCTCGGTGCGGCGGAAGTCATAGTTGAAGAGATCCTGGAACCACATGCCCGCGATAAATAGGAAATTCCAGCGATCCTTGCGGCGCTTCACCACGTCTTCAATAGTGCGGTCGGGAGTGGATTTGCCGTAATCCTTGCCCGAAAGGCCGAAGGTCTTGTCGAACTTTTGAAGCAGGTCGGTCAGTTTGAATTGGGTCGGAGCGCCGAGCGAGTTGTAGTTCTTCAGGAGCGCCAGCGCCATCATCGCCATCGAGAACTTCTTGCCGCGCGCCGCGTCCGTGATCTTCCGCATGTCTTTGATCAGGCCCGGAATGTTGAGGAAGTCCGGGATGGGCCTCATCTCCTTGGTCTCCTTGTCAACCATCACCGCCGTGCCGACGCCACAGTTCGGATGGCAGCCGCAGCTCATCTGACCCCATTCGCGGTCGGGACCATGGGCCATGTCGGCGAAGTCGGCGAAGGCGCTAAATAACGAGATCGGGAACCAGTCGCGGTGCGGATCGGTGATGCCAATGTGTTTGCGCACGTCGTGGGCCATGTGCGAGAGCGTATAGCGTTGGCGCAGGCGACGGTCGTCGGTGATGTCTTCGTCGCGGCCCGTGAACGAGACGGGCTGGAACGCGATGAAACCGATCTTCTTCGGGTTGTCGAGCGCGAAGCGGATGACGGGGCCGACCTCGTCGTTATTGACGGTGTTGACGAGCGTCGTCACCAGCACGATCTCGACGCCGGCCTCGTGCAGGTTGTCGATCGCTTTGAGCTTCACGTCGAAGAGGTTGCCGACCTGCCGGTGGCTGTTTGCGGCGTTGCCGATGCCGTCGAACTGCAGGTAGACGTAGCGCAAACCGGCCTCGGCGGCCTTGCGGCAGAACTCTTTCGACTTGGCGAATTCGATGCCGTTGGTCGCGGCCTGGACCGAGTTGTAGCCCACTTTGCGCGCGTACTTGACGGCGTCAATGAAGTACGGGGAAAGCGTCGGCTCGCCGCCTGAGAATTGCACGGACATCTGCCTGCGCGGCTTGACCTGAATGGCGTTGTCCAAAACCTCAGTAATGTCTTCCCAGCTCAATTCATGCACGAAGCCGACCTGATTGGCGTCCATAAAACATGGGTCGCACATCATGTTGCAGCGGTTCGTCAGGTCTACGGTCAGCACCGAGCCGCGGCCGTATTTAATAGTCGAAGAGGCGTGATGATGGACGTGCGCGTCGTTATGCGCGTCAATGTCGCGTCCGGGATACATGGCTTCGATGTGCTGCAGGAACTTGGCGTCCATCGCCATCATGTCTTCGATGTGGCCGTGGACCGGGCAATCCTTGATCATCCAGATCTCGTTGTTGCGCTCGATGATGGTCGCCTTGATCTCGCCGGGTTTTTCCTGAACGACTTTAAAGGGATCTTCGCCGTCTTCGATGATGCGTTTGCGCGCCTCTTTGACACACTTGGGGCAGAGCGAATCGGTGACGCGGGGCCATCCGAGGGTGGGCTTGGTCTTCTGCCACGATTTCAGCAGGGGCTTGTCAGACCATTTGGGTATGAATGATTCGTTTGGGTTGAATTTGTTGAAAAATTGGATGGCGTTGAAGGCCCCGCCGGCCAACACCGACAACCCCTTTTCAACGTATTTGATTGGTCTATGCATAGTTTTCCTCAGGGTAGTTGTTCTCAGTACTGAATTCTGTTTTTGTCGCAGATGGACGCTGGTATTCGCATCAACTTTTTGATGAGTTTGATGAGAATGCTAAGAAGGATGAATTCTTCAATGCACACTGCAGGCCAAAGACGACCCCTCGAAGCGGGAAAATTTCCCTGCCTTATGTTGAATAAAAACCGAACTCGCTAAATTATTGGCAAAGCTGGGAAATGTGGCCGGCCCATTTTCAATTTAGACTCGCCGCGCCGCAATTTTAGCTCTTGGCTCAGGCAATGTTTCTTGAAAAGGAGCCGAAATTTGAGCATTAAGGGGATTGTCGGATGGCAAATTTGAGTCAGAAAGGGATGGATGAAAGAAAATATGATGGATGTGCGGCACGATGGCCCACGCGCTAATAAGTTGACATCGAGTGCGCGTCGAAATGACCAGCAGGACTGTAAGCTGGCATCCTCATCATAACATTAGGCAAGTTCATGCGCGTTTTTGCTCGGCCCGAGCAGGTTATTGAGTTGGGGGCTGGCTTGAACGCAATGATTTGATCGTTGATAATGCCGTTCCCGATGGTTGCCCTTAAATAAACCGTCCTAAATCTTGCTCATAGCAGTTTGAGGTTTCCCGCATGGCTGTTTCGCCAAGCTCTCTTAATCTGACACGGATGGTTGACATTCATTGCCACGTGTTGCCTGAAATCGACGATGGAGCGATCTCTCTGGAAGAATCTGTCGCCATGTGCCACGCCGCCGCCGAAGACGGAATTAAGACCATTGTCGCGACGCCTCACATGTTCAATGGGGTTTACGCCGCTCCTGACAAGGAGACTATCAGTCAGAAGATCGCGACGGTGACTCAAGCCTGCGACGCATGCGTCAACATAGTTCCGGGCGGGGAAGTCAGATACAGTCACGAGATATTTGAGGAAGTCGGCGATCCTGGCGCGCGCATCAGGCTCAACGGCGGCGCGTATATGCTGCTCGAATTTCCTTTCCATTCAATGCCGCCGAACGTCGAGATAGCGATATTCCAGATTTTGAATGCGGGCGTCACACCGGTCATCGCGCATCCGGAACGCAACAGGAGGCTTCAGGAGAAGCCGGAGATCCTGGCTAATTTGATCGAGCGGGGCGCGTTCGCGCAGCTCGACGCGGGCAGCCTGACGGGGAGTTTCGGGCGGGAGACGCAGCGTCTGGCGAAGCGGATTATCGATGCCGGGCTCGCCCATTTCATCGCCACCGACGCGCACCATCAGGATCGCCGCCGCCCCGTGTTGTCGAGCGCCGCGGCGATTGCGGCTGATTGGGGAGGGGAAGAATACGCGCGCGCCATGGTCGAATCGAACCCGGAAGCCCTGATCAACAACTACGAGATCCCGTTCCAGCCGGATGCGGATGTCGACGCGCTGCTCGGACTCAAGAAGGCGAAAAGTTGGTTCGCATTTTGGCGTTAATTTGAACACGGGAGCAAGCCGGACCGTTGGTCGCGTTCCAGTATTATCTGTGTGATTTTTCGACTCAGGCGTCGAAAGAGGTCCGCAAGAGGGCGAACAGTTGCGCGCATACTTGCTCCTGATGAGGTATATTTTCAGCGACGATCTGGGCGCGCGATCGCCAAGGAAGGCAAGAAGGGGAAATCGCATTTGCGTTGCGGCTGCAAAAGAAGAAATTCTGTGAATTGGACGCGGAAACCGAGGCGCAGATCAAATCGCTCTCTCTTTCCATATGCCGTATGAAGTATGGCATATGGCGTATGAAATATGGCATGGAATAGCCCGCATCCGGGGCTGAGAGGAACTTGTGAAGACCAGAAATCGTTTGTTCACCGCCCGCATCGCGGCGGCTTTATTTTTATTCGCGCTCGTCGGCGCCACGTTGCCCGGCGGCGCGCTGGCCCAACCGCAATGGAAGAAGATCACGCTCAAAAACGGCATGGACGTGATCGTCATCGAGAACGCCGCCGTGCCGCTGGTCACGGTCGAGATTGCGGTCAAGAACGGCGCCTACACCGAGCCTCCCGAATACAACGGCTTGTCGCACCTGTATGAGCACATGTTCTTCAAATCGAACGAGCGTTCCAAGGCCGACGGTTATCACGACCGCGCCGCCGACCTCGGGATGCTCAGCAACGCGCAGACCCAATACGAGGTCGTCAATTACTACACGACGACGATCAAGACCGGGCTGAGCGAGGCGATGACGTTGATGCGCGACGCCATCCGCTACCCGCTCTTCGACAAGCAGGAGTTGGACCAGGAGATACAGGTCGTGCTCGACGAACTGAACCAGCACCGCTCGAACCCTTACTACTATCTGATCGACGCCAACGACAAGAGGCTCTGGTACAAATACCCTTCGCGCAAGCGCCCGGGCGGCGACCCCGAAACCGTGGCCAAGGCCACTCCGGAAATGATGCGCGTGATCCAGAAGAAGTTTTACATACCGAACAATTCCGCCGTGGTCGTCGCGGGCGACGTGACGGCCCAGGAAGTTTTCAAGCTCGCCGAGGAGATTTTCGGCGATTGGTCGCGAGGCGAAGACCCGTTCGTCAAGGACCCGATCCCGCGCCATCCGCC
>WNGE01006065.1_pt1 | contig 14069 bp, 12 predicted proteins | sample 5400651 | NCBI WGS metagenome assembly WNGE01 (sample SAMN13153370, study PRJNA577476) | soil metagenome | isolation source: 60 cm soil or saprolite under grassland replicate 2 | place: USA:California | collected 2016-06-15 | reverse complement strand
CCCAGGATGATGCGCGCCATTCTCATTTCTTTCACTCCTTCACGAAACTCCGACGTTTGTCGCCGAAGGGTATGTAACGCTCCCGCCTGACCAAAACTTGGCGCAAGGTGGAAACGATTCCCTGCCTAATGTCCCAATTCTAAGTTGGCGTGAGACGCGGCGTAACTGTCAGTTTTGACAGGATCATGAACGTGTAGTCGGTGGTCAGCGGACAGAAGACCGTTTCCCCGCTGTTTCGTCGGTGTAATCTATGAATCCACCTGTTTCTTTTGCCAGTAGTTATTCCGCAGGAAATCACTAGCATGGCAACGGATCAAATAGGATCTATCTGACCATTTCTACTGGCTTTTGATGACGATCCCTGAAGGTATGAAACTCGGTCGGTACGAGATTCGCACGCTGCTGGGCGCAGGCGGCATGGGAGAGGTGTATCTGGCCAATGACCCCAGCTTGCATCGGCCCGTCGCCGTCAAAGTCCTCCGCGGCGACGTCATTAGCAACAAAAATCGGCTGCGTCGCTTTGAGCTGGAGGCTTTTGCCGCCTCAAGTCTGAATCACCCGAACATTCTTACGATTTATGAGATCGGTCATGAAAATGAATACCACTTCATGGTCACCGAATTCATCGATGGCGAGTCGTTGGGTCAGCGCCTGAAACGCCAACCAGTGAAACTGCCTGAAGTCCTTGAGATAGGAATCCAGGTCGCTTCGGCACTGGCTGCGGCGCATGCGGCGGGCATCACCCATCGAGACATCAAGCCCGACAACATCATGCTGCGCCGCGACCACTTGGTTAAGGTGCTGGATTTCGGCCTGGCGAAACTCAGCGAGCCCGAACTCGTCGATCCCGAGCTGCTGACCAAAGCATTACAGGTCACCGTGTCCGGAGTTGTGATGGGTACCGGCCGCTACATGTCTCCAGAACAAGCACGCGGCCTGCCGGTGGATGCGCGCACTGACATCTGGAGCCTGGGTGTAGTGCTCTACGGGATGGTGGCGGGCAATTTACCGTTTGCCGGCAATACGATAAGTGATGTCATCGCGGTCATATTAACAACCGAACCGCCAGCTCTTACTACGTACAGGCGTGACGTGCCCCCCGAGTTAGACCGCATTGTAACGAAGGCGCTGCGGAAAGACCGGGAAGAGCGTTATCAGTCCGTCAAGGGGCTGGGACTGGACTTGGAAACGTTGAAGCGGCGGTTGGAGTTTGAGGTTGAATTCGAGCGTATCAATAGTAAGGAGATACCGGCTGCACGAAATGGAGCTGCGAGCGACCCTCGCGACACCTGCTCCGTGACCACGCTGGCTATGGGAATCGGAACCGATAGCGAAGTAACCGATGTTCGCACTGCCTTAAGTGGCGAGTACGCGGTCTCCAAAATAAAGCGGCACAAGCTCAGCGCGTCGTTCATTCTCGCCACGATTATCGCCGCGACAATGGCTCTCGCCTATTTCAGCTACTCACGTTATTTGGGTGTACGTACCAGGGCCGGCATTACTTCCCTCGCGGTCTTGCCCTTCACAAACACCGGCAACGATCCTGAGAAGGAATATCTCTCGGACGGCCTTAGCGAGAGTCTCATCAACCGTCTCTCGCAACTGCCCGGCGTGAAGGTCATCGCCAACAGTTCTTCTTCGCGGTACAAAGCCAAAGACGTTGACCCGCAGGAAGTGGGAACCGCGTTGGGCGTGTCGGCCGTGCTGATCGGAAAAGTCCTGCAGCGCGGTGACAACCTCTTGATCAGTGTAGAGTTGATCGATGGGCGCGACCGGACGCAGTTGTGGGGACAGCAGTACAACCGCAAAGCTACAGACCTGCTCGCAGTGCAGGGAGATATTTCGCGTGAAATTGCTGAGACGCTGCGGCTGAGGCTGACCGCCGGACAACAGCAAAAACTGATCACGAGCGGGATGGTGAAGCCTGAGGCTTATGAACTACTGCTCAAGGGACGTTTTCACAGTGCCAGGGGCACGATCGAAGACCGGCGGAGGGCAGGTGAGTATTTCAATCAGGCGATCGCGGCTGATCCGGCTTATGCGCTTGCCTATGCCGAGCTGTCTGATATCTACCGGAGTCTGGTTAACAGCGGCACTCTCGACCCGAAGGAATATCTGCCGAAAGCGGAGTCGGCAGCACAGAAGTCGCTTGAACTGGACGCGGGCCTGGCTGAGGGTCATTACACGCTGGCAAATCTGCAAACATATGCCTGGCGGTGGGCGGATGCTGAAAGTGAATACAAGCGCGCCATCGAGTTGAACCCGAACCTGGCGCTTGCCCACCGCTGGTATGCCTCTTATCTCAGACTCGTAGGAAGAAGCGAGCAAGCCGTTGCCGAAATCAAACGCGCCCGCGAACTTGATCCACTCTCACCCGGGGTCAACGCAACTGTCGGTTATCTACTCTTTGGTGCGCGCCAATACGATCAGGCGATCGAAGTTTTGAAAAAGACCATTGAGTTGGATCAGACCTATCCTTACGCGCCCCTCTTTCTGGGCTTCACTTATGCGGCGAAGGGAATGAACTCAGAAGCCATCGCCGCCTATCAGGAGGCAATAAAACTAGGTCTCGATACTCCGAGCACACAAATTCATCTGGGCGTGGCGTACGCGCGGGCGGGAAAACGTGAGCAGGCACAGGCCATCCTTAAGCGTTTACAGACGAGCAAGGATCACGTCTCGCCCGGTGAGTTGGCGATGCTCTACACCGCAACGGAAGAGCGGGAACAAGCTTTTGCGTCGCTTGAAAAAGCCTTTGAAGCGCACGACCTTCAGTTGCAGTATCTTGGTGTTGCCCCGGAATTCGATCCATTGCGCGCCGACCCGCGCTTTCAAAATCTTCTGCGCCGCGTCGGCCTGACGCCCTAAGAAGCTTTTGACATGATTGACAAGATTATTTACAGGACATTCCTTGAGAGTAAAGGGCGCCAAGGCTGTTTGACTATCTTGTAAATCCTGTTATTCCTGTCGAGTTGTACGACTGGATTATTACCGCGGCTATACGCTAGCTTTCGACGGCCATGGCCATTCCGCAAGGCACCAGGCTCGGGCATTACGAGATTCGCTCGCTGCTGGGTGCGGGCGGCATGGGTGAGGTGTATCTCGCCGCCGACCTCATTTTGCATCGACGAGTCGCCATCAAACTCCTACACTCCGACCTCATCACCAATGAAGATCGGTTGCAACGCTTCGAGCGTGAGGCTTATGCAGCGTCAAGTCTGAATCACCCGAACATCCTGACTATCTATCAGATCGGCAGTGAGAATGAGTACCACTTCATGGTTACGGAATTCATCGAGGGCGAATCGCTGGGCCAGCGCCTGGAAGGCGAACCCATCAAGCTGCTCGAAGTGTTGGAAGTTGGCATCCAGGTCGCTTCGGCTCTGGCAGCGGCGCATGCGGCGGGCATCGTGCATCGAGACATCAAGCCCGACAACATCATGCTGCGTAAGGACCGCTTAGTTAAGGTCCTGGACTTTGGCTTGGCCAAGCTCAGTGAGCAAGCAAGCGCGGCCCTGGATAAGGAACTGCTGCAAGCGACCATGCCCGGCATGGTGATGGGCACGGCGCGTTACATGTCTCCCGAACAGGCCCGCGGCGTGGAAGTTGATGCCCGTACCGATATCTGGAGCCTGGGTGTGGTGCTCTACGAAATGTTGACAGGTCATTTGCCGTTTACCGGTAAGACGATGAGTGACGTGATCGCGGCTATATTGATAACTGACCCGCCAGCGCTAACCAAATATGTAGCCCATGTGCCCGGCGAGATTGAGCGCATTGTGACGAAGACACTGCGCAAAGATCGGGAAGAGCGTTATCAGTCGGTGAAAGATCTGGGGCTGGACTTAAAGACTCTGAAGCAGCGCCTTGCGTTTGAAAGTGAGCTTAGGCGCTCGGGTAGTGCGATGAGAAGTAACCCGGCAGAGCCCAAGACAACGCGGAGAGTCAAGAGGCCGGAAACTCTGGCAACAGAAGTGACGCAGGTCGCGGCGACGCCGACCGACCACGCGGCCAGCCACACTCGCACAACGTCAACCGGTGAGTATCTGGTGGACGAAATCAAGCGGCACAAACGCGGCGCGTTGTTGATTCTTGCTTCAGTCCTCGTGCTGACAATCGCGGGAGGCTATTTTGCTTACTCGCGTTACATTTCCGCTAACCGCCGGGCAGGCATTTCTTCTCTGGCCGTCTTACCTTTCGTCAACGCGAGTAACGATCCCGAGAAGGAATACCTTTCCGATGGCATCAGCGAAAGCCTGATCAACCGGCTCTCACAATTGTCTGGCATTAAAGTCATCGCGAACACTTCGTCTTCCAAATACAAAGGCAAGAGCACAGACCCTCTAGACGTCGCGCGTGCCCTAGACGTCGGAGCAGTTCTGACCGGTAAAGTCCTTCAGCATGGTGACGATCTTTCCATCAGCGTCGAGTTGGTGGACGCGCGCGATCGGACACAGTTGTGGGGCGAGCATTATGAACGCAAGGCTAAAGACCTACTTACCGTGCAGGCAGACATTTCCCGCGAGATTGCTGAGAAGCTGCGGCTGCGCCTGACTGAGGGTCAGCAGCAACTACTCACCACGCGCGAGCAGGTGAACCCGCAGGCCTATGAACTGCTGCTCAAGGGGCGTTTCCATCGTTCCCGGGGAGGCGTGGAAGACCGAAAGAAAGCAGCCGAGTATTTCAATCAGGCAATCGCCGTTGATCCTGCTTACCCTCTCGCCTACGCCGAACTGTCGATCACTTACTGGAGCCTTGTTGCTAGCAGCACTCTGAACCCGAAAGAGTATTCGCCCAAAGCGGAGGCGCTGGCACTGAAGGCCCTCGAGCTGGACGGGAACCTCGCCGAGGCTCATTACGCGCTGGCTAATCTCAAGACAGACGCCTGGGAGTGGGCAGATGCCGAAGCGAAATACAAGCGGGCCATCGAGTTGAACCCAAACCTGGCCCTGGCGCACCGTTGGTACGCCAACTTTCTTACACTTATGGGCCGGCACGAGCAAGCCATTGGAGAGATCAAACGCGCGCAACAGCTTGATCCACTCTCGCTACCGATCAACGCGATTGTCGGTTTTACGTTTTACGAAGCTCGCCAATATGGTCAGGCGATTGAGGCCTTGAAGAAGACGCTCGAACTGGATCAGAACTTTCCTTATGCGCACCTGTTTCGCGGTTACACCTATGCGGCAAAGGGAATGTACCCGGAAGCGATCGCCGAGTACCAGGAGGCCATCAGGCTCGGTCATGATACCCCGAGCAGGCAGATCTTTCTCGGAGCGGCCTACGCGGGGGCGGGAGACAGCGACCGCGCACAGGCGATCCTTATGCAGTTACAGACGAGCAAGGAGTACGTTTCGCCCGGCGAGTTGGCAGTGCTCTACGGGGCTCTGGGCGAACGGGAGCAAGCATTCGCCTCGCTTGAAAAAGCCTATCAAGCGCACGACCTCCAGTTGCAGTATCTTGGTGTTAGTCCAACGTTCGATCCCTTGCGATCGGATCCGCGCTTTCAGGGCCTAATGCGCCGCGTTGGTCTAAATCCTTAGTGTCGATGTCGGTTCCTCGCGCGAGATGCTGTCAGAATTGACAGTACTAAAGCCAGGTAGATGTCACTAGAATTCCGAATGGAGTCTTGTCAACACAATCGTTTCCAGAGACAACGGACGAGTAAGGTAGAAACACACTTGAAACCATGCCCCCCCTACTCACCGACCTATGCATATTTGAAGGAACAAAATCTAATGAGAATAACTAAACATGTTGCAGTGATGATCGCACTCACCTTTGTCTTTGTTGTGGCAAACGCTATCGCCACATCCGCTCAGGACAACAATTTAAAGGGGCACCAGATTTCCAACGGTCAGAAGATAAAAATACAGGGCATCGTCATCAAGCGCGATACCGACTCGTTCATGGTGCGGGACATTAAAACAATCCAAACGTTGGTGGTCTTGACACCCTCAACCGAGGTGAGAACTCACAAGAAAGGCGTTTTTCGTGGCGGAAAGACTTACGCCGCCAGCTACATTCTGCGCGGCCTGCGTCTGCAAGTTGAGGGTGTTGGCAATGCCGACGGTCAACTGGTAGCCAAGCTGGTCAAATTTGACGAGCAGGATCTGAGAACTGCGCAAGCCCTACAGGCGACGGTCGACCCTGTCGAACAACTTGCCGAATCAAATCAGCAGCGAATTACCACCACCGAACGGAACGCGCAGAAAATGGCAGGACAAATCGAAGAGAATACCGCCCTCGCGAGTGCCGCTCAAACTAGCGCCACCAGGGCGCGGATTACGGCTGACTCAGCCTTGAAGTCTGCCACTATGGCGAATAACCGAATCAGTGGACTCGGCGTCTACGATACAGTCAGGGTCATTACTGTCTATTTTGAATCGGGAAGCTCAGTCCTCTTAGAAAAAGCCAAGGCCACCATGGACGGTGAGGCAACATGGGCCGAGGTCCAAAACACCAATGGATGGGTTGTTGAGGTGGTTGGTTTTGCCGACTCCACCGGAACCGATGAGTTTAACAAGCAGCTCAGCGAGCGCCGCACGAATGCAGTCATCGGCTACCTGGTTTCGAAGCATAATCTGCCATTGGAACGCCTGATCCGACCCTTTGGTTACGGCTCAGACAAGCCGGCGGCTGATAATGATACCCCGGACGGCCGCGCAAAAAACCGGCGGGTCGAGATCAGACTGCTTGTGAATAAGGGTATTGCGGGCACTACTGACTAGCTTTTGACGATAGTTTCACGACATTAGTTTGGTCCAACATGGCAATTCCGCTACTCGACGACCCATGGAATGCGAATGAGCGCAGGCTTTTCATGTCTTGGCAACAGCGGAAAAAACCTGGGGGAGCGATTGTCAGCAACGCTAACGAACTGCGCCGGAGAGGTAGCTAACAATGATTGATATCAGAGGAAATTTGCTCAAACGAATCTTCGTAGTGGCGCTCGCCTATGCCTTGCTTGCAGCAGGTCTAGCGCTGACCGCGCCAGGGCAAAGTGCCGCGCGCAAGAAACAGCCTGTGCGTTATACCATCAAGCTCAACACGATTATGCACGTCCGGCTCGATCAGGAACTCGATTCGGAAAGGGCCAGGGTGGGCGATTCCTTCACGTCCACGCTGGTTGATCCAGTTTACTCTGCGGGCGGCGTACTGCTGATCCCGCAGGGGAGCACTATCGCCGGCAGGGTCACGAACGTGTCACGCGCCGCCAAGAATGGCAAACCCGCAACCCTTGACGTGCAGTTTACATCGGTCCGCTTACCGAACGGGTATCGTAACGCGATCAACGGCTCTTTGACCGACCTGTCAAGCTCGGGGGGCAAGAGCAATAACGAAGGAACGGTGACAGCCAATAAGACAAGCCATCGCAATGCGAAATTTATCGGTGGCGGGGCAGGTGGCGGGGCGATAATTGGCGCGATTGCCGGTGGAGGGAAGGGCCTGGCGATAGGGGCGGGTGTCGGGGCGCTCACGGGTGGCATTGCAGGGCGTCTCAAGAAAGGGTCTGAGGTCAAGGTTAAGCGGGGCACAGAGTTTGGCGTCATTCTCAATCAGAGCATTTCCTTAACCAGGTACAGGGCTGCATAAGAAACAGCATGAATAATCCAATTAGCAAGCGGATGGTGGTGGGGGCGTTTGTTTTGACAACAGTCGCTTGCTCGTTGGTAGCCACAATTAACGGCCGCCGTTGGCAGCTCAACCGCAGTGAGACAAAGTCAGCGAAATCAGATCGAGATGGCGATGGGCGATCCAGGGGCGAAGCTGCTGCGGCTCGCTCGAATAGTGCTGCAGACCTGAAATTCAGTTATAAAAAGCGCAAGAGATTCAGAGGATCTGCCATGATGGATACTGCTCTCATTAGCGAACGGGCGGTGGATGCGGCAGTGGGAGAACTGAAGAAGCAGATTGCGCTGCCGTTCGATATACAGGTGGTTTTTGAAGAGTGCGGCGCTGCGGATGCCTACTACGACAACGACACCCACGAAATCACCGTCTGCTACGAACTCATCGAGGGTTACTACTACTTATTCTCGCATAGGCTGAAAGCGAAAACAGCGCGAAACGAGGCTGCGAAGAGTGCCACCGTGTCGATATTTCTGCACGAGTTAGGACACGCGCTTATCGATGGTTGGGAGCTTCCCATCACGGGTCGAGAGGAAGACGCCGCGGATCAATTCGCAACGCTCTGGCTGATCAATGGAATGCCTGAAGGCGAACAGATGGCGCTGACCACTGCTCGCTCTTTTAAGTTGTTTGCAGATCTGGAAAAGGGTGAGAAGAAAGACTACTCGGACCCGCACTCCCCCGATGGGCAACGCTTCTATGACACAATCTGCCTCATTTATGGTCACAGGCCGGAAAAGTACGAATATCTGGTCAAGAACGGAACGTTACCTACGGAGAGGGCTTTCGAGTGCGAAGAAGATTACGCTCGACTCAATAAGTCGTGGCAGACACTTTTGGCTCCGCACCTTGTAGGTCGAACTGCTGCTTCCCTGGGATTCGACCCTTCAAGCCTACTGCGAGCACCTGGCTATTGGTCCCGCATGCCATAGGCCAGTCAGTCACTGTGATCTCTGCCACGTAAGTTCATCTGCAAAGCGGTAGCCAGTTCGCGGCAACAGGTTTCAGGTTTCAGGTTTCAGGTTGTTGATCGACGCTGGGAGCTTCGAGACCTGAAACCTTGAACCTGAAACCTATTTTTCCGGTAATACAGTACGTTGGAAATCCCCCCTAATTGTTCTACTGCCTATGGCCGATGGGCGTGTCACCTGAGCCTGCGATTTTATCTTCGCTGTTGGGTTTTCGGTCGAGGTATGCGAAGCCCAGATCCCGCCAAGTCTGCTCCAGATCGCGGTTTTGTGAGATCCGCAACAGCTCCGAGCGAGCCTTGTCGTTATTGATCCGGGAGAGACTGTACAAACACGTACGGCGAATCTCATTATCCTTGGATTTGGCGAAGATCTGCGCAACCGCTGTTGCCGCCTTTGAACCGGCTTCCGGTCCGTTCTCGGCAATAAACTGGATCGACGTTCTGATCTCGTCCAATTGCCAGGCAACTTCAGTCTGAGGACTCGAGCGCGCAACTTCAAACAGGAATCGCGTGTTATAGGCGAGGCGGCGTTTGATATCCAGGCGAGCGACCATGTCGGAAGTTGCCTTCTCACGATGCGAGTACTTGCCAAAACTCAGAATGCTCGCTAGTCGAAAGAGAATCTGTTCGGTCCGACCATGCTCAAGCGATACCATCTCGCTACGGCGGTCGCGCTGTAATCTGGCAGGCAGTCCGTCCGCACGGCCAGCATAAGCAAGCAGGGCTTTATATTGTTGTTGAGCCAGGTTCATTTCAGCTTCGAGGTCGTTTTCCAGCGGGTTCGACGACACTTTTTCAACCCGCTTGCTTATCTCATCGCGTAACGGTGGCTGCAACGAATCGCTAAGAGATAGCAACAGTTTTAGCTGAGCGTACGTGCGCAGGCGTGAAGGTTGGTTGACATCGATGCCACGCCTGCCTGTTACGAAGTCGAAGATCGTCCGGCCCAGGAAGTAGGGGAGATCACCGAAGCTTGAAAGCGAGAGGATGTTCTGAGTCACGTCCTGCAACATTCGGCGCGACAGTTCGCGGCGTTTCGGATTCAGTCCATCCCGAAAGTCGACGAGCACCAAGGGAATCTTCGGATTGTCCAGCCCATAAAGCGCCAATGGAATCATCTCGACCGCGCTCGAGGCCGGCGTACCAGGCGGTACCGGATTATGCTCGGCATCGAAGTGGAACGTCTCAACATAACCCTGCCAGTTTTGGAGGCGTTTGTCGGTCCAGGGATTGGCGATGTTCAAAAATCGTCCGTCAAAGGGCTGGCCGCGACGTGTTTCCAGGTCCGTCCGCGCCACCCAGACCATCGCATGCGTGGCACTTCCGTCAGGCAATTGCAATGGCTGGAAAAATAACGATTCCGCTTCGGCGCGCTGACGCAGCATTTCCCAGTTATGGCCCCGCACGTCGCGCACTTGCGTAGTTTGCTTCTCGAAATATGGCTCAAGGTTTATATCGTCAACGATTCCGCCAAAGCTTTTGTCAGTGAGCAAGAGTCGACCTTGCATTTCGCGCAGTTCAGAATCCGTAAAGGCCCCGGCTGAAGAACCAACAATGGCCTGATACAGCGATAGGACTGAGAGGGCTCGAACAATGTGAGATTTACGATAGTCGCTGATGTTTCGCCGGTAGGAACGCGTTGCGGCCTTCACGGGAATGCCGTAGGGATCAAATAGAATGTTCTGGAGCGCGGTCCAGACGATCTTATCCCAGACATCCCGGTCGGCAGTTGAGAGATCAATGACCGGCGGTGGTGTGCCGTGCGACTGGTCTTTGTTTCCAACTCGTGTGTAAAGAAAAGGCACTGCGGCCAAAACACGCTGCTTCAGACTTGGGCGGGTGTAGGTCATGGCCCAGAGATATCGCAGGCGATCATTTTCAGCGTTGCCATCGCCGAGCGTGTCGCGCAAAACGGTAACCATCGGAACCCACCTTTGCCCGTTAGCCGCGATTCCTAGGCCCTTGAGATCTGCAAGAATCGTTAATAGCTCAGCACCACCCTCAACTGGAACCCTTTCAAGGCGGAAAGTACTCCGGGGGTTCTCAGATTCCGATAGTTCTGATTGGGCAGTTGAACTCTGTGCGCAGCAGATTAATTGGGAAGCCTGCGAGAGCAGCAAAACCAGGGAGAGAACGAAATGGATTTGGGAAGGTTGGCGCCTTGTGGGGTCCACAGTCTTTAGCTCTCTTCCTCGCGAGGTTTTAGTTCTAATCTTGAGTTACTTCCTGGAAAATCGATGATCTTCATTTCTTCATCACACTCAGAAATATGTTGAGTGTCACGCCGAAGGCGTTGACATGCTCCTCCTTGCAGGTCGTGCAATTCTGACGGAGAAAGAATGCGTCGAGCGAAAGAAGTTTCTTGTAGGGTAATACCGCGCCAAACGCGGATTGGTTTTCATTCCAGGAGTGGTGTTGGCCGTCGTAGAACCACTCGCCTGAGGCGTAAGGCGTAACGCGAAACCGATCCAGTTTTAGGGGGCGCTGGACAGTTAACTTATTACGATACCGGGTAGAGTAGGCGCCATTGATCGATCGAAACTCGAAGCGGCTGCGCTCTTGAAGCAACAATCCCAGCCGGGGAATCAAATATTGGGGCACCCCCTGAATAAAGATTCGTTTTTCGGTTTTGGTACTATCGTTGTCATTGGTATACAAGTATTCATAACCTGCGCCAAGCACCATCGTGTAATTCATCTCGTCGTCGATATCTCGCAACTGAGCCCTCACAAGCCGCTTCATCCGGTAACTGCCCATGACGCCAAATTTCCATTGCACACGGGCAAGGTCTTCGCCGTTCTCCTTTGCTGCGTAAAGTTGAAGGCGAGTTTTTGGCCTCACTTCAATCACGACATTCACTTTTGGCCAGAGTTCCTTGGCGACTTCAGACGTTTGTCCGGCCGCCGTCCCTCCTATCAAGAGCAGAAGAGCAGTTGTAACAGGAAAAGTCTTTCTACGGTTTCTGTTCATTTATCCTAAGACACTAATCACGCTTCCGAGTTGAGTTCCGTCTCTAATGGACCAGCCTCGCTTGTTTTCTCCTCCTCCTTGATTTCCCGTGCCAGGAAATAATTCAGCGCCGTGCGAATAACGGCGATCGCTCCCAGCTTCCCAATCTGCGTCCAGCTCGGCGCAACGGCCGTTGCCAGAACGTCCGCCGCGAGCTGAAACTCGAGGGCCAGCGCAAGAAAGCGAGCGAGAGTCAAACGCGTCTTCTCATATCCTTCGTAGTTCGGCTGGCTCAGAACCCTTATCAAACTCGCCAGAGTCAGGACTATTCCGATGCCGATCAAAAGCGCCGCTATGATCTCGGCCATTAGCACTAACCACAGCACGGCAGTACTGACTAGTGCCTCTGCGCCACTCCCAGCCGGACTGAGAATGCTGAGGTTGGTTTCTTCAAGAATGTGAATGAGTAACATTTATGGATTTCTTCGCTTGATAGGGCCTGGGGTGGCAGTGTTGGTAATTACCGCCCGTACGTGCGGGCGGGCGTGCCTTTGCAAGCCACTCTTAATCCTATTGACTGGACCGCGAACCAACAGATAAGGAATCAAAGCCAGCAGTACGGCAACGAGCAGTGCTTCAAATGGGTAGAACCAGCGGAGAACAATGAATTGGTAGATGATGTCCAGAACCGCTGCGATGATGAAAATCTTTGAAATTGATTTCCACCCGTCTCGGAGTAGATCCCGCCTGACATCCGGTTCCGTAAAGAGCGACCAGAAGTACGCCGGCCGGCCTTCACGGGCATCCCTTAGGCCGTCGCGAATCGCGAAAAAGATGGCCATGGCAGGTTGCAGAAAGAACCGGAAATGAAGTGGCCCATCAAGCCTTCCAAAAACGTCATTGAAAAAGCGAGCGATAGTGTCTTCCATTGTTGTATTCTCCAGGCAATCGGAAAAGCCCAACGCCTGTCTGACTCATATGAGCTAACAGGCGAAGCGAAAAAATAACGAACTAAATTTTATGCTAGTGAAGAGTCGCTGCTAACTGTCAAAACTGACAGCTATGGTGAGGGGCGATGACAGGGATGGCTGCCCTGGTTGCGAGGGTGCTGGGGATTCCTTTTGCAATTCCAATCAACAGCTTTTTGTTTCTGGGACCTGCTCATCAGCGCCTGGTTCTCATCCGTTTCCTCCTGGCCACGCGCGCGAGTTTCACGAGCAATACTCTTAAGTCCTTTACCAGCAGGACGACACCCGGCGTCCGTGCATGTGACGAGTTTCCGGCATTCTGTCTGCTCGAATTGACAGGCATGTTTGTCCTCCTTGTTGCGATGAAGTAGTGGGAGCCAGTGCTTCAATCGACGAACCAGCTTCGTCCTCCTCTTTAGCAGGCCGCTAAAAAAGGAAGACAAAGACCCGATCCACTAACCCACACGAACTAAATACTAAATTCGTTCGTTATTTCGTGAAATTTCGTGGATCGTGCTGTCGTCGTTGTTTCCAAAATTTCCAAAAACAAGACGAGTGCTGCAAACAGTCCCTTTTTCAGCGGCCTGCTAGAGGAGTTTATCGGCGCGTGGAAAGGTGGGTAACTGTCAATTGTGACAGGGCGTTACGACGGGAACTTTTCATTGATTGCTCACCTCACGCTTGATACACCGAATTCCGATGTGACTCATGCCGGTGTCAATCATCTGCGGCTGGCGCGCCGCTGGGCGGTAACGCAGGCAATAGTTGGGAGCGCACAAGTGCGAGCCGCCTTTGACCACCTTGCGCGCAATGCGAAACTGCTGGATTGTTCGGCGGACCGCAACAGGATTTGACGATCTCGTCGGCGTGACGTGGAACGTACCAGTCATTGCTCATTGGTGACTTCGTAGCGATCCATCCAGAAGCCATCAACCGTGACTTCGTGGACCGGGCGCTCTTCCGGATAGAAATCCTCAGAACCCATTCGGAACGTCCCGCCCGAAATCCAGACCATGTCCGCGTGTGGCGGAGTGTTCGCTGCGTTGATTGGTTAACTAAGATAATCACATCAAATCTTTCTGGGCGCGCCTGTAAGAAATGACAGTTACCCTCCAACCTTCCGCCCACTAAACTGACATCAAGAAAAAGGAGAGAGAGAATCATGGCACTTAAGGAATATAAACCAGGGACCGCATTCAGCGGCGTCATCGGTCGAACCTTTGATGTTTCGTCACCTGCCTGGCCCGAACCGTTGCGGGCGAAAGAGGGCGCGCCCAACGTATTGTTCATCGTGCAGGACGACACCGGCTTCGGTCAGATGGGTTGCTACGGCAGTCCGATCAAGACGCCGAACATCGATGCACTGGCGGCCAACGGACTGCTCTTTAACAACATGCATACGACCGCGCTCTGCTCGCCATCGCGTTCCTGCGTAATCACTGGTCGCAACCATCACTCAAACGCGATGTCATGCATCACCGAAGGGTCGACGGGCTATCCTGGTGGCAATGGCAACATCCCATTTGAGAACGGCTTTCTCTCGGAGATGC
>WNGE01007551.1_pt1 | contig 14070 bp, 12 predicted proteins | sample 5400651 | NCBI WGS metagenome assembly WNGE01 (sample SAMN13153370, study PRJNA577476) | soil metagenome | isolation source: 60 cm soil or saprolite under grassland replicate 2 | place: USA:California | collected 2016-06-15 | reverse complement strand
TCGATGCCCTGCTCGCGCATGGTCTCGCCGATATGGAGCGCGAACGACGGCGTGCAGGCGAGCCCCTGCGGCCGGAAATCCTGGAGAAGCAGGATCTGCCGGAGCGTATTGCCCGACGAGACTGGCACGACGGTCAGCCCCATGTGCTCGGCGCCGTCGTGGAAGCCCAGGCCGCCCGTGAAGAGCCCGTAGCCGTAGGCGATCTGGATGAGCTCGCCGGGCTCGGCGCCGGCGCCCGCCAGCCCACGCGCCATGACCTCCCTCCAGACGCCGAGGTCGTGCCGCGTGTAGCCGACCACCGTCGGCTTGCCTCGCGAGCCCGACGACGCGTGGACGCGGGCGAGCTCGCGCTGCGACACGGCGAAGAGGCCCCAGGGATAGTGGTCGCGAAGCTGGGCTTTTCGGGTGAAGGGCAGCCGCTCGAGATCGTCGAGGCTCTTGATGGCGCCCGGATCGAGGCCGGCTTCGGCGAAGGCGCTCCGGTGAAATGCCACGCGCTCGCAGGCCCACGCCACTGCCCTCCTGAGCCGGTGGAGCTGGAGCGCCCGCAGGTCCGCGCGCGGCGCCCGCTCGACGCCGGCGTTCCAGATCAAGGGCGCCGTCTCATCCCGAGGGCGTCACGCGGGTGAGCAGCCACTCCTGGCGCGCCAGAAAGCGTCTCAGGGTCTCGATCACCCGGACGTCCGCACCCGCATCGAGCCCGATCCGGTCCGGAAGGACGTAGCGCACCTCGGGATACGAGACGAGCACGCGCAAGAGCGTCCGCGCGCGCGGATCGGGCGCCATGAAGCCCCGCCGCCCGGCATCCTCGGCGCCAGGATCCCATGCGGGGAGGAACGAGGCCTTGAGATACCGGTCAGCGGCGGTCGGCAGGCTCACGCCTGGCCGCCCGCGAGCTTCCGATAGCGCGCCACCATGACCTCGACCTGGCGCTCCGCGGAGAAATCGCTCTCGGCGAGCGCGCGCGAGGCCAGCGCCATGGCGCTCCGCCTGGAGGGGTCGAGCAGGAGGCCGATGGCCGCGTCGGCCAGGTCCCCGACGTCGGCTTTCGTGAGGAGACCGGTCTCGCCGTCGCGCACCACCTCGTCGACGCCAGAAGCGCGGACCGCGACGGCCGGCAGCCCGCAGGCATGCGCCTCGGCCAGGACTAAGCCCTGCGTCTCGGTCTCGGAGGAGAAGAGGAAGAGGTCGGCCGCCTGATAGTACGGGGGCAGGTCTTCCCTCGCGACGGAGCCGGCGAAGCGTATGCGCGAGCGTGCGGGACTTGCCGTGGCCAGGCGGCGGAGCATCGCCTCGTGGCTGCCCTGCCCCACGAGCAGGAGCTGCGCGCCGGACACGGCGAGCTCGATGGAGCCGAAGGCCTCGATGACCCGCTCCACGCTTTTCTCGCGATCGAGGCGGCCGACGTAGAGACAGAGCGGCGCGTCCCCGGAGAAGCCGAGCCGCCGCCGCGCGGTCGCGCGATCGCCCGGCCGGAAGAGGTCGAGGGGCACGCCCGTGGGAACGACGGCGATCTGCGTTTTCACTCCCTGCCCTTCCAGGCTTTCCGCGATGCGCGCCGACGGGGCCACCACCAGGTCCGCGGCGCCGGCGAAGCGACAGGCCAGCCGGACCGCGATCCTGCTGACGAGCGGCTCCGGAAGCGGCACGTAGTGCGCGTATTTTTCGTAGCGCGTGTGGTACGTGAACACGAGCGGCCGCCCCTGCGCGCGGGCGAGGCGCCGGGCCGTCACGCCGAGGAGAAAGGGGTGCTGGGCGTGGTAGATGTCGAGGCCGAGATCGAGCGCCGCGCGGCTCCAGCGCCTCGAAAACGGCAGCGGCACCGCGAAGCCTGGATAGGTCGGGAGCCCAACGCGCATCCGCTACTCATCCGGGGCGTTAGGGTCGCGGCCGCGCTCGATCTTGCCGAAGTCTCCCGGCTTGATGGAATCGAGCCATTCCTTGATCTTCGCCTGGTCATCGGTCTTGCTGCCGCCCAGCTCCTGCTCCTTGGCGACCTCGACGTTCTTCGCCTTGGCGACAACCTCTTCGTCGACGAAGATCGGCGCGGACACGCGGAGTGCCAGCGCGATGGCGTCCGACGGGCGCGAGTCCACCGTGATCTCGGCCAAGCCCAGCTGGAGGTGGATGACCGCGAAGAAGGTGTTCTCCCGGAGGTCGTTGACCTCGATCTTCGTCACACGAGCGTCGAGCGCCTCGAGGATGTTCTTGATGAGGTCGTGCGTCATGGGCCTCGCCGTCGAGATCTTCTCGAGCTCGAGCGCGATGGCGTTGGCCTCGAAGAGCCCGACCCAGATGGGCAGCGAGCGCTTCTCCTCGTCGTCGCGCAGGATGATGATCGGCATGTTGGAGAGGGGGTCCAGCGCCAGTCCCTTGACCTTCATCTCGAGCCACATGGCTGTCCCCTCCCCTAGGCGGAAGCCGCGAGCACGCGGCCCTCATCGACGACCGGGCCGTCTGGGCCGGCCAGCTCACCACGGAGGCTGTGCGGAAGCGCGCGCGTGACGAGCACGGGTACCACCATGCCCAGGAGATCGCGCCCATGGGCGTCAAAGTTCACCACGCGGTTGCACCGGGTGCGGCCCGTCACTTCGGCCGGGTCCTTGCGCGACGTCCCGTCCACGAGGACCGGAAGGACGCGGCCCTCGAGGGCCCCGCTGCGTAGGGCGCCGACACGCGTGGCGACCTCGAGGATGCGGGCGTTCCGGCGCGCCTTGACCTCGTCCGGCACCTGGTCGGGCATGTCGGAGGCCGGCGTGCCCGGGCGCCGCGAGTAGCGGAACGCGAACACGTTGTCGTACCGCACCCGCTCGACCACGTCGACCGTCCGCTCGAAATCCTCGTCCGTCTCGCCGGGAAACCCGACGATGAGGTCGGTGGAGAGCGCGATGCCCGGCACCGTGTCCGTCAGCTCGTCGATGAGCTCGAGATAGCGCGCGGCGGTGTAGCCGCGATTCATCCGCGCGAGCACGCGGTCGGAGCCCGACTGGAGCGGCAGGTGCAGGTACTCGACGACCTTCGGCACGTCACGGATCGCGCGGATCAAGCGCGGGGTCAGGTTGTAGGGGTTCGATGTCGTGAAGCGGATGCGCTCGATCCCCTCGACGGAATCGATGAGCTCCAGGAGCGCCGCCAGGTCGGTCGCGGGCGTCAGGTCGCGGCCGTAGGCGTTAACCGTCTGCCCGAGGAGCGTCACCTCGCGCACGCCGCTCGCCGCCAGCCCGCGCACCTCGGCCAGGATGGCCTCCGGCGGGTGGCTGCGCTCGCGCCCCCGCGTCATCGGCACGACGCAGAAGGTGCAGAACTTCTCGCACCCTTCCATGACGGTGACGAAGGCCTTGAGCTGGCCCGGGCGCTCGGGCTTTGCGGTGATCTTGACGAGCGGCGCCTCGCCGGTCTCCAGGACGGGGGCGCCCGTCGCGCGCGCCCGCTCTATCAGCTCGCCGACCCGCGCGACCGCGGCGGATCCGAACACGAGGTCGACCTGGGGAGCGCGATCGAGGATCTTGCCTTGCCAGAGCTGCGCCATGCAACCCATCACGCCGATCAGGAGATCCGGGCGCTGCCGCTTCAGCACGCTCAATTGCCCCAGGCGCGAGAAGACCTTGTCCTCGGCCTTCTCCCGGATCGCGCACGTGTTGAGCAGGACCAGGTCGGCTTCTCCGGGCTCTTCCGTCAGCTCGTAGCCTTCGCCTTTGAGCAGACCCGCGACGCGCTCGGAGTCGTACTCGTTCATCTGGCAGCCGTACGTGGTCAGATAAAGTTTCGGCATATAAGACCGGCACTTACGTTAGCATCGGCCCTCGGGCGTGTCAAACCGGCGCGCCCTCAGACGCTCTCTTCGAAGACGCCTATCCTGCGGAATTTCTCGTAGCGTTCGGCGACCAGCTCTTCCGTCGTGAGCGAGCGGAGCTCCCACAGCGCGTCGCGGAGGGGGCCGCGCAGGTTCTCCGCCGTCTCCTCCCAGTTCCGGTGGGCGCCGCCCGGCGGCTCCGGGATGATGCGGTCGATCACGCCGAGCTTCATCAGGTCCGGCGCCGTGATGCGCATCAGCTCCGCCGCTTCGGGCGCTTTCGTGGCTTCGCCCCAGAGGATGGCCGCGCAGCCCTCGGGGGAAATGACGGAATAGATCGCGTGCTCGAGCATCAGGATCCGGTTGGCGACGCCGATGGCGAGGGCGCCGCCGCTGCCCCCCTCACCCGTCACGAGGCAGACGATGGGCGTGGCGAGGCCGGCCATTTCCCGCAGGTTGCGGGCGATCGCTTCGGCCTGTCCGCGCTCCTCGGCGCCCAGTCCCGGGTAGGCGCCCGGCGTGTCGATGAAGGTGATGAGCGGTTTGCGGAACTTGGCCGCCATCTCCATGAGACGGAGAGCCTTGCGGTAGCCCTCCGGGTGCGGCATGCCGAAGTTGCGCGCGATATTTTCCCGGGTGTCGCGCCCCTTCTGGTGGCCGATGACCACGACCGGATCGCCCTCGAAGCGCGCGAGCCCGCCCACAATGGCCTTGTCGTCGCCGAAGACGCGGTCGCCGTGCAGCTCGACGAAATCCTCGAGGAGGAGGCGGAACAGGTCGAGCGTGTGCGGACGCTTCGGATGGCGGGCCAGCTGCGCCCGCTGCCACGGGGTCAGGCTGCCGTAGACCTTGTGCTGGAGCCGCTTGAGGCGCTCGTCGAGGCGGACGATCTCATCACGCGCCGCCTGCGTGTCGTCGGAGGCTCGGAGCTCGGCAATCCGGTTCTCGAGCTCCAGGAGCGGCCGTTCGAACTCAAGCTCGTCCGGCATATTCGATGAGTATACTGCCGGGCCCGAGCAGGCTTTCCACTTTCGCCACGAGATCCGGCTCCGGCGCGACCGACAGTCCCTTCGCGCGCACCACCACCTCCTGGTCCTCCAGCAGCACGTGCACGAAGACCGGCGTGGGGCCCGGATGCGCCTCGCAGATGCTCCGCACGGAGGCGAGCGCCGCCTCTGTGCCTGCGGCGCCTGGCGAGCCTGCGACGCCCGGCGGGCCGCCGGCGCTCGGGCGCACGCGGATCCTGCACGTATGCGCTCCGCCCTCGGTCTGAGCGCCTCCCGGCGCCCCCGCGCCCGATCCGGCGCGCCGAGACTGCGAGCCGTTCGCCCCAGCGCCGGAAGGGTTCCGCGGCGCCTCGCCGCGCTCGGCCGCTCTCGCGCCGGCCAGCGCCGCCTCGTCGAGAGGCTTGACCTCCTCGGCCAGCACCACGCGTCCCTTGTCGCTGTCGTCGATCCTGCCGCTGACCAGCACGGGTCCCCGGTGCCTCAACGCCACCGCGCAGGCCCGGTACGGCTCCGGGAAGACGGTCAGCGGCACCGATCCGTCCACCAGCTCCAGCGTGGCGAAGGCCATGCGGTTGCCGCTCTTGGTCGCGTTCTCGGTCATGGCTCCGACCAGGCCCAGGAGGAGCACGCGAGAGGCCGCCGGCCGCGTCGCCAGCTCAGAGGCCGAGACCGTCCTGAGACGCGCCGCGATCTCCCGGTACTCGTCGAGCGGGTGGCCCGAGAGATAGAAACCCAGCACCTCCTTCTCGGCGGCGAGCAGCTCTTCCCTTGGCCACTCGGGCACCTGCGCCGCCGATGCCGACGGAGCGGCGCTCGCGGCCTTGGCGTTCGCGGATCCGCCGAATGCCTCGCCCCCGAAGAGCGAGCCCTGCCCTTCCTCGCGATCCCGCTGGCTCCGCTGGCCGGCCTCCATGTCCTGGTCGAGACCGGACAGAAGACCCGCGCGGGTGCCGCCGAGCGAGTCGAAAGCGCCGGCCTTGATCAGGCTTTCCAGAACCCGGCGGTTGACGAGCCGGAGATCGGCGCGGGCGCAGAAGTCCGCGAGCGACGAGAAGCGGCCCGCCTGGTCCCTGCTCCGGACTATGGATTCGATGGCGGAGGCTCCGACGTTCTTGATGGCCGCCAGTCCGAAGTGGATCACCTCGCCCACGACGGTGAAGCGCGCGCCGGAGAGATTCACGTCCGGAGCTTCGACGCGAAGCCCCATGCTCCGGCACTCTTCCATGTACTGGACGATCTTGTCCGTCTTCTCCATTTCAGAGGTGAGCAGGGCCGCCATGAACTCCACGGGGTGGTTGGCCTTGAGGTACGCCGTCTGGTAGGCGACGATCCCGTAGCAGGCGCCGTGCGACTTGTTGAAGCCATAGCCCGCGAACTTCTCGATGAGGTCCCAGACCCGCTCGGCCTTGCGCCCGTCCATCTGCCCGGCCGCCTCGTGGGCGCGGCACCCGACGAGGAACTTCGCCTTCTGCGCGGCCATGAGCTCGCGGTCCTTCTTGCCCATGGCCTTCCGGAGCGTATCCGCCTCTCCAAGGGTAAAGCCCGCCAGCTCCGCGGCGAGCCCCATGACCTGCTCCTGGTAGACCATGATTCCGTAGGTCTCCTGGAGGTGCTTCTCCATCGCCGGGTGCTCATACGTGATCGGCTTGCGCCCGTGCTTGCGATCGATGAACTCCGGGATCAGCTCCATCGGCCCGGGGCGGTAGAGCGAGACCATGGCAATGATGTCCAGGATGCGCGTGGGCTTGAGGCTCTTGAGCGCGTCCCGCATGCCCGCCGATTCGAGCTGGAAGATTCCGAAGGTCTTGGCCTCCGAGAGCATCTGGTACGTTCGCGCGTCGTCGAGCGGCAGCGCCTCGGGGTCGAGCTCGAGGCCCTTCGATTCCTTGATCAGGCGCACCGCGTCGGCGATCACCGTCAGCGTGCGCAGCCCGAGGAAGTCCATCTTGAGGAGGCCCAGCTTCTCGATCGGGCCCATGGCGAAGCCGGTGATCAGCTCCGGGCGCTTGGGATCCTTGTAGAGCGGGACGCGCTCCATGAGCGGCTCGTCCGAGATGACCACGGCCGAGGCATGGACGGAGGCGTGTCGGGTGCACCCCTCGAGGGTCCGCGCCACGCTCCACAGCTCCCCCACGCGCTGGTCCCGCTTGACCTGCTCCGCGAGCGCCGGCGTCTTCTCGAGCGCCTCGTCAAGGGTGATGTTGAGGGGAAAGGTGGGGACCAGCTTGGCGATGCGATCGGCTTCCCCGAATGAGAAGCCCATCACGCGGGCGACGTCACGGATGACCGCCTTGGCGCCCATGGTGCCGAAGGTGATGATGTGGGCGACCCGGTCGGCGCCATAGCGCTCCGCGACGTAGCGGATGACTTCATCACGGCGGTCATCTGCAAAATCGATGTCCATGTCGGGCATCGAGATGCGCTCCGGATTCAGGAAGCGCTCGAAGAGGAGCCCGTAGGCGACCGGATCCACGTTGGTGATGCCGAGGCAGTACGCGCAGAGCGACCCCGCGGACGAGCCGCGGCCCGGACCGACCGCGATGCCCTGGCGCCGGGCGAAGGCGATGAAGTCCCACACGACGAGGAAATATCCGGAGAATCCCATCTTGATCACGATCGACAGCTCGTAGCGGAGCCGCTCCACCACGGCGTCGGGGGGCGACGAGCCGTAGCGCCGCTTGAGCCCTTCGAACGCCAGGTGCTCGAGGTAGGAGTCGAGCGTGAAGCCCGGGGGCACGTCGTACTTCGGGAGGTGGAACTGCCCGAAGGAGAGGCCGAGGTCGCACCGCTCCGCGACGGCCAAGGTATTGCGGTATGCCTCCGGCAGGTCCTTGAACACGGCGCGCATCTCGTCGGCCGACTTGAGGTAGAACTCCTCGGTCGAAAACCGCCACCGGTTCGGATCGCTCATGCTCGACCCGGTCTGGATGCACAGCAGCGCCTCGTGCGCCTTCGCGTCGCCCGCGTCGACGTAGTGCGAGTCGTTCGTGCCGCAGAGCGGCGCCCCCAGCTTCCTGGCGATGCGCACCGTGCCCTCGGTGACGCGCGACTGCTCGTCTATGCCGTGCGACTGGATCTCCATGAAGTAGGCGTCTTTGCCGAACACCTCCTGGTACCAGCCCGCCGTCTCGAGAGCCTTGGCTTCGTCCCCGGCGGACAGCAGGCGGCTGACCTCGGAGTTGAGGCAGCCGGAAAGAACGAGGAGCCCGTCCGAGTGCTGGGCCAGCAGCTCGCGGTCCACCCGCGGCTTGTAGTAGAAGCCCTCGAGGTAGGCCTTGGACACGAGCCTGATCAGGTTGCGGTAGCCCGCTTCGTTCCTGCAGAGGACCGTCGCGTGGCTCGCGCCCTCGTAGCCGCCGTCCTGCCCGGAGCGCTCGAAGCGGCTTCCGGGCGCCACGTAGAGCTCGCAGCCGACGATGGGCTTGACGCCGGCCGCCTTGCACGACGCGTAGAAATCGATGGCGCCGAAGAGATTGCCGTGGTCTGTCAGTGCTAAGGCCGGGAAGCCAAGCTCGGCGGCGCGCGCGATCAGGCCGACATCCTTTTCCTTCTTCCCCTGCCCTTCCACGCGCTCGACCTTCTCGAGCTGGGCGGCGCCGTCGAGAAGGCTGTACTCCGAGTGGACGTGGAGATGCACGAAGTCGGCGCGTGGCGCGCCGGCCTTTGCGGGGCCGTCTACTCCCATTCGATGGTGCTGGGGGGCTTGGAGGAGATGTCGTAGACGACGCGGTTGACGCCCTGGACCTCGTTGATGATGCGCGAGGAGATGCGCCCGAGGAGTTCGTAGGGCAGCCGCGCCCAGTCCGCCGTCATCGCGTCCTGGCTCGTCACCGCCCGGAGCGCGATGACCTGGGCGTAGGTCCGGAAGTCCCCCATGACGCCGACCGTGCGCACCGGCAGCAGCACGGCGAAGGCCTGCCAGACCTCCCGCTCGAGTCCCGCGCGCCGGACCTCTTCCTGCACGATGGCGTCGGCCTCGCGAAGCACGCCCAGCCGCTCCTCCGTGACCTCGCCCAGCACGCGGATGGCGAGGCCCGGCCCCGGGAAAGGCTGCCTCCAGATGATCCCGCCCGGCAGCCCGAGAAGCGCGCCCACCTCGCGGACTTCGTCCTTGAAGAGCTCGCGCAGCGGCTCGATGAGCTTGAATTTCATGTTCGGGGGCAGACCGCCGACATTGTGGTGGGTCTTGATGGTGGCCGACGGGCCTTTAAAGGACACCGACTCGATCACGTCCGGGTAGAGCGTGCCCTGGGCGAGCCAGGGGATCTGGCCCAGCTTCCCCGCTTCCTCCTCGAAAACGGCGATGAACTCGTTGCCTATCGTCTTGCGCTTGGTCTCAGGGTCCGTGACCTCATGCAAACGCCCGAGAAAACGCTTGGTTGCGTCCACATGGATGAGGTTGATCTTGAACGAGTCCCTGAAGGTGGACACGACCGCCTCGACCTCGCCTTTGCGAAGCAAGCCGTTATCGACGAAGAGACAGGTCAGCCGGTCGCCAATCGCCTTGTGGAGGAGCGCGGCGACCACGGACGAGTCCACTCCGCCGGAGAGCGCGCAGAGCACCTTGTCCTTTCCCACCGCCTGCCGGATCGCCGCCACCTCGGTGTCGATGAAAGACGCCATCGACCAGTCGCCCTTGGCGCCGCAGGCCCGGAGGAAATTGCGCAGCACGGTCTTGCCCTGGGTGGTATGGGCGACCTCGGGGTGAAACTGTACGCCATAGAGGCGGCGCTCCGGATCGGCCATGGCGGCCACCGGACAGTTGTCGGTGGAGCCCAGGCTCGAGAAGCCCTGCGGAGGCTTCATCACCGTGTCCCCGTGGCTCATCCAGACGCGGATACGGCCGGCCTCTTCCGGCCGCATCCCGTCCAGCAGGCCTCCCCCACCGGAGAGCAGAAAATCGGCGGGGCCATACTCTCTCCGCTCGGCCGGCACGACCTCGCCGCCCAAGAGAAAGCCCATGGCCTGCATCCCGTAGCAGATGCCGAGCACGGGGATCCCGGACTCGAAGAGGCGCTTGTCCGGGAGCGGCGCGCCCTCGTCATAGACGCTCGCGGGACCGCCCGAGAGGATGATGCCCTTGTAGCCGGCGGCCAGGAGCTTTTCGACGGGCTCGGTGCACGGCACGATCTCGGAATACACGGACAATTCGCGGACGCGGCGGGCGATCAACTGAGCGTACTGCGCGCCGAAGTCCAGCACGCAGATCTTGTCTAGCTGAAGGTTAAATGTGGAAGATTCTGGTTTGCGGTTTGGCCTCTTCGCGCAAGCGCTCAACGGGGCGCCCGTTCCGCGCGCGTCACCCCTTTGGCCCGTCGCCATTGGAGCCTACCTGGGGGAGCCGAGTTTTTGGGCGCGCTGGAAGACCTTGCCTTCGGTCTTGATGGACGGCGCGATGATCAATTCCGTTTGCTGAAGCTCCTTGATGTTCATGGCTCCGACTGAGCCCATGCAAGTCCGGATGGCGCCGACGAGGTTGAGGGTGCCGTCCTCGGTGAAGGCCGGCCCGAAGAGGATCTGTTCGAGCGCGCCCGACACGCCGACGCGGATCCGAGTCCCGCGCGGCAGGTTCGAGTGCGGCGTCGCCATCCCCCAGTGGTAGCCTCGCCCCGGCGCCTCCTGGGCGCGGGCGAAGGCCGAGCCGATCATAACGGCATCGGCTCCCGAGGCCAGCGCCTTGCAGATGTCGCCGCCCGTCGTCATGCCGCCGTCGGTAATGATGGGGACGTAGCGTCCGGTTCGCTTGTAGTAGAAGTCCCGCGCCGCCGCGGAGTCGGCCGTCGCCGTCACCTGCGGGACGCCCAGCCCCAGCACCTCGCGGCTCGTGCAAGCGGCGCCCGGTCCCACGCCGATCAGGAGCGCGTCGGCCCCGCACTGCATCAGCTCGAGGCAGGCCTCGTAGGTCACCGTATTGCCGACTATGAGCGGGATCGACAGGTGCTTCTTCAGCTCGCGCAGATCCATCGGGGTGTACTCGGTGGCGACGTGGCGGGCGGTCGTGACCGTCGACTGCACCACGAAGAAGTCGGCGCCCGCTTCCTCGGCGATCTTGGCGAAGCGCTCGGCGCGCTGCGGGATGGCGGAGACCATGACCGGCCCGCCGCCCTTCTTGATCTCGGAGATGCGCTTGTGGATCAGCTCTTCCTTGATGGGCTCGCCGTAGATGCCCTGGATGATCTTGGTCGCTTCTTCGAGGCTGGCGCTCGTGATGCGGTCGAGGACGTCGTCAGGATTTTCATAGCGGGAGAAGATGCCCTCGAGATTGAGCACCGCGAGCCCGCCGAGGCGGCCCATCTCGATGGCGAGCTTGGGGCTGACGACGCCGTCCATGGCCGCGGCGATGACGGGGATCTGGAAGTTGCGGCCGCAGAGATCCCAGGAGATGTCGACTTCGTTGGGATTGATCGTGATGTTTCCGGGAGCCAGAGCGATGTCGTCGAAGCCGTATGCCGCCCGGGCCTTGCGCCCGCGCCCCACCCACATGCCCATGCGCTGTCGTCCTCTCCGGACCCGGTCGGCCACCCCACCCCCGGGCCCCGTATATAGAGAACCGCCGCGTCGACCCTACCGTATTTAGGGGCAGTATACGGACGGGGTCCCTGCGTGTCAACCCCGCTTCGGGTCGCTTCGCGCGTCTCCTTCGCTCGCGACCCGCACTCAGTGGCCGCCTTCGCTCAGCGATGGATGCGCCCGCTCCCAGATCGTCCGGAGCCCTTCGAGCGTCAGCTCGGGGTTGACGACGTCGACCGTGCGCGCGACGCCGAGCATTTGCGCGGCCAGGCCGCCCGTGGCGACGACCCTGACCGGGCCGCCCATCTCGGCGCGGAGGCGCTCGACGAGACCGTCCACCAGCCCCGCCCAGCCGTACATCACGCCCGACTGGATATTCGTGATGGTATTGCGGCCTATCGCCTCCTTCGGGTGCAAGAGCTCGACGCGGTAGAGCCGCGCAGCACGGGAGATGAGCGCTTCGGAAGCGGTGACGAGGCCCGGCGCGATCGCGCCGCCGATGAACGCGCCCCGCGCATCGACGCAATCGAAGGTGGTCGCCGTGCCGAAGTTGACCACGATGAGCGGCGCGCCGTAGAGCGCCACGCCGCCCACGATGTCGCAGACGCGGTCGGACCCGACCTCCTCCGGCGCTTCGACATCGAGCGGCACGATGCCGTTCCGGCCGGGCTCGACGGTGAACGGCTGGACGCCGAAATAGGCGTCGGACATGGCCTCGAGCGTCTGCTGCACGGTGGGCACGACATTGGAGATGGCCACGCCCGTGATGCGCTGCTGCTCGATGCCGCGCGTGCCGAGGATCGTCTGGATGAACACGCCGTACTCGTCGGCCGTCTGCTCGCGCCGCGTGGTCAGCCGCCAGGACGCGAGGAGGCGCGGGCCGTTGAAGACGCCGATCTTGGTATTGGTGTTTCCGACCTCAATGACCAGCAGCATGGATGGCCTCCATCATGACTTCGCCCGCCACGACCCGGATCAATGTGCCGCCGTCCATCCGCAGCAGCAGGGCGCCGTCGGCGTCGAGGTCGACCACGATGCCCTCGCCTCCGTCCGCCGCCCGCGCCCGCCGGCCGATGCTCTGGGCGCGCTCGAGCCAGGCCGGGCGGATCGCGGCGAGCCCTCCTTCGAGGAATCGCCGATACCAGCCGCCGAGGGCGCCGAGAAGCGCCGCCAGCAGCTCCTCGAGCGCGTGCGCCCGCCCCGTCTCGATCCTGACCGAGGTCGCCACGTCGCCGATCGGAGCCGGAAAGTCGCGCTGGTTGACGTTGAGGCCGATGCCGAGGATGACGTGCTCGAGCGCCCCCTCGGGCGTCGTGACCGCCTCGGACAGTATGCCGCAGATCTTCCGCTCCCCGACCATGACGTCGTTGGGCCAGCGGATCGCGGCGTGGACGCCCGCCCCTCCGAGGGCGTCGACGACGGCCACGGCCGCCACCAGCGAGAGCTGCGGCGCCCGTCCCGGAGGAATCGGGGGCCGCAGCACGATCGACAGGAGCAGGCTCTCGCCGGGAGCGTCAAGCCACTGGCGGCCCCGGCGCCCGCGCCCCGCGCTCTGGTGGGTCGCCGTCACCACGGTGCCGTCGGCCGCGCCAGCGGCCGCAAGGGCCGCCGCCTTGCCCTGGGTGGACACGACGGCGCCGAGCCGCTGGATCGTATGGCCGATCGCCCCTCCGGAGCCGCGCGCCGTCACTGGAGCGCGGCCAGGCTCGCGGCAAGCTTGCTGAGGACCCGCTCCTGCTCGGCGAGACGCTCCCGGTCCCGCGCCACGACATCGGCGGGAGCCCGCTTGACGAAGTCGGGGCGGGCGAGCTTTTCTCCCAGGAACGCCGCCTCCTTGCGCGCCTTGTCGACCTCCTTCTGAAGCCGCGCCCGCTCGGCCGCCACGTCCACCACGTCCTCGAGGTGGACAAACACGTCCGCCCCGTCCGCCACGGCGTGGGCGGATTGAGGCGGCCGCGACGCGCGGGGATCGACCGTGACCGAGGCCCGCGCCAGGGCCCCGATCAGCGGCACCGCCGCACGCAGCCTCAGAGCCTTCGCCGGAGCGCACGCCACGGTCACGGTCAGCTCCACGGCCGGAGAAATGCGGCTCTCGCTGCGCACAGTCCTGATCGCGCTCACTACGGCGACGACGGGGGCCATCTCGCGCTCGGCCGACGCGTCCCTGCCCCCGCGCCCCGCCTTCGGGAAGGCGGCGACCATGATCGATTCCGGAGACTTCGTCCTCGCGGGTCACCGCTCGCGCCACTGGGTCAGCGCTCTGGTAGAGACTCCGCTTCGCGATCTCGAGGTACCAGTCGCAGAGCTCGCTCCAGATGAACTGGTAGACCGCCGAGGCCGCGTCGTTGAAGCGGTAGGCGTCGAGCGCCTTCCGCACCGAGGCCGTGGCCGCCGTCAGCCGGCTCGCGATCCAGCGGTCCGCCACCGACGGCTTACCCTTGCGCGCCAGCGCGGGATCGTAGCCGTCGAGGTTCGTCAGCACGAAGCGCGCGGCGTTCCAGACCTTGTTGGCGAAGTTCCGGTAGCCCTCGATCCGCTCCTCGGAGAGCACGATGTCCCTGCCCTGCGCGGCGAGCGCCGCCAGCGTGAACCGGAAGGCGTCGGTGCCGTACTTGTCCATGATCGTGAGCGGGTCGACGACGTTGCCCTTCGACTTGGACATCTTCTGCCCTTCAGCGTCCCGGACGAGGGCGTGGATGTAGACGTCGCGGAACGGCACGGCACCCATGAACCGGATACCGAGCATGGCCATCCGGGCGA
>WNGE01030090.1_pt1 | contig 14071 bp, 15 predicted proteins | sample 5400651 | NCBI WGS metagenome assembly WNGE01 (sample SAMN13153370, study PRJNA577476) | soil metagenome | isolation source: 60 cm soil or saprolite under grassland replicate 2 | place: USA:California | collected 2016-06-15 | reverse complement strand
GCACGACCACGTTGTTCGAGCGGGCCAACTCGCAGATTTCGCTCGGCGCCAGCCGGTCGGACAGCATATCGGCCAGCGCATCAACCTGCGCGTAGGCTTTTCGCTCATGGGCGCGCTGAATCAACTGCGCAAAGACTTCGGCCGATTGCGTCTGCTGAGTGAGCACGTTCGCGCACGCGTCGGCCAGACGTCGAGCTCGGCGGGACGATTCCTGATCGGAAGATTGTTCCGCTTCAACGGCCTGCTCATCAAGGGCCGTCAACAGCCGACTGAGCTCGTAATCTGCACGCGGATCGTATGGCGCAGAACTAATGGGTTGCGCGGAAGCTGCAGTCGCAGCCGACTGCCAGGCGCGCTCGACGAGGTTACGCGTCGTTGGGCGCAAGTCGTTCCAGACGCTGATTACTCTGGGTCCAAAGTCTTCAATCATCATCGAACCTTTTCACCTCGTGCTGGCCGCGAAATCCATCGAATAGCACCAAAACTCTCGCGCGCCATTGTACTACACGCGCTACAACAAATTGTGCAGTGTGTTAAGCTCTTTGCCTTCATTTGTCGCTCTGATACGATTTCCCTTAACCGAGGTTTGAGTCATGGCTATCAGTGAACAGTTGCTCGAGATTCTGGTTTGCCCCCTTTGCCGCGCCAAGGTGGAACTAAAACCTGACGGCAGCGGGCTGAAATGTGTCGAGTGCAAACGTGTCTATCCCATTCGTGATGACATTCCCGTGATGCTTGTCGATGAAGCAAAGATCGAAGATGAACAAGTGACCAGCGGCGAGTGAGTGGCGCCGCCGCGTAACGACCTCGAGAATTCAGGTGCATAGCCTCAGCGAAATCATTCAAGCATCGCCCAGCGCTCGTCATTTAGCTTTCATGGACAAGTCAGAAAGCGCTAAGCCGCAGCCTCTGGCGTCAGCGCCCTGGGACTGGTCAGCGGTGCGGCGCGTATTAGTCGTGCGTCTGCGTTCGATCGGCGATACCGTTCTGACGACTCCGTCGTTGTTAGCATTGCGCCGCTTCTTACCCCAAACCAGGATCGACATCGTTTTGGAAGATTGGGTGGCGCCGGTCCTCTGGGGTTCGAATTTGATCGATCGAGTAATCCCGGTTCCGCGGGAAAGCAAGTCATCACGCGCCCGACTCGCCCGCGAGCTTCGAGCCATGCGCTATGACGTTGTGTACAACCTGCACGGCGGCACAGGCGATCTGGAAGCGGCCGACGCTGCATTCAGTTGAACAGCAGCTGGCATTGATTGGCTGGACCGGCGTGCCGGTCACGGATCGGCCTTCTACACAACTGGCTGTGTTGGAACCAGCACTGACATCAGTTTCAGAAAAGCTGCGTCTCGCAGGTTTTATGGGTTTAGAGAAAGGCGAGCCCTTCGCGGTAATTCATCCGTCGGCGGCATTCGATACCAAACAATGGGCCACAGAAAATTTTGCGCGCGTCACGGAAGAACTGGCGACGCGTGGATTAACACCCGTCGTTATTGTCGGGCCGGGAGAAGTGCAGCTTCTGCAACTGCTGGTCAAGCGATCAACGGCGCGAGTGACAGCGTTAAGCGACCTTTCATTGCCGGAGGTCGCTGCGCTATTGTCGGGCGCTCGTTTGTTCGTCGGTAATGACAGCGGCATTGCGCACCTTGCGGCTGCTGTCGGCGCGCCATGTGTAGTCATATTCGGCTCGTCGAATGTCGCGCATTGGCGACCGTGGACAATGCTGCCTAATGAAGTTGTGCGTCAGGAATTGCCTTGCCAACCATGTCACGGCTATTTTTGTGGCGAGTTTGAAAAACCTGAATGCATCTTACGCGTGCCGGTTGAGCGAGTCGTGGCCGCGCTTGATCGAGTACTGAAAGCAACGGGATAAATTATTTTGACGGCTGATGCATTGCGCGAAAATTGCCGCCCTTCACACGAATGACGCCAACAATAACCAAACAACGAGCTGAGCAGATCATTAGCGCAGCACGCGACCGTTCAGTCATTGTGCTCGGCGACGTGATGCTTGATGAATTTATCTGGGGCAATGTAACGCGGATTTCACCGGAGGCTCCAGTGCCTGTCGTAGATATCCAGCGTGAGTCGACGCATCTCGGCGGAGCTGCGAATGTGCTCGCGAATCTTCTCTCCCTCGGCGCAAAAGCGAGCGTGATCGGAGTCATTGGTGACGATTTCGCCGGTGAAAGAATTCAGAGTTCCCTGCGCGATAAGAGCCCTCTGCAAGCCGACGGCTTATTGATTCCGGACGAGTCGCGACCCACTACGATCAAGACGCGCATCATTGCTCACAATCAGATGGTCGTTCGAGCCGATCGCGAGCACCGCATGCCCGTTAACGGTGAAACGGAAAATCGGATCATTAACACGGTGAAGGCGGCGATTGATAAGGTTGATGCGCTGGTGATCTCAGATTACGACAAAGGTGTGATCACACCGCGTATTTTGGCCGAAGTTTTGCCCGCGGCTTACGCTCGCGTACCTGTGTTGGTGGATCCGAAAATACGAAACTTCAACGCTTATCGTCCCGCCACGCTGGTGACGCCGAATCACCATGAGGCTTTGCGTCTCGCGAATCTCGAAGAAGATTCTGATGACGCGTTGCACAGCGCAGCGCGAATGATTCGTGCATGCCTGGATTGTGATGCGGTGCTTATCACGCGCGGCGATCGCGGGATGATACTGGTCGAAGGAGATCGCGATCCGGTGTACGTCAAAACTTCTGCCCGTGAAGTTTATGACGTAACCGGCGCGGGCGATACCGTTATCGCCACACTAGCCGCTGCACTTGCCGCCGGCTCCTCAATGACCGAAGCTGCGATCCTGGCGAATCAGGCAGCCGGAATCGTGGTGGGTAAACTAGGTACTGCGACCGCTACTGCTAAAGAGCTCCTCGATTCGATTCAATAGTCATGTTGAGACGATTAATCATTCTCTTACTGATTGCACTCAACCTGTCGGCATTCCCATATGTCTTTTCCCAACGCCCGCAACGACCTCGTACGGTTACGCCAGCCGATCCATCTCCTTCCCCGCAGCCGGTAGAGCCGCAGAGTCCGCCGCTTCGGATTGGTCCGGCTCGATCTGCGTCGGTAGCGCCGCGTACCCTCGCTGAGCTGCAGTCACAGATCGAACAGATCGCACGTCAACCGGCGCTGGATGCAGGATTTTTCGCGGTTAAGATCGTTTCGCTCGATACCGGCCAGTTAATCTATCAGCAGAACGCGAATAAATTTGTGCGGCCGGCGTCGAACATGAAACTTTACACGGTCGCAGCGGCGCTTGACCGGCTGACGCCTGACTATCACTTCATTACTTCCGTTTATGCGAACGAAAAGCCGGATAACGGGACGATAAAGGGCGACTTAATTATTTACGGTCGTGGAGATCCTTCCATCGCCGCTCGGTTTAATAACGGTGATTACTTCAAGGGCATTAACGATCTTGCCGACCGCATTGTGGCCGCCGGAGTAAGACGAGTGAAAGGCGATTTGGTCGGCGACGAAGGTTATTTCAATGGTGCTCCGCTGGGCAGTGGCTGGGAGTGGGAAGACCTGACATGGTCGTTCGGCGCGCAGGTTAGCGCTTTGACCGTCAACGACAACGCAGTTGACTTGACGGCGAGGGCCGGCGATAGAGTTGGCGCGCTGGTTGTGATCACAACCGGGCCACCGGCAACGTTCATGACGATCGTCAATCGCGCTATCACGTCCGTGCGCGGATCAAAAAGCGATCTGCAAGTCTATCGTGGGTTGGGCGCAAATACCGTGCAGATTACGGGCAGCGTTCCGCTCGGCGATAATGGATTCTCTGGAAGTATCGCGATTCCCGATCCGGCGCTGGCATTTGTGACCATGTTGAGAGATTCGCTAATGAAACGCGGTGTCAAGGTCGAGGGCAGAGTGCGAACAATTGATGCGCGTTCCGGAGGCAGCATAGTCCCCGATCCATTTTTGGCTCTAGCTCAACTGCCGAGCTATCTGCAACGGCCCACCCCGGTCGAAATAGCCAGCGTGCAATCGGCGCCCTTCAGTATAATTGCGGCGCAGACGCTCAAGCCAAGTCAGAACCTCTACACCGAGATAATCCTCCGCACGCTCGGAAAAATGACAAGCAGCAATCCCAGTCAAACGAATGAAGATGCCGGACTGATAGTCGTCAGGAATTTTCTTCGCCAGGCAGGCGCCAACGAAAGCGATTTAGCATTAAACGATGGTTCGGGTCTTTCGCGCAACGACATGATCACTGCAAATGCCACGGTGCAGTTGCTCACCTTCATGTCAAAGCATCGCTACTCCGCACAGTTTCGCGACGCGTTGCCGATTGCCGGTGTGGACGGGACATTGCGCTCGCGCATGAGAGGCACGCCCGCCGAAAATAACGTGCGCGCGAAAACGGGCTCACTTAGTTCCGTAGCATCGCTCTCGGGTTACGTGACCAGCGCTGCAGGAGAGCATCTGGTCTTCTCGATGATGCTCAACAACTATCCTGATGCTAGTGCATTGCGTCGAGATTCCATCGATGCCATTGCCATTTTGCTGGCTTCGTTTGCGGGCAGATCACAATAGGTGAGATTATCTCTCACCCAAAAGAAGGAGGATTCCAATGTCAATTGAAGGCATCATCGGCAGTTGGAAGGAAGTCCGTTCCGGCCTGATTGATGAAGCGGAACAGATTCCCGCCGACAAATTCTCGTTCCAGGCAACGCCCGAGACGCGTTCGGTAGCGCAGCTTCTGCAGCACATCATTGAAGCGCAGAAAATGCTGGTTGGTGAGGCTTGCCGTCCCGACACGAATCTCACGCGGCAATCGTTTGCAGACCAGATCAGGCACTACGCGCCCGGCGTTAGCGAAATAAACGACAAAGAAAGGCTGCTCAATTTCCTGCGCGCAAGCATGGACGAATCGGAAGCGCAGATGCTGGCGGCCGCCGAAGAATTGAAAAATACTATGAAGCGCTTTGATGGCAAGGAAATGCCCAAGCTTGGCTTCCTTTCATTTGGCATTGCGCATGAAATGTATCATCGCGGTCAGTTGACTGTGTATGAGCGGCTGATGAATATCGAGCCCGTGCTGACCAGACGCTTTCGCAAAATCTTCGGTGAGCCGCAGCAGGCGGCAACTGCCTCGTAGTGGTCGATGCCAGCGCGCTTTACGAAATTCCACGGCTTCGGGAACGACTACCTGGTGTTTGAAGTCGAGCAGCTGGCAGGGATCGCGAATCTCGGCGATTTCGCTCGTCGCGTTTGTAATCGTCATTACGGCGCCGGCGCGGACGGAATTGCCGTCGTAGAGCAATCCAAAGACGCGGCTGCGGATTTCTCCGTTCGGATCTTCAATCCAGACGGCAGCGAAGCCGGAATGTCGGGCAACGGTACGCGCTGCGCCGCCGCATATTTGTTCTTTCACAAGCTCTGGTCCAATGAAAAGTTGCGTCTGGTAACACGCAACGGTATCAAGCGCTATCTTCTGTGCCAACGTTCCAGTGCTGGATCATTCCTATTCGAGTCGGAACTCGGCCAGCCGAAATTTGATAGCGATTCGATTCCAATGCTGACTGGCGACCGGCACGATCGGGTAATCGATTATCCCCTGCAGGTTGGCGATGAAACGTTGCGAGTGACCGCATTGCAGATGGGTAATCCGAATTGCTGCATCTTCGTTGATGATTTCACGGCGATTGATTGGCAAGGGCTCGGGCCATTGATCGAAAATCACCCGGCATTTCCAGAGCGCACGAATGTTATCTTCATTCGCGTTCGCGATCGCAACAACATCGAAGAGAAGACCGACCGGCGCGTCCAGGTCCATGCCCCCGGCGGCATAATTCCGATCGAATGGCGGCAAGATGGCGAGGTCGTGCTGACCGGACGCGCAGACGTGGTATATCAGGGCGAGTGGCTGCTAGAATAGCCACCAGGACGCGGCTAGTTTCCGCGAGGAATCCCCCGTTTTGCGAAACCCGTCTTTCCCCAATCTCTGCTGGCGTTTTTGCGCCGTCGCGCTGGTCCTCTTCCTGTGTCTGTTTCTGTCCGCCTGCGGGGGACAAGTCGTGACGGAAACTTCGGCGGAAACCCGAACCGAAAAACCAAAGCCGCCTTCCATGGTCCCGATGTGGCTCGGGAATCCAGCGCGGAATTTTTTTGGCACCGGTCCAATCCCAAAGTCGCTAAGGGTTATTTGGGACTTCGAGACCGGATTCGCGCCTGGCCGTCTTCACGACGATCCGTGGGGAGGGTCAGGTTGGCCCGGTCAGCCAGCGATCGTCGGCGAGCGAGTCTATTTCGGCTCGACAGACAGTTACGTGTATTGCCTCAATCGTAAGGACGGCAGCGTTATCTGGAAGTACAAGACGACCGACAGTGCTAAATCTTCGCCGAGTGTCGTCGGCGACCGCTTAGTGATTGGCAATCTCGACCACACTATCTATTGTCTAAATGCGAACGATGGCGCGCTGGTTTGGAAATATCAGACTGGGTTCGAGACTGATTCGTCTCCGTCGATCATCGGCGATCGCGTCTTCATCGGCGGCGAAGATCATTTCTACTACTGTCTCGATCTAAAAGACGGTCACATCCTTTTTAAACAGCAACTCGATGGCTCAGTTGAAGGCGGCACGACCATCGTCGACGGTCATATTTATGTGGACACTGAAGCCGGCGAGCTTTTTTGTTTGCAGGCGGACGATGGGTCAATTGTATGGAAGACGCGCATCGGAGCCGACTCGAATTCGACGCCTGCTGTCGTGAAGGGCTTTGTTTACACTGCGGCCGAAGACGGAATCGTCCGCAGCTACAAACAAGACTCCGGAGAATTGGCTTGGAGTTACAAAGCTGAAGCCGGCCTGAATCTCAAAACGAAAGAAAAAACTGGATTCTGGGCGAGTCCGGTTGTTTCGAATGGCCGTGTCTTTATCGGTTGCAATAACGGCTATATGTACTGTCTGTCGGCAGATAAGGGCGAACTGGTTTGGAAGCATCTGATGCGCGCAGCGATCTGGGGAACGTCGCCGGTAGTTGACGGCCGTGTCGTGTTCGGCGACAAGAGTGGCTACCTCTACATTCTTTCTGCTGAAAACGGAGACTTGGTGACGGAAATCAAGATTGGCGACAATATCGATGCTACGCCGGCAGTGTTGGACGGAAGAATTTATATCGGAGCTTTTAATGGAAAGTTCTCTTGCCTGGGAAAGAATGAAGCCGCGAGCAAAGATGCCGTCAGGTCCCGGTCGTCAGTTCTGGGCCACTCAACCAATCGCTAATACCTGAGGGCTAATAGCTATTCCATGCTCCTCCTGGTCGATAACACAATCAACGGCCTGGGTTCCAGTCCACGCGAGATTCGGAGTGCGCTTGAAAGGCTTGAGCCTGAGCTGAGAATTGTCGTCGAGCCCTTTCGGAACATCTCGCCCGAGTTCGTCAAGACTCTAAGTCCCTCGCACATTATTCTCAGCGGCCAAAGCAATCCCTGGGATGACTATTTGCCTGAATCATTGGCAGGAATTTTCCATGTGATTCGCAGCGCGCCTCAGCCAATCCTGGGTGTTTGTGGCGGACAGCAACAGATAGCGTTGGCCTTCGGCGCGCCGGTTGGTTTGATTGAACGCATTGGACCGGGCAAAGGTTACGACGGGGCGGTTCGCGAGCGCGGGTTTTCTGAAATTGAATTGAATCCGGAAGGCGCCGCAAATGGGAACTTAATCTTCCGTGGACTGCCTAAAGCGATCACGGTTTGGGAGTCGCATTGCGATGAAGTTAAGGAACTGCCGACTGATTTTATCTGTACGGCGACGAATGACGTCTCACCCATCCAGGCGATGCAGCACAGGTTGCGCCCGCTTTTTGGCGTGCAATTCCATCCGGAACTTTTCGATCAAGAGCATCCGCATGGGCGGCAGATTCTAGAGAACTTCCTGAATATTTGAATAGTTGTGAAGCCCTCCCTGACCGCCCCACCCCAGCCGGGGACTCCGGGGTCGGGCTACTGCCCCGATTGTCCGAACGCGCCTTAAACTCTTACGGGATGATCTTTCGCGTAGGAATAGGCGCACCATGCAGAGATAAGGTGAACTACCCATCCAAGCAGGCCGGCTGATCCAATCCAGGAAACTCCAGTTACGATCAGCCAGATGATCCCGATTAGGACTCGGCCGTTGTAAATTTGTCCCACTCCGGGAATCAATAAACTAAGAATTCCTGCCAACGCTGGATCGCGCATTGTCTAAACCTCTGCGGAGGCTATACGACGAAGGCGATGTCATGGTTCACAATGAAATGTCTGCGCGAAAAAGACTAATTCGTTGCCACTTACCGCATCCATGATTGGCGCGCGTTTTCGTAGGCAGCGATTTCCGGCTCATGCTTCAAGGTAAGCCCAATATCGTCGAGTCCTTCCATCAGGCAATACCGTTGAAAGTCGTTAATTTCGAACGGCGCGGAAAACCCCTCAGCATGCGTCACTGTCTTATTTTCCAGATCCACGGTGACTTCGAAGGGGCTAGTTTCTTTTGCGCGGCGCACTAACTCCGCCACCTCAGCCTCCGCGAGTACAACCGGAAGCAGCCCGTTCTTCATGCAATTGTTCGCAAAAATGTCGGCAAACGATGGAGCGATAATTGCGCGAAAACCATAATCAGCCAGGGCCCACGGCGCGTGCTCGCGCGACGAACCGCAACCGAAATTCTTTCCCGCAACCAGAATCGAAGCGCCGCGGTAGCGCGGTTCGTTTAGTGGGAATGAAGGATCGGGCCGGCCTTCAGGCAGAAAGCGCCAGTCGTAAAAAAGGAATTCGCCAAAACCGCTGCGCTCAACGCGCTTAAGAAATTGCTTGGGAATGATCTGATCCGTATCGACGTTGGGTCGATCGAGCAGCGCAACGAGACCGGTGTGACTTCGAAATGGATTCACGATTTATATTCCCAGTTCCCGATATCGACAAAGTGCCCGGCAATTGCCGCTGCCGCAGCCATGGCTGGACTGACCAGGTGCGTGCGGCCGCCGCGACCCTGCCGTCCTTCAAAGTTGCGATTACTGGTCGAGGCGCAACGCTCCCCAGGTCGCAAGATGTCAGGGTTCATACCCAGACACATTGAACAACCCGACTCGCGCCATTCAAATCCGGCATCAACAAAGACGCGATCGAGACCTTCGACTTCGGCGGCGCGTTTGACGTTTTGCGAGCCTGGCACAACCATCGCGCGGACAGACTGATTACGTTTGTATCCTTTGACAACGCGGGCGGCCGCGCGCAGGTCTTCGATGCGCGAGTTCGTACAAGAACCGATGAATACCCGATCAACTGCAATGTCCGCGATGTTCGTGCGCGGTTTGAGAGCCATATACTCCAGCGCCCTTTGCGCTGCGCGCTGTTCGGCTTCGCCTCTTGTTTCCAGGGGATCAGGGACGCTGCCTGTGATTGGTGCGACCATCCCTGGATTCGTTCCCCAGGTGACGAAGGGTGCCATCCCCTCCGCGTCGATATCGATTGCGCGATCAAATCGAGCATCCGGATCTGACGGTAGAGTTCGCCAGTAGTTTTCGGCTTCTTTCCACGTGTCATCGTGAGGGGCGAAGCGGCGGTCCTTCAGATATGCGAACGTCGTTTCGTCCGGCGCGATCATACCGGCGCGTGCGCCTGCTTCAATGCTCATGTTGCAGAGCGTCATGCGGCTTTCCATCGAAAGCGAGCGGACTGCCTGACCCGCATATTCGATCACGTGGCCGGCGGCGCCATCGGTTCCGAGTTGGCCGATGATTCCCAGCGCGAGATCTTTCGCGGTGACGCCTTCAGGCAGTTTGCCACGCGTGCGCACCAACATAGTACGCGGTTTGTTCTGCGGCAGACATTGCGTTGCCAGCACATGTTCGACTTCGCTGGTGCCGATCCCGAATGCCAGCGCGCCGAAAGCGCCGTGCGTGCTGGTATGACTATCACCGCAAACAATGGTCATGCCCGGCTGAGTCAAACCCAGTTCCGGACCAATGACATGGACAATGCCTTGCTCGTTTGAATTGATGTCAAACAGGTCGATGCCGAATTCCGCGCAGTTGCGACGCAAGGTTTCGATCTGCCTGGCAGCAATTGGATCGGCAATCGGTAACGATCGATCCGTAGTGGGAACATTGTGATCGATCGTGGCAACCGTCAAATCCGGCCGTCGCACTTGCCTTCCGGTTTCGCGCAAGCCGTCAAACGCCTGCGGCGAAGTTACTTCATGAACAAGATGCAGATCGATATAAAGAAGCGCAGGTTCGCAGGTTCGTTCTGAGCGGCACGCACAACATGCGCATTCCAAACCTTTTCGAAAAGTGTGCGAGGCATAAGACTATAGTGGTCAGCGGTCAGTTGTCCGTTGGTCTGTGCTTTGTGCTTTGAACTTGGTACTTGGTCAAAACATCAAAGTACAAAGCACTAAGTACAAAGCACCAAGTACGAAGTACCACTGACAACTGCTCAATGACGACTGACTATACTGCATGATAGGCATGGCGTATATCGGCAATCTCGGCTACGGTTTCGGTAACAAGTTGGCCCATCTCTGCGGTGGTTACCACGTGACCGCCGGTGCCGCGTCCAATATCTTGAGTCCGGTACCCTGCATCCAGCACCGACTCAATCGCCGCTTCAATCTCTTCAGCTTCGCGCTCCAGCCGCGCAGTGTACCGCATTAGCATCGCCGCAGAGGCAATCGCGCCAAGCGGATTTGCAATCCCGCGGCCCGCGATATCGGGCGCGGAACCATGAACCGGCTCATACAAATCCACTGCGCCACCAACTGTCGCCGATGCCAGCATGCCAAGAGAGCCGCAAATCACGGCCGACTCGTCAGAGAGAATGTCGCCAAACAAATTCTCAGTGAGGATCACATCGAACCTTTTCGGATTGGTAATGATATGCATGGCCGCGGCGTCTACGTAGAGATGCTCCAACTTGACGGTTGGATAGTCCGCGGCTACACGGGAAACTGTCTGGCGCCAAAGCTGTGATGTTTCGAGCACGTTCGCTTTGTCCACCGAAGTTACTTTGTGCCGGCGTTTCATCGCGGCTTCAAATGCAACCCGAGCGATGCGCTCAATCTCACTCGTTGAGTACCGCATGGTATTGAAAGCCACTGACTCGCCATTGTGCGAAGTAATTCCCCGCGGCTCGCCAAAATAGATTCCGCCGAGTAATTCGCGTACGAACAGGATATCGGCGCCCGCAGCGATCTCAGCACGCAGTGGAGAGGCGCCGGCCAACACGCGATATGAACTGACCGGACGCAAATTTGCAAATCCGCCCAAGGTTTGCCGTAGCAACAGAAGACCCGCCTCAGGTCTTTGATCAGGCGAAAGGTGATCGAACTCTGACGCGCCCACCGCGCCCAGCAGCACGGCATCAGCAGCGAGACATGCATCAAGCGTTACGCGCGCTAAAGGCGAGCCGGTTTGGCTGATCGCCGCGCCGCCAATGGCACATTCGTCGAAATGAAAGTTATGGCCGTGAATGTCTGCCACTTCGCGCAAAACACGCACGGCCTGTTTAGTCACTTCCGGCCCAACTCCATCACCGGGCAGGACACCTATTTTCAATTGCATAAACGTGTCAGAAGCCCGACCGTAAGGGAGGGCTCGAAACGCGCCACGGACTTATGCTCTTACCGCCCGGATCCACTGCTCCTGGTCAGATGAGTGTACTGGACGCTCAACGGTTAAAGCCGGTTCAGCCGCGACCAGTGAAATCAAATCCTGATCGTAAATTCGTTTCTTGCGATCCGCGAGTTCAGTAAATCGATGATACACGGCGTTCAGTTCTGTAGCATTCAACGTGTAACCAAGCTCTTCGTATCGCAGAGCCAACGCGTGACGTCCCGAATGCTTTCCGAGCACCAGTTCATTAGTCGGAACACCGACCGACTCAGGCGTCATGATTTCATAGCACAATGGATTGCTGATCACGCCATGCTGATGTATGCCCGCCTCGTGCGCAAATGCGTTGCGCCCGACGATGGCCTTGTTCGGCTGCACACCGAAACCGATGATCTCCGACAGCAACTGACTGGTTGAATAAAGCTCGCGCGTGTCGATACGCGTTTCAAACGGGAGCCTGTCAGCACGGACGCGCATGGCCATCACAATTTCCTCCAGCGAAGCATTGCCTGCGCGCTCGCCGATCCCATTGATCGCGCACTCGATCTGCCGCGCTCCCGCGTCGACCGCGGCCAGGCTGTTCGCGCACACTGATCGTGACGTCATCCCGATCACGGACTACGCGGTCGCGCACCGCACCGACGAGCTGTGAAAACTCATTGGGGAGAGTATAGCCCACCGTATCTGGAACATTGAGAATCGTCGCGCCTTCATTAACCGCGACCTCAAACACTTCGCACAGATAGTCAACGTCGCTACGCGTAGCATCTTCAGCCGAGAACTCAACCTCATCCGCGAAGTTCCGTGCCAGCCGCACGGCCTGACCTGTCATTTCGAGAACCTCTGAGCGCGTCTTCTTCAACTTGTGCTCGAGATGTAGGTCAGAGGTTGCGACAAAGGTATGGATACGCGACCGCGCAGCGCCGCGCAAAGCTTCGGCAGCGCGGCGAACGTCCTGTTCCGCCGTGCGACAGAGAGCGGCAACCGTTACTTCGCGACACTCGGCGGCGACTGCTTTGGCCGCGGCAAAATCTCCCTCGGACGCGATGGGGAACCCGGCTTCGATGACATCTACCCCTAAAGATTGCAGCTTGCGCGCCAGACGAACCTTCTCGTTTAGGTTCATCGAGCAGCCGGGCGATTGCTCGCCGTCGCGCAAAGTCGTATCGAAGATGCTTACTCGCTGCGGATTGGTCATTAGGAGGTCGCCCCGCTCCTTTCCATAAAGCAAAATCCTAAGCCGACGTTCGTCTAAAGTCAAAGTTATAATTTCTATGAAAAGATAAGTCTGAGTGATACAATAAGCGCTGCAAGGGCCATGGATAAGGTCGAAGGGCGAATGGCGCGGTGGACATTAATCAACTGGAAGTCTTTCTGAGTGTGGCGCGCGAGAAGAGTTTTTCGCGCGCCGCGGAGGCATTGCATCGAACTCAGCCGGCGGTAAGCCAGGCGATTCGTCGTTTAGAGGCTGAGCTCGGCGAGCCACTATTCGATCGTTCCTCGAAAGATGGCACGCTGACCGAAGCCGGTCGAGTGCTTTACGACTTTGCGCAGCAGATGATGAATCTGCGCGGTCACGCTCATGCTGCCATACGCGAGTTGCGCGATCTGCATCGCGGCAAGCTTTCACTCAGCGCTAATGAATATACGGTGATGGGTTTGCTGCCGCTAATTCCGATTTTTCGCGCCCGCCATCCGCACATCAAGATCGAAGTGAAGCGTAGTCTGGCCAGCAGAATCCCTTCTGAAATCCTGGGACGTCATGTCGAGATCGGCGTAGTCTCGTTCAAGCCAAACGATGCGGCGATCAAGTCTGTAGCTGTAACGCCGGACGAACTGGAGTTGATTGTGGCCTCGAATCATCCGCTCGCCGCCAAGCGAACGGTCTCGGTGCGCGAGTTGGGTGCCGAATCGTTCATTGCACACAATGTTCCTTCACCATACCGCGAGCGGGTAATCAAGACGTTCGAAAAGCATCGGACCCCGCTGAACATTTCCATGGAAATGCCTACGCTGGAAGCCATCAAGCGCCTGGTTGAAAACGGCTTGGGTGTGGCTCTGGTGCCGCGGCTGGCAGCGCAGACTGAGATTGCGCGGGGGCAATTGGCCGGATTAACTGTGCGGGAGATGCGTTTGGAACGACGACTCCATTTGATCTATCGGAAAGGCGCGACGCTCTCACACGCAGCGAAAGCGTTTCTCAGAGTCGCGCGTGAAAAAACGGATGAAGTTAGCGAGGCGGCGAACAATGATTGATTAGAGCTTGTTTTGAGCGACACTTATGCCGTTGAGCAGGCGCATAGTGGGTCAATTTAAAGTTTGCGGGGACAACTTTTCACTGGGAGCGCGGGCGCCCTCGCCCGCATTGGCGGCAACACGAACGCCTCGTTTCGTCCAAGAAGTGAAGATCTGAGCGTGCTGCGCACGCTTAGCGGGCGAGG
>WNGE01005663.1_pt1 | contig 14072 bp, 15 predicted proteins | sample 5400651 | NCBI WGS metagenome assembly WNGE01 (sample SAMN13153370, study PRJNA577476) | soil metagenome | isolation source: 60 cm soil or saprolite under grassland replicate 2 | place: USA:California | collected 2016-06-15 | reverse complement strand
CGTGGTCGACATCCGCAACGGGCTCTACGTGCTCCGCTACACCGGGCCGCACGCCGACGAGGCGGACGCCCTCACGTTCCTGGAGGGCAACTCGAACCTCGGGGACGCCGTGCGGATCGACAGGAGCGCGGGACCGTAGCCCGAGACACAGGAGAGGCTGGCTGCCGTCTGGCAGCCAGCCTCTCTACCGCGCCCGGCTGCGTCGCTCCCCTCCCGCGGTCAGCTTCATGCCACCAGTCGCTGTTCGGCCTCGCGGCGCTATGGCGTAACCACCGGGCAGGCGGTGGCCCCGCTGGTGGTGCAGTTGACCCTCCCCTGGATGGCCGGGCTGACCGGGGACCGGGCGGTGATGTAGTCGGCCAGCACCTGGTCCATGATGTCGCGGGTGGTCGCCCGGCTGGAGAAGATCGGGTAGCCGTCGCCGCCTGCGGCCATGAAGTCGTTCTCGGCGATGGTGTAGTTGGTGTCGGCGCTGAGGTCGACCGCCGGGCCGGTGCAGGTGCCGTCTGGGGCCTGGCGGACCGCGCCGGTGACGCGGCTGCCGGCGGGCGCGGCGAGGTCGTAGGTGAAGCACAGCCCCGAGACCTGCGGGAAGCGGCCGGCCACGGCGGGCATCTGCGAGATCCCGTTTTCGAGCATGGCCTTGAGCTCGGCCCCGCTGACGGTGAGGGTGACCACCACGTTGCCGAACGGCAGCACGGTGAGGACCTGCCCGCGGGTGATCGGGTAGGGGGGCGGGGTGTAGTCGGGGCAGAAGTCGTTGGGGTTGTCGGTGGTCGGGCAGGTGAGGTCGGCGCGCAGGCCGCCCGAGTTGGTGATGGCGAAGTCGGTGGCGTAGGTGGTCCGCATCGCGTCGGCGGTGACGTTGCCCTCCAGCGACTCGCAGGTCCGCCCGGCCGTGTTGCCGCAGGCGTCGGTGCGGGGCACGAACACCGTGGACTGGCCGATGACGGTCGACAGGATGGGGGCGAGCTGCGCGTTGAGCTGGTCGATGCGGGCCTGGATGGCCGCGCCGGGGGTGACGCCGATGTCCCAGGGCTTGTGGAAGTCGGCGGTCTTGTAGACGACCCGCTTGGTCGAGGCGTTGACCGTGTCGCACGGTCCCCCGCGGTGCCCCTTCCGTGCCCCTCGTTGTCCGCTGCGAAGCCGCCAAGCCAGAGCCTTCCTGGCCGTGTGGCTGGGCTTCACACGACTACGGTCGGGCTGGTGAGGTGGTGTCCGCCGGCCTGGCGCTGGCTTCCGACGATCGGAGGCTGCCGGAGTACCGCGGCGAGGTCCGCGCCGCGACCGGTGACCCGAAGGGGGCACTGGCGACTGGCGCCGCGCGGTCGACCCCGACCACAACATCGGCCCGTCCGCTCCAGCGCCTTCCTGCAGGAGCGCTTGGGTAGCGGGCAAGGGCCGCGGGCATGCCGATGGCCAACATGCGGTGATCCAGGCCAGCGCCACTGCGGCTGTGGGGGGAACACTCTGGAGACAGCCGAGGAACACACTCCGCGCCGACGCGGGGTACCCGCCGCCACTCTTCGCGGCTCTCGATCTGTCCCTGATCTGTTCCCGTGCCTCGGTAGTGTTCGAGTCACGCATTCGGGTCGTGCACCCCTGGCCACCATCTCGAATGCGGACCGCTCCAATGCATCAGTGCGATGGACTCCGGAAGCCAGTGGTCCGATCGGACCAGAAATTCAAGCCTCCGCTGGCCGCGATACAGGTGCGGAATCTCGCCGGATGGTGGGCAGATTTCGCTCACTTTCCCTCCATTTTCCCTCCGCCCGACGCCCGGCCGCGCGGGACGGGGCGAAACGGGCGGGGACGCGGGGTGACGGCCGGGGCTGTCGGCGGGCCGTTTGCGCACGTCACGGCCGATGATCGGGGCCGGGAGGGGATAGGAGGGGACCCGCGGGGAGACTGCTTTGCACACTGTAAAATCGCCGGCTAGCGCCTACCCAGGTTCGAATCCTGGTCCTGCCACCAGCGCCACGACCAGCGCAGACATGGTCACCATCCGGGCCCGGCCAAGCAACCCGCCGGGCCGGGTTTTGCTCCGTTTTCGCTCCCCCGGACGCGGCGCGGACGCGGTGGGCCCTGGTGGCGCGTGGGCGGGGCGGCCGGTCGGCGCCCAGTGCGGGGGCCGGTTCGGCGGGCGTGCAGGCTGGAGCTGGGGGCGGCGAGGCGAGTTGATCGTCGAAGATCGCAGGCCTTTGCTTGGTGGGCTACCCCGGGTCCTGGTGCGGCCGGATCCGCCGGGGGTCGTGCAGCGGCCCGGAGTGACCATCGCAGGCGTCGACGGTGTACCAGCGTCCATCCCTGGCCTGGAACCGGCCTCGCCACTCCGGAGTCTGGGGGCAGTGGGTCGGGCCAGCCTCACCATCACCACCCGAGACCATCCGGAAGCAGCGACCCGCCATCACGAAGAACGCCTCGGCATGGTAGGGCGCGGTCATGGCCAGTCCCGACCGGGAGCGTGGTCGTCGGGATCGTCGCGGCAGATGCCCAGGTGCAGGTAGACGCGGTGGCCGAGCCATTCGATGTCGTCGATCTCCCGTTCCAGGTACTGCTCGCACCCGGGCTCGAAGGCCAGCACCTCCGCCGTGGGTGGCAGGCGCAGGAGCCTGGCGGCAAGTTCCTCCGCAGTCATGCGCTCATCGTAGCGATCCATCACGGACGGTGAACACGGTGGCGTGGGTATCGGCTCGCGGCGAGGACAGCAGACCGCCTCTCAACCGGCCACCTTCATGCATGATCGGCCCGGGAGTCATGATTGGCCGTCCGAGGGCGTCGGCGGGTGAGGTAGCGCCGATGCTGCCCGCACGGCCCCGACCGCGGCAGGGTTGGCCGACCGCGCCGAGGTCGTAGCTTCGAGCTTCTTCGATCCACTCCCACCAGGCGCCGGCGGCTACCTGCTGTGTGCGGTCCTGCACGACTGGGACGACCAGGCGGCACGCGCGATCCTGCGGCGCTGCGCCCAAGCGGCAGGCGCCCACGGCAAGGTCTTGGTGGTGGAGAAGCTCGGCGCCGACGGTGAGTCGGTGCAAACCCGTATGGACCTGCGGGTCCTGGCCTACTTCAGCGGCCGGGAACGCGGCGTTGCCGAACTGGCGGCCCTGGCCGCAGCCTGCGGACTCAGCGTGGCCGCGGTGCATCCCGCCAGCAGCCTATCGATCATCGAGCTGAGCGCCGGCTGACCTCGCTGCGGCGCCAAGACCTACCGTTACCAGCGACGAGCCAGCGCAGCACCACGAATGTCACGATCTACGGCTGGAGCACTAGGTCAGCTCCTCCGCCTGCTCGTTGAAGATTCCCATCAGGGTCCCAATCCGCTCGCCGAGATTGGCGCCTACAACACCGAACCCCTCGACGATGAGCTGGGCCCGTGTGCTCAGTCGCGCGAACTCGTCACTGGTGCGGATGCTCGCCAGCTTGTCTCGATCTCCGCGCACCAGCGTGAAGCCGCCGATATCCCCGCCGTGCGGCTCGAGAAAGACTGACTCGAAGCTCTCGATCTCACCCTGCTGCTGGAGGCGCCCGTAGTACTCCATCGCCTCGTTGAACACCTTGACGGCCTGCCGTTCCCGACCTCGAACCGGATACCCAAAGCCAATAAAGAGCCCGAAGTCCGCCATTTCAGCCTCCCTGCTCAAGGCGGCGCAACGCGGCTGATTCTAACGCGCTCGCACGGCGCGGCCAATGCAGTGAAGGAAGGCTCCTGCCAGCCAGGCTTTGGGGTGCCAGAAAGTCGGCCATAGCCTCTGAGCTGCGAGTTCGCCAAGGGAGGCACTGACCCAGATGATTGGTGGACGTGTTACGACTGCTCTACCTGATCTTCTGTCAGGTGATGGAATGGCTGGTGCTGCTGGCGCGGCGCTCGGCGACGAAGAATGCGGAGCTGCGGATTGGGGAGGTGGGCGCGAGCTCCATAGCGGAAGGATTGGATCAGAGGCTGGGGATCCCGCCGCGGCCCATGAACTTCTCTAGGATCTCCTGCGGGTTGATCCCGAGGCGCTGCAAAATGTCGGCGTGCTTGTCGGTATCGGCCTAGTCGGGAAGCTGCTGCTCCGCCTGACTGGCCTGGTCTTGCTGCCCCTTCTCCCGGAGAATGTCGAGAATCGCGCTCTTGTCGATCTGCATGGTTGCCCTCCCTTGACGACGGTCCCAATGAGCCCTGCCTCACCGCGACCATCCCTGGCAAACTGCCGGAACACGCGCCTCCAACGCACCCGCGGACTCCGGTCTCGACCGGATTCGCGGCTGCGTGCGCACGATAGCCTGGTGGGCACCGATCCGGCGCCAGGGCATCGCCCGTGGTGCCGGCAGCCCCGACGAGGAGGCGCCCACGATGGCAGTCGCTTCGAATCCCGTTGCGCGCCAGGCCGGTCGCGGCCTGCTCACGCTGGCGAACGTGATCACCGCTGTGGCACCCGTCGCCGCGGACTGGAACGACTCCCACATCTTCAACCAGCGCTGGCCGTCGCACGCCCGCTTTCACGGGGTGGTCGCGCTGACGATGACCAGCACGCTGGCGGGTCTCAACCTCTGGTCGCTGTGGTCCGGCGCAACCGACCGGCAAACGAGCCGCTTGTTCGCGGCGGCCGTCCCCGTGGGGTACTGGGCCCCGTTCTTCCTGGCGCCGCTGGTCCGGGGCACCGGTGTGGACGACCCCCCGCACCCGGTTCCCAGGGTCGCGGGCATGCCGACCAGCCTGCTCGGTGCGGCGGCGACCACCCTCACCGCCGTCGCCGGTTGGCTACTCGACCGACGGACCCGCTGATCCCGTCCCACCTCCGACACGAACCATTCGGATACCAGCGCCTCACCACCACCCTGGCGCTCTGAGCAGCGGCGATGGCGGACATTCCGCGCCGTGGCGGCGCTGTAGGGCGTTGTCAGGCCCCTATGGCGCGTTGTCACGCTTCCGACGGAGGCGATGCGACAGGATGGTGGCAACGATCTGACAGCGGGCGGCTACCCTTTGACAATCCGCGTCATGGCAAAGCCGCAGGTCAACACCACAGATGAAATTCTCGGCACCGACACGGTTCCAAGAGTGTCAAGCGGCCGCCCTCGGCTGACGCTGCCACGCTGGGGAGCCGAGCTATCTGGCGTTCCGGAGGTGAGCGCCGCCTCCAGCTCCTCCGCCGATGCGTGCCGCTGGAGGACCGGTGCATCCTGGACGGGGGTGCGGGGATCGGCGCCTACGTCAGGGGTTCCTGGCGTTCAGCCCGCATGTCTACGGGATCGACATGGCCGTGAACCAGCTGCAGAAATCGCCGGTACTCAGGCTTGTAGCGGCGGGGAGCAGCTGCCGTTCGGCGATGGGACCTTTGACCTGCTGGTGTTCAACGAGGTCATCGAGCATGTCCGCAACGACCGGCAGACAATCCAGGACGCCCTCCGCATGCTTGCATGTGACGATCCCACCCGTGACCAACCGAACGTCACATCAGGTGCTTGCCTTGTTTAATGCGCGGCGACGAACGGATCAGCACACCCCACATGACGGACCGTCGTCGTACAGCGCCGCCCAGCTCTTGTGCGAGTTCGGGTGAAGCTTTCCGCATCGGTGTCAGCTGATGGTTTCCAGTGTCTCGGCTGATGGCTTCCACCAGGCGCGGGTGATGGGTGACGGGTTCGGCTGATCGTTGACGCCGCCCGCCCGGCCGGGTTGGCTGCCCGCTTCTATCCGTGACGGGATGGGAGGCCGAGGCGAGTGCTGTGGGAGCGCAGCGTGGTCGAGCAACGCTACGACGCGGTCATAGAGGTTGTCCGTGACGGGCTGCCGGTGAGCCTGGTCGCCGAGCGCTACGGGGTCGCCCGCCAGACCGTACATGCCTGGCTGCGCCGCTACCGCGCCGAGGGGCTGGAGGGCCTGGCCGACCGGTCCCATCGGCCGCGTCGGTGTCCGCACCAGATGCCACCGGGGGTAGAGGCCAGGGTGTGTGAGCTGCGCCGGACGCATCCCGGCTGGGGTCCGCAGCGACTACGCCACGAGCTGGCCCGCGAGGGGACCGCGCCGGTGCCGTCACGGTCGGGGGTGTACCGCGCGCTGGTCCGCAACGGCCTCATCCAGCCGGGGGTGCGGCAGCGCCGGCGGCGGGACTACCGGCGCTGGGAGCGGGAGCGGCCGATGCAGCTGTGGCAGATGGACGTGATGGGCGGCGTGCAGCTGGCCGACGGGCAGGAGGCCAAGCTGGTCACCGGCCTGGACGACCACTCGCGGTTCTGCGTGGCGGCCGGGGTGGTGCAGCGGGCCACGGCGCAGGCGGTGTGCCGGGTGTTCCTGCAGGCCCTGGACCGCCATGGGCGGCCGGAGGAGCTGCTAAGGGCCTGTAGATAATTAATGTCGTGGTTTGATGCTGTAGTTCCACTCCGGGTGGAACTGGTCGCCGTGGAGGTCGACGGCCCCAAGCTCGGCGTCTGAGACCCGAATCTTGTCGGGGTAGGCACCCTTGTCGATCTGGGCGTAGACCTCCAGCCCGGTGCGCGTGGTGGTCCCCGCGATCAGGCTCACGATCGTCTCCAGCGACACCAGCGGCTTGCCACGCCAGTTCATCGTGATGAAGCTGAACAGCCGGTGCTCGATCCGGTTCCACTTGCTGGTGCCGGGCGGGAAGTGGCACACAGCGATCTCCAGGCCGGTCTGGTCGGCCAGCCGCTGCAGCTCGACCTTCCACAAGCGAGTGCGGTTGCCGTTGGAGCCGCCGCAGTCGGCGGTGATCTGCAGCCTGGTGGCGCTGGGATAGCGCGGCTGGCCCAGATGCTCCCACCAGCTACGGATCGAGCTGACCGCGAACTGGGCGGTGTCATGGTGGATGCCGACGCTCACCCAGCCCTGATCAGCGGCGAGGTCGTAGACGCCGTAGGGGATCGCCTTGCCCAGCATGGGGTCCTTGAAGTCATGGACGCGCACCAGCTCGGGCGCTCCCGTGGGCCGCCACTGGCGCCCCGGGTTCTTGAAGTCGCCGACCAGTTCCTTCTTCTTGGTGTCCACCGAGATCACCGGCTGTCCAGCCTCCAGCGCCGCTTTGGCGGTCGCGTTGATGTGGCGGAACTGGGCGTCACGGTCAGGATGCCAGGTCCCCTCCCTGGTCTTGACGTTGGCCTGCAGGCTGTAACCCAGCGCCCCAAGCAGCTTGGCGACCGTGGTGAAGTGGACCTGGTGGCCCAGCCCACGCAGCGCATCGGCGAGGTGGCGAACGCTCTTGGCGGTCCAGCGCAACAGCGACTCGGGATCACCACGGCAGTCCTGGTCCACCAGCCGCTCCAGGTCCGAAAGCAGCGTCGGGTCGGTCTGGGTCAGCGCCCGGCGCCCGGCGCCTGGCCGCCGCACCCGCCCCGGGTCCAGCCGCTCGTCGGAGGCAAGCTCGGCGATGCCCTTGCGGATGGTGTCGACCGCGATCCCGGTCGCCCGCGCGGTCGCGGCGATCCCGCCCCGTCCGGCAGCACGGGCCTCCGTCGCCGCCCACTGGCGGCGCTGGCGCTCGTTCAGCTCGCCCGCCAGCAACCTGAACTTCTCCCCGATCGCACCCTCATCAACCATGTCGCCATGTTCTACTCCTCAGACGACCCTGCTGAGTAATTTATCTACGAGCCCTAAGCGACAACGGCAAGGTGTTCACCGGCCGGTTCGGGCGGCCGCCGGGGGTGGTGTTGTTCGAGCGGCTGTGTCGGGAGCGGGGGATTACGCAGCGGTTCACCGGGGTCCGCTCGCCAACCGCGACCGGCAAGATCGAGCGGTTCCACAAGACGGTGCGGGCCGAGCTGCTGGCCGGCCGGGTGTTCGCGGATGTGGCTGAGGCGCAGGCCGCGGTGGACGCCTGGGTGGTCGAGTACAACACACGCCGGCCGCACCAGGCACTGGGCATGCGGACCCCAGCCGAGCGCTTCGGCCGGCCACCAGCGGTGCCCGCCACGCCGGTGGCAGAGGGGGCAGCGGTTGCCAGTCCGCCGGCGGTGGGGAGCCCGGCCGCGGCGGCGGCGGCGGCCGCGGTTCTGGTGGCGATAGCGAGCCTGCCGCTGGCGGCGAATGGCGGCGCGCCTGGAGCCCCGGTGGTCGGGCCGGCGGTCGAGGTGCGTCGCCGGGTGCAGGCCAACGGCACCATCCGCCTGGGCGCCAGCACGGTGAGTGTAGGTCGGCGGCTAGCCGGTGGCGAGGTGGTGGTGCGGGTGTCGGCCAGCCTGCTGCAGGTGGCCCAGGACGGGCTGCTGGTCAAGACCATGCCGGCCCCGACCGGGCTCGAGCCGGCGCAGCTGCCAGACGCCCGTCCGGCGAAGCCCGAGCCGCTGGGGCGGCTGGGGCCGGTGCTGGTGACCCGGCGGGTGCACAAGGTCGGCACGGTGACCGTGGCCGGCCAGAAGTTCCGCATGGGGACCGCGTGGGCCGGGCAGCTGCTCACGGTCCGGGTCGACACCGAGCTGTTCCACGTGTTCTGCGACGGAGTGCTGCTCAAGACCGTGGCCCGCACCACCCGCAACGACATCGTCCGCTTCGGCCCCACACGGCCACCCCGCCCGCGAGCCAGGGGCGGTATGCCTCAACCGGAGGGGCCCAGCTCAGTGTCAGTCCAGCCGTGACCCCGGGCCGGTCATGGCTGGCTGCCGATCCGCACGCGATGCCCGCGTTGTCCTCTGATCCTGCAACGCAGTGTCGGATGGTCGTAGCCACAGCGATACCTGGGTCGGCTGCATCGTCTGGTCCACCACGGCCAGCAGCTCGCCGGTCAGGGTGTCCAAGTCGACCTGCTGGCGCAGCCGGGCGCTGAACGCCTGGATCGTGTGGGCGGCGTCGTAGCGGCGGCGGTTGAAGCGCCGGTCCACCAGCTCCTGGATGCGGCGGTGAGCCGGCTGGAACGCCGCGGCGACCGCCAGGGTCGCCCCGGCCACCGCCAGGGTGGAGTTCCGACCCAGGAGCCGTCCCAGCCCCAGCACCACCCCGGCGTAGCCGCCGCCCAGCAGCACGGTGAGCAGCCCGTAGGCCAGCGTGCGGCTGATGATGCGGTCCAGGTCATACAGCCGGTAGCGCAAGGTCGCCGCGCCGACCGCCGCCGGCAGGACCGCCACGCACACCCCGGCCGCCCAGCTCAGCAGGTCCCTGGTACCCAGCGCGAAGCCGGCCAGGACGACCACGACCACCAGCGCCACCAACGCTGCCGCCCACGCCACCCAGCGCAGCTGCTGGCGTTCGACGCCGCGGGCGTGGCGGAAGCGCCCCACCAGCGACCCGGCCGCCACCACCACGGCAAGCAGGGTCACCGCCAAGGCGACCTGGTTGGCGACCAGCAGCAGCCCGCCGAAGCCGCGGAAGTCGAACGGGCCGCCCACTGCCTCATACCGCGGATCCAACCGCCCGGCTGCAAACGTCACCACCAGCAGCAAGACCACCGGCGCGGCCACCATGGCCCTGGCCCAAGGACGCCAGCGGGGCGACGGCAGCGACCCGGTGGGCGTGAGGAGCAAGACGAAGCTGATCAGCAGCAGCCCCGCAAACCCGGTGGCCGGAAAGTAACGGGCCGCATAGCGGGCGGCAGGGAGGCCACCAGGCCGCACCAACAGCCCATAGACCAGGTACTGCGCCGTCGCCCCGCTGGCGATCAGGCACAGGGCAAGCGCCAGCAGCAGCCAGCCGGCCGGGTGGCGGGGCCGGCGGGTGGCCACCACCGCCCCGACCGTGACCCCGCTCACGGTGGCCAGGATGGGGGCGACGGTGCCAGGGGTGAGCTGGACCAAGTCTGGCCGCCCGGCTCGGCGGAGCAGGTGATCAGACCAGGGGACCGCCGCGAGCGTGAGTATGGCCAGCGCCCACAGCGTCCAGGCGACCACGACCGGCCAGCGGCCCGGCTGGCCCGGCCCAGCAGGGGTCACCGTCGTGGTCCCTCGCCGCGCCATCGGCATCGCCACCTTCCACCGTCGCGGATCACACGCCAGTGTGGCCAGCCTCCGTCCCGGCAACGTTACGGCGGCCTTGCTGGGCACCATCCGGCCTTTGAACGGGTGGCCAAGAGGCCGTTCGCTGCTTTCCACCGGGTATGGCGGCTCCATACCACCAAGCGGCGAGCACGCGCTTGGCCTTCTTGACCAGCAGGTTGCCGGCGGGTCCTGCGGCGGGTGCTGGCGATGCGCCGGCAGGCCGGCCCGTAACGGTCCCGTACCGGTGACCTGCCAGCATCCACGGTGTCCGGGATGCCGCGGATCTTAAGGACCGCTGGATGGCACGCACTCCGGCGCCTGAAAGGAGGGGGGCTCACGCAGTCCAGGTCGACCAGCTTCAGGTCAGCTCAACCCGCAAGAACCCAGGAAGGAGTACCCATGACAGGCACACGTGGTGCGCGGCGAGCCGCGCTCATCGCGCTGCTGCTGGCACTGGCGGCCCTGCTGGTCGCCCCGGCCACCGCCTCGGCCGCACCCGGCCAGGTCGTCAAGGTCGACGCCACCGGCGCGGTGTTCGACTGCGGCCAGGTGACCTATACGGTCACCGGCGGCACGGTCACCTTCCTGTTCCACCTCAGCTCCGACGCGGCTGGTGGAGAGCACATCACCGGCACGGCAGCGCCCACCGGCGTCACACTCACCAGCAGTGCCGACAACCTGACCTACACCCTGGCCGGCGCCGGCTGGTTCGGCGGCAACCTCACCGCCGGTGGCACCAGCAACTTCATCGACACCGAGTACTTCAACATCCTGTCACCGTCGGGTGGTGTGGTCGCCCGGGTGGCGGTCACCTCGGTGTTCGTGATGAATGCGCAGGGTGTGGTGACCGTCGACTTGGTCAAGGACAAGGGCGCCTGCACTGCACCCGAGGACTGACCTCGACACCGATCGTCTGATCGGCTTTCAGTGGAGCCCCGGCCCGTCCGCGCGGCGGGACCGGGGCCCACTGCCCTAACGTTCACCGGCTCAGCTCGAGCTGTTCTCGGGCGCTACGCCGCCAATGGCGGTAAGCATCAACCGGAGCCATCCTGTCCAGCATCAACCGAGCCTTGACAGCGCCGCCCAGCTCTCGCAGATCGAGCTGGGCGACGTGCTGGTGCGGGCGGGGTGAGTTTCCCCCGCTTTCTCGGAGGCTTCCGAACCTGGTCCACTGGACCAAAGGAGGGAGCTTCGATGGTGGCACCACGCAAGTACCCGGTGGAGTTGCAGGAGCGAGCGGTGCGGCTGTGGCGCTCCGAGCAGCCCCGCCGGCCGATCGCGCACCTGGCCCGCGAGTTGGGCGTGCATCCGGAGGCGCTGCGCAACTGGATCCGCCAGGACGAGGCCGACCGCGGCCAGCGCGATGACCGGCTGACCAGCGAGCAGTTGGAGGAGCTGCGGCGGCTGCGCAAGGAGAACGCCGAGCTCAAGCGGACCAATGAGATTCTGAAGGCGGCGAGCGCGGTTTTCGCCCAGGAGCTCGACCCGACCCGGCGACGGTCATGATGCTGGTGGACCGGCTACATGGCCGCTTCGGGGTCGAGCCCGTTCTCCGGGTGCTTGGGGTTCCCGCATCGACGTGTTCTACGGCTGGGAGGCGCGTCGGCGCCATCCCAGCCCGCGTGATATCGAGGAGGTCTGGCTCACCGAGCAGATCGAACGGATCCACAAGGAGTCGGGTGAAACCTATGGGTCGCCCAAGGTCCACGCGCAACTGCGCCGCGAGGGCATCAGGGTCAGTCGCAAGCGGGTGGAGCGGCTGATGCGCCAGGCCGGCTTGCAGGGCGCGTTCATGCGCAAGCGCAAGCAGTCCTCGACCAGCCGCGACCCTGCGGCCACGCCCGCGCCGGACCTGGTCAACCGCAACTTCAAGGCCGACGCGCCCGACCGGCTGTGGGTTGCGGATATCTCGCGCATCCCCACCGGGGAGGGCGCTCTGTGGCTGGCCAGCGTCCGCGACGCGTTCTCGCGGCGGGTGGTGGGCTGGAAGGCATCGGATCGGGCTGACACCGAGCTGGTGCTGGGCGCGTTGGAGTACGCCCTGTGGAGCCGCAACGTCGAGCGGGAACGGCTGGTGTTCCACTCCGACCACGGCACGCAGTACACCGCGATCCGGTTCACTCAGCGGCTTGAGGATGCTGGCGCGCGGCCGTCGATGGGCACTGTGGGGGACAGTCTGGACAACGCGCTGGCCGAGAACTTCTTCTCCAGCCTGAAGGTGGAGCGCGTCTACCGCACCACCTATCGGACCAGAGAGGAGGCTGAGCTTGACCTGGTCCGCTGGATCGACGGCTGGTACAACCCACGCCGCATCCAACGCGAGCTTGGTTGGCTGAGCCCTGACGAGTACGAGGAGGCGTACTACCGTAGGCAGTCCACTGGCGCCCAGGCTTCACCTGCCAGCGCCAGATAGCCAACCCTCCGAGGAATCGGGGGAACCCCAGGGATCAGCGGTAGACGTAGAGCCGCTCGCCGATGTACAGCTGCGACCAGGCGCGGTTCATCGCCGGGACGGTCACGCGGACACAGCCATGGCTGGCCGCGTAGGTCGGCACCGAGGTCGACCCGTGCAGCGCGTAGCCGCCGTAGAAGTAGTTGGGCCGCCACATCCACCCCAGCGGGCTCAGGTGCCAGCCGTCGATGCGGCGGTAGATCGAGAAGCTGCCGGTGGGCGTGGGGGTGGAGGGCTTGCCGGGGGAGGCGTCCAGGATCCGGGTGACGGCCCCCGAGCGGGTCAGGTAGACGACCCGGCGGGTGAGGTTGACCTCCACCGCCGCGGTGCTGCGGTAGTAGCGCGCGCTTGGCCGGTAGGGGCTGGCGAGCCGGCTCCAGGTGATCGGGCCGACGATGCCGTCCACGGTGATGCCTTGGACTTTCTGGAAGGCGTAGACGGCGTGCAGGGTGTTGTAGCCGAAGATGCCGTCGACGCCGCCGACGTCGTAGTGCAGGGTGGTGAGTCGTTGCTGCAGGTACACCACGGCCGTGCCGCGGGCGCCGTAGCGGAGGGTCGGCCAGGTGGTGGTGGTGGCGGCGGCGGCTAGGGCCTGCTGGCTGCCGGTGGCGGCGGTTGCGGTGGGAACCAGGCCGACGGCCAGCGTGGCGCTGAGGAGGGTGAGCAGGATGAGGGAGCGCAGGGGTCGATGGCGGGCGCCGGTGCTGCTCATCGCGCCCTTGCTGAGGGCGCGGAGCGGCCGGTTGGGTCGGAGTTGGGAGACGGTGCTCCACTTGGGACGCATGGTGGTCATCCCCTTTGGGTTCTACGATTCTGGGCGGGTGGCCCATGGCAGTGTTGGCATTGGCAGCTCCGGTCATGTTTGGCTGGTTCTGCGGGGATGGTAGGAGCCGGCGTTGCCGTGGTCATCACTCGAAGGTGGCCGATACCGGTGGAATCTTTGTGAGCCGGCGTCGGCGGAGGGTACAGGTGCTGCCGGCAGGTGGTAGCCGGCCGGCGCCTGAGTGGGAGCGCAGCAGGCCAAGTCCGCCGGCGCGGGCGGTCGCGTGGATGCGGTTGGCCGCGCTGAGCTTGTCGAGGACATCGGTGACGTGGCTTGTTGATGGCGGGTCGGCGCGGTGACCTGAGCCTGGCGGTATTGCGCGGCGATGAGGACCCGGCGGAGCTTGGCGAGCATGTCGGCCGCCGACGGCGTGTGCTTGGTCCGGTACCAGGGCGTCAGCGAGTTCGACGGGGTGGCGGCAAGGTCGGTTGTGACACCAGCACGCCCAGCACCACCCAGTTGTTGCCCCCGGCGACCGCGGGGTGGCCGACCCCAGCGGGTCGTGGTGCCAGGTGGCGCCGAATATCTTGCGGCCTGAGCGGCCAAACAGGGAGTCGTCCGGCCACCAGCCGCACCGAGGCAACCCGGCCGCGCCCGCCAGTTCGGCCTGCTCGGTTAGGGCGGCCGAGCCGCCAGCCCAGCCACCGGTCTCCTACCTCCCGCGCGCCCTTGAAACCCTCGTCTGGTCATCGGTGGGTTGGTGGGTCTGGCTGCGGCGGTGACGGCCCAGCAGCAACGCGGCGGCGACGAGCAGTCCCCAGACCAGAAACCAGGGATCCCACAGGTAGGCATGCCAGGCCAGCGCCCGAGGATCGGTGCTGGCATGGACGACACCGGCCCGCGCCAGCAGGCCCACCGCGGTGTACACCAGACCGTAGATGGTCAACACCGCCG
>WNGE01007838.1_pt1 | contig 14073 bp, 7 predicted proteins | sample 5400651 | NCBI WGS metagenome assembly WNGE01 (sample SAMN13153370, study PRJNA577476) | soil metagenome | isolation source: 60 cm soil or saprolite under grassland replicate 2 | place: USA:California | collected 2016-06-15 | reverse complement strand
GCCGCTCGTCGGGCGCGCGGACGAGCTCGAGACGTTGAACGCGTCGTATGCGTCACTCGCCGGCGCGACGCTCATCACCGTGATCGGCGCGGCCGGCCTCGGCAAGTCGCGGCTCACGAACGAGTTCCTGTCGAGGATCGACGACGCGCGCGTCCTTCGTGGACGCTGCCTCTCGTACGGCGACGGTGTCAGCTTCTGGCCCGTGGCGGAGATCGTGCGTGCAGCCGCCGACATCCGCGAGACCGACACCGTGGACGACGCGCGCTCGAAGATCGCGCGCCTCTTCGGCGACGAGCCCGACGCAACGCTCGCGTTCGAGCGCGTCGCCGCAGCAGTCGGCCTCGCCGAGGGAGCGGGAAGCGCCGAGGAGACGTTTTGGGGCGTGCGCAAGCTGCTCGAGGCGCTCGCCGCAGAGCGGCCGCTCGTCGTCGTGGTCGACGACTGCCATTGGGCGGCGCCGGCGATGCTCGACCTGGTCGAGTACGTCGCCGGCTGGGCAGGTGCCGCGCCGATCCTGCTCGCCTGCCTCGGGCGTCCCGAGCTGAGTGAGGCGCGTCCGTCGTGGCCGACGACGATCGCGCTCGAGCCGCTCTCCGAGCCGGAAAGCGCGGAGCTGCTCGCAAACCTGGCGCCCGAACTGGACGAACCTCTGCACGAGCGGATCCGCGAGGCGGCCGAAGGCAACCCGCTGTACCTGGAGCAGCTCGTCGCGCTGCTCCGCGACGACGGCGCCGAGGTTCAGATCCCGCCGTCAATTCACGCGCTCGTCGCCGCGCGCCTCGATCGCCTCCAGCCGGACGAGCGCGCCGCGGCGGAGCGGGGTGCCGTCGAAGGCAAGGTCTTTCACCGCAGCGCGGTCCAGCACTTGTCGCCCGAGCCGTCGCGCGCGGCGGTTCCCGCCAACTTGCTCACACTCGTCCGGAAACAGCTGATCGGCCCCGACCAGGCGCTCTTCGCCGGCGACGACGCGTTCCGCTTCCGCAATCTCCTCGTGCGCGACGCGGCCTACGAGGCAATGCCGAAGCAGATGCGCGCAGACCTGCACGCACGCTTCGCAGCTTGGCTCGAGGAACGCGGGGTCGAATTCGACGAGATCGTCGCGCACCACCTCGAGCAGGCGCACCGCTATCTCTCGGAGCTGGGTCCGCTCGACGAGCGCGGGCGCTCGCTCGCCGGGCGCGCGGCCGACCTCTATGTGCGCGCCGCCGGGCCGGCCTTGGGACGAGGCGACGTCGCAGCCGCGCGTTTCCTGTACGAAAGGGCGGCTGCGCTGTACGCCTCGGACGATTCGCGCCGGCTCGCACTGCTGCCAGACCTCGGCGTCACACGCCGGGAGAGCGGCGACTACGCCGGCGCCGACGCGGCCTTCGCGGAGGCCGAGGGCGCCGCCGATCGTCGTATCGCCGCACACGGTGCGCTCGAGCGTTCCATCACGCGCATCAACACCGACCCGCAAGGACAGCGCGACCAGGCGCTGCGCGTTGCGGAGAGCGTGATCCCGCTCCTGGACGAGCTCGGCGACGACGTCGGGCTGGCGAAAGCGTGGAAGCTGCTGGCAATGCGCAGCTGGTTGCTGTCGCAGGCGGAGGCATCGAGGACTGCGCTCGAGAACGCGCTCGCGCACGCAGCGCGCGCAGGCAACCGAGCGGAAGAAATCGACTGCCTGAGCTGGCTCGCCTTCATTGCGTTGCATGGTCCGATGCCGGTTGCGGAGGCGCTCGGGCTCTGCGACGAGCTCATGGCCCGCGGCGAGCTGGGCGTCGAGCCGAGCGTGCTGACGGCCAAAGGCGGCCTCGCCATTCTGCTCGGCGATTTCGACGAGGCGCGGCACTTGATCGGCAAGGCGGAAGAGCGGTACCGCGATCTCGGCTTCCAGGTGTTGGCCGTTACGGTACGCGGACAGAACGGGGGCCGCCTCGAGCTCGCCGCGGGAAATCCGTCCGCGGCGGAGGCTGCACTTCGCGATGCGAGGGAGGCGCTCACTGCTCTGGGCGAGCGCGGCTACTTGTCGACAGTGGTGGCGCTGCTCGGTGAAGCGCTTTTCGAGCAAGGACACTACGACGAGGCAGACGGCCTCGCAGCTGAAGCGCGCGAGCTGACGGCAGAGGAGGACCTCCCCGCTCAAGTTCCCGCTTTGAACGTGCAGGCGCGCGTCGCTTCCGCACGCGGCAGGCATGCGGACGCCGAACGGCTGGCGCGTGATGCGGTGGCTCGAACGGAGACGAGCGACTTCGTCACAATTCAGGCGGACGCGCTTCGCTGTCTGGCCGACGTCCTCGACGCGTCCGGCGACACCGGCGGATCGCGCGATCTTCGCAGCAGGGCGCTCGAGCTCTACGAGCGCAAGGGGAACGTCGTCGATGCGGAGCGCGTCCGCGCCCAGCTCGCCGCTACGGCAGCGTCGCCGTCGTAACGGTCGTCGACACCGTCCGAGTCCGCACGGTCGTCTGCGTCCCGCCCGGGACGGTCAACGTCGTCGTCGACGACGTCGACGTGCCCTGCGACACGTTGATGCGCACCTTCGAGCGCACCAACCCGGCGTTCCGGATCGCGACGACGGCGTTCTCCTCCGTGAGCCCCTGCAATGCAGGCACGGCGACGAGCGCGCGACCGCGCGCGACGGTGAGCGTCACGTTGCTGCCGCGCGCGACCCGGCTCCCGGCCGGCGGATCCTGTGAGAGCACCGTTCCCTGGGGCTTGGTCGACGCCACGACCGTGCTCTGCACGACGAAGCGCGCCGTCGAGAGCACCTTCTGCGCAGCCGCGAGCTTGAGGCCGACGACGTCCGGCACCGCCGCCTGAGCCGCCCCGCTCGACACGACCGCCATCATCGTCGCCCGCCGCTCGAGCGCCGCGCCCGGCTGCGGCGCCTGGTCGAGCACCGTTCCGGCAGGCTGGCTCGCGGCCCGCCGCACCACCTTCAGCGCGAAGCCGCGCGTCAGCGCGTCGTGCTGCGCCTGCGTGACCGGTTCGCCGACGATGTTCGGGACATCCCTGGTTCGCGGTCCGCGCTCGAGCAGCCAGAGGACGAGGAACACGAGCGCGAAGACGAGGAACGCGGCCGCGAGCAGCCAGAGCCACCACGGGTAGGGCCTCAGGGGCGGTCCCTGCTCGACGACGACGCGCCGTCCCGGTTGGACGAGCGTGTCGCCGCCGGGCTCGACGGGCGGAGGGGTCGGCGTCGCCACCCTCGAGATCGTTTCCGCACGACGCCGCGGGAAACGCCGAAGTCGGGACGGCCGGATTCGAACCGGCGGACCTCCCGCTCCCAAAGCGGGCGCTCTGACCAGGCTGAGCTACGTCCCGTCGCGTGTCCAGTTGCTGAGACAGTGTAAGCGTGGTCGAACCCGTCCTTCCGTCGCCGGGAGAACCGGCCGATCGCCGCTCGCTGCGCGGCTACGTCATGGTCTCGGCCGCCGCGATCCTGTTCGCGGTCAACGGCACGGTCTCCAAGATCATCCTCGCCTCGGGTCTCTCGTCACCGCGGCTCGCCCAGGTACGCTCGACCGGAGCCTTCGTCGTCCTGCTCGTCGCCGTCGCTCTCGCACGACCGGCCCTGCTGCGCGTTGGCCGTCGCGAGCTGGCGTTCCTCGCCGTGTTCGGCGTCGTCGGACTCGCGTCCGTGCAGGTCTTCTACTTCCTCGCCATCCACCGGCTCGCGATCGGCATCGCGCTGCTGCTCCAGTATCTCGCGCCGCTGCTGGTGGCGCTGTGGGCGCGCTACGCGATGCACGAGGCTGTGCGGCGCCGGATCTGGGGCGCGCTCGTCCTCGCACTCGGGGGGCTCGCGCTCTTGGTGCAGGTGTGGCGCGGCGTGCAGCTCGACGGACTGGGCGTCACGTACGCGCTGATTGCCGCCGTCGCGTTCGCCCTCTACATCCTGTTGGCCGAACGCGCGATCGCGCGCCGCGACGCGGTCTCCGTCTCGTGCTACGGCTTCCTCTTCGCGGCGGTCTTCTGGGCGATCGTGCAGCCGTGGTGGAGCTTTCCGGGCTCCGTCCCGGGCCGAGACGTCTCGCTGCTCGGGCACCTGGCCGGGCTGCACCTTCCGGTCTGGGTGCTGATGACGTGGATGGTCCTTCTCGGCACGATCGTCCCCTTCGGACTCGTCGTCGCGGCGCTGCGCCACATCTCGGCCACGCGGACGGGCATCGTGGCGATGCTGGAGCCCGTGGTCGCGACCGTCGTCGCCTACGGCTGGCTGGCGGAGTCGTTGTCGGCCGTCCAGGTCGCGGGCGGACTCGTCGTGCTGGCCGGGATCCTGCTCGCCCAGACCGCGCGCTAAGCAGTCGCGGCGTCGACGAATTACTCCGATTCCATGAGCGCTCGCAGCTCGGCGAGCTTCTCGCGCCGCAGCTCGTCGCGCTCGCCGCGCTCGATCCGCGCGAGGAGCTCCCGGACGAGCGGCGCCAGCTCGAGCGGGTTGAACGGCTTCGTGACGTAGTCGACGCCGCCGATGTCGAGTCCGCGCGCGCGGTCGCGGAACTCCGCCCGGGCGGTCAGGAAGATGATCGGGATTTCGCGCGTACGCTCGTCCTCGAGCAACTGCTCTGCGACGCGCCAGCCGTCGAGCGCCGGCATCATCACGTCGAGGAGGATCACGTCCGGATGCTCGTTGCGTGCCTGCTCCAGACCGGTCGGACCGTCGCCCGCCTCGAGCACCTCCATCTTCTCAGCCTCGAGATTGACCCGGCAGAGCAACCGGATCGGTGCCTCGTCGTCGATCACCAACACCCGTGTCATGGCCCCGCGCGGCTATACCCGCGGCCGTTCTTCCTCAACCGCGAGGGAGCCGGAGGCGAGGGGGAGCTCGAATGTGAAGCGCGCACCCTTTCCCTCTTCCGAGTCGACGAAGATGCGGCCGCCCATCGCCGACACGAGCCCCTGCGCAATGAAGAGGCCGAGGCCCGTGCCCGAGGACGCGATCGCGCCGCGGTAGAACTTGCGGAAGATGCGTTCCTGCTCAGACTGCGGGATCCCGACTCCCTCGTCCTCCACCCGCAACTCGACGCCTTCGCCGGTGCGGCGCGCGGCGACGGTGACCGTCCCCCCGTTCGGGGAGAACTTGATCGCGTTGTCGACGAGCGCGGCGAGGATCTGGCGCAGCTTCTCGCGGTCCGCCTGGGCGGCCAGCGGCTCCTCCGGTAGGTCGAGCACGAACCTGTGGCTGTTCGCCTCGCCGTCGACGCCGCCGACGACCTCGGAGACCACCGCGCGCACGTCTGTCGGCGCGAGGTTCACGTGCAGGTCGCCGGTCGTCAGCCGAGCGACGTTCAACAGCGCGTCGACGATCGCGGTCAGGCGCTCCGACTCGGACGCGATGTAGCCCATGAAGATCCGGCGCTCCTCGTCGCCGAACAGGACATCCTCGCGCAACAGCGTCTCGGCGAACCCGTAGATCGACGTCAACGGTCCGCGCAGCTCGTGCGAGACCGTGGAAACGAACTCGCTCTTCATCTCCTCGACGAGCCGGTCCGCGGAGATGTCGCGGAACGCGAAGATCCGCCCCGAGACCGCACCCATCGGATCGAGCATCACCGCTTCCGTGACCGACAGCCAGACCTCCTCACCGCCGCGCTGGATCGAGATCAGCCGCCCGGGCGCCTCGCCGTCCGACTCGAGCTCGCGCTGCAGCGCTTCCTCGACGGTGCGTCCGTGCGCCTCCGCGCCCGGCACGCCGGTGATCCGCTCCGCGGCCTCGTTCCAGAGGACGACGTGCCCCTCACGGTCGACGGCGACGATGCCGTCGGCGATGTTGGCGAGGATTGCGAAGCTGCGCTCGCGATCGAGGGCGACCGAGGTGAAGAGCTCCGCGTTCGACAGCGCCGCGGATGTGTTCGCCGCAAGCGCGCTCAGCGCCTCCACCTCCTCCTCGCGCCAGGTGCGAGGCCGCTCCGCATAGAGCGCGACGACGCCGTGGACCGTTCCCTCGGGACCGACCAGCGGCACACCGAGGTAGGCGGCGTAGCCGGCTGCGAGGACGGAGTCCGCCTGGACGTAACGCTCGTCGGTCGCGTTGGCGATCGCAACCGGGACTCGTGACTGATACACGTCGCCCGAGAGCCAGCCGCTCGCGGGCGAGTGGTCGCCGACGAGTCCCTCCGCACCCTCGCCGCTCGCCGCCGTCACGACCAGCTCGTCGTTTTCGAGCACGCGGATCGCGCACGCGTCGGCGCCGACGAGGCTGGGCGCGCGTTGCACGACCTCGTCGAGGACAGCGGCGGGATCGAGCTCCGTCGCAAGCAGGCTGCCGGTGCGCACGAGCTGCTGTGCAAGCGCACGCGCGTTGCGTTCGGCCTCGTAGAGCTCGCTGCGCTCGAGCGCGCCGCGCGCAGCGTCGGCGACGTGGCGTGCGAGCTCCAGGTCGTCGTCGATCAACCGACGCGTGTCGGAGAAGAACACGAGCACGATCCCGCCGCGCTCTCCGCGCGGCGTCTCGAGCGGAAGTCCGAGCAGCGAGTCGCAGCCCGCCTCGCGCGCGAGCTCTCGCCACTTCGCCCCAAAGCGCTCGTCGTCGGCGAGCGAGGGCGCGGCGACCATGCGGCGCTCGCTCGAACAGAGTGAAAGCACGGCCGCGGCCTCCGGCAGCCCGTCGCGCAACACATCCGCTAGCGACTCCGGCAGCCCGTAGGAGCCTCCAAGCTCCAGCTCCGCCTCGCCCGTGGGCATCAGGACCGCGGCGAACGACCCGGCCAGCGCCTCGGTCGCGGCCTGCGCGACGGCGTCGATCGCCTCTGCGAGCGACAACGGCCGTCCGAGCACCGATGCGATCCGATAGAAGCCGCGCTGCACCGCAGCCTGGCGCGTTCGTTCTTCGTACATCTCGGCGTTGCGCAGCGCCAGCGACGCGAGCGAGGCGAAGGCGCCGAGCGCGTCGGCGTCGTCTTCCGTGAACACGCGGTCACCGCCCCGCGAGCCGACTCCGAGAACGCCGCGCGTCTCGCCGAGCCACGCGAGGGGCGCGACGAGCACGTCGGTAAAGCCCTCGTACGCACGATGCGGAACGGGATGTGCGGGCGAGCCGTAGCCGTCGGCGACGACCGGCGCACCCCGCCTGATCGCCTGCGCGGCGACGCCGCGATCGATGCGCGCCTCGAAGCCGACGACCTCGGCCGCCAGGCCGTGCACCGCCACGCAGCGAAGCGCGTCGTGCTCCGGGTCGACCAGGTAGAGGTCGGCGGCCTCGACGTCGAGCAGCGACGCCGCCTCTTCGACCAGCCGTTGCTCCAGCGTTTCGAGCTCGAGCTCCCCGGTCACCTCGCGCGCCGCGCGCAGCAGAGCCGACTGCTGACGCAGGCGGCGCTCGTTCTCGCCGAGCAGCCGGGCGATGTGCAGCGCCAAGCCGGCCTCGCGCGCGACCGCTACGGCGACGGCGATGTCGGAGGCGGACCAGGGCCCGGCCTCGGCGCGATGCAGCGCGAAGACGCCGACCATCTCGTCGAAGACGACGATCGGCGTCGCCAGCACGGCGCGGCTGCCGATGTGGCGCAGCGCCTCGACGCTGCCGAGGGACTCGTCGGCGAGCGCCGGCTCGGTTTCGATGTCGCCGATCGCCACCGTCCGCCGGTCGCGGGCCGCGAGATTCGAGACCGGCAGCTGGGAGGCGACCTCGCCGATCGGGTCGAATCCCGGCGCGAACCATTCGGCTCCGAGGACCATCGGGCCGCCGCGTTCGCCCATCCGGACAAAGCAGCGCGCAACCCCGAGCGCGCGGCCGGTCTCCTCCACGGCCACGCGCACGACCTTCGGGAGGTCGAGCTCGCTGCGGAACTTCGCCGAGATTCTCGCGACCAACCGCTCACGTTCGAGCGCCTCGCCGAGCGCAGACGACGAGCGCAGCCGGTCGAGCGCGAGCGCGGCCTCGTTTCCAAGGGCCTGCAGCAGCGCGAGGTCCTCCGCCGAGAACGCGCGCGGCTCGTCGAGAGTCGCAACGACGAGCACCGCAAGCACTCGGCCTTCGGTAACGAGCGGCACGAAGCCGACGCTCTTGGCACCGATGCGCGACACCATCGACCGGTTGACGAGCGCCGACGAAGGCGCGTCGTAGATCGCGAGCGGCGCCACGTCGAAGACGGTGCTCGCGGTGCCGGACGGCTCGCGGCGCAGGTCGTAGCGAACGTCGCGGTACCAGTCCACGTCCTCGCCGCGCGAGCGCGCCAGCACGCCGGCTCCCTCTGTGAGCTCGTCGTCGATCAACGTCAGGCCCCCGAACTCGAGGTCGAGAAGCTCGCAGGCCTCGTCGATCAGGATGCGCGCGACCGCTTCCGGCGTCTCGGCCCCGACGAGCGCACCCGTGAGCTCGGTGACGGCGGAGAGCCCGCGGTCGAGCTCGGTCGTGCGCGCCTCCGCCTCGCGCACGCGCTTGCTGCCGCTGACAAGTCCGGCCTGAGCGAGTCGCGTGAAGAACAGCGTCGCGGGCAGAAGCCCGACGAGCGTGGCCGCGAACGACAGCCAGAGATGGCCCTGGATAGCCCGGCGCTCGTCCAAGACGACAAAGCCGTACAGCGCGGCGATGCCCGCGACGGCCGGAAAGACGGTCGCGAACGTCAAGTCGACCGCGCTCGCGCGCCGTCGCTCCCGCCAGAGGGTCGGCAGCATCGCTGCCGTGACCGCCGCGTAGGCGACCGCGACCGCGAAAAGCGGGATCGCGTTGAAGACGACGGACTTGGTTGAGTTCGTCACTGGGGCCAATCCGAAGGATAGGGCTAGGCCCGAGCGACGTCGAGCGTGGGCCGGTCGGCCTACCTTTCCGCGGTGCGATCCGCATCTCTGCCGCTTTCAAAGATGGGCCGAGCGGCCTATTCACAAGCAAGGCAACGCGGGTTAGCGTCCCTCGCACTGGGCGATGCGAACCGCGGCGTGCCTACCTGGCCTAGCCCGCGGTGAGCACTCGGAAAGAGCCCGCGACACCGACCCCCCCGAGTCGCGGGCTTTTTCCTTCTCTTCGTGTTGATCAAGCAGGGCTACGATGCCGTCGTGGTCAAGCGCGTCCTCCTCGCATCACCGCGTGGCTACTGCGCCGGGGTCGAGCGGGCCGTGGAGACGGTCGAGCTCGCGCTCCAGCACTACGGCGCGCCGATCTACGTCCGCAAGCAGATCGTCCACAACGCGCACGTCGTGCGCGAGCTCGAGGCGCGCGGCGCCGTGTTCGTCGATGACGAGGCGGAGGCGCCGGCGGGCGCGACGATCGTCTTCTCGGCGCACGGTGTGGCGCCGTCGGTGCACCAGCGGTCGGCCGAGCGCGGCCTGAAGACGATCGACGCGACGTGCCCGCTCGTCACGAAGGTTCACGTGCAGGCCCGCCGGTACGCGGCCGGCGGCTACACCGTGGTGCTGATCGGGCACGCCGGCCACGAGGAGGTCGAGGGCACGATGGGTGAGGCGCCGCAGTCGACGGTCCTCGTGGAATCGGTGGCCGACGCGGAGCGGCTCGACCTGAAAGCGGACAAGATCGCCTACATCACGCAGACGACCCTGTCGGTCGACGAGACCGCGGAGATCATCGCGACGCTCCGCCGCCGGTTCCCGCAGATCTACGCGCCGAAGAAGGAGGACATCTGCTACGCGACGTCCAACCGGCAGTGGGCGGTGAAGGAGATGGCTGAGCACATCGAGCTGCTCCTCGTGATCGGGTCGCGCAACTCGTCGAACTCGAATCGGCTCGTCGAGGTCGCGCGCGCGGTCGGCGTCGAGGCGCATCTGATCGACGACGAGCGCGACATTGACGAACGCTGGCTCGACGGCGTCGAGACGGTGGGTGTCACCTCGGGTGCGAGCGCGCCCGAGCAACTCGTGACCCGGGTGTGCGACTGGTTCCGCGCGCGCGGCGTCGAGGAGATCGAGCCGTACCGAATGGTCGACGAGGACGTGACGTTCAAGCTGCCGGTCGAGTTGCGCCGCGAGCTCGCGCTCGCCGAAGGGCAGGGCTAACCGGCGGGGACGTCCGGGCAGTGCCCGGACCGGTACTCCTCCAGCCGCCACGCAGGCAGGATCCAGCGCGCGAGCGCCGCCGCGAAGCGCGATCTGCTCATGAGAAGAGAACGCGCGTGCCGGCGACTGAGGTTCGAGGCTACGCCTTCTCGATGCGGAGCTCAGGGCCGAGCTCGACGCTCACGGCGAGCGTCTCCTCCTTGAGGCGCTCCGCGTAGGCGAGTAGATCCTCGTCCGGGATCCACACGCGGATCCGGTCCGTCAGCTCGAGGCCCGCCTCCCTGCGCATCGCGTTGAGCATGTGGATGAGGTCGAGGATGCGGCCTTCGCGGAGAAGCTCCTCGTCGAGCGCGGTGTCGAGCGCGACCGTCAGGGCGCCGTCGACGGCGAGGGCCCAGCCTTCGCGGCCGACTCGCTCGACGAGCACTTCCTCAGGTTCGAGCACGTGCCCGTCGACGCGGAAGCGCCCACCCTCGAGCTGCTCGAACTTGCCCGCCTGCAACGCCGTGCGCACGTCGCGCAACGCGGCACCGAGCTTCGGCCCGAGCACCGGCAAGTTCGGCTTGACGCGTAGTTCGGACGCGTCGACCTCTCCGAACTCGACCTCCTTCACGCGCAGCTCCTCGGCGATCTCGTCAACGTGTGCCTGGGCAGGGCCGGCGCCGGCGACGACGAGCCGGCGCAGGGGTTGACGCAGCTTCAGCCCGGCGGCGGAGCGCGCCTGCCGTCCGAGCTCGACGACGCGCCGCACCTCTGCCACCTCCTCGAGCAACGTCCCGTCACGCCCGCGCGCCTCGGGCCAGCCGGCGAGGTGCACCGACTCCGGCGCGCCTTCGCACGCGCCCGCGACGAGGTTGCGCCACAGATGGTCCGTGAGGAACGGCATCACCGGTGCGATCACGCGCAACGATTCGACGAGCGCACGCCACAGCGTGCGGAACGCGGCCTCATCGAACGAGTAGAAGCGCCGGCGCGAGCGGCGGATGTACCAATTGGAGAGATCGTCCACGAACGACTCGAACGCGCGGATGACGGACGGCGTCAAGGACCGCTCGTAGGCTTCGCTCGCCTCGTCGACGAGCTGCTGCGTGCGTGCCATGAGCCAGCGGTCCAGAGGACGAAGCCCCTCGCCGAACGGCTCGGCGAGATCGTCGTATGTCGGCCGGAATCCCTCGATGTTCGCGTACGTGATGAGGAAGCCGACCGAGTTCCACAGCGTCAGCAGTCGGCGCTTGATGTCGCCCGCGGGTGTGTAGCCGAACTTCACCCCCTGGGTCGGCGCCTGTTCGCAGTACATCCAGCGCATCACGTCGGCCCCCATCCGCTCGAGGGCCTCATGCGCCTCGATCGTGTTTCCCTTGGAACCGTGCATCTCGTGTCCGTGCTCGTCCCGGACGTCCTCGTGGCCGAGTACGTGCTTGAACGGCGCGCGTCCGTCGAGTACGACAGACATGAAAAGCAGCGAGTAGAACCACAACCGGATCTGCTCGCGCATCTCGGTCACCCAGTCCGCGGGGAACCACTTCTCCCAGTACGCGTGGTCGGGGAGATCGGCGCCGGACAACTCGGCGGACGCGCCCGTGGCGTAGCCGTGCTCGATCCATTCGGAGTTGCGCCAGCCGAGCGTTGCAAACGGGACGATGCCGGCGTCGAGCCAGACGTCGCCCACTTCTGCAATGCGGCGAACGTCCGCACCGCACTGCTCGCACGCGATCACGACCCCGTCCACCCACGGGCGGTGCAGCTCCTCGAGCTGGTCGAGCCCGGCGACCGCGCGTTCCTCCAACTCGCGCTTCGACCCGATCACGTTCAGGTGTCCGCATTCGCAAGGATAGAAGGGCAGCGGCAGGCCGAAGTAGCGCTTGCGCGAGATGTTCCAGTCGCCCATATTGCGCAGCCAGTCGTCCATTCGCTTGCCGTAGAAGTCCGGCGTCCAGTCGACGGTCGCGTTCGCTTCCAGCAGCTTCGGGCGGAGCTCGTCGACGGCGATGAACCAGTCGTCGACTACGCGGAAGATCACCGGCGTGCCGCAGCGCCAGCAGTGCGCATAGCGGTGGACGTACACGTCGTCGTACTCGAGGAGCCCGCGCTCGCGCAGGTCGCCCACGATCTGATCGGCCGCTTCGACCGTCGTGATGCCGTGCAGCCAGCCGTATTCCGGCAAGAAGCGCCCGCTCTCGTCGACCGGCACGAGGACAGGTAGACCGTGCTGCTGCGCGAGCTCGAAATCTTCGGTGCCGGCACCCGGCGCGATGTGCACGATCCCCGTTCCCTCGTCCATCGACACCTCGTCCCAGGGGATCACGCGGTGCGCATCGCGCGGCGCGGACGGCAGCTGGTCATACGGTCCCTCATAGGCAAGGCCGACGAGATCGGCGCCGGGCACGCGCTCGACGAACGTGTCTTCTGGATAGCGCGCAACCGCGACCCACTCGCCGGTGTCGCGCCTGCCGTATTCCGCGTCCGGATGCACGGCCGCAGCGACGTTCGCAGGGAGCGTCCAAGGCGTCGTCGTCCAGACCACGAGGGACTCGCCGTCGCGCTCTTTCAACGGGAAGCGCACGAACAGCGACGGGTCCGACTTCTCCTTGTAAACGTCCGCCTGCGAGAGCTCGTGCTGCGAGATCGAGGTGCCGCAGCGGGGGCACCACTCGGTCGAGCGCAGCCCCTGGTACAGCAATCCGCGCTCGTGCACCGTCTTCAGAAAGCGCCAGATGTACTCGATGTTCGTGTCGCTGAACGTGTAGTAGTCGTTGCCCCAATCCATCCACTGGCCGAGGCGGATCGACTGCTGCGTGATCGTCCGGGCGGATTCCGCGACGAGCTCGCGGCACTTGCGCGCGAACGCCGCGAGACCGTACTCCTCGATCTCACGCTTCGAGTTCAGCCCGAGGTCGCGCTCGACCTTGACCTCGACCCACAGCCCCTGGCAGTCGAAACCGTTTTGGAAGCGCTGGTCGAAGCCGAGCAGCGCCCTGTAGCGCTGGAAGACGTCTTTGTAGGTACGGCCCCACAGGTGATGCACGCCCATCCCCGAGGTCAGGTTCGCCGTCTTCGGCCCGTCGATGAACGACCACTTGGGCCCGCCCGCGAGTTGCTCCCGCAGCCGCTCGAACGTCCGCTCGCGCTCCCAGAGGTCGAGGACCTCGCGTTCGAGCGCCGGGTGATCGGGCACAGGCGGGAGCGGCGCGAAGGCGTTCGTCATGCTTTCGATTCTAGAGAGCGGGAAGAATTGCGCCCTCGACCGCGTTCATCTTCTTGGAACCCCGGACGAAAGGACTCAATCCGAATGCCAACCAACGTCAGCGAGACGACGTTCGACCAGGAAGTGATCGAGGGCTCGAAGGACACACCCGTCCTCGTCGACTTCTGGGCGGAGTGGTGCGGCCCGTGCCATGCCGTCTCCCCGGTGCTCGAGAAGATCGCCGAGGAGCGCTCCGGGCAGCTCAAGCTCGTGAAGGTCAACATCGACGAGAACCAGGGCCTCGCGGGCCGCTACGGCGTGATGTCGATCCCGACGATGATCCTCTTCAAGGACGGCGAGCCGGCAGCCGCCACGATCGGCGCCCGGCCCAAGGGCGACATCGAGAAGCAGCTCGGCCTCTCGGCCGCGTAACGGCGGCCGGGGCTCTACGAGCCCTCGGCCGTTTCCTTCTCCGGATGCGGTACCGGCGCGACCGCCCGCTCCGCAGGCTCGTCGACGAGGCTCAGCACGCGCATGCCGTGCACGAAGACGACGGCGCCGCCGAGCCAGCCGCCGAGCGTCAGCAGCCCGAAGCCGATCAAGGTCAGGATCAGCCCGTCGGCATGGACATTGCCGGACAGAAACTCGTCGTGGCCGAAGATCGCGGCCAGCCCGAAGAAGACGGTGGCGCTGACCATCGCGGTCAGGTGGAGCGTGGCCGTCTTCCAGAGCTCTGAGCCCCATGAGATCGTCAACCAGTCGAAGAACCCGGTGAGCGCGGTCGCCGAGGTGAGGATCAGTCCCCAGATCAGCGCGATCCACCAGGCCTGTGCGCCGACGTGGTTGGTGATGCTCAAGACGTCGCTGAGCGCGGCGACCGTGGCGAACGTGTAGACGCCGATCGTCGCATCCGTCAGCGGCGGGTGCAGCGGGTGGCCGGGCAGGCCTTTGACCAGATA
>WNGE01005658.1_pt1 | contig 14081 bp, 6 predicted proteins | sample 5400651 | NCBI WGS metagenome assembly WNGE01 (sample SAMN13153370, study PRJNA577476) | soil metagenome | isolation source: 60 cm soil or saprolite under grassland replicate 2 | place: USA:California | collected 2016-06-15 | reverse complement strand
TGACCAGCATCGCAACGACGCAAAGGCCGGCTGCAACGATGCCGATACGCAAAGCAGGCTTCATTTGTCCTCGTACTTTATCACATACGCAATGCCGTCGCTGCCGTTCGATTGCTATTTTTTAGCGGCGATTTGCGCGGTATGCGACAGACAAGCGGATGCGTTTGAAGGCCACCCGCGGAACGCTTGCCACGCTGGCAGACGTGAATGGACGTGAAGACAAGCAGCTCTATCCTCGGCACATTCCGGTTGAACGACGCCACAAGCTTCCCACCTTAGCCGGATGATTATGTCCGGCTTCCGCGCTTCGCGGTCAATTCAAAGCATCTTGGCTCCTTTGCTGTTTCTCATTCCAGCTTTTCTTCCGGCTGCTCCGTCCCCTGCCCCAACGCCGCCTGGAGCGATTGACGAAAAATTGTTCAAAGGAATGCAATGGCGGCAGATTGGACCCTTCCGCGGCGGACGGGCATTGACGATCGAAGGCGTGCCAGGCGAACCGGACACTTATTACTTTGGCGCGGTCGCGGGGGGAGTGTGGAAGACAATTGACGGTGGCGCGAACTGGACTCCGCTATTCGATAAACAACCGATTTCTTCTATCGGCGCGATCGCCGTCGCGCCATCCGATCACAATGTGATTTACGCCGGCACAGGCGAAGCGGCTATTCGCGGTAATACAACCTACGGGACCGGAGTCTTTAAATCGATCGATGGTGGAAAGACGTGGCAGAACGTCGGCTTGAAAGATACGCATCAAATCGGCGCTCTGATTGTCGATCCAAGAAATGAGAACGTAGTTTTAGTGGCGGCGTTCGGTCACGCGTTCGGTCCAAATCAGGAACGCGGAATTTTTCGTACGGCCGACGGTGGCAAGACATGGACGAAGGTCCTATCGAAAGATGAAAACACTGGCGGGATTGATGTTGTCTTCGATCCGCATAATCCGAACATCGTTTTCGCGTCGCTCTGGCAGGCGCGACGGCAACCGTGGTTTTTCTCCAGCGGTGGCCCTGGCAGCGGTCTCTATCGTTCCGAAGATAATGGCGTCACGTGGAAACATCTTGAGGGTAATGGCCTTCCCGCAGGAATCCTGGGCAAGATCGGCATCGCCGTTTCCGGAGCCGATTCCAACCGCGTTTATGCAATCATCGAGGCGAAGGAAGGCGGGCTTTACCGCTCCGATGACGCCGGCCAGCATTGGACCCGGGTAAATGACGATGGCCGGTTTCGGCAACGCGCCTGGTACTTCAGTAAAGTCTATGCTGACCCGAAAGCGGCAGACACAGTTTACCTTTTAAACACAGGTCTGTTTCGTTCGGTTGATGGCGGAAAAACTTTCAATCTCTTGCCAGCACGTCACGGCGATCATCACGGACTCTGGATCGATCCGCAAAATCCCAATCGGATTGGAAATGCCAATGACGGTGGCGCCAGCATTTCCACCGATGGCGCCAAAACGTGGACCACTCAAAATAATCAGCCGACTGCGCAGTTTTACCACGTTGCCGTGGACAATGCCTTCCCTTATCACATTTACGGCGCGCAACAGGACAACTCAAATGTCGGCATTGCCAGTCGCACGGATTGGGGAGCGATCGGCCCGGCAGATTGGTTTGTAGCTGGCGGTGGCGAATGCGGCTTCGTTGTGCCCGATCCGCGCGACTGGCACATCATCTATTCAAACGAAGAAGATCGCATCCATCGCTACGACAAAAATAAAGAGGAGGTGCAGCAGGTGAGCGTCTGGCCTCTGGATAACGCGGGACACGGCGCGGCCGATCTTGTTCATCGTTTCCAGTGGGTGACGCCGCTCACCCTTTCGCCCCACAATCCGGATGTCCTCTACACGGCAGCGGAGTGCGTTTTCAAATCCAGCGATCACGGGCAGAGCTGGACGCAGATCAGCGGCGACCTGACGCGCAACGATAAATCCAAACAACAGCCAAGCGGCGGCCCGCTGACCAACGACATCACTTCAGTTGAATATTACGACACGGTTTTCGCGCTCGCGGAATCACCAGTAAAAAAAGGAACGCTCTGGGCCGGCACTGACGATGGACTGATCCACGTCACAACCGATGACGGCCAGCATTGGTCGAAGGTCACGCCAAAAATGCCCGAGTGGAGCGCAGTCGATCTTATCGATCCGTCTCCGCATGATGCCAACACCGCGTACATCGCTGTGGATCGCCATAAACTCGACGACTTCAAACCGTACATTTTCAAAACGACCGATCTAGGGAAAACCTGGAGTGCAATTGTAACTGGCATTCCAGATGGCGCGTATGTTCATGCCGTGCGCGAAGACCCGAAAAAACGCGGGCTGCTTTACGCAGGTACAGAGCTCGGGGTTTTCGTTTCGTTCGATGACGGCGCGCATTGGCAACCTCTGCAATTAAATTTGCCGGTCTCGCCCATTCACGATCTCGTAGTGAAAGACGACGATCTGGTTGCGGCAACGCATGGCCGTTCGTTTTGGGTGCTGGACGACATTACGCCGCTGCGTCAGCTCAGCACACAATCGCCGCAGGCGGATGTAATTCTTTATCAACCGCAAACGGCATTGCGCTTGCATTACCCGGAGGAATTCGACAAGCGCCAACCAGTCGGTGAGAACCCGCCGCCCGGCGCAATCATTAATTATTATTTTAAGACCGCGCCCAAGGAGGAGGTCTCACTGGATATCCTCGACAGTTCAGGCAAAGTCGTCAGGCATCTTTCCAGCAAAGAGAAAAAAGAAGGGGAACAACCCCCTGAATGGCCGGATCGCGTTGAGCGCGTAAAAACAATTCCTGCAAATGAAGGAATGAACCGGTTCGCGTGGGACTTGCGGCACGATGATCCCACACAGATACCCGGCGCGTTTTACTCCGGCGTCGGCCCGAGGGGAGCGCTTGCGTTGCCCGGCGACTACCAGGTGAAACTCACTGTTGGCGGCAAGTCGCAGACTGCGCCGCTGCATCTGGCGATCGACCCACGGACCAAGGGCGCAGAGGCCGCCCTGCAAAAGCAATTTAATTTGGCAAAGCAGGTAAACGATTGCATGTCGCGATTGCATCAGGCCGTCAACGAAATCCGCGATCTTAAATCGCAGATTCAAACCTTGCACAAACGCTTCGGTGACGATCAACGCTTGAAACCAGCGCTCACGGCGGCGGACGATCTCGATCACAAAATGTCTGAAATCGAACAGAAACTCATTCAAGTAAACATGAAAGGCTCGGAAGGAAACCTCGCCTTCCCAAATATGCTGAACGAACGGTTTGAAACATTCAGCCACGCAATCGATCTCGGCGATACGGAGCCGACCAAGCCGCAACTCGACGTTTTCCAAACGTTGAGCACTCAACTGGAAGAGCCGTTAAAGAAATGGGCGCAGCTAAAAAATGAGGAAGTTCCAAAAGTGAGCGAGTTGATCAAACAAGCCAACTTGCCTGCTCTTACCGTTAGCGAGCCGAAGAAAAGTGAATGATGAGCGGCGTCCTCTATTTCCGGGGAGCACAGGCTGCCAGTCCGCCACAGGAAGGATTCGCCGTGGTGAACCTGTAGTTCGCGGCAGCTTGCCGCGAACCGGTTGGACCGCTCGTTCTGTTTATGCAAATGCATTCGGCGCAGCGGCCGAATGCTACAGGCTGGCAGCCTGTGCTCCCCTAACCGCTTATCGACGACGTCGCGAGACGATGCTAAGCAGAAGCTGATGACTAAAATCGACAAGGCGGTCTTGCTCGCGGCTGGGCGCGGCACTCGGATGCGCGAGCTGACCGCGGACCTTCCCAAGCCAATGATCGACGTGCGCGGTAAACCGGTTTTGCAGCACATCGTTGAGGGATTACGCGACGCGGGCGTACGAGACTTCCTGATTATTGTTGGTTATCGCGCCGACGCGGTGCAAAATTTTTTCGGCGATGGTTCTCGCTACAAGATCGCAATTCAATACGCGACCCAGCTTGTGCAGGACGGAACCGGGCGAGTTGTCGATCTCGCGCGAAATTTCGCGGAAAATTCGGCGTTCATTTTGAGCTATGGCGACATCTTGGTCGATCCGCAGAATTACAAAAGCATTGTCGATCTTCCAGACGATATTGAAGGGATCATCACCGTGACGCGCGGCGAAGACGTCAGCAAAGGCGGCGCGGTTTTTCTGAACGATCAGATGGAACTTGTCGATCTTCGCGAAAAACCAAAGCCAGGCGAACCTAGCAGTCCGTGGTACAACGCCGGCATTTATACATTTCGGCCCAGCATTTTTGAATTCACGGCAAAATTGAAACCATCGCCGCGCGGCGAGTACGAACTGACTGACGCAATTCGCGAGCTCGCACAGTCAGGAAAAAAAGTAAAAGCGCTAGAGCTGACCGGCGAATGGGTCGACGTGCGCGATCCGGAAATCTTGGCGCGTTTAAACACGCAGTTGTAGGGCAGGCGCGTCGCCTGCCACGTCCGCTCGGCAACCAGAGCGGTTGACCTATAATGACCTACCTAAGCGGGACTGGTTTTTTCGACTCCTCTAAAGTCGCTCAAAACGCGTCAAAGGTTTCTTAGAATCTCTTCTTTAGCTGGACGTACCAGAACCGACCTTTGATCGTGGCGAGCGATTCGTCGTAGTTGTTTTCAGGAAAGCCGGCCACGAATGGCGGATCGGTATCGAATACGTTTTGCATCCCAAGCGTGATCGTTGTTCCATTCAGCCAACTGCGCCACCCGCAGGGGTTGTATTCAGCGGTAGAAACGGGCAGAACGTTTTTCTCCTTGCCATCCTTCATCTTCACGTTTTTGCCGCCATCTTTTGTGAAGCCGGGCACCGCGGCTACCGCTGGCGGTGGCAGGTTGAACGTGTAGGACACGATCAGGTCGAGCGTGATCCACTCCCGCACTTTCCGCGCGAGTTTGCCAGTAAGGCCATCACGACCAATCCTCGGCTGTTGTGGCTTCGGCGCACCCACTAGCTCTATGTTGTCATCCTCGTATTGGCCGGTGTAATGCACGGTCGCTCCGATATCGAAGCCGGCGAGCCAAGTATCGACCGGACCGTCGTAGAACGCACTGACAAAAGCTCGATTATGTGGCAGGGAACCAGTAAACGTAGAACTCAGTGGGACAAACATACCGGAGAGCCCAATTCGTTTGCTAAAGGGAGTTGCCTGGAACTCAAATCGGGACAGATAAGTTGCGTTAAGGGTGAAAGTAAATCTGCCAAAATCGCCGGCACCAAACATCGAGGTATCCAGGATGTAGATCGCTTCATAATCAATGCCTTCAACTATAGCGCGAGTGAGATTTAGCCCAGGGGCGATGACCTGTGTTATTGCGCCGGTTACTGGATCACGCTCTACGAGCCCGGGGAACTGGTTCTCAAAATCGACGATGAATTGTGGGCCGACGGCTGCCGCAATTGATCGAACGTCAACATGCCAAAAGTCAGCGCTCAGCGTAAGACCTTTGATCCACTTCGGACTGTAAACGGACCCGCAGCTCCATTCGTAGGCAACCTCCGGATGTAGACTAGGATTTCCCGAGATGACCTCGCGGATAAACTCATGGGGCGGGGTCAATCCCTTTGGATCGCGAGTTAGCTCGAAGAAGGACTCGCTCCCTGCTGGTGTAAGGTCGAGTAATGTCGGCGCATGGAACGCTTCTGTGTAACTGGCGCGCAGGGTCAGTGCGCCGATCCATTTGGGGTCGAGCGGCTGCCAGCGGACAGAAAATTTCGGCTTCTGAGCGTTGTATTGAGAATGTTGCGCCGGCAAAACTGTAGTCGCAGATGTATTTTGGCTGTACCACTCCTCGCGCTCGGCAATGTCGAACTCGAGGCCATATGCTCCTGGCAAGTTCCACGCCGGGCTAGTCACCGGAATCCGCACTTCCTGATAAGTTGCCCAAACGTCGCGGTTTACCTTTGAGGCTTCAAAATCCACGGAGCCAATAGTGTTAAACGTCGTGTTGAGCGAAGCGGGATCGTCCCGCCACCTCTCCCCGCGGTATTCAAGCCCGAGTGCGAAGGAGACCGGCCCGGCGGGAAGATTGAACAGATCGCCATTAATCGTTGCATAGCCCAAGGGTAGCTCAAACGCGGCAGAGTGGTGCAGAGTGATATAAACCCTGCTTATCGCCGCCTGGGTGTTGCGGCCGAAGAATCCCAGGAAAGGATTAAAGGCCGTGGCCGGGTTTGTATCCAGCAACGCGTCGCGTAAACCGGGCTTACTCACAACCCCTCCATTAAGGACTTCCTCCTCGTCACGAGAATAGCGAAAACCCAATTCCCAGTTCCACGTTTTAAAGTAATCGCCGAATTCTCCCAGTTCACCGCGAAGCCCGACATCGAACTGCGTGTCTTGAAATGTGGACTTAAGCGTTCTGACGCCCTCGTCGTTGATGGCGCGGAACCGGACCCCTGTGGTCACAGGGACAGGCACTCCGTTGATGTCCAAAATCGCGTCCGCCACTGTAAACGGGTTAAATGGATTTTGGATTGGAACACTGATGCCCACAGGGCTGAAAGGAGTGCCGTCCGGTTGCTTGAATGGATCCGGGGAAAACGGAGTAGCTGCCGCGGCTGAATCAAAGAACGAGCGCGTATATTTAAAGTCGGCAAACAGTACGAGGTACCTGTCGCAAATATCGCGCGTAAATGAGCCATACAAGCTTTGGCGGTCCGCGGCCGAAATTGAAGGCGTCAAAGCCGCGAAGTTATAAAACGCGAAGTTCCCATCCGGGTAAGGGACGTTGTTGGTGTAATAAGGTGAAGTTGACACGTTCGGCGCTGAATGCGGCGGCGGAGAGTTCCCACTAAAAAACAACTTCGGGATCAATCGGAAGCCTAATGGAGCCTCCGGGTTGCTGAACAACTGGCCGATAGAGCCGGGGAAGTTCCCACTGCGCATATCAAATCCTCCCCAAGCAAGTGCATTCGCGTTACTGCTAAGGAAGCGGTCACGGCTGTAGATGGCCGCGCGATCGTAAAAATCGGCAATGATAAGGATATCGGTCTTGTCATCTCCCGTACCGGCTTTGATCCAGCCTTCAAGCTCACGTGCGTCGTTGGAGGCGCCAAGGTTTGTATTCCCAACACTGCCTCCGATCTCGAGACCCCGGAACTTGTGTATCAAAAAGATATTGATCACACCGGCCACCGCATCGCTGCCATAAATAGCCGATGCGCCATCCTTCAGGATGTCGATGTGATCGATCATCGGGAAGGGAATGAGATTGATGTTCACGCCGCTGACTCCAGCGAATCCGCTCCCAACCGGAGTTATTGCAACGCGTTTTCCATCGACCAGAACCAACGTTTCCTTTGGGAGCAAACCGCGCAGATTAGGTATAACGCTGCCATCGCCAAGGCCGATGTTCTGGTTGAAAGTCCCGCCAGCCTCCTGCGGCAGGTTGATGAGCAAGTCCGTTGCACCGCGCACGCCCAATTTCTCCATGTCTGCCGGTCGATAAGTGTCCACCGGATTCGGTCCCACTTCTTCCGCCGTGGGAATGTTCGAACCGGTGACGATGACTCGTTCTACTTGGGCTACACCGGTGGACGAAGGCACTGTTACCTGAGCCAACGCGGCCGAGGATAGCAAACCCATTGTCGCTATGCCCCATCCCACGCACGAGATGAATGGCCGTTTGATGACAAGCTCCTCTCGCTAAACTTTCCGGCGTTTTAGCAGGCTCTGCGGGAAGTAACAAACCTTTTCCCTGAAATTATCCCCGCGCCCTCGGCTGCTGCCTGCGGTCGCTTCGGCTTGTTTTTCGGCGTTGCTAAGTGTCGCCAATGACAGATTTCGCTATCTTAAAATTACCCTTGCCTCGATTGACTGGCCTGCTTAATCGATAACCGCGACCGGTTTCTTCGATTCCTCAACGAGTTTTTCAAAGCGCGGATCGCCGCGCAGCGGATCCCAGGAGGGGTGCAACCGCAATTGGCCATAGGAGAGCTCACTGGGAATCCGTAAAACTTCTTCCAATTGTTTAATCGCGAGGTCTTTTTCGCCAACCCAGGCATAGATGACTGCCAGGTCTCCTAGCATCCCTGCACCCGTAAACGCGTCTTTTGTGACGGGTAAGAGTTCCACCGCATGACGGCCCTCACGCAAAGCATCTTCCTTCCGACCTAGGGCGGCATCGATCATTCCCAGGGTGAGGAGAGCTTGAGCATAATCGGGCTGCTCGCGCACAATCTTTTCCACCTCAACACGCGCCGCAGTAAATGCCTTTTCGGCACCCTTCGCATCATTTCGAGCGCGCGCTGCCAAGCCTCCAAAGTACGAGCGAGGCATTGAAATTCCTTTATCAGTTCCTTCTGAAGGCAATGAAGCTAAAGCTCTGGCCATCTCGGTATCGTCGCGCCGGCAAAGAGCAAAATTAAGCCACAGGTCGGCAACCGCGTCCATCCCGCTTGGATCTTCGCTTACAATGCTCTGAACAGCCTCGTAGGCAGGTTGCGTCTCGGCGCGTGATTCTAGATCGACTAGCGCCCGCCCAAAACGCATAGCTGGATTGTGCGGTTCGACGGCTAGAGCCCGATCCATAGCAGCCACTGCCTCCGAGAAACGCCGCTGCCACGCATAAGTTATAGCGGCCCTGCTAAGTAACCAGATGCTACGCGGATCGAGTTCGGCGCCGCGTTCGAAATCGCCTGTGGCTTGCTTCCAATGACCTTGTCGGCGAGCGATGTGAGCGGTTATGTCGAAAACGGATGCGTCGTTAGGCAATGCGCGCCGGGCAACGGCAACCTCGCTAAGGGCGGTTTCGTAGTCGCGATAACAGTGATAGGCGACGTAGGCTGCAGCTAGATGCGTCTCACCACGGTCTGGGCCGAGGTGTAAAGCCGCGTCGCGCGCCTCCTTGGCAAGCGCCACACGGGCGGGAGTACGATCGACTCCAAGAAAGTAAATCCAGGCATGGAATTGCGCCAGTTTGCAATAGGCGAGCAAGAAGGTTGGATCGTATGCTACCGCTTGATTCAGCAACCGTATTATCTCGTGCACATCCTCGGGGATGCGAGGTAGCGCTGACAGCTTTTCAGCTCGCAAGTAACGATCGTAAGCAACAAGGTTGGTCGTAGGCGGCTGTTCAATTGCAGATTTTTCGGCAGGCGAGAGCTTCGCCTGAAGCTGACCAGCAATTGCTTTTGCAATACCGGTTTGGATAGCAAAGACGTCATCAAGTGGTCGATCGTAACTCTCGGCCCACAAATGCGCGTCAGTTTTTGCGTCGATTAGCTGCGCGCTGACCCGGACACGGTTTGCGACACGTTGCACACTGCCCTCGACCACGTGCGCGACGCCTAGTTCATTCGCGATTTGGCGCAGGTTTCGTTTGCCACCACTCTTGTATTGCATCACAGATGTCCGGCTGATCACCTTTAAATCCGCGATTTTTGCCAGATCATTGAGAATCTCGTCTTGCACCCCATAAGTGAAAAACACGTTCTCGGGGTCAGCGCTCAGATTGTCGAACGGCAGCACCGCAATACCGGCCGGCACGGGCCGGGGTGATTCCAACGCGAGCGGTTTCTTCACCTCCTCAACAAGCTTCTCAAAACGCGGATCGCCGCGCAGCGGATCCCAGTCGGGATTAAGATGCAGTTCGCCATATGATGGCCCGAGCCACCCAGTTGGAAGTTTGCTCACTACCTCCAACTGCTCCAAGGCGAGGTTCCTCTCGCCGGTGAGCGCGTAGATGCGGGCGAGATTAGTGATTAGCCAAACGCCATTGAGGAAATCTTTTGTAGGAGGAAGCATGTCGCACGCGGTACGTCCCTCGCGGATGGCTTTCTCTTTATCCCCTAACTGGGCATCAATCAGTGCTAGCACGTCTAGCGGACTTGCATTTCCCGGTTGAGCATGGACGAGTTTTTCAGTTTCAGCGCGCGCGGCGGTGAAAGCGGAATGCGCGGCAGCCGCGTCTTGTCGCAGCTTAGCGAGTAACCCTTCATACCAGGTATGCGGGAATGGGATGCCATTCAGATCGATTTTTCCTTCGCGGGGCATGTTAGTCAGCGCACGGGCTGCTGCGGCTGGGTCGCGTTCGTAAAGAGCCAGTCGGAAGGAAAGATCGGCCACTTCGGTTGCGGACTGCGGGCCTTCGGCTTCAATCGTATTTAGCACAGCTCGCAAAGACGCCATGTCCGCCCGCGCGTCGAGCCCCACGAATCCTCGACCGGCTCGTAAGATGGGGCTTCGCGGCTCCAGCGCTTGCAGGCGAATGGCAATGGCGTCTGCTTCTTCGTATTTGCGTAGGCCTATGTATACCCACGCCAGATCGGTGAGCGTTTTCGCATTCCGAGGGTCGAGCTCCGCTGCACGTTCAAAATTTTGCCTGGCTTCCTCGTACTGCCCTTGCCACCGATTCACGTGGCCGAGAAGCCGAAAGATATCTACGTTGTTAGGAAGTTCGCGTTGAGCCTTAGCCAGTTCATCGCGCGCCCGATCATAATTCAAATAACCCCAAAAAAAGTGACTCGCCTGCGCGAAATGTGTCTGGCCCGAATCAGGCTGAAGACGAACCGCAGCTTCTAAACTGGTCTCAGCTAACGCTAGGCGAGCTTCAGTGTGATCGTAGTTGGCAAAATATATTGCATCGTTCGCGTAAACGAGCTGACAGTGAGCGAGCAGAAAGGCGGGATCGCGTGTTACCGCTTCGTTAAGGAGCTGCACCGCTTCAAAAACTAGTTTCTCCCAGCGACCGCGGTTAAAACGAGCGTTGTACATGAGTTCTTTCGCTTTCAAATAGAGGTCGTACGCAACTAGGTCGGACGTCGGGCGCTCCTCGATAGCCGCTTTCTCTTTTGGCGACAGCCTGGCCTGAAGCTGGGCGGCAATTGCTTTGGCAATGTCGGTTTGGATGGCAAATACGTCATCGAGCGGTCGATCGTAACTCTCTACCCATAAATGCGCGTTGGTTTTTGCATCGATTAACTGTGCGGTCACCCGGACGCGATTTGCGGCGCGTTGCACACTCCCCTCCACCACGTGCGCGACGCCAAGTTCATTCGCGATCTGGCGCAGGTTTCGCTTCGCGCCGACCTTGTATTGCATCACCGATGTGCGGCTGACGACCTTCAAGTCTGCGATTTTTGCCAGGTCATTCAGGATTTCGTCCTGCACACCATCAGTGAAGGACGCGTTTTCTGGATCGGCGCTTAGATTTTCAAACGGAAGCACGGCGACACCAGCTGGCATCGGCGGGAGCGGGCGTGCTGACTCTTTCTCCCAGAGTATCACAACAATCGCCGCCGCCAGGGCAACTAATGATGCCAACAGCACCGTCGAAGTTGGATTCCGTCGCACCCACTTTCGCCCGCGAGTGAACACTCCAGTGCGTCGGGCTCGAATCGGCTCGTGCCGCAGCCAATGTTCAAGATCCTCCGCAAGCGCTCCGGCGGATTTGTAGCGCGCGTTGGGATCGTGCTCGAGACAACGAGCGACGACAGTCTCCAGATCGCGGTCGAGCGATGGTACAAGTGAACGCAAACGTGGCGCTGGAGTCGCAGCGGCTTGATGAATTACAACAAGAACATTCGGGCCCACGAATGGGGGCCGGCCAGTGAGGAGATAAAACAGAATCGCGCCTAGGCTGTAAATGTCGGCGGCACCTGTAAGATCGGCTGCTCGGCATTCGGCTTGCTCAGGTGCGATGTAACCCGGCGTTCCAAGTGTCTCCAGTGTTCTCGTGAGATCGCTATTTTGATCGAGCCATTTCGCGAGACCAAAGTCGCTCACCATCGGTTCGCCATTTTCATCAAGTAGGATGTTTCCCGGTTGAAGATCGCGATGCAGAACTCCCTTGCCATGAGCGTAAGCAATGGCGCGAGCGACCTTCGCCATCCGCCGCACACACTCGCGAGGCTTGGTGCGTAACGCAGGCGCGGCCGTACGGAGACTTCCGCCCGTTGCGTATTTCATGCTGAAGAACGGCAGGGCCTCCTCGCTTTCGCTGACCTCATAAATGGGAAGGATGTTTGGGTGATCGAGGCTCGCAACCGCTTCGGCTTCGCGTCGAAAGCGCACAAGTGTCTCGTGCGAACTCACGTCATGAGCGAGGACGCGTTTCACCGCGACGATCCGGCGGGAGTGCTGCTGACGCGCGCGATAAATCACTCCCATGCCGCCGCGCCCGATCTCCTCAAGGATTTCGTAGTGACCAAGACGCCACTGCGTGTCAGTCACGTTTGCTTCTACGAGGATGCTTTCGAACGCTTCGCGGGAAGCCTCGCCTTTGGCTTCAAGTCCTTCGCGCAGGAGACAGTTGATGCAGGTTCCATGATCAAGTTGCGTTATCGCGCCGCACTGCGGGCATTCCGTCGGATGCTCGACTACGTCCGCGACGGAATCAGGTGGCGCGGTAACTTTATTCATCAGGCTGCGGCGGCCAGTGCCGCGCACAAGTGTCGGATCTCGTCATCCACATCGGCTGGGTTCTCGACGGTGTGAGCGACCTCCTCGCGCAGGAGCCATCGATAACGCTGGCGCAAATTATGTAGCTGCTTTTTCACGACCGTCTCCGCAACACCCAACGCAGCGCCGAGGGCGACATACGAGATGTCGGCGTGTTCCGCCGTGAGATGATCGCGCAATCCTTCAAAAAGCCGCAGACGCCCTTTCCCTTCACACTCTTCACGCAGACGTCGGAGTGCCTGTTCCACAACTGTGGCAGCCCAGCGAAGATCGAAGAGCCGCTCGGGCGCGAGCGCGTCAAGCGCGCGATCCGAGATCGATAATTGCGAGGGTGCTTCTGCCATCCACGCATCCCAGGAAACGAACTGAACACTGCCGCCTCGCTTGAGCGTTTGTTTCTTGTCGGCGACATTGTGGAGAAAATTCTGGAGTGACTTGAGCAATAGCGAACGGAAGCGGCCACGACCCTGATCCGCCTGCCGCAGCCAGTTAGTTTCTAAAATCATCAGGAAGAAATCCTGCGTAAGGTCCTGCGCGTCCTCACTCGAATAGCCGCGGCGGCAGACGTAGGAAAAAATGGGGCGCCAGTAAGTTCGGCAAAGCTCCGCCAGCGCTTCAGCAGCCTTCTGCTGATCGCCATTGGCGTTCGCCCCAGCAAGGACAAGACTCCAGCGCGTGGTGGTGAACACCCGCGATTCGGCTTCCACATTCACCAGCCAAAGCGTGATCGTTTTTCCGTTCTTCTACAAGCTTAAAACCCCGTTGCTTATCCCGAGTCGTGGCAAGAAGCAGAGCACTCGCCGGAACTTTCGAAAAAATTCCGGAACTTTGGTTTCCAGTTCCTTTAGACGTTTGTATGAAAACAAATTGTTGGTTTAAACAAAATCGTCTCCTATCACATCTGCGCACAAGTTTTTGTGCGCTCGCAATTGTCGGCGCGTCATTAACGTTGCCGAGCGCTGAAGCTGACCCACCTATGATACCGGCAATCGGAACCTTTTCTCCCTGTTTCGTGCAAATAGGTGAGACTCAACAATCCGGTCCAAACAGGATTATCATCTACAACGTCACTGCAGAAACTAGCGGCACCTTCACCCGGTCTCTAATTGACGGCTACGAGCGAGATGTAATTCACCCCGACGGTTCTATAACGTTCACTGGCACCGCAACCTTCGTCCACGAATCTGGGTGTGGCACGGCGGAATTCACTTATACAGGCAGAGGCAATTTTAATACCCACGAGGAAAGCGGGCATTTCATGGGCAACCAGGGGACCGGCTGTCTCGCCGGTATATATACGGTGGGAACGTTTGCTGGTGTCTTGGACGCCACCCGCGCCGGGTGCGACGTTGCGGGAGAAAACGTTTCTTACAGCGGACAGGTTGTGTTTGCACCGTAAAGTCGGCCGAGTAAAACGCGCAGCTAACAATCAGCCGTCACGCTTCACCGCGTGACGGCTTTGCTGTTAGGAAGAGTCACAATAACAAAAACACGACGGCCCTGCCTATTGTTAGCTGCGACTCTATAACAAACCTCCAAAGGAATCCCCGGAACTTTGGCTGCCAGTTCCTTTAGTAATGTGTATGAAAACTTATTATTGGTATCGAAATCGGCTTCTAGCACATCTGCGCTTCCAGGCATCTCGGGTTCGGTTTCGTTGCACGGTCGCCGACAGAAGGGATGACT
>WNGE01005657.1_pt1 | contig 14081 bp, 12 predicted proteins | sample 5400651 | NCBI WGS metagenome assembly WNGE01 (sample SAMN13153370, study PRJNA577476) | soil metagenome | isolation source: 60 cm soil or saprolite under grassland replicate 2 | place: USA:California | collected 2016-06-15 | reverse complement strand
TCGCCGGCCCGCAGCCCGTGGCCGCGCACGAAACCGTGGGGCATGGCCGTCTTCTTGCCGGCCACGAACATGCAGGTCAGCCCACCCCCTGAGAACCGGCGCGGGCGCCAGCCGGGGAGGGCCCTGATCATCTCCTGGAGGACCTGGGCGGCCGGCTCCTCGTAGCACTCCATCTCGGTCTTGCCGACCTTGATCGCGCGCTGCATGTGATGGTGGGCGCGTGCGGCCCAGTCGGCGCTGGCCTGCATGCAGGCGATCTCGGCCCGCGATTTGACGCGGCGCAGGGCCTCGATCAGCGGCTCGCCGTCGGCCGGGCGCGCGCCCAGTAGATCGGTCAGGCGGGGCCCGCGATAGCCCCAGTACTCGATGTAGCCGTCATGGTCCGCGGCCACCCGGCGGGCGCCGATCGCGGCCAGGGCCTCCTTCACCGTCTCCATCGGGTGGCGCTCCCCGGGGTACTCGAAATAGACGTCCACCCGGTCGACGCCGGAGACCGACTCCGCGTGCTCCTTCTCGACGGCGGGCACGACCAGCGTGCAGAACCCGTCGCGGTCGAGGATCGCGGTGATCGGGCGCTCGGTGGGGATGTGGTGGAAGCCGGTCAGCCAGGCGACGCGGGTCGGGTAGAAGACGCAGAGGGCGTCCAGCCGAGCCGCCTCCAGGCCGGCGCAGACCGCCTCCCGGCGCCCTGCGTACTCGGCTGCCGAAATGCTCGGCGCTTCGCCCTTCAGGAGTCCGACCGCCTAGTAGGCGGCAAGCTTGCGCATGGCGTCGGCGATGCGCGCCGGGTTGGGCATGAAGGCGTCCTCCTGCGGCTTGTTGAAGGGCATCGCCGGGACGTCGGGCGCGCACACCCGGAGCACCGGCCCGTCCAGGTACTCGAAGGCCTCCTCGGCGATGATCGCCGAGATCTCGGCCCCGAAGCCGCCGGTCAGGTTGTCCTCGTGGACGACCATCGCCTTGCCGGTCTTCTGCACCGAGCGCAGGATCGTCTCCTTGTCCAGCGGGCGCAGGGTCCGCAGGTCGACGATCTCGACCTCGACGCCCTCGCCGGCCAGCGTCTCGGCCGCCTCCAGCGCGTAGTGCATCATCAAGCCCCAGGCGAAACAGGACAGCTTGGTCCCTTCGCGGCGGACGGCCGCCGGCCCGATCGGCGTCGTGTAGTCGCCGTCGGGGACCTCGCCCTTGATCAGCCGGTAGGTCTTCTTGTGCTCCAGGAACATCACCGGGTCGGGGTCGCGGATGGCCGACTTGAGCAGGCCCTTGGCGTCCTCCGGCGTGCTCGGCATCACGACCTTGAGCCCGGGCACGTGGGCGTAGAACGCCTCCACCGACTGTGAGTGGTAGAGGCCGCCGTGGACGCCCCCGCCCCACGGAGCGCGGATCACGATCGGGCAGCTGAAGTCACCGTTGGAGCGGTAGCGCATGCGCGCCGCCTCGCTCACGATCTGGTCGAAGGCGGGGTGGATGAAGTCGGCGAACTGGATCTCGGCGATCGGGATCAGGCCGTTGATCGCCGACCCGATCGCGACGCCGACGATGCAGGACTCGGCGAGCGGCGTGTCGAGCACCCGGGCCTCGCCGTACTTGGCATGGAGGCCTTCGGTGGCCAGAAAGACGCCGCCCTTCTTGCCGACGTCCTCACCCAGGACCCAGACCCTCTCGTCGCGCGCCATCTCCTCGTCCATGGCGGCGGTCACGGCGGCGATCAGAGTCTGGACGGCCATCAGCCTCCCTCCGCGAAGACGCCATGCGTGAGGTCGGCGGGGTCGGGCGACTCTGCCGCCTCGGCCGTTCGCACGGCGGCGTCGACCTCGGCGGTCGCCTCCTGCTGGAGGTTCTCGTCGGCGGCGTCGTCGAGGATGCCGTCATCCAGCAGGCGGTTGCGGAAGCGCTCGATGGGGTCCCGCCGGAGCAGCGACTCCAGCTCGTCCTGCGGGCGGTACCGGCGCTGGTCGTCGTCCGACGAGTGCGAGGTGAAGCGCGCGACCTTGGCCGCGATCAGGGTCGCGCCCTGCCCGGCCCGCGCCCGCTCGACGGCGCGCCGCATGACCGCGTAGACGGCCAGCACGTCTCCGCCGTCGGCCGTCTCGCCGGCCAGGCCATAGCCATCGGCGCGCCGGGCGACGCTGTCCACGCCCATCTGCAGCCGGTGCGGCACCGAGATCGCGTAGTCGTTGTCCTGGACGATGCAGATGAAGGGCAGCTTGTGCACGCCGGCGAAGTTGAGGCCCTCGTGCCAATCGCCCTCGGAGGTCCCGCCCTCGCCGATGCAGCAGACGCTGACCTCGTCCAGCCCGCGCGCCTTGGAGGCGTAGGCGATGCCGGCGGCGTGGATGACCTGGGTCGCGACCACGCTCGAGGTGGACAGGATCCGGGACCGGTGAAGGCCGAAGTGGGACGGCATCTGGCGCCCTGCCGAGTTGGGATCCGGGCGGCGAGCATAAACCGAGTGCATGAAGTCGACAGGCGTCATGCCCATGGCGATGCAGAAGGCGAGGTCGCGGTAGTAGGGGATCAGCCAGTCGACACCCGGCCGGAGGGCGGCGGCGGCGCCCACCTGGGCCGCCTCATGGCCCTGCCCGGAGATCACGAAGGGCGCCTTGCCCTGGCGGTTGAGGACCCACATCCGGCGGTCGATGGCACGGGCCAGGACCATCTGCCGGTACATGGTCAGCAGCTTCTCCGGATCAAGTCCGGACGCGGCCGTGCGCGGCTCCCGCGCAGTGGCCGTCGGAACCGACTTCTCCTCTTCGCTCACCTGGCTTTGATTATCTCGGAGAAGGGTGACTACACTGAAATGTCAAGGGTCGGGGGGAGGAATCTAAACCCGGGGGTCAGGAACCGACGTCATTCGCCGCGGAGGTGAAAGGGGAGCTCGCGGGGCTCACGCCCGCACGGCCTTGCTGCCAGGTGAGCGAGCTGCTCGGCATCTTCTTCTCGACGCGCGGGCGCGTCATACGTACCGGTATCGGCCAGGCCGCGTACTTCCCGCTGCTCCGCAACACGGTCGCCCGTAAAGTCGTCCGCCTGGCCCGAGTGATGGGCGGCATCGAGGCCAAGTACCAGGCGGTCAAGAGCGCCAAGCAGATGGCCTTCTTCATCGAGATGCCGATCCCGGTCAGCCTGGAGGCCATGTTCGCCCAGACCGCCGCCAAGGCCCTTCCCGACCAGACCTGCGACCGCAAGGCGATGCTGCGGGGCATGTTCCTGGGCTGCGGCTCGGTGAATGCACCCAGCGGGCGCTACCACATGGAGTTCTCGGTGCCCACCCTGGGCTGGGGAACCTCCATGCTCCGCCTCTTCCACGACGCCGGGATCCGGGCCGGGATGATGGAGCGCGCCGGACACCACGTGGTCTACCTGAAGGAGGGGGACGCCATCGTCCGGTCCCTGGGCCTGATCGGCGCCAGCCGGGCCGTGATGGAGTTCGAGAAGGTGCGGGTGGTGCGCGAGGTGAGCGGCCAGGTCAACCGCCGGCTCAACTTCGAGACCGCCAACATCGACAAGACCATCGGCTCGGCGCTTCGCCAGGTGGCGGCGATCGAGAAGCTGGAGGCCGCCGGCCAGCTGGAGCGGCTTTCGCCCGCGCTCCAGGACATGGCCCGGGCCCGCCGCCAGAACTCGGAGCTCAACCTGACCGAGCTGGCCGAGCACATGAAGCTCTCCAAGTCGGCGATCAATCACCGCCTGCGGCGGCTGGTCGAGATGGGCGACGCCCTGCCCGACGGCGACTCCGGCGGGGAGAGGCCGGTCACCCGCTCCGCTTAGCATTTAGGGCTCCAAACCGCCTCTTGTCCGCTGGGGAGTAGAAGCATGACCGTCAAGGTCGGCATCAACGGGTTCGGGCGCATCGGCCGCAACATCTACCGAGCGGCCCACACCCTGGGCGCCGAATTCGAGATCGTGGCCGTGAACGACCTCGGCGACGCCAAGACCTTCGGCCACTTGCTGAAGCACGACACCGCCCTCGGCACCTTCGCCCCCGAGGTCAAAGCCGACGGCGACACCATCCACGTCGGCGGCAAGCCCCTGCGCTTCCTGTCCGAGAAGGACCCCGGCGGGCTGCCCTGGAAGGACCTCGGGGTGGACATCGTGGTCGAGTCCACGGGCCTTTTCACCGACGGCGACAAAGCGCGCACCCACATCGACAAGGGCGGCGCTCGCAAGGTCATCATCTCCGCCCCCGCCACCAACCAGGACTACACGGTGGTGATGGGTGTCAACGACAAGGGCTACCAGCCGCAGGCGCACGACGTCGTCTCCAACGGGTCCTGCACGACCAACTGCCTGGTGCCGGTGGTCAAGGTCCTCAACGAGAGCTTCGGCGTGGAGAAGGGGATGATGACCACGATCCACGCGTACACGTCGGACCAGCGGCTCCAGGACCTCCCGCACAAGGACCTGCGCCGGGCCCGGGCGGCGGCCGACAACATCATTCCGACCTCGACCGGCGCCAACCGCGCCGTGGCCGAGGTCCTACCCGAGCTGAGCGGGCGATTCCAGGGCCTCTCCTTCCGGGTTCCGGTGCTCGACGTGTCCGTCATCGACCTGGTCGTCCAGCTCCAGAAGACGACCACCCGGGAGGACATCAACGCCGCTTTCGAGGAGGCGGCGGGCGGCGAGCTGCGCGGCATCCTGCGGGTCTCCCACGAGGAGCTGGTCTCCTCCGACATGAAGAGCGACCCCCACTCGTCGATCGTCGACGCGCCGCTGACTGCGATGCTCGGAGACGACTGGGCGAAGGTGGTCAGCTGGTACGACAACGAGTGGGGCTTCAGCTGCCGCATGGTCGACCTGATCGCCCTCATGGGCTCGAAGCTCTAGACCGCGCGGGTGAAAGCGTCGATCCGCGACGTCGACGTCGCGGGTAAGCGAGTCCTGGTCCGCGAGGACCTCAACGTGCCCCTCGAGGCCGGCCAGGTCGAGAACGAGACGCGCATCGAGGCCGCGATTCCCACCCTGCGGGGCCTGATCGACCGCGGCGCCCGGGTGGTGGTGACCTCACACCTGGGCCGGCCCAAGGGTCCCGATCCAGGGCTCTCGCTGGCACCGGTCGGGGACCGGCTGGGCGCCAGGCTGGGGACCGACGTCACCTTCGCGCGCGACTGCGTGGGCGACCCCGCGCGGCAGGCGGTGGACGGCCTGCGGGACGGCCGGGTGGCGCTCCTCGAGAACGTGCGCTTCCATCCCGAGGAGGAGAAGAACGACCCCGCGTTCGCCCGCGAGCTGGCCGCCCTCGGCGAGATCTACTGCAACGACGCCTTCGCCGCCTCCCATCGCTCCCACGCCTCGGTGGTGGGCGTGGCCAAGTACCTGCCCGCCTACGCTGGCGACCTGATGCTGGCCGAGCTCAAGGCGCTCCACCAGGCCCTCGACGAGCCGCGGCGGCCGCTGGTCGCGATCGTGGGCGGGGCCAAGGTCTCGACCAAGGCGGGAGTCCTCCGCCACCTGCTGCCGCGGGTCGAGGTCCTGATCGTCTGCGGGGCCATGGCCAACACCTTCTTCGCCGCCCGCGGCGTCGAGATGGGCGCCTCCCTGGTCGAGCCGGAGGCGTTCGGGGAGGCGCGCGAAGTGGAGCGGGAGGCGGGCGACAAGCTGGTGCTGCCGGTCGACGCGGTGGTCGCTCGCAAGATGGAGCCCGGGCAGGAGACGCGGACCGTCGCCTGCGACGGGGTCGAGCCGGGCTGGCTGGTGCTCGACGTGGGGCCGCGGACGCGCGATCTTTACGCGCAGAAGGTGAGGGGCGCGGGCACGGTGGTCTGGAACGGTCCTCCCGGCGTGTTCGAGATCCCCGAGTTCGCGGCCGGGACGCGGGCGCTCGGAGAGGCCGTCGCGAGCTCCGGCGCGTACTCCCTGGTGGGGGGTGGCGACACCGCGGCCGCGGTCGAAAAACTGGGCCTCGGACCCTTCTCCCACGTCTCCACCGGAGGCGGCGCGACCCTCGAATACATGGAGGGCAAGGAACTGCCGGGCGTGGCCGTCCTGCTAGAAGAATGATGTCGCAGCACCTGGAGGAAGCCAAGTCCCTGCTAGCCGCCAACTGGAAGATGAACCCCATCAGCGCGGCCGATGCGGCGGGCCTGGTGCGCGCCATCCTCGATGTCTACGCCAAGCATGCCGACCACGTCGAGCTCGCCCTCTTCCCGCCCTTCCCCTGGCTGCTGGGGGTCTCCGAGCTGATCGAGAACACGGGCATCGAGCTGGGCGCCCAGGACTGCTTCTGGGAGCGGTCGGGCGCCTACACCGGCGCCGTCTCGGCCGACATGCTGGCCGGCTGGTGCCAGTGGGTGATCGTCGGCCACTCCGAGCGCCGCCTGCACTTTCACGAGACCGACGAGGACGTTGCCAAGAAGGCCGCCGCCGCGATCGCCGCCGGGCTCGATGTGATCCTCTGCGTGGGCGAGCTGGACGAGCACTACGAGGCCGGGCACACCGAGCCGGTGGTGGCCGGCCAGGTCAAGGCCGGCCTCTCGCGGCTGGCCGCCGACGACTCGCCACACCTGGTGATCGCGTACGAGCCGGTCTGGGCGATCGGCAGCGGCAAGAGCGCCGATCCCGAGCACGCGTACAAGACCATGCGCCTGATCCGGGGCATGGTGGGCGAGGTGATCGGCCAGGGCGCCGCCCGCAAGGTGCGCGTCCTGTACGGTGGGAGTGTCAACGCGGCCAACATCGAGTCCTACGTCGAGCTGCCGCTCTGCGACGGTTGCCTGGTCGGCGGCGCCAGTCTCCAGGCGGACGAGTTCTCGAAGATGATCACGACGGTGGCCGAGGTGTACGGCCACATCTCCACCAAGAGTTAGAGGAGGTCTTAGCGCATGGCTTTTGAGCTGCCCCCGCTTCCCTACGCCTTCAACGCACTGGAGCCCCACATCGACGCCCAGACGATGGAGATCCATCACGACCGCCACCACGCCACCTACGTCAACACCGTCAACGGCGCGATCGAGAAGCACCCCGAACTGGATCAGAAGTCGATCGATGAGCTGCTCGGCAACCTGAGCAGCGTGCCCGAGGACGTGCGCACCGTGGTCCGCAACCACGGCGGCGGCCACTTCAACCACTCCATCTTCTGGACCCTGATGGGCCCCGGCGGCGGCGGTGAGCCGGGCGGCGCCGTGGCCGACGCCATCAACCAGGCGTTCGGCGACTTCGCGACCTTCAAGGACACCCTCAGCAAAGCCGCCATCGGCCAGTTCGGGTCGGGCTGGGGCTGGGCGTTCCTGGCCGGCGGCAAGCTGCAGGTCAAGGGGTTCCCCAACCAGGACAACCCGGTCATGGAGGGCGGCGTGCCCATCCTCGGCGTCGACGTCTGGGAGCACGCCTACTACCTCAAATACCAGAACAAGCGGCCCGACTACGTGGCCGCCTGGTGGAACACGGTCAACTGGGGGGCCGTCGAAGAGCGGTTCTCGAAAGCCGGGTAAACTCGCCCTTCTCGAATGGACCGAGTTCGCAGCGCGCTGATCATCCTCGAGGTGGTGATCGGCGTCCTGATGGCCGCTTGCATCCTGATCCAGACCCCCAAGGCCACCGGCCTCGGGGGCACGATCGGGGGTGGTGACGGGGGGGTCGGCGGCGGCTACCGCACGCGGCGGGGGCTGGAGCGCCAGATCTACCTGACCTCCTGGGTCATGGTGGCCGCGTTCTTCGTCGTTTCCGTCGCCAACATCTGGGTCAGCACCCACGCCCGCTAGAGGCGCGGCCGAAAAGCCAGCTCGATCTTTGGCGCCTTGCCACGGCGCTGCTGTCGCCAGCTTCTGCGGTGCTCGCTCACGCATCTATTGATGCGCTCGCTCCGCTCCTCGGCGCCGGCGAGCGCCGCGCCGTGGCGAGACACCAAATCTCTGAGCCGGCTTTTCGGCCGCGCCGCTAGCCGCCGCCGTCTCAGGGTGATCGCCGCGCTTGCGGTCAGCCTGGCGGCGGTTGCCGCCTGTGACCCGGCGGCCGCGATCCTCAAGCAGGGACCCCAGCGCGGGGGAACCGTGGTGGAGGCGATCGTGGGCGAGGCGCAGTCGCTCAACCCCCTGTTCGCGGCCGAGGACAACGCCCGCGACATCGACAGCCTCATCTACCAGGGCCTCGTCAACGTGGACGCGGCCCAGAACACGGTGCCGCTGCTGGCGCGCTCGATGTCGGTGTCGGACGACCGCATGACCTACGTGTTCAGGCTGCGGACCGACGTCAAGTGGGCGGACGGGGAGCCGTTTTCCCTGGCCGACGTCCTCTTCACGTACCACCTGATGCAGGACCCCGCTTACGACCAGCCGGCGGCCGCCTTCTGGAAAGAGGTCAAGGTCGAGCAGAACGGTATCGACGAGGTTCGCTTCGGGATCAAGGCGCCGAGCGCGTCATTCCCCTATGCGCTGCGCGGCGGCATCATCCCCGAGCACGTCTTCAAGGATGTGCCGATAGCGGCGATCGCCAGCGACGTGCGCAGCGCCGCACAGGCGTTCGGCACCGGGCCCTTCATGGTCGAGTCGATCGCCCAGAACCGCAAGTCGGTGACGCTCAAGCGCAACCCCAGGGCCCTGGTGCGGCCCAACCTCGACCACCTCGTGCTCCGCAGCTATCCCACCCTCGGCGACGCGGTGGACGCGGTGTCGCGGGGGGAGGCGGATGCCATCGGGGCCCTCCAGCCGCCGCAGCTGGGAACCCTCGCCAAGCGCCCCGACCTGACGATCAATGAGCTGCGGACGTTCAGCTTCACGGCCGCGCTCATCAACCTGACGCCCGAGATGTCGGTTTACTTCAACCCGCCGGCCGTGAGGCAGGCGCTGGTGCAGGCCGTCAACCGCCGCCAGGTGATGTCCGTGCTCGACGGGCGCGGGGATGCGGCGCCGGGGCCGGTGCCCCCGACCGATTGGGCCTACGACCGCGAGGCCGCGGGCAGGTACGGGTTCGACGTGGCCGCCGCCCGGAAGACGCTGGACGCGACCGGCTGGCTGCTGCCGCCGGGCGGCACGGTGCGCCAGCGCGGCGGCAAGGACTTCTCGATCTCGCTCGTGACCGCCGACTCGTATCCCTACGTGCAGGTGGCCGACCTGCTGGCCAAGCAGTTCGCCGCCGTCGGGGTGCAGCTCACGGTGGACGTGGTGCCTTCGACGGTGCTGGTGTCCCGCTACCTGGTGGGCAAGAAGTACCAGATGGCGCTGGTGGCCTTCGACAACGGGCCCGACCCCGACCAGTTCGGGCTCTGGCACTCGTCCAACGGCTCGGACCCGCTGAACTTCTCCTCGCCGCTGCTGCCCAAGCAGGCGCTGATCGACAAGGACCTCGAGGATGGCCGCTCGACGCTGGTCAAGAAGGATCGGAAGGCCGCCTACTCCGATTTCCAGGACCTGATGTCGGAGGCCGCGCCGGCGGTGTTCCTCTACGAGCCGCACTACGCGTACATCGTTTCGAAGCGCGTGCACGGGGTGCACACCAACCCCGTGGTGGAGCCCGTCGACCGCTTCCAGTACGTGACCGACTGGTGGGTCGACGTCAAACGAGGCTGATGGACCGGTGCACTGGCCGGCCCGATAACGTCTCGCTCGCGTTTGAGACGTGCACCGGCCGGCTCGTTAACCGGTGCCGGATAATTTCCATTCGTGGACCTCGGGCTGACGGGTAGGCGCGCGCTGGTCACGGCGGCCAGCAAGGGCCTGGGGCGGGCCTGCGCGGCGGCCCTCGCCGCCGAGGGCGCCAGGGTGTACATCGCAGCCCGGGGCCGCGAGGCCCTGCAGGACACCGCGGGCCAGATCGGCGCCGCGGGCTTCCGGGAAGCCGATCTCAGCCGCCCTGAGGTGCCGGCGGCGCTGGTGGAAGCGGCGGTCCAAGCCCTCGGCGGCCTCGACATCCTGGTCTGCAACGCCGGTGGCCCACCCCCCGGCACCTTCGAATCGACCCCGCTGGAGGAGTGGGAGAAGGGCTTCCACCTGACCCTGATGAGCACGGTCCGCCTCTGCAAGGCGGCCCTGCCGCACCTCAAGCAGTCGGACCAGGGCCGGATCGTGGTGATCACTAGCACCAGCGTGCGCGAGCCGATCGCCACCATCCTCCTCAGCAATGCGTTTCGGAGCGCGGTGGTGGCGACGCTCAAGACGATGGCCGCCGAGCTCGCCCCGCATGGGATCACGGTCAACAACATCGCGCCCGGGCGCTTCATGACCGACCGCGTCATCCAGACCGACCAGGCCGCCGCCGACAAGGAGGGCATCACGCGCGAGGAGGTGACCGCCCGCTCCCTCAAGAGCGTGCCCGCCGGACGGATCGGCGATCCCCCCGAGTTCGGCGCCCTGTGCGCCTTCGTATGCTCGCAGCACACCGGCTATCTGACCGGCCAGACCATCGTCCTCGACGGCGGCCAGACCCGCGGGGTCTACTAAAGTCGTGCCTGCGCCGACCCCGCTCGTGACTTCGGCGCCCATGCGGGCCGATCGCTGCGTCAGCTCCTGCGCTCCTCGGTCACGCAGCTCCGGCTGCGCTCCCTCCGGTGCTCGTCGCTTCCTTGCGCTCGACGCGCCTGGTCACCGAATTCAGCGGCGAGGCCGGCGCAGGCACGAGAGGCGATGACGATCAGGTTCGCCGAGCGGATGGACCACATCGGCACCGAGGGCGCGTTCGAGGTGCTGGCCAAGGCCCGGCGCCTGGAGGCGCAGGGCAAGAGCGTCATCCACCTCGAGATCGGCGAGCCCGACTTCGCCACGCCCGACAACATCGTGGAAGCCGCGGTCAGCGCCCTCCAGGCGGGCTTCACCCACTACACGCCGGCGGGCGGGATCACGGAGGCGCGCCAGGCGGTGGCCGGCTTCGTCAATCGCCGGCTGGGCGTCGAGGTCGACCCCGCCGAGGTGGTCCTCGTCCCGGGCTCCAAGAACATCCTCCTGTTCACCCTGCTCGCCTGCATCGAACGTGGCGACGAGGTCATCTATCCCGACCCCGGATACCCCGTCTACGCGAGCCTGGTCAGCTTCGTGGGCGCGGTCGGCGTGCCCATCCGGCTGCGCGAGGAGAGGAACTTTCGCATGGACCTGGACGAGCTGGCGTCACTGGTCACCCCGCGCACCCGCCTCCTGATCGTCAACACCCCCCAGAACCCGACCGGGGGCGTGCTCACGAAGGAGGACGTGGAGTTCATCGCCCGGCTGGCGGTCGAGCACGACCTGCTGGTGATCAGCGACGAGATCTACTCGCAGCTGGTCTACGACGGGTTCCAGCACGTGAGCCTGCTCAGCCAGCCCGGGATGAGGGAGCGGACGGTGCTCATGGACGGCATGTCCAAGGCCTATGCCATGTGCGGCTGGCGGCTCGGCTACGGCGTCTCGCCCCGCGAGCTGGCGGCCAAGATGGAGACCCTGATGATCAACTCCAGCTCCTGCGCCGCGGCCTTCACCCAGATGGCCACCATCGAGGCGCTGGAGTCGCCGGAATCGGAGCGGGCGGTCGCCGCCATGGTCGAGAAGTTCCGGTCCCGCCGCGACCTGGTGGTCGACGGCCTCAACCGGATCCCGGGGATGCGCTGCGCGCGGCCCGACGGCGCCTTCTACGCCTTCCCCAACATCGAGGCCACCGGCTTCCACGAGAAAGAGCTGGCCGACCGCCTGCTCGACGAGGCCGGGGTTGCGGTGCTGCCCGGGACCGCGTTCGGGCCGGCGGGCAAGGGCTACCTCCGGTTGGCCTACACGCAGGGCGAGACCGATCTCGCCCAGGCCCTGGAGCGAATCGAGGACTTCGTCAACAAGGAGGCGGCTGGATGAGCGACGAGCAGGGGCAGAACGGGCACGCGATCGAGACCATGCAGCTCGAGGAGCGCCGCTACCCGCCGCCGCCCGAGTTCGCCGCCCACGCCAACGCCAGGGCCGACATCTACGACCGGGACTGGGAGGACTTCTGGCGCGAGGAGGCGCAGGCTCGGGTCACCTGGTTCAAGCCGTTCGACAAGCTCTACGAGTGGAAGCCGCCCTACGCCGAGTGGTTTCTCGGCGGCCGGCTCAACGCCTGCTTCAACGCCGTCGACCGCCATGTCGAGGCCGGCGACGGCGACAAGGTCGCCTATCACTGGGAGGGCGAGCCGGAGGGCGATTACCGCAAGCTCACCTTCGCCGACCTCCAGCGCGAGGTCGTGTGCATCGCGAACGGCCTCAAGAAGCTGGGCGTCAAGAAGGGCACGCCGGTAGGGATCTACATGGGCATGGTCCCCGAGCTCCCGATCGCCATGCTCGCCTGCGCCCGCCTGGGTGCGCCGCACACCGTCGTCTTCGGCGGCTTCTCGGCCGACTCCCTGTCCGACCGCTTCAACGACATGGAGTGCGAGGTCCTGATCACGCAGGACGAGGGTTGGCGGCGCGGCAAGCCGGTGCCCCTCAAGATGATCGCCGACGAGGCGCTCCAGGATGCGCACACGGTGAAGCGGGCGGTCGTCCTGCGCCGAACCGGCGGCGAGGTCGCCATGCAGGAGGGGCGCGACCACTGGTGGCACGACCTGGTCGCGGACGTCGGCGATGACGCGGCCAGCTGCCCGTGCGAGGAGATGGACTCGGAGGACCTCCTCTACCTGCTCTACACGTCAGGCACCACGGCCAAGCCGAAGGGGATCGTGCACACCACCGGCGGCTACCTGGTCGGCACCAGCACCAGCCACCACTACGTGTTCGACGTCAAGCCCGATTCTGTCTACTGGTGCGCGGCCGACGTGGGCTGGGTCACCGGGCACTCGTACATCGTCTACGGCCCGCTGACCAACGGCACCACCGGCGTGCTCTACGAGGGCACGCCCGACTTCCCGGACAAGGACCGCTGGTGGGGGATCATCGAGAAGTACAAGGTCGACATCCTGTACACGGCGCCGACCGCCATCCGGAGCCACATGAAGTGGGGTCCCGAGCACGCGCAGAAGCACGACCTGTCTTCGCTCCGCCTGCTGGGCACCGTGGGGGAGCCGATCAACCCCGAGGCTTGGGTCTGGTACCACGAGAACATCGGCGGCGGGCGCTGCCCGATCGTCGACACCTGGTGGCAGACCGAGACCGGGATGATCATGATCACGCCGCTGCCGGGCGTGACGACACTGAAGCCGGGGTCGGCGACCAAGCCCTTCCCAGGCGTCGACGCCGCCGTCTACAACCAGCAGGGCGCGACCGTGGCGCCGGGTGGGGGCGGCTTCCTGGTCCTCCGCCGGCCCTGGCCGGCCATGCTGCGCGGCATCCACAAGGACCATGAGCGTTTCGTGGAAACGTACTGGTCGAAGTACAGGGACACCTATTTCGTGGGCGATGGCGCCCGGGTCGACGAGGACGGGGACTTCTGGCTGCTGGGCCGCGTCGACGACGTGATGAACGTCTCCGGGCACCGGATCTCGACGATCGAGGTGGAGAGCGCCCTGGTCGCCCACGCCAAGGTGGCCGAGGCCGCGGTGATCGGGCGGGCCGACGCCACCACCGGGCAGGCGATAGTCGCCTACGTGACGCTCAAGGGCGGGGAGGAGGGCAGCCCCCAGATGCTCAAGGATCTGCGCGAGCACGTCGGGCACAAGATCGGCAAGTTCGCGGCACCGGCCAACATCGTGTTCACGCCCGAGCTGCCCAAGACGCGCTCCGGCAAGATCATGCGCCGGCTCCTCCGCGACGTCGCCGACAACCGGCCGCTGGGCGACACCACCACCCTGGCCGACCCCGCGGTCGTGGAAGAGATCGGGAAGCGAGCCCAGGCCGAGGCGTCGGAAGAAGAGGCCTAGCTACTCGAAACCGGGCGGGGTCGTGAAGCCGAAGCCCTCCATCGCTTCCAGCTGCTCGGCCAGGGCCAGCAGCGCCCACTCCTGGCGGTAGCGGCCCACCAGCTGGACGCCGACCGGGAGCCCGCCCGCATGGCCGGCGGGCACCGAAACCGCGGGCAGGCCGGCGAAGCTGACGGGCAGCACGAACTGCGTGTAGACGTCCCAACCCGTGGCCAGGAAGGTGGGGACCTCCGGGATCGGCATCGGCAGCAGGCCGAGCGTGGGGGTGAGCAGGGCGTCGAAGCCGGATTCCAGCAGCTCTTCCACCGGTCTGGCCGCCGCCAGCCCCGAGGCCAGGGCCTCCAGGTACTGGCGGGCCGTG
>WNGE01010691.1_pt1 | contig 14082 bp, 16 predicted proteins | sample 5400651 | NCBI WGS metagenome assembly WNGE01 (sample SAMN13153370, study PRJNA577476) | soil metagenome | isolation source: 60 cm soil or saprolite under grassland replicate 2 | place: USA:California | collected 2016-06-15 | reverse complement strand
TGTGTCGAGCTCGCGGACAGCCCATCGTGTGCGCGGGTGGTCTTTCAGCTGCCCGAGAGCTCCTCTGCCCTGCGCGCGAAGAGCGTTCGCGCAGCCGCAGTGACGAATGGCTGGACCCGTCACACATAGCGATGACGCGCAGGGCGGCTGGTCGCTGTTTTTGAGGCGACACGGCTTCACGGCCTACGTCGTCTTCTGGCGAGCTCGCGTCTACGGCGTTTGCTGCGACGGAGCCCATCCGGCCGATCAGTGCTTCAACACGCTCAATCTCGAGCGGAACGGCTAGCTCCTTGAAGGCGCCAACCGCGCGTGCTACAAGCCAGGCGTGCGGCGCCCGCTGCTGATCGGGGTCTCAGCGCTTGTCCTCGCGCTTGTCGCGGCCGCTGCGACGCGGTCGGCGGCACCGCCGAAGGAGGCTGCCTGCGGACAGACGCTGGTGATCATCCTCTTCTGGCCGCACGGCCATGGCTCGATTCCGAGCGTCGGCTTGACCGCGGACCGGAAGCCGCACCTCGAGATCTACAAGTACGGCACGCGCGGCTACCCGCGCAAGAACTTCGTCGCCTACGCCAACGCGAGCGGGAGGAGCCGTTTCGCCGCCGGCTGCGAGACGCGGATCGGTGGCTTCCCGTCGGGCGCGATTCTCCACCGGCTCACCGCGCGGAAGGCCAGCGCGTTGAGCTGCCGGCTCCCGAGCGACGCGCGGATCTCGATCCGCCAGATCAAGCGCACCTTCCAGGTCGACATCGGCACACCCAACTCCAGGGTCGCCTCGGCCAAGCTCCGCAGCTCGGGCTCGATGCTCGACTTCAGCAGAAGCTCCTGCAACCCCGGCAGGCCGCCGAGCTGAGGAAAGAAACTACGCGGCTATACTGACCGCCTTCTTGATGGCGAACGAAACCGTGGACCGAGAGCAGTTGGACGACGCCGGCGTCTGGACGACGACCGAGGACGGCGAGCGCGTCCCAGACTACGACGCGACCTTCCCCACGATCAACGAAGGCGAGGTTGTCCACGGCACCGTGGTCCGGGTCGACAAGGACGAGGTCCTCGTCGACATCGGCTACAAGTCGGAGGGCGTGATCCCGGTCGCCGAGCTCTCGATCAGGCGTTCCGTGAACCCGGCCGACGAGGTCAGCCTCGGCGACGAGGTCGACGCGCTCGTGCTGACGAAGGAGGACACCGAGGGCCGGCTGATCCTGTCGAAGAAGCGCGCGCGCTTCGAGATGGCGTGGAAGGCGATCGAGCAGGCGGCCGAGTCCGGCGAGCCTGTCCTCGGCCGCGTGATCGAGGTCGTGAAAGGCGGCTTGATCCTCGACCTCGGCGTGCGCGGCTTCCTGCCCGCGTCGCTTGTCGATATCCGCCGCGTGCAGGACCTGGACGAGTTCCTCGGCCAGGAGCTGCGCTGCAAGGTGATCGAGCTGAACCGCTCGCGCAACAACGTCGTGCTGTCGCGCCGCGCCGTCCTCGAGGACGAGCGCAAGGAGCAGCGCCAGCAGATCCTCGACCGTCTCAACCCCGGCGACGTCGTCGACGGCCAGATCTCGAACATCGTCGATTTCGGCGCCTTCGTCGACCTCGACGGCATGGACGGACTGATCCACATCTCCGAGCTCTCCTGGAGCCACGTCAACCATCCGTCCGAGGTGCTCGAGATCGGCCAGGACGTGAAGGTCAAGGTGCTCGACATCGATCGCGAGCGGCAGCGGATCTCCCTCGGCCTCAAGCAGACGCAGTCCGACCCATGGCAGCAGGTGCTCGAGACCTACCACGAGAGCGACACGGTTGAGGGCAAGGTGACGAAGGTCGTCACGTTCGGCGCCTTCGTCGAGATCCTGCCGGGAGTCGAGGGTCTGGTGCACATCTCCGAGCTCGCACAGCACCACGTCGAGAACCCGCGCGAGGTCGTCTCGCAGGGCGACCTCGTGAGCGCGAAGATCATCGAGGTCGACGCGGAGCGGCGCCGGCTCTCGCTCTCGCTGAAGCGAGTCGAGGGAGGCGGCGTCACCGAGCACGCAGACGACGCCGAGGCGATCGAGGGCACGCCGAACCTGGATCTCTCGGAACAGGTTTTTCCAGAAGGGGAGGCGCCGGTCTCTGAGGAGCCTTTCGCCGAGGCAAGCGAGGAAGCGGTCGCCGAGGCAACCGAGGAACCGGAAGCCGAGGGACCCGTCGGCGAGGTACTCGAGGAAGAGCCTCCCCCCGAGGAGACCGACGCGAGCATCGAAGCGGATCAGGCTGCGCCCGAGGAGCCCGGACCGGGCGACTCGGAAGGCGAGCCCCCGGCTCCGCCTGAGTAGCTAGTTGGCGCGGCCGCTCGCCGTCGCCATCACGGGCGGCATCGGAGCGGGGAAGAGCGAAGCTCTTGCCGCGTTCGCGCGTCACGGTGCTGCGATCGTCTCGAGCGACGAGATCGTCCACCGGCTGCTGCGGGAGGACGAGGACGTTCGCAGAAACCTGCTCGAGCGCTTTGGCGAGCGAATCCTCGACGACGTCGGCCAGGTCGACCGGGGCGCGATCGCGCGGCTGGTTTTCGGCGACCGCGAGCAGCTCGACTGGCTCGAGCGCCTGCTCCACCCGCGGGTCGTGCGTGAGTACCTGCAGTGGCGCGAAGACCTGGGCCGGCTGCCGAACCCGCCCGAGGTCTGCGTCACCGAGGTGCCGCTTCTCTACGAAGTTGGGGGCGACGAGCGCTTCGACAAGGTCGTCGTCATCACCGCTCCGGCGGAGATCCGCGCGGAGCGTTCGGAGGCGGCAGGCGAGCTGCGCGAGACCCGCCTGATCCCCGACGAAGAGAAGGCGAAGCGGGCCGATTTCGTCTACGTCAACGACGGCACGTTGCAGGAACTGGACGAGTTCGTCGCGGGCGTCATGCAAGCTCTTACTCCGTGAAGAAGCCCTTGGCGCTCCTCGCCGTCGGCGCGGTCCTCGGCGGCGGCTTCGCGTACGTGTGGTCGACCGAGCCGGGCTGGTGGGTCCGGCTCTGGTATCCGCTGCGCTACGAGGCGATCGTGCGCGGTCACGCGCGCAACTACCACCTCGACCCGGCGCTCCTCGCGGCGGTGATCTACCAGGAGAGCAAGTTCCGCGCGCACGCGCGCTCGAGCTCGGGTGCGATCGGTCTCATGCAGCTCCTTCCGGACACCGCGAAGGGGATCGCCGTCCACACCGGCGGCTCGCGCTTCCGCGTCAGCGACCTCGACAACCCGGAGATCAACGTGCGCTACGGCGCCTGGTACCTCCGCCACCTGCTCGACAAGTACGCCGACGAGGACACCGCGCTCGCCGCGTACAACGCAGGCCAGGAGAACGTCGACCGCTGGCGGGCGGGGGGGAGAGGAATCGCCTTCGCGGAGACACGGCACTACGTGAAGCGGGTCGAGCACCTGAAAACGCTCTATCGGCGTGGTTACCGGGATCAGCTATACGGTCACGGCTGACACTTGACAGACACTAGATGTGATGTCATAGTGATGTCATCGTGCAGCTACAGCGCTTCATCGATTCGCTCAAGGCCGACCTCACAGCGGTCGCCGAGCTGGGCGACGACGCCACGGCGGACGCCGCCGGTCGGCTCGTCGTCACGCTCCAGGCCTCGGTCGGCCTGAGGCTGCTCGACGCGCTCTCCGAAGCCGCGCTCGAGCTGAACGACAAGCTGCCGTCCGGTCACGTCGAGGTGCGCCTCTCCGGGCAGGACCCGGAGCTCGTGTACGTCAGCGACGAGCCGGAGGCGCCGGTCGGCGGGGCCGAGGCCGCCTATTCGGCCCGGATCACCCTGCGCCTGCCGGAGGCGGTCAAGGTCTCGATCGAGGCGGCCGCGAGCCGCGACGGCGTCTCGGTCAACACCTGGATCGTGCGCGCGCTCTCGCGCACGGGCACGGCCGGCGGCCCCGCAGTCCAGTCAGGGAACCGACTCACGGGCTACGCCCGGAGCTGAGAGGAGGAGACATGGCCTTCTATCCCATCCCGTTCGGTCACGTCGAGGTTCGCGAGGATCGGCGGCCGCCGAAGCCGGCGCCGAGGCCGAAGCGACGGCGATGAGGACCGAGACCTTCCAGACCCCCGGCCCCGTCCGTCTCGACGTACGGCTTGGCTCGGGCGAGGTGAGGCTCGAAACCTCCGATAACGCCGAGACCACGGTCACGCTCGAACCGCTCCGCGACAACGACGCGAGCGTGGCGGCCGTCCGGGAGGCCCGCGTCGAGCAGCGGGGCGACGAGATCCTCGTCGACGTCCGCGACCGGCGACGCGGTTTCCGGGGAGCCGACGTCCTCGTCGAGATCCATTGCCCTGAGGAGTCGAGCGTTCGCGCCAAGACTGGCTCGGCGGACATCGAGGGCCGGGGACGGTTCGGACCGGTCGAGGTCGAGAGCGGCTCGGGCGACGTGCAGTTCAGCGACGTCTCCGGTGACGCGCAGATCAACGCGGCGAGTGGCGACGTCCAGCTTGCCCGGATCGCCGGCCAGGCCCGCATCAATACGGCTTCGGGCGACGTGCAGCTGGCATCGATCGGCGGCGAGGCGCGGGTCAACTCGGCCTCGGGCGACGTCCAGATCCGCGAGGCGGGGAACCGTCTCGAGGTGAACACGGCCTCCGGCGCTCCGTTTCCCAGGGCAAGGTCGACCTCAAGTCGGCTTCCGGTGACCTGAAGATCGGGATCCGCGAGGGCTCGACGCTCTGGGTCGACGCGCGGTCGCGCAGCGGCGAGGTCCGCTCCGAACTGCCCGTCTCCGATCTGCCGCCCGAGGGGGACGCTCCCCACGTGGAGCTCCGCGCGAACACCATGAGCGGCGACATCACCGTCGTCCGGGCATGAATCCGACCGAGCTCGCCGAGGCCGCGCGCCCGCGGCGCTCCCGCATCCCCGCGGCCCTGCGCGAGCGCGAGTTCCGCCGCTTCTGGGCGGGCGAGACGGTCTCGCTGTTCGGCGACCAGATCACGCTGATCGCGCTGCCGCTCACCGGCGTGCTCGCGCTCCATGCCTCGGCGGCCCAGATGGGCTACCTCGTCGCCGCGGGAATCGCGCCCGCGCTCATCTTCTCGCTGCACGCGGGCGCGTGGCTCGACCGGCGCGGGCGCCGCCGGCAGACGATGCTCGTCACCGTTCTCGGGCGCGCAGCGCTGATCGTCACGATCCCGATCGCTTACTGGCTCGACGTCCTCACCCTTGCCCAGCTCTACGTGGTTGCCTTCCTGATCGGGACGCTGAGCGTGCTCTTTTTCGTCGCCTACACGACGCTCTTCGTCTCGCTCGTGCCGCGCGAGCGGTACCTCGAGGCGAACGCGCTGCTCAACGGCAGCCGTGCCTTCTCTTACGTCGGCGGGCCGAGCGTCGGTGGGCTGCTCGTGCAGGCGCTCTCCGGGCCCGGCGCACTCATCGCCGACGCGGTGTCGTTTCTCGCCTCGGCCTTCACGCTCGGGTCGATCAAGCCCGTCGAGCCGCCGACCGAGGAGGCCGAGCGTGGCCACGTCAAGGCCGGGCTCCGGTACCTCTGGCGCTCGCCCGTGATCCGCGCCTCGCTGCTCGCCACGGCGACGATCAACTTCTTCAACTTCGTCTTCTGGGCCCTGTTCATCCTCTACGCGACGCGCACCCTGGGCGTGCGGCCGGGCGTGCTCGGGGTCGTGCTCGGCGCAGGCGCGATCGGCGGCCTGATCGGCTCGATCCTCACCGGCAAGATCAGCCGCCGGCTCGGGGTCGGGCCGACATTCGTCTTCAGCTGCATCCTCTTTCCCGCGCCGCTCGTGCTCGTTCCGCTCGCGCACGGCTCGTACTGGATCGTGCTCCCGCTGCTCTTCGCGGCCGAGTTCCTATCGGGCTTCGGCGTGATGCTGCTCGACATCGTCGGGGGCTCGATCAAGACCGCGCTGATCCCGGACCGGCTGCGGGCGCGGGTCGCCGGCGCGTACATGGTCGTCAACTACGGCGTGCGGCCGCTCGGCGCGCTGATCGGCGGCGCGCTCGGTACCTGGATCGGCCTGCGGCCGACGCTGTGGATCGCCTCCACCGCCGCGATCGCGGGAGTGCTCTGGTTGCTGCCCTCGCCGCTCATGCGGATGCGCGAGCTCCCGGAGATGGACGAGTGAGCCGGCTCGAGCTGCTGCGCGACCGCCCGCTGCTGGCACTGCTCGTCTCCGAGACGATCTCGGTGACGGGGTCGCAGATGACGTGGGTCGCGCTGCCGTGGTTCGTACTGACGACGACGCACTCGCCCGGGAAGATGACGCTCGTCTTGCTCAGCGAGTCGCTCGGCCTGATCCTCTTCGGCCTGCCGGGCGGGGCGCTGCTGGAAAAGCTCGGCCCGCGGCGCACGATGATCCTGGCGGACGGCATCCGGGCGCCGCTGACCCTGGTGATCCCGGTCCTCTACTGGAGCGGCGCCCTTTCGTTCGGGCTTCTGCTCGCGCTCGTGTTCGTGATTGGAGCGCTGAGCACTCCGTACTTCGCCGCGCAACGGTCGATCGTTCCCGAGCTCGTGGGCGAGGACGAGGTGATGGTGGGAAAGGCGAACGTCTTCCTCCAGAGCGCGCAGCGCGTAACGATGCTCCTCGGCCCAGCGATCGCCGGCGTCCTGATCTCGCTGCTCGATACGCCGAGCGTGATCGTCATCGACGCCGCCACCTACGTCGTGTCGATGCTCCTCGTGGCCGCCTTCGTCTGGCCGCGGAAAACGGTGCCGGTGGAGCACGAGCAGCGCGCCCGGTTCTTCGACGGCATCCGCTACGTCGCCCGCGACCCGCTGCTGCGCGGCTGGATGGTGGCGTTCGTCGTCGGTGACGCCGCGTGGATGGCGTTCTTCGCCGCGGTGCCGGTGCTCGTCGTCTCGGACTACGGCTCCAACCCGCGGATCGTCGGCTGGATCTTCGCGGCGTTCGGCGTCGGGGCCGTGCTCGGGAACACCGCCGCCTGGCGGCTTCAGGAGCGACGTGAGGGTCTCTGGATCATCGCGACCCTCGTCTACGGGCAGGCGCTCCCGCTCTGGGCGCTCGTCTTCCACATTCCCGCCCTCGCGGTGATGGGCGTGCTCTTCGTCTCCGGTGTCTTCAACGGGGTCGTCAACCCGTCAATTCACGCCCTGCTTACGCTGAGCTCCCCGCCCGCGATCCGCGCCCGGGTGATGTCCGCGCTCGCGACGGTCTTCATGCTCTCGAGCCCCCTGGGCCTTGCGTTCGCGGGGCCGGTGCTCAGCACGGCCGGCGCGCACCCGGTGCTGGTCAGCTTCGCCGCGATCCAGACCGCCGCGATGGCGCTCATTTCGTGGCTCTCGTTTCGGGCTCGGGCCGCCCGCCGAACCGAGCTCCTCGAAGCGGCGGCCTAATCCTCCGGTTCGTTGGCCTTCGCCGTGAGCGCGGCGAAGCCGGCCTGGAGGATGTCGTTCGCGCCGGCCGCGGCCAGCGACCACGTGAGCAGCCGCCCGAAGCGCGGCGACAGGATCTGCGTCACCGCGAGCCCGGCTGCGGCCCAGGTGCCCACGCAGCGGGAGCACGTGACGAGCTCGCCGATCGCCTGGTGCATCCCGCCCTCGACGGGCTCCTCGTCCTCTCCGGAGTGCGCCTCGCCGCGGACGAAGGGCTCCCGGATGAAGCTCGTCACCTCGTCGCTGGCCAGCGTTCGGGAGGCCTTGAAGCTCGCCGCCGAGAGAACGACGAGGTCGAGGGGGGTCTGGCAGGCCGGGTTGCGGTCGAAGATCCGCGCGAGGCCGCCGGCGCCGGCGAGACCCGCGGCGAAAACGCCCATGATCGTCGCGTACGCGCCGTAAGGCGGCCGTTCAACGGTCACTTCCACATCGCTAGCCTTAGCTCGATGGCGGAGTTCAAAACATCCCAGGCGTATAAGCCCACCGGCGACCAGCCGCACGCGATCGCCGAGCTCTCGGCCGGGCTCGAGGCGGGCGAGCGCTACCAGACGATGCTGGGCGCGACCGGCACCGGCAAGACGGCGACGATGGCCTGGATCGTCGAGCAGGTGCAGCGCCCGACCCTCCTGATCGCCCACAACAAGACGCTCGCCGCCCAGCTCTGCAACGAGCTGCGGGAGTTCTTCCCGGACAACGCCGTCGAGTACTTCGTCTCCTACTACGACTACTACCAGCCCGAGGCGTACGTCCCGCAGGCCGACCTCTACATCGAGAAGGACTCCTCGCGGAACGACGACATCGACCGCCTGCGCCACTCGGCGACCGCTGCGCTGCTCTCGCGGCGCGACGTGATCATCGTCGCGTCGGTCTCGTGCATCTACGGCCTCGGCTCGCCCGAGGAGTACGAGAAGCGGGTCGTCCTGCTGACCGTCGGCGAGGAGCACGACCGCGACCTCGCGCTGCGGAAGCTCGTCGACATCCAGTACGCGCGCAACGACACGCTGCTCGGCCGCGGCCGCTTCCGGGTCAAGGGCGACGTCGTCGAGGTGCAGCCCGCCTACATGGAGTCCGCGTACCGGATCTCGTTCTTCGGCGACGAGGTCGAGCAGATCACGCACTTCGACCCGCTCACCGGCGAGGTCTACGGCAAGGTCGAGCATCTCGCCCTCTTCCCGGCCACGCAGTACGTGACCTCGAAGCCGACGATCGAGCGCGCGGCAGAGCAGATCCGGCACGAGCTCGAGGAGCAGGTGAAGATGTTCGAGTCGGCCGGGAAGATGCTGGAGGCGCACCGGCTGCGGCAGCGCACCGAGTACGACCTCGAGATGATGCAGGAGCTCGGCTTCTGCAACGGGATCGAGAACTACTCGCGCCATCTCGACGGCCGCGCGCCCGGAACGGCGCCGCACACGCTGCTCGACTTCTTCCCGTCCGACTTCGTCATCTTCGTGGACGAGTCGCACCAGACCGTGCCGCAGCTCGGCGGGATGTACGAGGGCGACCGCTCGCGCAAGGAGACGCTCGTGGACCACGGGTTCCGCCTGCCGTCCGCCCTCGACAACCGGCCGCTTCGCTTCGACGAGTTCCTCGGCAAGGTGCCGCAGCTCGTCTTCGTCTCGGCCACTCCCGGGCCGTTCGAGCTGCGCCACTCGACGCGGATCGCGGAGCAGCTCGTCCGCCCGACCGGGATCGTCGACCCCGACGTCGAGCTCCGCGCGACCAAGAACCAGATCGACGACCTCCTCAACGAGATCCGCCGCCGCGAGGAGGCGGGCGAGCGCGTCCTGGTCACGACGCTGACGAAGAAGATGGCCGAGGACCTGACCGATTACCTGCTCGAGTCGGGCGTCAAGACGCGCTACCTCCACTCGGAGATCGACACGCTCGAGCGGATCCAGATCATCCGGGAACTCCGGCTCGGCGAGTACGACGTGCTCGTCGGCGTGAACCTCCTGCGCGAGGGCCTCGACCTGCCCGAGGTCTCGCTCGTGGCGGTGCTCGATGCCGACAAGGAGGGCTTCCTGCGCGGCAAGACCGCGCTGATCCAGACGATCGGCCGCGCCGCGCGGAACGTCAACGGCAAGGTGCTTCTCTACGCGGACAAGCTGACCGAGGCGATCCAGGGCGCGCTCGAGGAGACGAACCGCCGCCGCGAGAAGCAGCTCGCATACAACGAGGAGCACGGCATCACGCCCGAGTCGATCGTCAAGGGCGTCTCCGACATCGCCGAGTTCCTCGCGCTCGAGTCGCCGACGGTTCCGGGTCGTCGCCGCCGGGGCCGCGCCGAGGTCGAGGGGATGTCACCGGCGGAGATGGAGAAGCTCGTGATCCAGCTCGAGGAGGAAATGTTCGCCGCCGCCGAGGAGCTCCGCTTCGAGTACGCCGCGAAGCTGCGGGACGAGATCAAGGACCTGCGCCGCGAGCTTCAGGCCGCTGCTGAAGCGCCCGCTTAACGTTAGGCTCAACTCGTGAGCCTGCTCCTCTTCATCATCATCCTGTTCGTCGGCGGCTTCATCGTGGGCGGGCTCGCGCGTTGGGCGGTGCCCGGCCCGGACCCGATGCCGGTCTGGGCCACGGCCGCGCTCGGGATCGGCGGAGCGATCATCGGCGGGATCATCGCGAGGCTCCTGATCGGGACCGGCGGCGGCTTCCTCTTCGCCTTCCTCGGCGCCGTCCTGCTCCTGATTCTGTACCGAAAGTTCGTCCAGCACCGGCCGATCACCGGGCTTGGCGCTCACCAACCACCGCCTCCGTAACCAGAGGCGTTCGACCCCTCGGGAACCTCCTGATCCCAGTGAGGCCCCATTCGTCGTCGCGCCAGGTGTAGGTCTCGATGAGGAGCGAGTCGGCCGTCGCCTCGTAGACGTGCAGGCCGCGAGCCTCGCCGCGGCGGTTCGGGCGCGGTTGCCCCAGGCCGGGTGCTACGGAGACGGTGACGCCCCGCAGGCCGTTCCGCTCGACCTCGAACTCGTGGCGCTCGCTCACCGCGGCCTGGTGGATGTGGCCGGCGAGGATCAGCTCGGCGCCCGCATCGACGAGCCCTGCGAGCACCGCGCTGCGCTTCGCCACCGGCTTCTTGCGCGAGCGCCACGGGGCTCCGATCAGGTGGTGGTGGAGCGCAACGACGCGCAGCGCCCCGTCCGGCGCCTCGGCGAGGAGGTGCGCGGTGCGCTCGATCTGCGGGCTGCGGATCCCGCCCGACTGATGGCGCCATGGGCGCACCGAGTTGAGCCCGACGACGATCACGTGCTCCGACCGGAACTCCGGCTCGACGGTCTCCCACTGGCGCTCGAACTCCGCCCACGGGCGGGTGAAGCGCGCGGGGAACGTGTAGGGGATGTCGTGGTTCCCGGGGGTCACGAGGAGCGGCCGCCCGAGCCCGCGCAGATAGGCGGCAGCCCGCTCGTGCTCGCGGCGCCGCCCGCGATGTGCGAGATCCCCCGTCACGACGATCAATTGGGGCCCGACGCGCTCGATCAGAGGCGACAGTCCGCGCTCGACGTCTGTTTCCTCCGCGCTTCCGGCGTGCAAGTCCGAGATGTGGAGGAGCCGCACGGGCAACGCCGAACCCACGCTATACACTGAGTTCGATGACTGAAGAATCGACCGAGATCTTCGACGACCTCTATCTCGGCTTGAGGGCCGGCGGCGCGCTCCGCAAGCAGCGGCGCGGCGAGCCGCTCACCACCGAGGAGCAGGAGGTTCTCGGCCGCTGGGAGCGGCTCTCGTCGGTTCGCAAGGCGTTCGCGATCGGCGCCTTCGCAGTCGGAACCTTCGGCCTCGGCTTTACTCTCGGCGGCCTGATCTTCGGCCGCTGGCGCAAGGCCTAGCGGCCTGTCGATTCCTTCGCGAACAGAACGGCCGGAACGTCCTCCTCGGCCGGATCCTTGTCCCGCACGATCACGTCGACGAGCGTGACGAGGACGGCCAGCAGCGGCGTCGCGAGCAGCACGTAGAAGCCGCCGAAGAGGAGGCCGATCGCGGTCACGCCGACGAGCACGAGCAGCGGTGAGATGCCGGTCACGTGGCCCATCACGCGCGGGATGACGACGTAGTCCTCGAGCAGGCGGACGGCCAGAACCGCGATCCCGGCGGCGAGCGCGAGGTGCCACGACTGCGTCAGGCCGACGCCGATCGCGAGCGCGCCTGCGGCGATTGGCCCGATCACCGGGATGATCTCGACGATCCCCGCCGCGACGCCGATCAGGAGCCAGAACGGCAGTCCGATCCCCCAGAAGCACAGGGACAGCACCGTCGACACGAACGCGATCAGCAACAGCTGGCCCCGGACGAAGGCGCCGAGCTTGAGGTCGATCAGCTCCCACGTGTCACGCACTACCCGCCGGTGCTTGCGCGGCACGAGCGACGTGGCTAAGCGGATCGCCCGCTCCCGCTCGAAGATCCAGTAGGCCGCCGTCGCGAACACGAACAGGATCCCGATCAGCACCTCGAACGCCTTGACGCCGATCGCGACGGCGCCGTGGACGAGCGAGCCCGCCTTCGGGAGCTTCTTCAACCGCTTCTGCACACCTGCCAGGATCTCGTGCTTGATCCCGGTCGAGTGCTTCGCCTGCTGCTTGAGCTCCTGGCGCGAGGTCGGGACGCTGCCGAGCGCGTGGCCGACCTGGTCGACCGCACGCGGCACGACGAGCCAGAGGAGCAGCGCGATCGCGCCGGCGACGGCGAGGTAGTGGAGCAGCACTCCGGCCGGCCTCGGGATCCGCCACTCGGCGAGCCGTTCGACACCGGGCCGCACGGCCGCCGCGACGATGAAGCCGAGGAAAACGAGCGCGATCACGATCTTCAGCTTCCAGAGCGCGAGCGCGACAGCGACGATCGCGATGACGACGATCGTCGAGACCGCAGCCTTCCGGGCGACATCTCCCATGGCTGCTGGGTTCTCCCCCGAGTAGCGCGTGCAGCAAACAGCGCAGGACTGGCCTGCGCAGCGCCGAAACCGGGCGGGCGATGCTCGCGTCCTCGGACGAGCGGGTCTGCTTCGACGCACGCCGGCACGGCGTCGTCCTCGCGCGCCCGCTCGCACAGGCGGTCGTGCTGGCGGTCAGCGGGGCGGTGCTGCTCTTTCAGCCGTGGCCGCTGCAGCTTCCTGGGGCGGCGCTCGTTATCGCCGGCGCGCTCCTCTCGCTGCGCGCGGTCTGGCGCTGGGAGCGCTCCCACCTGGTCGTCACGACCGAGAAGCTGTTCGTCGTCGACGGGACGCTGCGCCGCCGCTCGTCCGCGGTGCGGCTGCGGTCGGTCGAGAACCTCGAGCTCGAGCAGAGCCTGCCCGGCCGCCTGCTCGGGTACGGGACGCTTGTCGCCGGCCCGCTCGAGATCGAACACGTCCCGGAGCCGCGGAGCGTCTACCGGCTCGTCGAACGCCTGGCCGGCTGATGCCCGAGGCGGCGCCGCTCGAGGCTCGCGGGCTCACCAAGCGCTTCGGGTCGACGACCGCGGTCGACGACCTCACCTTCGCGGTCGAGCCCGGCCGGATCACGGGCTTCCTCGGCCCGAACGGCGCCGGGAAGACGACGACGCTGCGGATGCTGCTCGGCCTCGTCCACCCGAGCGCGGGCCAGGCGCTCGTCGACGGAGCGCCGTACCGGAAGCTGGTCGAGCCTGCCCGAACCGTCGGCGCCGTGCTGGAGGCGTCGAGCTACCACCCGACGAGGAGCGGCCGCAACCACCTTCGCGTGCTGGCGACCGCGGCCGGAATCCCGCTGATGCGCGCAGACGAGACGCTCGCGGAGGTCGAGCTCTCGGAGGTCGCTCGGCGGCGGGTCGAGACCTACTCCCTCGGCATGCGCCAGCGGCTGAGCGTTGCAACCGCGCTGCTCGGCGACCCGCGTTTGCTCGTGCTCGACGAGCCTGCAAACGGGCTCGACCCGGAGGGGATCAGGTGGCTGCGTGACTTCCTGCGCTCCTTCGCCGGCCGCGGCGGGACGGTCTTCATCTCCAGCCATGTGCTGGCCGAGGTGGCCCAGCTCGCGGACGAGGTGGTGATCATCCACAAGGCCAAGCTCGTGGCGCACGAGCCGCTCGCGGCGCTCACCGCGCGGACGGCCGGCGGGACGATCGTGCGCTCGCCGGACGCGGACCGTCTTAGCGAGCACCTCACAGCGGCTGGAATCGAAGCGACCTCGGCTGACACGGACCACTTACGCGCCGCTGCACCACCCGAACGCGTCGGCGAGGTTGCAGCCGCTGCCGGGATCGTCCTCCACGAGCTCCGCGCCGAGAGCGCGAGCCTGGAGGAGGTCTTCCTCGAGCTGACCGGAGGCGAGCGTTGACCCGGCTCGTGCGCGCAGAGCTGCTCAAGCTGTCGACGACGCGGCTGCTCCTCTGGCTCGGCCTGCTCATCCTGGCGCTCGAAGTGCTCGTGATCGCTTTGCACGTTTCGCAGGACTCGCTCGGCTCCCTCGCCGAGCCCCGGAACCAGCGCGACGTCGTCTCGATCGCAGCCGTCTCGGCGCTGATCGCGCTGATCCTGGGAATCGTCTCGTCGGCCGGCGAGTTCGCGCATGGCACGATCGGCCACACCTTCCTCGTCGCGCCGGTGCGCGAACGCGTTGCCGCCGCCAAGATCGCCGCCGTGGCGCTGGCGGGCGCGGCACTTGCGCTCGTTTCGTGCGCGTTCGCCTGGGGCTTCGCCGCGCTGCTCCTCTCCGCTAGGTCGGTACCGGTGCACCTTGCCTCCGGGAGCTCGCTGCGGCTGGTGCCCGGA
>WNGE01005656.1_pt1 | contig 14082 bp, 15 predicted proteins | sample 5400651 | NCBI WGS metagenome assembly WNGE01 (sample SAMN13153370, study PRJNA577476) | soil metagenome | isolation source: 60 cm soil or saprolite under grassland replicate 2 | place: USA:California | collected 2016-06-15 | reverse complement strand
CACATAAAACGTTCGTCCCGGCGGAGCGGTCCTAACCGTTGCCTGAAAGTTGATCTGGCGAACTCCCGGCTGCGGATCCTGGGACTGTGAGATTTTCAGCTCCATGTGCCTGGCCTTCAACCCTGTCCAGAATGCAGTATCGGAATCCGCAGAGACTTCCGACGCCCCTTTCGTGATGACACTAATCCGCGCGGGCGGCTGATTGCTGTAGAGTGCCTTCAATGAGTTAGCGTCCCCACGGATGATTGCTGCTCTCCATTGCTCGAGCGGAGAGAAGGTTCCCCTTGTCTGGGCCGCGCAAGCTGTAACGCAAAAAGACAAAATAAGACGGAGGAAAGTCCTGGGTTTGATCGTCATAAACATGCTCAAGTATAGCCATCGGCTCAGGGTAGTTACAGGCGAAGCCCGGTGTGGTTTGCTAGGTAACTGCCCCGGTAATCCGGTATTAACAGTATTGTGGATAAGGCGATGCCGGGAACCATAATGTATTGTCACGAGTTTGTCCCTGCGCGGTTCTCGATCTGTCAGACCTGATCGGTGCATGCTGAGTGCGCAGCTCCTCTAGCCATGGCAGTGCGTATTCTCATTGCCGATGACGATGCTTCGATCCGGCGCCTGCTGCGGCGCCTGATCGAGAGCCACGACGGCTGGACTGTTTGCGGCGACGCCCAGAATGGACAAGACGCTATCGGCAAAGCTAGTCAACTGAATCCTGACATCATCGTGCTTGATCTTGCCATGCCCCAGATGAATGGCCTTCAGGCAGCCCGTGCAATCTCCCGCCATAATCCTGAAATTCCCATGCTGCTTCTGACTGTGCAGCAAGTCTCCAAGGAACTGACGAGTGAGGCGCTGCACGCCGGTTTCAAAGGCGCGATCTCCAAGAGTACTGGCAGCGAGGTGGTGAAAGCGATCGAAGTCTTGCTTCAGCGCCAGAATTTCTTTCAGCCAGTCCGCGGCGACGTGTTTGCCTGGTAAAGCTGTCAAAACTTCATCGACATTAGCGATTCCTTGAAACCATCCTGCGCTGCCGGCGGCATTCCACCGGGCCTGGAAGTTACCCACGCCCCCATTCGATTTGCCAGATCGTTCATTTCGTCCGGTGTCTGCCCGGAAAGGAAGCCGTGTACCAGGCCTGCAGTAAAGGCGTCGCCGGAGCCGACAGTATCCTTAACGCTGACCTGAAAACCGGTGTGCCGGTAAACACCAGACGAATCGCAGAGCACGCTTCCGTTCGCGCCATGCGTCACGCAGACAAACTTCAGATCGTATCGGCTCAGCAGCAGCCTGCAGAAGGATGTTTGGTCAAGAAGATCGCTTCCGAATCCAAGTAGATCCTTGAGAACAACCAGTTCCTCGCTGTTGAACTTCACGACGTTCGATCGCTGCATCGACTGCTCCAGAACTTCGGGTGTGAAGAACTTCTGCCGCAAGTTGACGTCAAACACGCGAAGCGTGGATTTACGAGTCGCTTCCACAAATTTGAGGATGGTGGTTCGAGACTGTTCCGATCTCTGCGCAAGAGATCCAAAGCAGACCGCGTCCGCAGATTGCGCAAGCCCTTCCCAGACGTCAGTCCACTCCATGAAATCCCAAGCCACTTCTTGAGTGATCTCATAGCTCGGCTGACCGCTGGAATCGAGCTCGATTTTTACAGTCCCGGTCGGATGAGTGGGATCAGCTTGCAACAGGCCGTCATCGAGGCCGCTTTCTCGAAGCCGATAGCGTACGTCCTTGCCCAACTCGTCATTTCCGATTTGGCTCGCCACGGTAGCGCGATTGCCCAGAAGATGTGAGCAGTAAGCAAAGTTCGCAGGCGCTCCGCCAAGCTGGCGTCCGGAAGGCAGAAGATCCCACAGAATCTCGCCAAGACCGACAACGATGGGTGGAGGAGTCATACATTCATCCCAAAAATGAAGTCGGCCACAGATATTCACAGATCCTCACGGATTCTGTTTTTTATCAGTGTTGATCCGCGCCAATCAGCGGCCTAGGTTTAGATCTCCGTCACTAAACCTTGCGCTTTTCCAGTTCGGCTCGCGCAGCCTGCAGTTCCTTGCGCTTCTCAGGATCTACCTTCGGGTATGCCAGCTTCAGTTCCTGCAATGTATCTACAATCGCTGCAGCAACTACAAGTCGCGTGTACCACTTGTTGTCCGCGGGCACGACATACCAGGGACTATGTGAAGTGGACGTTGCAGCGATCATTTCCTCGTATGCAGTCATGTAGTCGTCCCAGCACGCGCGCTCACGGACATCAGCGACGGAGAACTTCCAATTCTTCTCCGGCGTTTCGAGCCGGTCCAGAAACCTGCGCTTCTGTTCGCCCTTCGAGAGATTCAGAAAGAATTTCCGCACCACCACGCCGTTGTGAGAAAGATATTTTTCAAAACTCTTGATGTCCTCGAATCTTTCGTCCCAAATCGTTTTGGTCAGGAGCTCATCCGGAAGCCGCTCATTCTTCAAAATTTCCGGATGAACTCGTACCACCAGCGCTTCCTCATAGTAAGAACGATTGAAGATCCCGATGTGCCCGCGTTCCGGCAGGCACTTGCTGGTCCGCCAAAGAAAGTCATGATTTAGATCTTCCGAAGACGGCGTTTTGAATGAAAAAACCTGGCAGCCTTGCGGATTCACACCCGACATCACATGCTTAATTGCGCCATCTTTGCCGGCAGCGTCCATGGCTTGAAAAATTAGCAGCACCGCCCAACGATCCTGCGCATAAAGCTTGTCCTGAAATTCCGACATTTCTGTGACGCCCTTTTCGAGCAGTTCCTTGGCATGTTCTTTGGAATGGACGTGGCTTGTTGAGGCCGGATCAAAGTCCTTCAGCCTGAAATTCTTGCCATGGTCAATTCGGTAAGGCTTCGAAAGCTTGCTGGCCCAGCTCATGCGAGGCTCCTCTTAGGTTCGAATCGGGAGTTTAACAGAACGTGCCGATTTGCAGCGGTCCGATGAATATTGAGAAATCGGCTTGGGCATGCTCTTGGGTACAGCACCAAATTAGTGAATGGGAGGGCGTTTTGGCCCGTCCCTCCGGGACTTGGGCTGTATTCTGCTTACCCACCGCTTACGCGCTGGGCTAAGCTGGTTCGTCCCTGCGGGACTGGGATTGTTGCCCCATATGCAGGTTGCAAACTCGCGCAATGATGGCGACTTAGGGCGTTGCGTGCGATTCCGCTACCGCTCTGTGCACTGCCAACAACTCCTTCAACACTGCGCGCAGGTTCGTTGATTCTAGCGCGTTGGCTCCGTCCGACTTTGCTTCTTTCGGATTTTCGTGGACTTCCATGAACACGCCGTCCACCCCGGCAGCAACCGCAGCCCGCGCGAGCAGCGGAATAAATTCTGGTTGGCCTCCGCTTACGACGTGATCTCCGTCTGCCGACGCGGAAGGCAGTTGCACGGAATGGGTCGCATCAAAAACGACGGGAGCGAATTTGCGCATGATTGCCAGCGAGCGCATGTCCACGACCAGATTGTTGTAACCGAAGCTCGCGCCACGCTCGGTGACGAATACGCGATCGTTACCCGCCGAACGGCATTTCTCGACAACGTGTTTCATGTCCCAGGGAGAAACAAACTGGCCCTTTTTGATGTTCACGGCGCGCTCAGTCATACCTGCCGCAACGACGAGGTCTGTTTGCCGGCAAAGAAATGCCGGAATCTGCAGCACGTCGGCAACTTCAGCGACTTTGGGCACGTCGCTGGCCTCGTGAACGTCGGTGAGCACAGGTACGTGCACTTCATCTTTCACTTTTTTCAGGATTCGCAAACCCTCGATCAGCCCGGGCCCGCGAAAGCTTCGAATGGACGTGCGATTCGCTTTGTCGTAAGAGGCTTTGAAGATGAACGGGACATTCAGAGAACGAGTGACACCCTTGATTACTTCAGCCATGAAAAGCGCGTGTTTCTCGCTCTCAATTACACATGGACCGGCGATGAGGAACAGGTTGCCGGAACCGATGCGAACGCCCTCGATTTGGAAGGAGAGGCTCATGCCCAGGTTTCAGAGTTTCAAGGTTTCAGGGTTTAAACGTTTAACTGCGCTCTATCGAAACTTTGACAACTCGAAATCTTGAAACTTCTCACGAAGTTACATGCAGCTAGCGGCTCGCAACTTTCACCGGCCGATGAAACATCTCCAGCTCAGCGGCATTCTTCTCTGACTCACGCTTCTGCCCACGGTCGTAAGCTGCGCCAATGAACGTCCTGAATAACGGATGCGGCTCCAACGGCTTGGATTTGAACTCAGGATGGAACTGGCAGCCGATGAAATGTGGATGGTCCGGCAGTTCAACCATCTCGACGTACGTTCCGTCCGGCGTGGAACCGGAAATTCGCAGTCCTGCCGCGGTCAGTTGCTCTTCGTATTCGCGGTTGAACTCGTAACGATGCCTATGTCGCTCGCTGATTTCAGCCTGACCATAGATCCTATGCGCCAAAGTTCCGGGCTCAATTTTGCAGATCCATGCGCCCAGGCGCATAGTCCCACCGAGTTCCTCTACACCGCGTAGCTCGCGCAACTTGTAGATCACCCGGTGTGGAGTTGCAGGATCGAATTCGCTAGAGTTGGCCTCCGCCAGCCCGCCAACATTTCGTGCGAACTCGATACATGCGGTCTGCATTCCAAGACAAATTCCAAAGTATGGAACCTTGTTCTCCCGCGCATAGCGGATCGCTTGCAGCATGCCTTCAATGCCGCGCTTGCCGAAGCCGCCGGGTACGAGGATGCCATCGTATTCCTGAAGCTGTTCTTCACAAGCGCGCTGGCCAGCTTCGAGGCCCTCGGCTTCAATCCAATTGACGCTCAGTTTCAGGTTGTGCGCGAGTGCGCCATGCACAAGAGCTTCTTTCAGCGATTTGTAAGAATCCTCGTACTCCACGTACTTGCCGACGATCGCGATTTTCACGTCGCCTTTGGGATTGTTGACCCGATCTACAAGTTCTTTCCAGGCTTTCAGGTCTCTCTCTTTTGCTTCCAGGCGCAAATATTTGAACACTAACGCGTCCACACCCTCGTGCGAGAAGACCAGCGGTACTTCGTAAATGGAAGCAACGTCTTTGGCGGTAATCACCGCTTCCTCTTCCACGTTACAGAAGAGTGCAATCTTCGACTTGATGTCCTTGGATAGAAAGCGGTCGGTGCGGCAAAGAAGAATATTGGGTTGAATTCCGATACTCAGTAGCTCTTTAACGGAGTGCTGCGTCGGCTTGGTCTTCAACTCCTGTGCCGCGGCTATGAATGGCACCAGCGTGACATGAACGAACAAGGTGTTGTCTCGCCCCAGTTCTTGTCGCATCTGTCGGATGGCTTCCATGAAAGGCAGCGACTCGATATCGCCAACCGTCCCGCCGATCTCAACAATCGCGACATCCACATCCTGCGCGACCTTTTTCATCGCCGACTTAATTTCGTTGGTGACGTGCGGAATCACCTGCACGGTTTTGCCGAGATAGTCTCCGCGACGCTCTTTGGCGATGATCTGCTCGTAAATTCGGCCAGTGGTCCAGTTGTTGTCGCGAGAAAGTTTGGCGTGAGTGAAACGCTCGTAGTGCCCGAGGTCGAGATCGGTCTCGGCGCCGTCATCGGTAACGAAAACTTCGCCGTGCTGAAACGGAGACATAGTGCCGGGATCCACGTTGAGATATGGATCGAACTTCATCAGGTTGACCGTGATGCCGCGGCTTTCGAGCAAGCACCCGATCGAAGCCGCCGCCAGTCCTTTGCCGAGTGAAGACACTACACCGCCGGTTACAAAGATGTACTTTGCCGACATCGTTTCCTCGCCTCAATTGTGTTTGGAAAATTGTGCAGGCTGGTGTGCACAATCAATTATGACAGAAGAACATCTGAACTGGAACCTGATTTTTGCGGCCCTGCGCGCCCGTGTGCAGAAGGACAGGTTCGCAACTAAACTATAAACAACCGCCATGATCCGCAGGTGCGACGATCACGATATCTCGCTGGTATTCAGCATCATCAATGATGGCGCGCTCGCTTATAAGGGCGTTATCCCTCAAGACCGCTGGACGGAACCGTACATGCCGATGGACGAATTGCAGCATGAAATCAGCGAGGGTGTGTTGTTCTGGGGCTATGAGGACAACGGTACGCTGCAGGGAGTAATGGGCATTCAACAGGTGCAGGACGTGACCCTTATCCGGCATGCTTACGTTCGCACTGGCAATCAGCGGCGTGGAATCGGCGCGCAGTTGCTTTCGCACTTGCGAAAGCTGGCGAATAGCCCTCTACTGATTGGAACGTGGGCGGACGCGGCCTGGGCGATACGTTTCTACGAGAGGCATGGTTTTGAAACCGTGTCTCCGCAGGAAAAAGACCGGCTGCTCAGGCAATACTGGAAAATACCGGAACGCCAAATCGACACGTCCGTGGTTTTAGCAAGCCCGGAATGGCGACACATGAAAACAAAAGCCTGATAGTCGATTGATTAGTATGTGCACTCAGCATCCATTAACGAAACTATGGCAAGCGCGCGTGAGGCGGTTCCTGGTATGCGGGCTTTGTGTTCTGGCAATCTGGCCCTGCCTCATGCCGTCCGCGGCCGGCCAGGCGAACATCAAACGGATCATCCTCAAAGACGGCTCTTATCAGCTCGCAACCAAGTGGCAGTTGACCGGGGACCGGGTCCGATTTTTTAGCGCCGAGCGTAACGACTGGGAAGAGATTCCCGAGTCGCTTGTGGATTGGAACGCCACCAACCTATACGAAAAAGACCGCGCCGCCGGTAGGGACACTCCCGAAGCAGTCGCACTCGACAAGGAAATGGAAGCCGCTCGCGCGGAAGAAGAAGCGAAATCACCTCAGGTAGCGCCGGGCCTGCGACTGCCTCCCGAAGGCGGGGTTTATGCGCTGGACACGTACCTGTCACAGCCCGAGCTGCTGCCCCTCGATCAGACCGGCGGCGAAGTCAATCGTCACACCGCACACAATGTCTTGCATGGCGTAATCAATCCCGTCTCGGGATCCAAACACACCATCGAGCTTGCCGGCCCCAGTGCCAAAATTCAACTGCATGCGGCCCTGCCGACGATCTACATCAACGTGGACGCTAGCGCCGAGACAACTGAAGACGAGCACTCCAAAGGCTTGGAACTCCCCTGGGACCGATTCCGCATTGTTCATGCGCATGTCAAGGGCGACAAGCGCATCGTCGGCGCAATCAAGACTGCGCTGTATGGCAAGAGCAGCCAGGAGCAAGAAGTGGTTCCGGCTACCGCCGAGCAATTCGCCCAAGGCTGGATCAAACTCACTACGAAGGCTCCGCTTCAGCCCGGCGAGTATGCAGTTGCTGAACTTCTGGGCAAACAAGGCATGAATAGCTATGTCTGGGATTTTGGCGTCCACCCCGAGGCCCCAGCGAATCTGGCGGTGATTAAGCCAGAGCATCCGGAGGCCAAGCCAGCCGCATCAAAATCACCCGCCGTAGAAAAGCGATTTCTGCCGACCACCATTCATTGACCGAGGCCATTCCCCCGGTTAGACTTCAGAGAGTGAAACCTTATCGCTCTACTCAATCCGTTCTTGCCGACGTTGAACGTGCGCTTGCCTCCAATCGTCCGTCTTTCCACGGGTCGCCGCTGGAGGTTGTCGCTGGCTTGCTTTGCGAAGGCCGGCACTATAGCTGGGCCGGAATCTATCTGACCTTGGATTCCAAGTCTTCGCCCGCCCTCTTGCAGGATGCTTCCGATTTGCACCCGGCGCAATTGGCCGCACCCGGCACGCGCAAAAAGATTCTCGTCGCCATGAAAGTCGCAGGGCGTGAAGTTGGCTTCCTGAACGCGGAGAGTGATCGTGAAAACTCATTCGGTTCAGAAGACCGAGTGTTGTTGGAGCGCGTTGCAGGATTGCTGGCGCGGTTTCTGACCGGTCCCGGCAAATACCTGGTTCGAAAAGCGGCCAAACCATCGCCTGTTCCCAGGGCAGCAGCCGCCTAGTGTGCCCGTGCGGCTCGGACACTCCTGTCCGAGCTTGAAAGTACCTGCCGCAGGAAGGTCGGACAAGAGTGTCCGACTCACACAAGTTTCTGTCGCCTGCCGGACACGCCATCTATACTCCCCGAGTGCCTCCTGCCCCGTCATCCCGGCTGGCATACATAGACTGGCTACGCGGTCTGGCCTGCGTGCTGATGTTCCAGACGCACTGCTACGACGCTTGGCTCGGCGGCTCCGCCCGTAACTCGACGTTCTTCATGTGGTCGCAGCTCGGCGGCACATTTCCTGCGCCGCTGTTCCTTTTTCTGGCCGGAATTTCTTTCGGGCTGGTTACAGACAAGCTCCGGCAGAAGCAACTCTCCGCCAATCAAATTGCGAAGACAACAATTCGCCGCGGTGCGGAGATTTTTGCTCTAGGCCTACTCTTTCGGATTCAGGAATTCGCGATCTCGCTCGGCTGGGCTCCCTGGAGCGACCTGTTCCGAGTGGACATCCTGAATACCATCGGCGTTTCCATGATGCTGATGGGTGCGATGTGCTGGGCGGTGCTTCGAATCATAGATAGAACACGTGGTCCCGGACGCCCTCGTCCGGGGTGGGCGGGTGAGGGCACCCGCCCCTACGCAAATCGTGCTGGGACAAGCGCCGCCGATCCCCGCCGCACCCGCGCCACGCTCATCGCTGCGGCAATTGGGGTCACAACTGTTATCTCTGCTCTCACTCCGCTTCTCTGGACCACCTGGCGCCCGCATTTTCTGCCCTGGCAAGTCGAGACGTACATCAACGGCGTGCACAACCTGGGAGCGCCGCAGGCATGGTTGTTCCCAATTTTCCCTTGGACGGCGTTCGCCTTTGCCGGGCTCGCCTTCGGACTCATTCTCACCTCGAATGCAGCCCAGAATGCAGGCGCTCGCGTGTTTGTATTCATCTTCGCAGCCGGGCTTGCTCTGATCTATCTCTCCAAGTTTTTCGACTCGCGGCAAATGCAGATCTATCCGGTTTACGATTACTGGCATACCAGCCCGAATTTCTTCATGATTCGCTTGGGCATGCTGTTTCTTCTTGTCGTCGTCACGTATGCGTGGTGCCGCTGGGGACTCGGCCAACGCGGTTTCAGTCCCCTTATTCAGCTGGGCCACACTTCCCTGCTGGTCTATTGGGTGCACATCGAATTTGTCTATGGACGCTTCACCATCCTCCCACGCCGGAGCGAGACGATTGCGGGCGCAACGGGGGGACTCTTGATCATCTTTCTCTCAATGCTCACCTTGTCGCTCGTGCGAACACACTGGAAATACCGATGGGCGGACCTGCTCTCCTTTCGAGCGGGAGTTGGCCCACGCTGAACCCAACCATCGTGGTCTCGACTATCATGAAAACTGCAGATGTCCGCGATCTATATCCTCGGCATCGAGAGTTCTTGCGATGAAACCTCCGCTGCGGTGGTGCGTTCGGGAGAAGAGACCATGTCAAATGTCGTTGCTTCACAGATTGCCGCGCACCAGCCCTACGGAGGAGTAGTGCCCGAACTTGCGTCCCGCGAGCATCTGCGTGCGATTGTGCCCGTGGTTCGGCAGGCACTCGTTGAAGCCGGACAGAAATACGAGTCCATTCATGCGCTGGCGGTGACTCAAGGCCCAGGATTGGCTGGAGCACTACTCGTCGGGATCAGCTATGCCAAGGCGCTGGCGTTCGCGCTCGAAAAGCCGCTGATTGCCGTCAATCATCTCGAAGGTCATATTCACGCTGTCTTGCTTGAGGAGCGACAGAAAGGACATCGCCAGCTTAGGTTCCCCGTGCTGGCCTTGGTCGTCTCAGGCGGACATACGCATCTTTATTTAGCGGCTCAAAATCGCGAAAGTTGGTCTTACGAAAACATTGGACATACCCGCGACGACGCTGCCGGTGAGGCCTTCGACAAGGTCGCGAAACTGCTCGGGCTTGGATATCCGGGCGGGCCGGTTATTGACCAGCTTGCGGCGCACGGCGACCCCCATGCCGTGAAATTTCAACCGTCACAAATCAAACATCCCGATCGGAAAGATCTCCGCGATCCTTCGAAACCCGCAAAGGAAGGGGCAGCCGGTTCAAGTATGCTGCGGCGTTTTGATTTTTCTTATAGCGGAATAAAAACTGCGGTGCTGCGCTATGTGGAGACCCACAATCTGCGGCCAACGATTGAATCAAGACGCACTGCGCTCGCTGCCATCGTGAAGCCAACCATCGAAGACTATGTGGCCAAGTGCGACAAGCAGACGCTCGACCTGATTGCGTCTTTTCAACGTGCCATGGTGAACGACTTGGTCAACAAAACTTTGGCCGCCGCTCGCGAGTACGATGTTGCGAGTCTCTTCGTGACCGGCGGAGTTGCGGCGAATAACGAGTTACGCCGCACGTTTGAACATGAAGCATCTAGAGAAGGCTTGCCAGTTTATTTCCCATCCCGTCCACTCTCTACGGACAACGCTGCAATGATCGCCGCAGCGGCGTATCCTAAATTCCTTGCAAGACAATTTGCTCCAATGGATTTCTCTGCGGAAGCAGGGATGGCGTTGAAATAGCCATCAGCCATCAGCCGTCAGCTAAATCCTCCGAAGTGTCAATCGGAATCGCTTTAGCGAAGAGGAAGCTGCTTTGGCTGGTCGCTCACAGGTCAAGGGTCAAAGCTCAAGCTGACCCTAGATTTCCTTCAACTTGCTCTCCTCGATATCCATATCTTTGAATTCGCTGGACTCGAAGACTTCGCCGCATTCCAGGCATTCGACAAATTCCGTGTCCTCTTCGCGTGCGACGATGCGAACGCGCGGATGCTTGCATTGTGTGGTATCGGTTTTCATCTCGCGAGGCTGAGCAGGATGGATTGGGGTCATATATTCCGGGTTCTGGCTGCGGCTCCCATAGCAAGCTGGGAAACGATTTGCGTGGGAATTGGCCGTATTCTTAGCCGGAACGTGATCGTTGTCAAGCCTGAAATCGCGTGCACGCAAAAATATCCGACTAAAATCGTCGTAATCAGCTAAACCATTCAGATGCCTGGGATTACCGTTCGATGAGTATTACGACGATTGGCTGGGAAGGGTTGTGCTAACTGCCCCAAGCAGATAGAATCTTAATATCCGACTAGAAAGGTCGGAATTCGCCGAATGCTGAAGTTAACCAAGAAAGCCGACTATGGGTTGATGGCGATGAGGCACTTGGCCGAGCACGGCCACGGCGCCGTTTGCAGTGCCAAAGATGTTGCGGAGAGCTACGGGATTCCGCAGGAAGCTCTGGCGAAAATTCTGCAACGGCTCGTGAAGGCGGGATTGCTGATCTCGCAGCACGGAACCAATGGCGGTTACACGCTGGCGCGCGGCCCGAAGACGATTTCGGCTTTTGACGTGATTCGTGCGATCGATGGGCCTTTGTTTATTACCTCGTGCATCACAGTGCGTGGAGAATGTGATCAGAGCGATCGCTGCACCATCCGCGAGCCATTGCGCCGCGTGAATGACAGCATCGAGCAAGTATTGAAGAGCATCAGTATTTCAGAGATGAAGGAGGAAGAAGACCTGCATCCCGCAGAGGAGTTGGTCAGGATTACGCGTTAAGGTTTCAGAGTTTCAAGGTTTCATAAGTTTCAATTGCGCCATCTGGCTCGAAACTTTGAAACGTCGAAACATTGAAACCGATTCTGAAATGGTTCTGAGAGGGCAATTATGGCTACGGAAGTGACGACTTTGTTCGAAGAAACATCGGCGGTGAAGCCGAACGGCGGCGTTACGCTGCCGATTTACATGGATAACCACGCCACTACTCCGGTGGATCCTCGTGTGCTCGAAGAGATGATGCCATATTTCACCGGCAAATTCGGTAATGCTGCCAGCCGCAACCATTCATTCGGATGGGCTGGTGAAGAGGCGGTAGAGACCGCTCGCGAGCGCATTGCCAAGCTGATTGGTGCTACCACGAAAGAAATCGTTTTCACTTCCGGCGCTACCGAAAGTGACAATCTCGCGATTAAAGGTGTTGCGGAAATGTATCGCGAGAAGGGCAACCACGTCATCACGGCCGTCACTGAGCACAAGGCTGTGCTCGATACCTGCAAGCGTCTCGAAAAATACGGCTATCGCGTGACCTATTTGCCGGTGCAGAAAGACGGATTGGTTGATCTCGACGATCTGAAACGCGCAATCGACGACAAGACGATCCTGGTCACGATCATGGCCGCGAACAATGAAATTGGGGTCCTGCAGCCGATCGCTGAAATTGGAAAGCTTTGTCACGAGAAGGGCGTCATCTTCCACACCGATGCAACCCAAGCAGTGGGTAAAGTGCCAATTGACGTGATCAAACAAAATCTTGATCTGGTCTCGATTTCGGCACACAAAATGTACGGTCCCAAGGGCGTGGGTGCGTTGTATGTGCGACGCAAGAGTCCGCGTGTCCAGCTTTCGCCAATTATTGATGGTGGTGGGCACGAGCGCGGAATGCGCTCAGGAACGCTGAATGTTCCAGGCATTGCCGGTCTGGGAAAAGCATGCGCCATTTGTGATCAAGAAATGCCGCAGGAATCCTTGCGACTTGCCGGATTGCGCAACCAGCTTCGCGACAAAATTATGACCGGCCTTGATGAGGTTTACATCAACGGCACCATGGAGCATCGCCTTCCGCAAAACCTGAACATCAGCTTCGCCTATGTTGAGGGGGAATCTCTGCTCATGGGCATCAACGACATTGCGGTTTCGAGCGGTTCGGCATGCACCTCAGCAACCCTCGAACCATCTTATGTATTGAAGGCTCTCGGTACCGGCGACGATCTGGCACACAGCTCAATTCGCTTCGGATTGGGACGCTTCAACACCGAAGCTGAAGTGGACTACGTTGCAGACCGTGTCATCGAAACCGTGCAGAGATTGCGCGAACTCTCGCCGTTGTATGAGATGGCGAAAGAAGGAATTGATTTGAAGTCAGTGAAGTGGGCAGCAGAGTAAGAAGGTTTCAATGTTTAGCAGGTTTCAAGGTTTCGAAAGAAGGCTTGAAAATCTGCGCAATTGAAACCTTGAAACGTGAAACTTAGAACCTCTTGGAGAGGACACATGTCATACAGCAATAAAGTAATTGATCATTACAACAACCCACGTAACGTCGGCTCCATGGACAAGAGCAGTGCCGAGGTCGGCACCGGGCTCGTTGGCGCGCCGGAATGCGGCGACGTCATGAAGTTGCAGATCAAAGTTAATCCTGCGACCAACGTGATCGAGGACGCAAAATTCAAGACGTTCGGCTGCGGCTCGGCCATTGCGTCGTCTTCGCTCGCAACTGAGTGGGTGAAGGGCAAGACCATTGAGGAAGCCCTGGCGATTAAGAACACCGAGATCGTCAAAGAGCTTTCACTGCCTCCGGTGAAGATCCATTGCTCGGTGCTGGCGGAAGATGCGATTCGGGCGGCAATCGGCGACTGGAAGAAGAAGCAGACTACTTCAACACCTGTGGCCGTTGAAGCCAAGGCATAGACGATCCGGGAGACGTAGTCAGCTACGTCTCTGCGAATCTGTGTTCGGTTGAGACGATGACGACGATTACTGCAGAACCCGCAAGATCTGTGCCCGCGAAGGGTATTCAGATCACCGAGAAGGCGATTGGCAAGATTCGCTCGGCGATGGCCAAGGAAGGCGTGTCGCCGGAGCAGGGCGGGTTGCGGGTGGGAGTGCAGGGCGGAGGATGCTCCGGTCTGAGTTACAACATTCGCTTCGATTCTCAGCCGCGCGAACGGGATCGCATTTTTCAGTTCGGCGATGTCAGGGTCTTCGTGGATCCGAAATCGTTTATCTATCTGCACGGAATGACGCTGGACTACAACGAGACCTTGATGCAACAGGGATTCGTTTTCGTGAACCCGAATGCGCAGAAATCCTGCGGCTGCGGAACGTCGTTCTCGGGATAGGTTGTCTGTTTGGCTCGGCATTCCTGTCCGAGCAGTTGCTCCCACGGTTTAGATTCGGGCGGGAGCGGCCCGCAAACTTTGAATTCATGGCGACTGAAACCAATCCGGTAACGATTGCAGCGGCACACGCCTGCTGGTCCTGCGGCGACATGCGCGCAGCACAATTCTGTACTTCTTGTGGCAAGGTACAGCCGCCG
>WNGE01012885.1_pt1 | contig 14083 bp, 15 predicted proteins | sample 5400651 | NCBI WGS metagenome assembly WNGE01 (sample SAMN13153370, study PRJNA577476) | soil metagenome | isolation source: 60 cm soil or saprolite under grassland replicate 2 | place: USA:California | collected 2016-06-15 | reverse complement strand
ACTCGAGAATCACTCCAGCCACGGCGTGCGTCTCGGCAACGTGGGTGGCGGCGGCGCTTCCCAACGACCGGCCGTACACGTACACGCGATGCGGGTCGACATCCGAGCGGGCGAGGAGCGCATCGTATGCGAGATCCGCTGCCTCGTTCATCCCTGCCTCCGTGGCTCGACCGCCGCTCGCGCCGTAGCCCGGGTAATCGACCACGAGCAGTGCGGCATGCGGGGGCCGGAAATCGCGAATGATCGGCCAAATGGCAGCAATCGTCTCTCCATTCCCATAGAACCAGAGCATAGCCGGCGTCTTTGCCGCCCCTCGCCGCCCTTCGCCGCCCTTCGCCGCCAAGTACCAACCGACTAACCGCGTCCCATCCTGCATCCGTAACTCAATTTGCTCACCGTATCCCACAGCCTGGATAGGATCGGGCAACGCCGCCCGCGGGGCCGGGAACGTGATTTTTTCTTGGAGCGCCCACAGCACGACCGAGAGGACGACGTACACCCCCGCGATTCCGAGGACGATCGCCATAGCCGGTGTTAGCTTTTGGCCCAATGCAGGGAAACCCACAGCTCGTTTCTCGCGCCCGGGGTGCGTTGCTGGGTCTTGTCGCCGGCAATCAGCTGGGCGTTCCCACCGAGCATTTGGGGACGGCCGAAGCCATCCGCAAGGCGTTCCCGAACGGCGTGCTCGACCTCGCCCCTCCTCCCAAAAACTCTCCGTATGACGACGATGCCGCGATGGCCCTGCTGCTGGGCGAATCGCTGCTGGCCTCGCAAGGCTTCGACGCCAACGATGTGGCGCGCCGCTGGGTGAAATGGATGAAGGTGGATGGCCGCGGCATTGGGATCACCACCAAGCGCGCGCTCACGATGATCGACAGAGGGAAAGAGCCGTTCGAGGCCGGCCAACTGACCAATCAGGAGAACCCGGGCCGGTCGGCCGGCAACGGCAGCGTCATGCGCTGCATTCCCGTGGCACTGCGCTACCATAACGATCTCGATCGCCTGATTCGCGTGTCGACGCAACAGGCGGCGATTACCCATGCCGACGAACGCTGTACCTGGGGGGCGGCCGCGGTGAATCTCGCGGCGCGGGAGCTGCTGCACGGCAACATCTATTTCATCGACGAAGTGCTGCACCGCATCGGCGATCGCGCGCCGAGGGTGCTCCGCGACGCGATCCATCGAGTGCCGCGCGAATCGGAGGGCGACTTGCCGATCGCCCGCGCGGGCGAAGCTGGGTATGTGGTGCACTGCATCGAGATCGCGTTCTGGTTCGTGACCCACGATCGCTCGCTCGAGGAGACGCTCATCTATCTCGCGCAGGCGGGGGGCGACACCGACACCAATGCCGCCGTCGCGGGCGCTCTGCTCGGGGCGCGATACGGGGAGGTGGCGTTGCCGCCGCGCTGGGTCGATCAGATCACCGGATCGGAAGGGATCGCGCAGCTCGCCGAGCGTCTCGTCGCTGACGCTACTTAGGCTTTGGCTTCGGCTTTGGCAGATAGCGCGCGATCCGGTCCATCACGTCGCGGTCGTTGAGCGTAATCGAAATCACCCGCCAGCCACGGCCGCCGCGCCAGTTGAGCCGGATGAAGCGGCGGCCCTTGGTCCATTCCCACATACTGCGCTCGCGCCGCTGCGGGAGACCCAGGTGCCGGCGGACGTCGTCTTGGGTGCGCCGAACCAGGGCGACCTTCCCCGAGTCGACGAAGGAGATGACCGACGTCCGACCCTCGATGACGTTGGCGCTCAGATAGAAACGCGCGCTGTCGACCGGATCCCGCATGCGGACGCCGCAGTCCATGACCTGCGCTGACTGACGCATCGTCTGACACGCCAGAATGTCGTCCTTGGTCGGGGCGAGCGCGCGCGCCTGCGCGGAGAAATCACGGTACGACATCCCGGGCGCGAAGCCGCGATACGCGAACGGCCGGGGTACTGAAGGGGGCGCCTGCACAAGGAGCAGGAGCACGAGCGCTGGAGTCATGGGGCCAATATATGAAAAGCAAACGGGCCCGGTGTGATCCGGGCCCGTTTCCCTGAGATTGTAGGGGCGCAGCATGCTGCGCCCGTACGAGACTCAGGCCTTACGAACGTTCTGCGCTTGCAGCCCCTTTGGACCCTGGGCGACGTCGAACTCGACGTTGTCACCCTCGGCGAGGCTCCGGAAGCCCTCTGCCTGGATCGCTGTGAAGTGGACGAACACGTCTGGACCCGACTCCTGCGCGATAAAGCCAAAGCCTTTCGCGTCGTTGAACCACTTCACCTTACCCTTAGCCATACTGTTAAGACCTCTGCACAATGGGGCACGGCCCCGGACTGGAACGACCCACGCCACCGCGGTCGTGGGACGGGCTCAAACAAAAATCCGCGAGACATTTGGTCCTCGCGGAAGCGCAGACATCCGGTGACGGTGCCACGTATGCTTGAACCGCTGGCAAAAGTATTAACCCACCAGTGGCCTGTCAATCAGGAACGCCTATTCGTCTCGTAGCCACTATGACGACATCATCGCAACACTTCCGCTCTTCCCGCGCGGCCAGTAACCTCAGTCTCCCCCCTTACCGCCGTCAGATGGAGATTTGACCATGCTGCTGCTACTGTCGCTAGTCGTCCTGCAACAAGCCACCAGCACCACCGCGCCACCACCACCGATCGCGAAAGTCGAAGTGCAGCCCAGCGGCGGTGAGGTCCCGATCGGCGGCAAGATGAAATTCTCGGCGCGGGCGCTCGACGCGGCCGGTCAGGTGGTGCCGGCGGCGGAGATCGGATGGTTCGTGGGCGGGGACGTCGGGAACGTGGACTCGACGGGCGAATTTATCGGCGGCTATCAGGGCTATGCCCGCGTCACCGCGGTCGGATACATTCCCGGCGTACAGGGGAGTCAGGTGTTCGGTGCGGCGCTCGTGCATGTGCTGCCAGAGCCCGCGGCGCGCATTGTGCTCGACCCCCGTCCCGCGCGTCTCGTGGCGGGCTCACGGCTCACTATCTCGGCGGCGGCATTCTCGCGGCACGGCGATCGCCGGTCCGATCCCGTGACATTCACGTCGAGCAATCCGCGCATTGCGACGGTGACCGCCGATGGACGGCTCCGCGCCATCAACGCCGGGCGCGCGACGATCACGGCCGCCTCCGGTCCGGCGACGGAAACACTCCCGCTCCAGGTCCTCCCCAACACCATCGCCCGGGTCAGCGTCGAGCCCGCAACGGCGAATGTGCGTACCGGTGACGTCGTGAAGCTCACCGCCACCGCCCGTTCCGCGGCTGGCCGGCCTGTCGGCGATGTCGCCGTCGACTGGGCGGTCTCGGCGGGCGCCGGTGTGTCGGAGATCGACCCGAGCGGCACGTTCGTCGCCGAGCTCGCGGGCGACTACACCGTGACCGCGTCGATCGGCGGCAAGGAGGCCGACGCCGTGGTGCACGTCGCGCCAAGGGAAGTGGGGCGAGGCATGGAAGTCCGTGGTCGAGTGCCGATCAAGATGAGCGCGGCCGAGGTCTGGGTACATCCGTCGGGGACGTGCGCCTACCTCTCGACGATAGCCGACCGCGTGTACGCAATCGACATCACCGATGTGACCCACCCCAAGATCGTCGACTCCATGATGACGAATGCTCGCATCGTCAACGACGTCATGACGACGGAGGACGGCAAGTACGGCGTCTTCTCGCGGGAGGGCGCGTCGGACCGCAAGAACGGCATCGTCGTCTTCGATGCCAGCAATCCCTGTCATCCGAGGCCGGTCTCGGAGTACACGCAGACGGTGTCCGGTGGTGTGCACAGCTCCTACGTCTACAAGGGCTATGCGTACATCACCGACGACGCGACCGGTTCGATGCGCGTCATCGACATCCAGGATCCGCAACATCCCAAGGAGGTCGCCCGCTGGCAGACCGAGCAGACTGAAGCGGGACGCTATCTCCACGACATCATGGTGGTCGACGGGCTTGCGTATCTCGCGTACTGGAACGACGGGCTCGTGATTCTCGACGTCGGCAATGGGATGAAAGGTGGCAGTCCCACCAACCCCCAGTTCGTGTCGCAGTTCAAGTACGATCTGACCGCGACCTATGCGCGAGTCTGGCAGCTGTTTGGACAGGGATTCGTGCGCGGGACGCACACCGCGTGGCGGCAGGGCCGGTACGTGTTCGTGGGGGACGAGGTGTACGCGGCGCATCCCTACAAGGGTCTCCAGGACGGTAACAATCTGACGTTTGGCCGACTGCATGTGATCGACGTCTCCGACATCACGAAGCCGCGGGAAGTGGCCTGGTATGAGCCGACCGACGGCGGCGTCCACAACGTCTGGGTCGTCGGGGACACGCTGTACCTCGGCAATTATCAGGGGGGCGCGCGTGCCGTCGACATCTCAGGCGAGTTGAAGGGCGACTTGCTGCGCGAAGGCCGAGAGATGAGCTGGATTCTGACGGTTGATTCGTTGGGACATCGGCGGGCGCCGTTCGCCTGGGGAGCAGTTGTACGCGACGGCAACATCTTTGTGCCGGATATCAATACCGGCCTCTGGATACTTCGGTTGGAAGCAAAACAGCAACCCGTGCCGTAGCGCCTCTTACTGCTGCTGACTGATCGCCTTCGTGCTGTCCGGTTTGAGGGCAGTACGGAAGACGAGCAAGGCATCATCGTAGCCTTTCAGCCTACTCGTCAGCGTCGTCGCGACCCCATTCGGATCCTGCCCCGCCGTCTTTTCGCATACTTTCAGCGCGCTCGACAGTGAATCGAGCCGCGTCGTGACTTGCTTGGCGAGGATGCGCATCGAGTCGGCGTAGGCCGTCGCCTGCATCCTGGGCCGGCCGCTGAGGATGAACGAGCGGGCCGTCCCGCAGAGCCCCCCCATGCGCCGCGCGGCACGGCGCCGCGTGAGCGAATCAGCCTTTTCCGTGCGCACGACGCGATTCACGCCGTCCCGCACCTGCGCCACACCGCGCGTCACGGTTTTCAACCCCCCCATATAATGGATCTGCTCGATCGTCGGCGTCGGCGGCGGTGCCGGCACCGGCGCCGGGATCGGCGTCGTCACTGAATCCTTGTGCGTAACGGTGTCTTGCGGATACGTGACAACCGTGATCACCATCACCAAGCCCAGCAACATCGGATCGCTCCTCTAACAGTTGAATTCCGGCTCCGTTATTATCCCGGGATGGCCGTTCCCGCAACTACCCGCATCATGCGGACCTTTGAGGACCGCGCCGACGCGCTTGCACATTTCTTCCAGCGTGCCGGTGAAGCGCCGCGCCTCATCGCCTACGACGACGCGGTCGGCTTGCCACTCGATCAAGCACTCGCGGCGCTCGAGTGGACCGCCCAGGTCGGCATTCTGGCAGCCGAGGATCTCGTGGTTGCCGCTCGCCTCGGCCCGGATTCCGCCGCCGTCGTCGTAGAGCGCAGGGACGGCGACAACCGTGTCTTCGTGTACTTCGGTCCGCGCATGGATGCGCCGCCCGCAGACCCATACGAAGGTACCCTGCTCTATGATGAGCCGGGAGTCCGCTCATACATCTTCGCACAACGCGGCCACGCGATGGCGCATTTTCTGCGCGCGACGCACGGACTCGGCGCCGCATTGAGTCTCTTGTCACGTCGCGCACCGGAGCTGCGTCACATTCGTCGCTGGACCCAGGCACTCTTCGCCGAGCCCGCTGTCGGCCGCTCCACGCAGCTGCTCGCGGGCTGGTACGCCACGAGTGGCGCCGGATTTCTATTCATCCCGGCAGACTCAGACCAGCCGTTTGCCTACTGCGAGGTGGCTGTCGAGGGGTAAATACCCCGATGTGGGAAGGTGCGTGCTGTGGATTCACAACTCCACATCGTGTGGATGAGAGCCGGAACAAGTTGTAGAAACAGACTTTACTCTCCACATGTCATGCACATCGAAGTGAGCTAACCCGAAGAAACATCGGCACTTGCGCGTTTTTCGCGCACCCCTATATTCACCTCACGCGCAATGGAGGGAAGGGTTGGGACCTGGCGTCCTGACAACGCCTTCAAAGCGAGTCCGAACGGAAATTCCGGGGAGGGCGCCGATGCAACCAAGGGCTCAGGCGCTTGTTGATCCGGGAGCAGCTCGCCGGGTCGGACAGCTGGGGCCAGTCGCGTTGCCTCAGCCACGTCGAAATGGTGCCTCGACGTGCAGTGCGGAAGGTCGGTCCGCGACCCGATCTGACCCGTAGCACTCACATTGGTGAACTGGGCGACCCGACGGGGTTGCCTAGGGATGGAAGCCGGGGCCTCTGCTTGCCCTACCGAGGACGAAACAGTCCATAGGTGGCGACAGAGAGAAGAACGAAGGGCGCAAGCCCTCGACTCCGGGTAGCCAATGTGTCGGAGCCCCCAAGCGGCCTATCGCGCCGGCTTGGGGGCTTCGTGTTTTTAGGCTGCGCGAAGCTCCTGCACCAGTCCCAACGCTGCTCGACGCACCGGCCCCATCAAGGGCAGTGAAGCGAGCTGCACCAGCTTGACGATCAGGTCCACCGAGCGCTCCATTAAGCGCCAAGTGCGACGTCTCCCCTTCGACGTATCGTGAATCCAGAACAGCACGATCCCCATGTGGTACAGCCACAGCAGGTTCGGCAGCTCCTTCCGCAGCTCGGGCGAGATCCGGCCGCGCGATCCTTCCACGACCTTCCGGAAGACATCGGTCGCCTCTCGGCGGACCGGTTGAGATTCCGTGCTCAAGGGGTGGAGTGGACTGGCCGGATCGGACGCCGCGCGAAACAACAACCCCGCAAACCGGTGATACGGCTCGATCGTCTCGAGCTTGGTCCGCATGACGAGCAACAGCCGAGCCTTGAAGTCCTTCAGATCATCGAGCTGCGAGCCGACCGCGGCGACATGCTCGACATGGGTGCGGTCGTAGAACGCCTGAATCAGGTGCTCTTTGGAGCCGAAGTAGTAATAGGCATTGCCGAGCGATACGCCGGCGCGCGCGGCGATTGCCCGCATCGTCGCGGCCTCGTAGCCGCGCTCGCGGAACAGCTCGAGCGCGGCGGCGAGGATCTTCGACTTCGTCGCGACGGATCTGGGCTGCGGCGTCATGCGGCGCCGCGCAGCACCGTCTGACCGAGCCCGGGCGGCGACACCGGGCGCGGCGGCGGCGAGCCGGCGCTCACCCACGGTCTCCGGCGACCGAGCTTGTGCAGCATGTGCATGTTGAAGAAGTGCATGCCGCCGAGCACCAGCAGGACTTGGCCGATCTTCACCGACAGCAGCTCGATCGCGGCCTGCACGCCTACGACCGGCTCGGCTCGCAGCGCCAGGCACACGAACCCGAAGTTCACGAGATAGAAGCCGACGAGCAGCAGGTTGTTGATCGAGTCCGCCGTCAATGCATTGTCGTCGAAGGCGTGGAGCAGGAAGGGACGCCCGTTCTTGTGCAGCGTGTGTCCCACCCACACGGTGAGGGCGATGCTGAAGGCGAGGTAGACGAGATAGGTGCTGACCATGCGGCCTCCCCGAGAGCGACTGTTTTGAACACGTTCAACTATGGCCAATATCGCACCTCCGGCGGAGGCGGTCAAGTCTGTTTTTGAACATGTTCAGTTACTTGGGGTTGGCGCGGAGCCGCGGCAGATCCGTATCGATTTCATGAGTCTTATGGAACGGCAGGCGCGGCCCGCGAATGAGCACGAGGTGCGCGATTGAGTTCGCATAAAACTCGAGCAGCGGGCGCCCGCGCGGTAACACCACCAGGGTGTCGCCGTCGGCGACGACCAGCCGGCGCATCCGCAGCATCCGCCAGGCGCGGTCCCATACCTCGGCGATCCGCGCGCCGCCGCGTACGACCTTGCCGTTCACGTCCTTCAGCCGGTCGCGCAGCTGGTCCATGCGCTCGAGCAGCGCGTTCTTCGTGATCACGGTCTGCCCGAACGACAGCAATGCCGCGGCGGCGAGCGGGACCGGTGTCACCGGAATGATGGCCCCGATGCGCGTCAGCATCTCGCGCGCCAAGCGGTCGAGCTCCGGCAGGCGTTCCTCCTTCGGCCGCGTCAGGATGTCCTGGGGCGCCGTCTTCAGCCACGCGCGCAGCGACTGGGGCGTGCCGAAGTTCACCGCCACCCGGCCGTAGCGCTTGAGCCGCCCCGTGAGCAGCCGCACGGTGTTGCTGCTGAGATAGGACACGACCGTCCAGAGCTGCGCCAGGCGGCTGGGCCGGTCGCCAGCGGTAATCAACTCGCGAATCAGGGAGCGATCTTCGAGCACCCGGTCGTAATTCAACGCCACCGGATAATCGAGCAGGCCGAGCTTGGGCGGGCGCAGCTTCCCGTCCCGCGACAGGCCGCCCTCGGGGAAGATGCCCTGGGTGACGCCGTTGCGCGTGATGAGCTGGACGTAGCGCTCCAGCACCGCGTGGTACAGCGGTTCGCGGAACCGCCGGCGAATGAAGTAGGCCCCGAACGACTTGAAGACATACTCGAGTGGCCACGCGCGCGCCCACTCGCCCACGGCATAGCTCACGTGCACGCCGCGCGCGAGCACGTACGCCACCACGACGTAATCGGCATTGGAGCGGTGATTCATCAAGTAGACGACGACGTCGCGCCTGGGGATCTGCTCGAGCGCGCGCTCGTCCTGATAATCGACGCTCGTCTTGTAGAGGAGATTGACGAGGATCTTGGCGAGGTTGTAGCCGACTTTGTAGTACGACAACACGTTGAAATGCGGGATGATCTCGTCGAGGTATTTCCGAACCTGCCGCCGGACCGCGTTCTCCGAAAGGCCATGCTCCGCCATGTGCGCCTGGACGGCGGCAGTGATTGTGGGATCGTCGGCGAGCGCGGCGCGGGCGAGACGCCGTTCCTGCAGCTTGTAGCGCGCCAGGCGGGTGCGAAACTGGTGGATGGTTCTCAGCGCGCGGCGGCGCAGCCACCCCCTCCCGATCACACTGGGAGTCCTCCCTCCTTCTTCAACTGCGCGTAGCCCATCCCTTTGAGCCGCGAGATCCGCATCCCCATCGGTGGATGCGTGGCGAAGGTGTCGGCGAGCCACCCCTCGTGATTGGTGAGGCGCCGCCCCAATGGATCGGCGATGCACAGATGCGCCGCGCCGCGTTTGATCGACTCGGTCGGCGCCGCCGCCGACTCGATCTTTTCGAGCGCGCTCGCGAGTGCCAGGGGGTTGCGGGTGAATTGGGCGCTCATGTCGTCGGCCAAATACTCGCGCCGCCGGCTCACGGCGAACGCCAGCAGCTGCGTCACGAGTGGGGCGATGATCCACGAAATGACCCACAGCGCCAGGAGAATCGCGACCAGGGGCCCCGCGTCCTTTGCCCGGCGACCGCTGGCGCGCCCCAGTCTGCCCCGGCCCATCATCCGGCCCATCCCGTCGCGCACGAGCAGCACGGCGCCAACGAGCGCGGCGAGCGTCGTCATGAGCCGTACATCCAGGTTCTTGACGTGACCGAGCTCGTGTCCGATCACGGCCTGGAGCTCGTCGCGATTACAGATCTTGAGCAACCCTCGAGTCACGGCGATGTGCGAGTCCAGCGGGTCGTGGCCGGTCGCGAAGGCGTTGGGATCGTCGTCCGGAACGATCCAGATCCGGGGGCGCGGCACGCCCGCGGCGATCGCCATCTCCTCCACCACGTTGACGACCTGGCGCTCGGCGTCGGTCTGGGGATCGGTCAACTCCTGCGCGCCGGTGGCCCACAGCACTTTCTCGGGGCCCGTCTTGTAGGCGTACCACGCGGCGAGACCCGCGACGCCTGTCAGCAGAATCCCCAGCCACGGAAACGGATGATGCGTGCTCGACAGCGCCCAGATGTAGTCGCCGCCGAAGCCCAGCCAGGCGAAAAACAGGACGAAGCCAATCACCAGCCAGGTCGTGCGCCGGCGATTGGCTTCCTGTTGTTGAAAGAGACTACCGTCGGGAGAGGTCAACCTGCGGTACCGCGCGTTCCGCCTGATCTTCGATCTCCCACAGGTCCGTCCGTTCCGCATGGGCGAGGCCCGCGACGAGCGTGGTGGGGAATTGCTGCTGCTTCGTGTTGTACTGCGTCGCCGTGTCGTTGTAGAGCTGGCGCGCAAAGGCGATCCGGTTCTCCGTGGACGTCAGCTCTTCCTGCAGCTGACCGATGTTGCCGGTGGCCTTGAGGTCGGGATAGCGCTCGACCGTGACGAGCAGTCGCGACAGCGCGCCCGACAGGGCGTTCTCCGCCTGGCTGATCTGCTTGATCCCTTCCGGTCCGGACGCATTCACTTTCACCGCCTGATTACGCGCCTGAATGACCGCCTCGAGCGTCGACCGCTCGAAGTCCATCGCGCCTTTGACGGCGTTGACGAGATTGGGAATCAGATCGTGCCGGCGCTTGAGCTGCACGTCGATCTGCTTGAATGCGTTGACGGTTTGATTCTTCAGCGAGATGAGGCCGTTATACGCGCTGACCACCCACAGGCCAACGACGACAATGAGAATCAGCAGCACCCACATGATATCGTCTCCGGTAATGGTAGGGGCGCAGCATGCTGCGCCCGTACAGATGTATTACGGGCTGTGTGGCAGGAGTTTCGCGAGTGCCTGGCGGACGGATTCGGCCAGGCCGTGGTCGTCGGGGCCGAGGCGGGCCAGCGGATGATCGGCGTCGAGGTGCAGCTCGACGCCGCGTGACACAGGGATCCGGCGCCAGGTCGTCGGGCCGCCCGTTTCCTTGCTGGCGTCGCGCGTGAGCCAGGCGGTGAGCGCGCGGCCGGAGCGCCCGCGCGGCATTCCCTCGGCACCCTTGAGCGGCAGGCGGTCGGGTGTCGGCAACGAGGTGCCGAGGACCTGCGCACAGCGGCGCTCCAGAATGTCGCCGGTCTGGTCGTGCATGTCCTTGGTGATGGAGGCCAGCGTGGCGCCCTCCATCTGCCGCAGCTTGATCGCGAGCAGCTGGAGGAAGTGGCGGTACGAATAGGTCGCCGCGGTGCCTCGTCCTTCCGGTGGACTCACCAGTCCGCGCGTCACGTAGAAGCGGATCGTCCGCTCGCTCGGCGCGGCCCGCGCGGCCGCGTTGATCGGCGTCACCGCCGACGCATCCAGGACGGCTCCCACCACGACGGACAGATCGCGCAGGTTCCAGGGCGCGAGGTTGCGGTACTCCCGCAGCACGTGCAACGGGTCGGCGTGGGCGACGGTCGTCATGCGTCCATTGCGTCCGAGGCGCGGCCCTGCTGCAGGGATGAGGACACCCAGTCCGCGACCTGTTTGAGGTTGAAGGGCTTCCGGATCACGGTGCAGCGATGATGATCGAGCCAGGTCCGCACTTCCTCCGCCTCAGCATCGCCGGTCATGATGGCGATGTGCCCCTCCAGCGCCGGCCAGCGGTGAATGATCGCGAGGTACAGCGCGAGCCCCGACATCGTGGGCAGATGAATGTCGAGCAGCAGGGCATCCGCTTCTTCGGCAGCGAGCATCTCGTACGCCGATTCGGCGGTGCCCGCGCTGAGCACGCGGTAGCCATGGCGCTCGAGGAACCGCTCGAGCACACGCCGCAGCCCGGCCTCATCGTCGACGATCAGGACCGTGGCCGGCTTGCGCGGCGGCGAGGTCATCATGAGGCGGTTGCCGCCGTGCTACGCGCGGGCGTCAGGAATCCCTGGACGATCCGGGTGGTCGCTTCATCGGCGGTGAGCGACAGGCTCATCTCGCCGGCCGTAAGCCCGAGGTATTTGCGCGCGTGTTGCTGCAGCGTTTTGGCCTGGGCGTAGCCCAGCCGTTTGGCGACGTCCTCGATTGTGAACCCCGGATCTTGCAGCACGCGGTGCGCATAGAGCACACGCGCGGCCGCGAGGATGTCGCGCGGGCTGGGCAGCCCGGCACGCGCGAACCAGCGCGCGCACGTGCCCCGATCCACGCGCGCCCGCGCGGCAACCTGCTGAATCGTCTGGACCGCCCCGGGCGTGCGAATCGCGTCTTCCAGAACCCAGCGCAGTTCGGGGGGCAACGGAGCGAGGGCGGCCATGAGTTGGTCGAGCAGACGATGTGATGCCGCGTGCATCGCTTCCGACGATACCAGCTCGTGCAGCCGCTCCGGATGGTCGTCGATGCCCCGGAACACGACCTGCTGGATCCCGCACTGGCCCAGGGCGAGGAGTACCGCCGCGAGCTGCGGCGTCATCGATTGCGGAGTCGTTGAGGTGTAGAGAATCAGCCGCAGCGAGGGAAACAGCAGGTGCAGCCGCTCGATTTCCTGTCTGCTGGGGACGCCGCTCAGTGCGGGATCGACGACCGCGATTTCCACCGGCCGGCTGCGGATCGTTTCGAGCGCGACATCCCACGTTGGGGCGCGGGCCAGCATGAAGCGTGGCGCCACAGCGCCGCGCAGTCTCTGGTATTGAAGATCTGAGACTGCCGCGAGTACCAGCATTCCCCTACATGACCTCCGAAGAATTCCCTAGGTGCCGCAAAATCGCCCTACGATTGCCGCAAAAACACCCTAAACGAATGCTGCCTCACCACACAAGTTGTCTGGCGTTTGCGAATCACCATTCAACTCGATCAGTGGAGGCATTCATGTCACGCCAGATCCGCACCCTCGTAGCGTTGTTACTCGTCTCGTTTGCTCTCAGCGCCGCTGCCTGTGCCGACGCATCGGGTCCGAGCAGCAACGTGTGTGATCAGAACAATCCTGTCACTTGCAGGTAGCCGCTACGCACTGAGTGTCGCGAGGGACGCCGAAACGTCCCTGAGCGAATCACTCTGAACGTTGCTAAGCGATTCGGCGCCCTCGAAATGGTCGGGGGCGCTGCAATCGTTCAAGCCTCCTAAGATCCGCTCGACCCGGAATGCCAACTCATGGAGGTCATGGGCGAGCGCGATTTCAAGTGCCTTACGTAGCTCCGTCTCCGCCCGTCGAACGTTTTCGAATCGGGCAAAGCCGATTCCAGCCTTGAGGTGGTAATCCCCTCGAATATTTGGTGGAACCTCGTGACCGCCGTCGAGCGCCCGCTCCCGCCAGCGCTCGAAACCGACCCGGTCGCGCCGGAATGACGCGCAATTCATCAACTCGATCATCGCGTTCGCGACCAGGTCGGCAGCCGCGCGCGAGCGCACGACATGCTGCAGGGCGCGCTCGGCTGCGTGGACTTCCCCCAATGACAAGAGTGCCAAACCAAGGTCACCCATGGACCTGGCTTGTGATGTTTCGTCTTCGTACAGTTCATAAGAGCGCCACAGATGGGGCGCCCCCTCATGCGCTTGTCCTCGGCGCACAAGGATGTTGCCGAGTCCGTGCTCTGCCTGGGCATGGACCGTTCGGAATCCCGCGGTGATCGCGTCTGCGAGAACAGTACGCCACGCAGCCTCGGCGCCAGCAAGATTGCCGCGGAAGTGGAGCACGTTGCATTGACCAACACGGCTGAGCAGAACCGAGATCAGATCACCGTTTTTCGCCGCGATGCTACCCGCTTCAACGTATGCCCCATCAGCGCCATCGAAGTCCGTCTGAAGCCGCCGGACGCGCCCCAATCGTAGCCACGCACTGACCGTGTCGGATACCGTGAGCCGTTGGTGGCCGACATCAATCATGGTTAGGAGCGCGTCTTCCGCCTCGTCAAAATGCGATTCCTGCTCGAGGTAGAGCGCGTACGCGAATAGGGCGGGCCCGACGAGTGCGATGTCGCCAGTGGCTTGCGCTTCCCCCGCTGCCCGCACGATGCAACTGAGATGCGAGGCTTCCGTGCCCTCGCCGGAGAGCTCGGCGCAATAGCGCTCGGTGGCCGCCCACTGATAGCGGAACACATCCGGAGTTGGTGGGTCTCGATCGGGAGCGAGCAGGTCGACAAAGCGCAGAGCCAAAAAGGCTCCCTGCCCCAGACGAACATCCGGGGAGGTAGCCGGCTCTTCGGCCACGCGCTGCAAGAAGACGGCGTGGGGCAGCCCCCCGCCGCGAGAACGGAGTTCAGTGCTCACGCGCATTCCTATTTGCACCTGACATGCCGCACGCCAAGACCATCACGGGCACCAACATAGCGCTCGCCGCCCCCGAGCGTTAGCCCGCAAATGGCGCGTTTTCGGGCTTTTCGCCGGGTTTTTTGGGTGCCGGAAGGGTTTCGCCGACACGTATAAACAACGGATGTCCAAGGGCTTCACTCT
>WNGE01005655.1_pt1 | contig 14086 bp, 11 predicted proteins | sample 5400651 | NCBI WGS metagenome assembly WNGE01 (sample SAMN13153370, study PRJNA577476) | soil metagenome | isolation source: 60 cm soil or saprolite under grassland replicate 2 | place: USA:California | collected 2016-06-15 | reverse complement strand
GGGCACGGCGCGTCGTGACCGGCGACGGCACGCGCCGTCACGGCCACCCGCCCTCGCTCAGCCGCTCCCGCCAGAACGGCAGGTCCAGCTCTCGATAGAGCTCGCCCGCCGCCTCGAGATGCATCGCCGCCACCTCGCTCCGTCCGGCGCGCCGGTTCACCTGGGCCAGATCGCCGTGACAGTGGGCGACCGCCGGCCGCATCCGCAGATCCTGGGCGAGAGCGAGGGCGTCACCGAGATGCTCCGCGGCCGCCTCGAGATCCGGCGTCCTCCGCCCCCACGCCACCCGGGCGAGAGCGCGAAGCGCTTCCACGCGAAAGCCGCTCTCTCCGTGTTCGACGGCCAGGGCCACCGCCCGCGTGGCCGACGCCTCGGCATCTTCCTCGTGGCCGCCCGCGAGCTGTACCTCGCTCAGATACGCGTGCCGGAGCGAGTGCTGGGAGAGGAGGCCGTGCGATGCCGCCTCCTCGATGGCGTCGCCGAGGAGGGCGAGCGCGTCCTCCGCGCAGCCGGTCAGCCACCGGGCCCGCGCGAGGTCGGTGGCGATCCAGGGCCGGATGGCGAGCAGCTCGGCGTTCTCGCAGTAGTGGTAGGCCTCTTCCAGTCTTGCCACCGCCTCCGGGGTCGGACCGCGAGCCAGCTGCGCGTTGCCCATGGCCCAGGCCGCGAGCGCGCGCAGGAACGGCGTGTCCGTGGCGTCGGCCAAGCCCAGGCATCGCTCGGCGCTCGCCTCCGCATCGCGGAACCGGCCCTGCGCAGCCAGCGAGAACGCATTGAAGCAGCGTGCCACCACGCTGTAGACCCGCGCCATGTTGGAGCCGCGGCGGCTGGGGGCACCCTCGAGATGCTCCAGGCATTTCTCCATCATGTCCACGCTCGCCGGATAGTCGCCCTTGGCATAGAGGAGCTGACCCAAGTGGCAGCAGGTGATGGCGAGGAGCGGGGCGTCCCCGCGCGCGGCCCCGTTGACGCGGGCCTTCTCGGCGAGACGCATGCCGTCGTCCACGTTGCCCAACATGAAATGGGCGTTCGCCATGTAAGCGCAGGCGAGTCCCGCCTGGGCCGGCGCGCCCAGGGCGTCGGCGAGGGTGACGACTTCTTCCAGCACCTCGAGGGCGTGGCCGAAATCCGCGAGGAGGAAGAGCGGGTTGCGCAGAGTGAGTCGCAGCTGCATGGCCCGCTCCTGGTTGGGCCGGGTCGGGGGGAGGCGATCCAGCGCCTCCTTGGCCCGCTCGAAGCGTGCCGCCGCCTCCCGCCCGGCTGATCTGAGGGCGGCCTTCACCCCCGCGCGGCGGAGATACACCACCGCCTTGTCCCACAACTCCCCTTCGTACGCATGGTCTCCCAGGCGCTCGACGTGATCGGCGATGCGCTCGACGTAGAGCCGCTCCATCTCCGCCACGACCTGGCGGTGGAGCTCCCGACGCTCCGCGGGCGGAATCACTGCGTAGGCGACCTCGTGGGTGAGCGCGTGCTTGAACCGCTGGCTGACCGCGTCGCCGTCGCTCCGGGCGAGGAGGAACTCGCCCGCCTCGAGACGACCCAGGCTCGCGCTCAGCTCCGCGTCCGACATGCTGAGCAGCGCCTGCAACAGGGGCACTGCGAACTCGCGCCCCAGCCCCGCGGCCGTGGTGAGGACTCGCCGGTCCCCCAACTCCAACCGCATCAGGCGACCGATCAAGACGTCCTGCACCGTCGCCGGTACCTGGGCCTGCGCCGCGTTCTTTCCGTCCGAGACGGTCCGCACGAGCTCTTCCAGGAAGAACGGATTGCCCTCCGCCCGCGCCGCGATCAGCTCGGCCAGGGCCTCCGGGATGTCTCTCCCCCCGAGTCCCGTCCGCATCATGGTGCGGCTCTCGTCGCGAGACAGGGGCATCAACGACATCCGGGTCGCGGGCGACCGTCCCATCCACGCCGGCACATACCCGGAGCGGTAGGTCACGATGAGCAAGACGCGAGCGGTCCCGATGCTCTCGGCCAGGGCGGCGAGCATCGTCTCCGAGGTCAGGTCCATCCATTGCAGGTCTTCCACCACGATCACGAGGGGGCGCTCCCGACCCAGCCCGATCAGCAAGGCCCGCGCCGCCGCGAAGACTTGTGACGTCATGATCTCCGGAGCGACCGTGGACTCTTCGTCCGCGTCGCCCTTGATCCCGAGGAGGGCGGCCAGAGGCGCAACCATTTCGTCTCGGGGCACTCCCATGCGGTCGGCGACCGCTTCCAGCTTGTCGATCACCGTCTCCGGCGGGTCGACCTCGGCCAGGCCGCAGACGTCGCGAATGATCTGGAACATCGGGAAGTACGGAGTCACCGCGGCGAACGAATAGCAATGTCCCTCGGCCCACCGGAGCTGGTCTGAAGCGAGCCGGCGACGGAACTCGAACAGGAGGCGGGACTTGCCGATGCCCGGCTCTCCGGCGATTCCCACCACCTGGCCGCGCCCCTGGGTCACATTGTCGAATTCCCGCAGGAGAAGCGACAGCTCCTCACTCCGATCGACGAACTGGCCTTCCGGCGGGTTCAAGGCCTCCGAAGGCAGGGTGATCCGATAGCTGGCCCCCGACTCGCCGAGCGGGCTCAGTGAGAAGCGGCGCCTCAGGAACTGCGCGACGCTGCCGCTCGCGATGATGTCGCCGGCGGATGCCTCCGTCACCAGCGCTTCGAGCACGCCCCACGTCGCCTCCCGCTCGGCGGGCGTGGTGGCCACCTTCCCCATCCCCTCGCTGTGGATGGCGATGGTCATCCCCGGCCATCGGCCGGCCTCGCTCCCCGCCCCGCTCGCCGCCTTGTGAATCGCCACCGCCGCGTACGCAGCTACCGTCGAGGCATCCTCTCCCTGATTGGAGCTGAAGACGGCCACCACCGCCTCCGGGCCCGAGGCCTCCACGCTCCCCCCCAGCCCCTCGATCTTGCCGACCACGAGGGCGCTGGGATTCGGCCATTCGCGTTCTCCCCCTTCACCAGCCGCAAATCGCGCGAGGAGGAACGCCTCGTGCCGCCGACCCGCCTGGGCTTCCTGCGGGCCGGGCGCGGGCCAGCCCGTCGGCCGCGCCGTCAGCTTCCGTGACACGTGCCGACGGAAGGGCACGCTGGGGTCGGCGTGGAGGCCGTACTTCGTCATCCGGGCCAGCACGGTATTGCGGGAGATGCGCAGCAGGCGGGCGGTGGCCGAGATGTTCCATCCGGTGTGCTCGAGCGTCGACACCAGGTGATTGCGCATCATGTCCAGCGTCGAGGGCCGCGCCATGGGCGGGGTGGCCTGCGCGGGGCTCGGGCGAAGTCCCAGCAGGGCCTCCGTGATGATGGGCGCTTCCGACAGGAGGGCCACCCGCTCCACGACGTTGTTGAGCTCCCGCACATTGCCCGGCCACGCGTAGGCGAGGAGCACCGCGCGCGCCGCCGCGTCGAGCTGGGCGACGGGACGGCCGTAGTCGGCGCACGCCCGGGCGAGGAATCGCTCGGCGAGCATGACGATATCGTCGCCGCGCTGCCGAAGCGGCGGCACTTCCAGGGACACCACGGAGAGACGGTGGTAGAGATCCTCGCGGAACTTACCTTCGCGCACGGCGGCCTGCAGATCCTCGTTGCTCGCGGCGAGGATCCAGACGTCCACCGCCTCGTCCCGGGTGGCTCCCAGCCGTCTGACCTTCTTGTCCTCGACCACCTTGAGGAACTTGGCCTGGAGCGCGGCGGGGAGGAGTCCGATCTCATCCAGGAAGATCGTGCCGGTGTGGGCCGCCTGGAACAGTCCGGGCTTCGCCTGTCGGGCGTCGGTGAACGCGCCGCGCTCGAACCCGAAAATCTCCGCCTCGAGCAGGGTGGCGGGGAGGGCCGCGCAATTGATCTCCACGAAGGGCCGGTTGGCGCGCGAGCTCCCCGCCTGGAGGACGCGCGCGAGGAGGCCCTTGCCCGCCCCCGTCTCGCCTTGAATGAGAATCGGCGGAAGACGCGCGTGGCCGTGCTGCAGGAGCTGTCTCGCCTTCGCGCGCAGGGCGGCCATGGCCGGGCTGTCGCCGAGCAGCTCCATCAGGGGCTCCATCGGGCCCCCGCGTCGAGCAGCAGAGCCTTCAGCAGGCTCCGGTGGCAGTGACGCTCATCCTCGCAATAGCAGCCGACGGAGAAATTCGTCGATCTCGAAAGGGCGGCGAGGAGGGCGATGAGCCGCCGGACCGCGGGCTCGCTCATCTCGCGGCGGTATTTCCGCGCGTACTCCGTGAAACGCGCCGGCGTGAACGGCTTGGACAGCGCCCACGCGCGCAACGGCTCGCTCGGCGCCAGCTCGGGCAGCCAGACATCGTAGTAGTCACGTTTCGCGAAGTCTTCCTTGCGCACGCCCCGCGGCGGCCGCCGCACGGTGCCCACGCGCAGTCCCTCATCCGGCTGCCGGGCTTCCCCCAATCGGACGATGCGCGCGGCCATCTCGGGCCTGCCCGGAACGCCGGACTAGCGGCCGAGTCCCGCGAAGCCGAGCATCTCAGGCCTCACGCCAGGCGCTGGCCCGGTCGAGCTCGGCCGTCGCTTCGTCGTCCAGGCGCAGGTCGATGCCACCCATCAGCTCCTTGAGCTGCGCGGGAGAGGTCGCGCTGGCGATCGGCGCGGTGATGCCAGGGCGATGGACGAGCCAGGAGAGCGCAACCTGCGCGGGCGTCGCCCCGACTTTGCCTGCCACGTTGTCCAGGGCCGCGAGCACCGCGAAGCCGCGGTCGGTCATGTAGCCCTTCTGCACATTGGCGGCGCGGGCCGTGGTGGGAAGCGCCGCGCCGGAGCGGTACTTGCCCGACAGGAAACCGCTTCCGAGCGACGAATAGGGGATCACCCCCACGCCCTGCTCGAGGCACAGCGGCTCGAGCTCGCGCTCGTACTCGTCGCGGAACACCAGGTTGTACTTCGGCTGCAGCGACTCGTAGCGCGCGTAGCCGTGTTTGTCGCTCTCCCACAATGCGCGGGTGAGCCGCCACCCCACGTAGTTCGAGCAGCCGATGTAGCGGACCTTGCCCTGGCCCACCAGATCGTCGAAGGCGCGCAGCGTTTCCTCGAGCGGCGTGTCGCGATCGTCCCAGTGCGCCTGGTAGAGATCGATGTAGTCGGTGCCCAGCCGCCCCAGCGAATCCTCTACACCCTCCATGATGTGCTGGCGGGAGAGGCCCGTGTCGTTTGGTCCCGGTCCCATAGGCCCCATGACCTTGGTCGCCATGAGCACGGCGTGGCGGTTCTTGCGCGCCGTCATCCACTTGCCGAGCACCGTCTCCGACTCGCCTCCCTTGTTGCCCGGGGCCCAGCGCGAATAGACGTCGGCGGTGTCGATGAAGTTGCCTCCGGCCTCGAGGTAGGCGTCGAGAACCGCCTCCGACGCCTGCTGATCCGTGGTCCAGCCGAACGTGTTGCCTCCGAGGCAGAGAGCGGAGACTCGTAGCCCGGTACGGCCCAGTTTGCGCGTCAGCATGGTGACTCTCCCTTGATCAGGTGTGCTGCGGTCAGTGCCGGCCGAGCGAACCTATCACGATCCGTTCCGGCGTGACGGCGCTCTTCGCGCGTTCCAGGTCCGAGCCCGCGCCTCTCGACCGGACGGCTAGCTAGGTGCCGCCGCCGTCCTTGAGCTCGAGGAGGGCCCCGAGGCCGCGATGAAAGGTGGGGGCGCCCCCCGGGACCAGGCAGGTCTCGAGCACTTCGAAGATCTCCTCGCGGGTGGCCCCGAGGCGAATGGCGCGCTCCATGTGGGCCACCAGACCCGCCCTTTCCGCTCCGCGAAAGGCGAGGAGCGCGATGGCCACGAACTCGCGAACCTTGGCGGAGACGTGCCGGCCTTCGCCCAGCCCCAGCTCGTAGATCCGGTTGTAGGTCTCGACGAATTCCGGGTCCTGCCGGGCCGCGAACTCCCACTCCGGGTAGATGTAGCCGCGCGCTTCCTTCATGCGGGCGATCAGCGTGTCCGCGCGGCGCGCCCGCTCCGCGTCGTCCTTCCCCTTCTCCTGCGCCATGTCGGCACCTCCTCGCCCAGACGTGTATCATACTCGGCCGGAGGGCGTCCCATGATCCTCGTCGAGCACGCCGTCGTCGTCACCATGGATGCCGCGCGCCGGATTTTCCTGGACGGCTCCGTGCTCGTGGACGGCGGGCGCATCGTGCAGGTGGGCCGCGCCGCCGATGTGCGGCCGCCCGGGTCCGTGACGCGAGTGATCGACGGTCGCGGCCGTCTCCTTCTCCCGGGCTTCGTCGATACCCACGTGCATCTCTCCGAGCATCTCTCACGCGGCCTCATGCCCGACGAGGTGCCGGTGGATCGCTATGTGCCGGACTGGTACGTGCCGCTCTACGCGACCATCACCCCCGAGGAGGAAGCGGCCGCCGCCCAGCTTGCCTGCCTCGAGATGCTCCGCACGGGCACCACCACCTTCTGCGAAGCAGGCACCCTCTTCGACCTTCCCGCGGTAGCGCAGGCGGTGGACGCGGTCGGGCTGCGCGCCGTTCTCGGCCGGTGGACCTGGGATCTCGCCCGTGGTCCCGGCCGGCTCGCCCAGTCCACCGACGAGACGCTCCGGCTCACCGAGGAGGCGCTCCTCGAGGTGAAGCAATGCGCCACCGCGCGGGTGAGCGCCTGGCCCCTCCTCATCGGCTTCGGCACCTGCTCGGAGGCGCTGATTCGCGGCGCGCATGCCCTGGCCGAGGGCTACGGCACGGGCTGGGGCATGATGCAGTTCGCCTCGCACCCCTCGCGCAAGACGGCCGACACCCTGCCCCTCCGCGCTCTCGACGACTGGGGCGTGCTTGGACCGCGCACCAAGCTCGCGCACATGGTGCACGTGGACCCGGACGACATCGCGCTCCTCGCCCGGCGCGACGTGAAGATTTCACATTGCCCCTCCGCCGCCCTCAAGCACGTGAAGGGGCTCTTCACCCACGGCCGCTTCGCCGAGATGCTGGAGGCCGGCATCACCGTGTCCCTCGGGGGCGACAGCGCAAACGGCTCGAACCACTTCGACATGCTTCGGCTCATGTCCCTGGCCGGCCTCGTCCCCAAGGACGCCCATCTCGACCCGTCGGTGATGCCGCCGGAGCGCGTGCTCGAGATGGCCACCCTTCACGGCGCGCGCGCCCTCGGGCTCGGAGAGGAGATCGGCTCGCTGGAGCCGGGCAAGCGCGCGGATCTCGTGATCTTCGATCTCGACCTGCCGGAGTGGCGGCCGCTCCTCGACCCCGTGAACACGCTGGTGTACAGCGCGAGCGGGGCCAGCGTGCGCACGGTGATGGTGGACGGACGCCTCCTCCTCGACGACCGGCGCGTGACCATGGTGGACGAGCTCGAGGTCCTGACCCGCGTGGAGAGGCTGGCCCGCCCCTACCACGCGCGCGCCGGCCTCACCGCCCGGCCGAAGTGGCCCGTGATCGCGTAGAATGCGCTCCACGCTGCGCGCTCGTCCACGTAGCACCATCTGAAAGGAGATCCTGATCCATGGCCAACGTGCTCACCGTAGTCGCGAAGATCCGGGCGGCGAAGGGCAAGGGCGATGCGCTGGCGATACTGCTCGCCGAGCAGGCGGGGGTCGTGCGGAAAGCGGAGCCGGGCTGCCTCGTCTATCGCCCGCATCGCTCCTCGAAGGATCCCGACCTCTTCCTCTTCTACGAGATGTACAAGGACGATGTGGCCTTCGACGTGCACCGCAAGGCGCCCTACCTCGCCGCCTATCGCGATCGCCGCGAGAAGGAAGGATTGACCGAGGGCCCCGCCGAGGTGGAGATCTACCGCTCGCTCACCGAGTAAGGTCCACGCGCCATCGCGGCACGCTCGGCGAGCGCGAGCGTGCCGCGGCGTCGGCCAATTGAATCCCTTTCCGCGCCTCGTCCGTCCCAAGCGGTAAGACCGCCGTTCTGAAGCGCGTTGATCCGACCATGCGTCACATATTTACCGGAGGGTTCTGCCATGGCGAAAAAGCTCGAGGGAAGGGTCGCGGTGGTCACGGGGGGCAACAGCGGTATCGGCCTCGCCACCGCCCAGCGATTCGCGGACGAAGGTGCCCACGTCTTCATCACGGGCCGGCGTCAGGCCGAGCTCGATCAGGCGGTGAAGCAGATCGGCCACGGCGCGGTGGCCGTCCAGGGCGACGTGGCGAAGCTTGCCGATCTCGATCGGCTCTACGCCACCGTCAAGCAGCAGCAAGGACGCATCGACGTGCTCTTCGCCAATGCGGGCGGCGGCGAGATGGTGCCGCTCGGCTCCATCACCGAGGCGCACTACGACCAGATTTTCGGCACCAACGTGAAGGGATTGCTCTTCACCGTGCAGAAGGCGCTGCCCCTCTTCCAGGACGGCGGCTCCATCATCCTCAACGCCTCCATTGCCGGGTCGAAGGGCTTCGAGGCGTTCAGCGTCTACTGCGCCACCAAGGCGGCCGTGCGGTCCTTCGCGCGGAACTGGACGATCGATCTCAAAAGCCGCCGCATCCGCGTCAACGCGGTCAGCCCCGGCCCCATCGAGACTCCCGGTCTCAGCGGCCTCGGGCTCTCTCCCCAGCAGCTCACCGAGTTCAAGTCGGGCATGGTGGGCGCCGTGCCTCTGGGACGCATGGGCACGCCGGACGAGATCGCCAAGGCCGTGGTGTTCCTCGCCTCCGACGACAGCAGCTACGTGACGGGCGCCGAGCTCTTCGTCGACGGCGGCATGGCGCAGATCTGAGAGGCTCTCGCCCCTACCCTCCCGCCACGGTGAAGTCGACGGGGACATTTCCCCGCGTGGCGTGAGAGTAGGGGCAGATCTGCTCGTGCGCTTCCTTGGTGAGGGCGGCGAGCTCGGCCTGGGGCAGGCTCTTGTCCTCGACCTGCATCTTCACGGCGATGCCGAAGCCGCCGCCCTCACGCGGGCCGATGGACACGGAGCACACGATCTTCGCCTTGGTGGCGTCCTTCTTCTGCCCCTTCGCCACGAAGTCGAGCGCGCCGCCGAAGCACGCCGCGTAGCCTGCCGCGAAGAGATGCTCGGGCGTGGTGGTGCCCGGCCGGCCCGGCCCGCCCATCTCCTTGGGCACCGAGAGGTCGGCCTTCACGGTGCCGTCGGCGGCCTCGGTATGTCCGTTGCGGCCGCCGATCGCGGTAGCGGTGGCGGTGAAGAGCGGCTTGATGGTGTCCATGGTGAGGGTTCCTCCTTGACTGCGAAGTATACGCAGACTGCGAAGTATACGCACACCAGGCAAGCCACCTCGGCCGCGCCTCCTTGACGGCGCGGCGACCGGGGGTGCATGATCGCGGCGTTCGTCCGATGGGGCCGCGAGCGCCGCGACGGCGCCGGGCATCGGCAGAGAGGAAAGGACGTCTCAATGCTGTCACGGCTGCCGCTGAGCCCGTTCGCCCGAGGGATGGCCGCGTTCCTCGTGGCGCTGCTCTTGGCTCCCGGGCTCGCCATCGCGCAGACCGACCAGGGCGGCGCCGCCCCCAATCCCTTCAAGCCCGAAGAGCTCGAGCAGATCGCGGCCCCCATCGCCCTCTATCCCGATCCGCTGATCGCCCAGATCCTCATGGCCTCCACCTATCCCCTGGAGGTCGTGCAGGCCGCGCGCTTCGCCAAGGCCAATGCGAGCCTCAAGGGGACCCAGCTCGACGACGCGCTTAAGAAGGAGACGTGGGACGACAGCGTCAAGTCCCTCGTGGCCTTCCCCCAGGTGCTGACCATGATGAACGAGAAGCTCGACTGGACGCAGAACCTGGGTGACGCCTTCCTCGGCCAGCAGAAGGACTTGATGGACGCCATTCAGCGGCTGCGCGGGAAGGCGGAGGCCGCGGGCACGCTCAAGAGCACCTCCGAGCAGACGGTGACGGTGGCGCCGGCGCCGCCCCAGCAGATCGTCGTCCAGCAGGCGCCCCCGCAGATCATCACGATTCTGCCCGCCAATCCGCAAGTCATCTACGTGCCGACCTACAACCCGACCATCGTCTACGGCGCGTGGCCCTATCCCGCCTACCCGCCCTACTACTACTATCCGCCGGGCTACGTGGCCGGCACCGCGCTCCTGTCGTTCGGCATCGGCCTGGCCGTGGGCGGGGCGCTCTGGGGCAATTGCAACTGGGGTCGCGGAGACGTCAACGTCAACGTCAACCAGTACAACAGCTACACGCACAACGTGAACAACACGAATATCGCGAACCGGCGCACGGAGATTCAGACCAATCGCGGCTCGGGCAACTGGCAGCACAATCCCGAGCACCGCAAGGGCGCCCAATACCGTGACGCCTCGACGCAGCAGCGCTTCAACAAGGCGGGAGCGCCCAACGTGCAGTCGCGCGAGGCCTTCCGGGGCCGCGCCGCCGAGGGACGCCAGGAGATGGCGCGCGGAGGCATGCAGCAGGGAACGCCCGGCGCGGGCCGCGGCGCCCAGGGCGCAGCCGCCGGACGCGCCCAGCCGCAACAACTCGGCGGCGCGGGACGCGGACAGGCCCAGCAGTTCGGCGGCGCGGGCCAGGGACAGGCGAGAGCCCCCGGGGCCTTCGAGGGCGTGGGCCAGGGGCGGAACGCCAGCATGGACAGCGCCCGCGGCCGCGCGAGTCGCGAGAGCTTGGGCGCGTCGACGGCGGGACGCGGCGGCAGCTTCCAGAACGCTGGGGGCCAGCGCAGCGCGCCTGCGGGCGGAGGCGTCCAGCGTAGCGGAGGCGCGGCGGGCGGAGGGGCCGCCACCAGAGGTGGCGGCGGCGGACGGGGCAAACGATGATCCGCGCGCGCTGGTCAGCCGCGTTCCTCGCCGTCCTTATGGTGCTGATGAGCTGCTCGATGGCATGGGCGGCCGCGCCGAGCAAGCAGAAGCTCTTCGAGACTCCGGACGAAGCGGTGCAGAGCCTCATCGAGGTCATCCGCCAAGGCGACACCAAGGCCATGGTCGACGTGCTGGGACCGACCAGTGGCCCCCTCGTCTCTTCGGGCGACGCGGTGGAAGACCAGCGGGCGCGCGAGGCCTTCCTGCGCGCCTACGACGCGGCGCACCGGCTCGAAGCGGGAGGCGGCAAGATCGTGCTCTATGTGGGCGCGGACAATTTCCCTTTCCCCATCCCCGTGGTGCCCGACGGCGCGAGCTGGCGCTTCGACACCGCGGCGGGCCGCGAAGAGATCCTCAACCGCCGCATCGGCCGGAACGAGCTCAACGCCATCCAGGTGTGCCTCGCCTACGTCGATGCGCAGCGCGAGTACTATGCGCGCGAGCGCAAGCAGGGCGAGGTCCACGAATATGCGCAGCGACTCGGGAGCACGGCGGGCAAGCGGGACGGCCTCTACTGGGACGCCAAGCCGGGCGAGGAGGCGAGCCCCTTCGGACCGCTCGTGGCCAAGGCCCGGGCCGAGGGATACAGCAGAGGAGGAACTCAGTCGCCCTATCACGGCTACTACTACCGAATCCTCACCGGCCAGGGTCCAGACGCGCCGGATGGTCCATCCGACTACGTGGCGGGCGGTCACATGATCGGCGGCTTCGGCCTCGTGGCTTTCCCCGCGCAGTACGGCGCCTCCGGCGTGATGACGTTCATCGTGAACCACGACGGCGTGGTGTATCAGAAGGACCTCGGCCCGAACACGGCGACCCAGGCGCGACAGATGAAGCTCTTCGATCCGGACAAGGGCTGGCAGAAGGTCGCGCCGAACTAGCTCACTCCCGCATCACAGGAGACGGTATGAGCGGAATCTCCCGAGAAGCGCTGAGGCGCGCATGGCCAAGCTGACCCTGCGGGTGAACGGCCGGACGCGCGAAGTGGAGTCGGACGACCCCGACGTGCCCCTGCTCTACGTGCTGCGAAACGACCTCGGCCTCACCGGCACGCATTTCGGCTGCGGGCTCGCCCAGTGCGGCGCCTGCACCGTCCTCGTGGGCGGGCGCGCCATCCGCTCGTGCGTCACTCCTGCGCGCAGTGTGGGCGGCCGCGACGTCATCACCATCGAGGGCCTGAGCACGCCCGATCAGGTCGACCCCCTCCAGGCCGCGTTCATCGCGGAGCAGGCGGCGCAGTGCGGCTACTGCACGGCCGGCCTGGTGGTGGCCGCCCGCGCGCTGCTCGCCAACACGCCGCGGCCCAGCGAACAGCAGGTGCGCGAAGCGCTCGCGGGCAATCTCTGCCGCTGCGGCAGCCATGCCCGCGTGATCCGCGCCGTGCTCAAAGTCGCGGGCACGGGCGGGGCCCGATGATTTCGCGCCGCGGATTCCTCGCCGCGGGCGGCGCGCTCATCGTGGGCCTGGGACTCGAAGGCGCGGATCGGCTGCTTGCCCAGACCGTGGCGAACGCCGACCGCTTTCTCGGCAAGCCGCTCGCCCCGGACGCCGTCGACTCCTATCTCGCCGTGCACGCCGACGGCACGGTGACCCTCTTCACGGGCAAGGTGGACATCGGCACGGGCGGCCGCATCGCCCTGCGCCAGATGGTCGGCGAGGAGCTGGATATCCCCCTCGAGCGCATCGCCATGATCGAAGGCGATACCGCGCTCACGCCCAACCAGGGGGCGACCGCAGGCAGCTACACCATCGCCCGCGGCGGGAGCCAGATTCGCCAGGCCGCGGCCACCGCCCGGCAGGCTCTCCTCACCCAGGCCGCTCCGCGCCTCGGCAGGCCCGTGGCGGACCTCGAGGTGGCCGACGGCGTGGTTCGCGCGAAGGACGGCAGCGCCTCGGTGAGCTACGGCGATCTCATCGGCGACCAGGCATTCAATCTCAAGATCGACGCCAAGGCGCCGCTCAAGTCGCCCGACCGCTTCCGCTTCATCGGCCAGCCCCTCCCCCGCCCCGACCTGCCCGCCAAGATCACGGGCCGCCACAAGTATCTGCACGATCTGGTGCTACCGAACATGCTGCACGCGCGCGTGATCCACCCGCCCGCGGTGGGCGCCACCCTGGTCTCCGTGGACGAATCGTCCATCGCGTCCATCAAGGGTGCACGCGTCGTCCGCATTCAGAGCTTCCTCGCCGTGGTGGCCGAGCGCGAGTGGAACGCCATCCGCGCCGCCCGGGCCCTTCAGGCCAAGTGGTCTCCCGGCACCGGGTTGCCCGACTACACCAAGGAGTTCGAGTCGATGCGGGCGAGCCGCGTCGTCCGCGACCAGGAAATCGCCAAGCGCGGCGATCTCTCGGCCCTGAGCGCGCCGCCCGCGGGGACGCGCACGCTCAATGCCTCGTACCGCTGGCCCATCCAGACGCACGGCTCCATCGGCCCCTCGTGCGGGGTGGCCGACGTGCGCGCCGATGGCGCCACGGTGTGGAGCTCGTCGCAGAACACCCATGGGTTCCAGGCCACGTGCGCCCGCATGCTGGGCATCGAGCGCGATCGCGTGCGCGTGATCTATCTCGACGGCGCTGGCTCCTATGGCCCGAACGGCGCCGACGACGCGGCGGCCGAGGCGGCGCTCCTGTCCAAGGCCACGAGCCGTCCCGTGCGCGTGCAGTGGACCCGCCAGGACGAGCACGGCCTCGATCCCAAGGGGCCCGCCCAGCTGCTCGAGCTGCGCGCCGCCGTCGACGGCGACGGCCAGGTCTCGGCGTGGGAGACACAGGCGTGGCTGCCCCTGGCCACTGCGAATCTCCCCAACATTCCCCTGCTCTCTCTGGACGCCGCGGGCATCCCGCAGACACCGGGGCGATCGACCGGCCTCATCTACCAGAACGTGGACCCGCCCTACACCATGCCGAACCTCCACGCGGTCGTGCACTGGATCCCGGACGCTCCCCTGCGCACCTCGGCCATACGCGCCCCCGGAAAAGTCGCCAATACCTTCGCGGTGGAGTCGTTCGTGGACGAGATCGCGTCGGTGGCGCGCGTCGATCCCGTGGAGTTCCGCCTGCGCCGTCTCACCAATCCGCGCGGCGTCGAGGTGCTCAAGCGCGTGGCCACGCGTATGGGCTGGCCGCCCCGGCCTTCGCCGCGCCCCGTCGATCCCACGGCGGCGCTGCTCAGGGGCCGCGGCATCGCCTACATCCACTACAAGCAGGAGGAGACGCTGGTGGCCATGGGCATGGAGGTGGCGGTGGAGCGCGCCACCGGCAAGATCCGCGTGACGCGGGTGGTGTGCGCTCAGGACTGCGGGCTCATGATCAATCCCGATTGCGTGCAGGCGCAGCTCGAGGGCAATATC
>WNGE01008208.1_pt1 | contig 14089 bp, 7 predicted proteins | sample 5400651 | NCBI WGS metagenome assembly WNGE01 (sample SAMN13153370, study PRJNA577476) | soil metagenome | isolation source: 60 cm soil or saprolite under grassland replicate 2 | place: USA:California | collected 2016-06-15 | reverse complement strand
CATGGTCGTAGCATGCCACCCCGGACCAGCGGCCTGCCGCGCCACAGCCGCCACCGGGCACCCATGCCTGCCGGGCAGACTCGCCCTCAACCCGTCAGCACCGCAACATCACGCACACACGATCATGCCGGGACCCTGGGGGTAAGTGGCCCACCGGCGCCGAGCGCTCTGGCTGACCGAGGCCGTCGACGGTGCGCTGGTTCGGCTCGAAGGCGGCCGGACCCGCACCGAGCTCATCGAGTTGCTGAGCGCTGAGGCAGATCGCAACCCCACCTCATCGTCGGCTTCGACTTCGCGTTCTCGCTCCCCGCCTGGTACCTCTAGGAGCGGCAACTCGCACCCCGTCAGCTGTGGGCGCTACTTGCTGCTGAGGCGCTAACCTCGACTATGCGACAGCTTGGCCTGACCCGTTGGATAAGCAGCCCTGAGCTGCCGTTCTGGATCACAGGCGAGGCGCACGACCAGCTCACAACAGAGGGACTCACCGACCGCTCGAAGGAGGGGACCCTCGGCTTGCCATTGAGACCAAACGGCTGCTCTCGCTCGGCGCCCTCGACGGCACGAGAGCCGCACCTGATCGTCCACACACCGGAGAGGGCCTGGCGGCGTGAAGAAGCAGTTGACCGCCGAGAGGCCGGAGGGCTGTCTCCCTGTCGAGTGTTCGGCGGTCGGGGACGCGAGAATGACTCTTCGTCGTGTCTGGTCTGATTCTGCACGGGGGTGGCGCCGCCAAAGTTAGCGGCGCCTACGAGGAGGAGTGGAACCTGTTCTGCATGCTCGATGTGCTGGCGGGTCTTGCGAACTCGATGCTCATCGAAGTCCCTGGCCCTGCCGGGGTGGGATTCGAGTTCTGGATTCGGCGCCCGTCCGCTCGCGAGTGGCACCAGGTGAAGGCGCAGAACAGCAACCGGTCCCGCTGGACACTTACTGAGCTTCGGAAGGCAGAGGTCCTGCAGAACTTCGGCGACAAGCTGTCGGCCGATCACGACGACCTCTGCGTCTTCGTCTCGGCCCATTCGGCGGCTCCCTTTAGCAGGCTGTGTGCCCACGCCTCGCACGCGCCCGACTTGGCGGCAATGCTCGCGACCTACATGCCCACTGCGGAAATGCAACAGGCATTTGAGAAGCTGCGTGACACGTACTGGCAGCTCGGCGACGATGAGATGACATGGCGTTGGCTGCGCCGCATCCTCGTCCGGACGATCGACCACCAGCTGCTACGGCAGTTCGTCGATGAGCGGCTGGCTGCCCTGGTGGATGCTGAGCCGGCTACCGCGCGCGTGATCCTTGAGCGCGTGATGGAGGCGACGCTCCACAACCCGGTCACGACCGACGAGCTGCGGCGGCTGATGGAGGAACAGGCGTGCCCGCGGCGAGCCTTGAGCGTCCCCGGCGGTACGCTGTCAGGCGCTATCCGCGAGCGCGCGCTTGCTTTCCGCGACTCGCGCCGTCGGGGCCTGATCAATGGGAGCTTCATCGGGCGGCCGCAGGTCGCCGAGGCGCTCGGGATGCTGAATCGCGCCCGGCCGCCTCGGTCGGTGCTGTTGACCGGAGAAGGTGGCAGTGGAAAGAGCCAGGTGCTCGGGGAGATAGTCGACGAGCTCTTGGCCCTCGGCCTTCCTGTGCTGACGCTCGACGTGTCCGAGCTTGGCACCCAAGGCGACGCAGAGAGCGTCGGGCACCTTCTCGGGCTCCCCGCAGCGCCAGCGCGGTCGCTCGCCGCAGCCTTCGCAGACCGTCACGCCGTCCTCGTGGTTGACGCGCTGGACTCGGCAAGCTCGTTGAACGACCGCCCGATCATGTTGCTGCGCGCGGTCGGCGAGGTCATTCAACAGGCACGGGCACATCCGAATGTCGTACTGCTGCTCGCGTGCAGGTCATTCGACCTGGAGAACGACGATCGGCTCCGCGGCCTCGTGTACGGCGAAGAGCCGGGTGAGCGCTTGGAGGTGCCGCGGTTGACGGTCGAAGACGTCGAAGGTGCCATCGCGGCTGCAGGGATTACTGCGACGCGAACGGAGCCCCAGACCGAGCTCTTGCGCAACGCGTACAACTTGCGCCTTTACGTCGAACTTGGGGGCCGTGTGCCTGCGTCGTTCGTGTCTCGGCAGGATCTTGAAGCGGCGTACGCTGAGGAGCTAGTGAAGCAATGATGGCCGTGATGGAACCAGGCGCTCGCTGGGATGCGGCGAAAGCGCTCGCTCAACGGCTCGTTAAGTCGGGTTCGTTGGAGATGCCGGCAACTGAGCTGGATGACCTCCAGCCGCACATCAGCGAACTCGTCGAACGCGGCGTGCTGCTCGAAGAGCGCGGAAAGATAAGGTTCTTCCACCAAAACTTCCTTGACTACGTGGTCGCGCGCGACTTCGCTGAGCGCGGCTCATCGCTAGTTGAGTATGTGCGGCAGGGCCAGCAAGACCTGCGCCTGCGAGCGACTGTGCGCCGGGTCCTTGACTATCAGCGCGCCGAAGACCATGACGACTTCATCGCCTCCGCGGAGCAACTCCTCTCGGCTGACATCAGGTTCTTCATCAAGGATGTGGTCTTCAGCCTGTTGCAGCAGGATGACCAGCCAGCACCGAGCGTTTGGCCGATTCTTAGGAGGCTCGTGCTCGATCCGAGGGCTGTCGGCCACGAAGCCGCGTGGCAGGTCGTAGCCCAACCAGGCTGGAGCCGCTCACTTGACGCGTCCGGCGAGATCTTGCGATGGATGGCGAGTGAGGATGAGCGCGAGCGCGACGCGGCGGTCGGGCTGCTCAGGACGATGCAGTCTCACGACAGCGAACGCGCCGCCCGCCTCCTGACTCCCTTCATCGGGCTGCTTGATTGGGACGCCCGCCTGCGCTGGCTCATCCGTTTCAGTGACGCCAACTACGAGCGCGCGTACTTCGACCTGATCCTGCGTGCACTCCGCGAAGGGGCCTTTGACGAGGACGAGGATCACGCCCAGTCCCAACTTTGGCTGGCGGTCCATGAACTCCCTACTGCTAGGCCCCAATGGGCGGTCGAACTTCTCGACGTCTATCTTCAGCGCCACGGCCGACAGAGACTGTTTGCCGCAGCAGAGGGCCGCTTCCGTATCGGGGATCGCGACTACTGGAGCGCCGACTTCGCCCCGCAAGCAGCCAGGGGAGCGCCCCGCGCGTTCGCCAAGGTTGTCCTGCCGGTCGTTCTCGACGTCGTCACCGGGACCGCCAGCGAGCCAGATGCCGACCGCGTACGGCGCGATCCGCTATGGGCACACCAAACAGTGAACGAACGCGACGCGGGATTCGTCGACGGCATCTACTACGGGCTTGACTTGGCTCTTCAGTCGATCGCAAGAAGGAGCCCGCGATCGTTTGCGCGATTTGAGGCCACACTCGTCCCGCTTGCGAATTACCACAGCGCGACCTTCCTCCTGTTCCGAGCATGGTCCGCCAATCCACGAAGGTTCTGGCGACAGGCAATTTCCCTGCTGACAGAGAATGCGACGTCTCGGCGGTGCGGCTACATCGACAGTCCTTATTGGGTGACGCGGGAGCTGATCGTCGCAATCCAGCGATATGCGGACGCATCCTCCCTCACTCGGCTCGAAAGAGCCCTGCTCTCGTTCTACCCCGCCTGGGAGAAGTCGCACGATGGGCATGCCGCCTCTGGCCACGCCCAGTACGTGCTCCTATCCGCGTTCGACCCAGGTCGGCTCACCAATCGCGGCAAGAAGCGGCTGCGCGAACTCCAGGACAAGTTCCGAGAAGACATTGAAAAGCCACAGGGGATCACCGTCGGCTGGGTAGGGTCGCCGATCTCAGACGCGGCAGCGGCAAAGATGTCAGACAGGCAGTGGCTCAACGCGATCAACAAGTACGGCCGTGACGAGTCGCGGGAGTTTCTTACGGGTGGCGCGGTCGAGCTATCCAGGGTCCTAGAAGGCCGCACGCAGGAAGATCCACACCGCTTCGCAGCGCTGGCGCTCCAGTTCCCTGACGGCGCAAACGAGAACTACTTCGACGCCGTGCTGAGGGGGCTTGCGGACTCCGAGCGCGACGTCGCACCTCAAGACGTCTTCGAGGTCATTCGCCGAGTATTCTCCATTCCCGCCAAGCTGGGCGGGCGATGGATTGGCCGACCGCTCGCGCGCGTTGCCGAGGCCGTTGAGGTGCCGGGCGACGTTGTGGACATTGTCGTGTGGTACGCCACGGAGCACCCTGACCCGGAGCAGGAGCTCGCGAGAGTCGAGGCTGGCTCGTCGGGTCCCTACTACGGCGGCGACCTCCTCACGGCGGGCATCAACAGCGTTCGCGGCTCCGCTGCACAGGCACTTGCGTATGTCCTCTCGCGAAAGCCGGATTCCCTGCCGCGCTTGGAGTCCTCGCTGGAGACGCTTGTTCGAGATCCCGTCTTAGCTGTTCGCGCGTGTGCTGCGTGGACGGTGGCAGCCGTCACTCGTCACGATGTCGACCTTGGGCTCGCGCTCTTCAGCGCGCTGGTCGATGCAGATGACGAGATTCTTGCGGCACAACCAGTCGAAGAACTTCTTCGCGCGCTGGCACAAAGGCGACTCGACGCCGTGCGCCCAACCCTTGTGCGGATGTTGCGGTCGTCGGTTGGTGGGGTTCAGCAGGCGGGCGGGAGGCAGGCGGCTCTCGCGCACCTCGCAGCCAATGAGGCGGCAGATCTTGCCGAGCTTGCCCTTCACGGCCCGGCGAGTGCCCGGGTTGGAGTGGCGGAGGTTGCGGCGCACAACATCACGAACCCAGATGTCGGCAACCAGTGCGCACGCTGGCTTGAGGCGCTGTTCTCCGATCCTGATCCAAGCGTGCGCGAGATGACGACGGGTTGGTGCACGCAGCTCGAAGGCGGCGACCTCAACACGTTGCTGGACCTCGCGCGCGCCTACGTTGAGACGCCCGCGCACGCCGAGCACGAGCACGCCCTGCTGCGCGCGCTCGATGAGGCGGCCGGTGTACCGATCGCTGACCTTGCCTTGCGGGCCGCTGAGGTGTTTGTGGAGCAGCACGGCGGCGAGATCACCGACATCAGGCGCCCCGCCGCTTTCGACGCGTCGACGGTGAGCAAGCTGGCGTTCCGCGCTTATGCCTCCGCGGAGTCGACCGGGTTCCGAACTCGCTGTCTCGACGTCATCGATCGCCTACTGGCCGCTCGCGTCCGTGACGTTGAGCACCTGGTCACGCAGTTCGAGGTCGAACGCGCCTAGCGCGAAGCGCCAGGCGGCGGCTGATCTCGTACGCCTTGGGTTCGGGCGATACGTCCACCGCATCAGCGAGGCCGACCGGTAGGCCGCTCGGCACATGGGAGAGCCGTTTGACAGCAGGAGTCGGACGCGAGCCAGGGGAGTGAGGCCAATCAGGAAAGCGAGTGTAGGCACGACCAAAGATTGACAGACTGCTTGTTAAACGAGAATGCTTTAGACTCATCTAGCAACGATCTAATAGCATCGTATTGGGCTCTCTGAAACCTCGTCAGACTCGTTGCTCTATCAGCCTCCAGCTTCCCAGCCACAGTCGCTCAACTACCTACGTCAGCCTCTCTACCTGCATCGACAGTCTGATCGCTACTCACGGCAGCAGCCTCACAGCTCGACCTTGCGTGCACTGGCATTTTCCTTTCCGGTCATCCTCTCAGCGCTATACTTTTCAGCACGACAGATATGCATCGGGGATGCCGCCAGGCCCTCCGGTGCGCACCGGGAGGCGAAGCATCGTGGCCCTTGGAACCCGCGACCCGGAGACGCCGGCGCCGGCGATGCAGGCCGGCTCGGAGCTGGTGAGGATCAACCGCTGGCAGGCCCGCGCCTGGGAGCACGCGATCGCCACCGCCTACCAGCCCGACCAGCCGCCCGCGGTGCGCGGCTGGAACCCGGCCGGCGAGCACGGCGCCCCAGCAGGCTACGACCTGGTCTTGGCGACCCCGCGGACGCTGAGCGCGCTTGGCTGGTGCTTCTTTGACACCGACCGGGGCGTGGCGGACGAGATCATGCGCGCCGACCACCGGGCCGTGCAGGATGTCGCGGTTGAGTTCTCCGTCACGATCGGGTCAGAAGTGCCCGTGCTGGTGGCCCACCAGTTCGACTCGGCTGGGCAGCCCTGGCTACACACCCATGTCATCGTGGGCGCGCTCGCCCGGCCCGAGCGGCCCGGCTGGACCGGCCCGCAGCGCCAGCGCGAGGTGTGGGCGCCGCTCAACGCCACCACGGTGGCGGGGATGGCCGAGCGGCTTGTCTTCGGCTACCACCTGCTGGTGCGCCGCACCGTCTCGCCGACGCTGCGGGAGCTGGGGTTGAACTGGCAGCAGATGGCACTGGACGGCTCCTGCGAGGTGTGGGGCCTGACGGCGCCGATGCTGGCCTGTGTCAGCCAACCGGTCCGCCCGCTTGGCGAGATCCACGCCTGCCAGGTCGAGTAGCGAGAGGCGCCTGTGGTCGCGGACCTGCACAAGCTGGCGGTGGGGCGAGAGGACTACTACACCCGCGAGATCGCCAAGAACCGCGAGGAGTACCTGTCCGGCAAGGGCGAGTCCCCCGGCATCTTCCACGGTGGCAGCGCCCGCGCGCTCGGCCTGGAGGGGAGTGTTCCCCGGAGGCGTTCAAGCGGCTGTTCGCCTGGCAGGACCCCAGGACCGGCGAGCAGCTTGGCCGCGCGCCCCGGCAGGACGCCATGCCCGCCTGGGACCTGGTGCTGCGGCCGCACAAGGACGTGTCGATCCTGTACGCCCTGGGCGATGAGGCAACCGGCCGACGGGTGGCCGCGGCGCATCAGGCCGGCGTACGCGCCGCTGTGGCCTATCTGGACGGGCAGGTTGGCACCCGCACCGGCCGGCATGGGGCCGGGCATGTGCAGGGGTCGGGCCTGCTGGCGGTGGGGTTCACCCACCGGACCAGCCGCGCGGGCGATCCGCTGCTGCACACGCACCTGATCGTCACCAACCGCACCCAGGGTCCGGACGGCGTGTGGCGGACGTTGGACTCCCGCGACCTGCTGGCCCATCGGGCGACCGCGGACGCGATGTACCAGGCGGCCTACCAGCAGGAGCTGACTCGGACCCTCGGAGTCCGCTGGGAGGCGCCGGATCGGTGGGGCAACCGCGCCGTCCAGGGGATGCCCGAGGAGCTGCGCCGGGTGTTCTCCAAGCGCCATGAGCAGATCAGCGCCGAGCTGGAGCGGCAGGAGGCGCAGGGCAAGCACCGCACGCCGAAGCTCGTGCAGAAGGTGGTGCATGAGACCCGGCCGGCCAAGTCCCACGAGACCCCCGAGACGCTGTACGGCCGCTGGCAGCAGGAGGCCCGCGACCTCGGCTTTGAGCCGGGGCGGCTGGTGCGCCAGGTGACTGGGCGAGAGCGGTCCCGCGAGCAGGACCCGGCCAAGACCGGAGAACACGACAGCACGCCGGGCGGGACGCCGGCAGGACTGGCCGGGACGCTGACCACCACGGCAGGACTGCCCGAGCGGACGGTTACGACGATGTTTGACCGGCTGGCCAGCCCGGAAGGGCTCACCGCGCAGGCATCCACCTTCACCCGCCCCCAAGTGCTGTGCGCGGTCGGCCGCGAGCTGCCCGTCGAGGCGGCCGGCACGGTCGGCCCCGCCGACCTGGAGGCGCTGGCCGATCGGTTCCTCGCCGAGCGTGCCGTCAGCGTGGTCAGTGAGCACGCCATCGGGGAGCGCCACTACGCCACCCCGGAGCTGCTCCAGGTCGAGCAACGGCTGATCGATGCCGCGGTGAGCCGGGGGGACGAGCAGACCGGGGTGTGCTCGCACGACACCCTGCGGGCGACCCTGGCGGCGCATCCGACCATCGGTGAGGACCAGGCGGCGATGGTGCGGGACATCACCCAGGGCGGCCAGGGCGTGAGTGTGGTGGTCGGCAAGGCCGGCGCCGGCAAGACCTACGCCCTCGGGGTCGCCCGGCACGCCTGGCAGCTCGACGGCTACCGGGTCCTCGGCGCGGCGCCGACCGGGATCGCCACGGTCTGCTTGGACGCCGAGGGGTTCGAGCGGTCCCGCACGGTGGACGCGCTGCTTGCCGAGCTGGACCAGGAGCGCGCCGCAAGCCTCAGAAGTGGTCGAAAAACCGGAAGACCCGGGGAGCGACAACCAAAGTTGTCGCTTAAGCGTCAACCACCACCGGGTCGGGACCGTGATACGACTCGTATCAACCGCGACGAGCACCAGGACGAGCGCGTGTTGGACGAGCGGACGGTCCTGGTGGTGGACGAGGCGGGGATGCTCGGTTCCCGCAAGCTCGCGCGCCTGCTGGACTACGCCGCCGAGGCGCGCTGCAAGATCGTGCTGGTGGGCGACGACAAGCAGCTCGCCGCGATCGAGGCCGGTGGCGGCTTTCGGGGACTGCGGCTGCGGCTTGGCGCCAGTGAGTTGACCGAGAACCGCCGGCAGGCCGAGCCGTGGGAGCGCGAGGCGGTCGAGCACCTGCGCGACGGCAACATCGACGCCGCGCTGCATGCGTATCGGGAGCATGAGCGGCTGGTGGCGACCGAGACGCCCGGGCAGCTCAAGGAGACGATGCTGTCGGACTGGTGGCAGTCGTTCCAGCAGGGCAACCGTGTGGTCATCCTGGCCTACCGGCGTGATGAGGTGGACCAGTTCAACACCGCCTGCCAGCAGCTCCGCGACGCCGAAGGCCACCTCGGCGCCGAGCGGCTCCAGGTCCGGGATCGCAGCTTCGCGGTGGGCGACCAGGTGGTGTGCGGTAAGAACGCCATCAAGCAGTTTGGGGTCGCCAACGCCACTCGCGGCCAGGTCGTCGCGCTCGACCCCGAGCAGCGCTCGATGACGCTCAAGCTGGACAACGGCCGCGAGGTGACCCTGCCCAGGGCGTACCTGGACAAGCGGCCGGCCCGCTGGCTTGGCAACAACCCCGACCGGCGCACCGTGGACCTTGCGTATGCGACCACCGGGCACAAGTCGCAAGGGATCACCCGCGACGAGGTGCTGGTCAGGGTGACCAGCGCCGAGGACCGCCAGTGGCTGCACGTCGCCGGGTCGCGGGCGATCGGGCGCACCCGCTACTACAGCGTCATCAGCCCCGAGCCCGCCATCCGCCAAGACCGGGAGCGGGAGCAGGTGGACGTGCCCGCCGCCGACCGCACCCCCAAGCAACAGGCCGACCAGTTCGCCGCGGTCGCCCGCCGCGACGGCAGCAAGCGCCTGGCCGCCGACACCTCGGCCCCGGTGGACGGGCGCCGGATGAGCAAGCACGACCTGCGCGCCGAGCTGCACCGGCTGGAGGAGGTCATCGACAAGGGACCACGCGACCAGTCCCGGTTGGTCGCCCTTGCGACCAGCCGGCGCGAACAGCACGACCAGCGGTTGGCCGAGGCGACCACCCGGCACCAGCAGGCCCGCGACCTGGTCGCGCTCATGGAGCATGGTCCGGCCCGGTGGCTGCGCCGAGGCGACCTCGCCCGCGCCAGAGAGCAAGCCGACCTGGCAGCGCAGGCCGAACTGGTCGCCCGGCAAGCTGCCGACCGTGCCGCCGACCGCGAACGCGACGCCCGCCAGCAACAGCAGCAGTACCAGGCCCACCGGGAGGCCAACCCCGACCTGGAGGAGCGTCGCCGCGAGTTGCTTCGGGTGCAGGCGTGGCGCAAGCGCGCCGACGCCCGCGCGGTCGAGCTGTTGCGGCCGGAGTGGTCGCGGGAGCTGGGCGAGCGACCCGTCAGCGTCAAGGGTGGCCGTACCTGGGATCGGGCGGTGGAGCAGACCATCGAGTACCGGCAGCGCTGGGGCGTGGAGGATGCTGAGCATCCGTTGGGGCGGGAGCCGCACGCCCTGAATGCTTCGCTTGAGCAGCGGCAGGCGTGGCAGCACGCGACCAGGGCGGTTGGTCGCCTGCGCGACCTCGCCGACGACCGGAGCGACCGTGTCGAGCGGGGCGACCATCGGGAAGCGACCGGTCGCAGCGACCAGAAAGGCGACCACGGGACGGCGACCGGTCGCAGCGACCATGAGGGGGCGACCAGCCGCAGCGACCGCCAAGGCGACCACCGTGGCGACCAATGGCGCGACCGTAGGCAGCGACTACTCGACCGCGAACGCGACCACGGCCACGGCCACGAGCGCGCCATGTAGCAGGCGGTCGCTGCGACCGGCCCACGGCCGCGTTGATGCGACCAGCGACCATCAGCACACTGCCGTGGCACAGGTGCTCTTGACTCGTACCAGGGTGTTGCCCAAAGCGCCTGTTCCGGCTGGGGCGCAGCGTCATGGCGAGGATCGCACGCTCACGGCAGCCGTGTTGTGGCGAGCTGGTGGGCATGGGCAGGCGAGCGGGCCGAGCAGCCGCAACCTCGGCCCACCTGCCAGGTCGGCCGCTCCTCAGCTGGCCGTGTGCACCGACGGGCGTCACCACGAGGGCAGATCCTGTGCGCATGAGCCGAGCGTACGGGTCTTGCACGATTGACGGGACTATCCAGCCTGCGTAGGGTCAGCGGGTTTATCGAGCTAGGGTTGCCCGAGAGAAGGGGCGGCCCACCAAAGGGGGAGCGTCATGCGGCGACTGATCGTCCTCGTGTCCCTGATCGCCACGATGGCCTTGGCGGCCGTCACCTGGACCGCCCTGCCTGCCGGCGCGTACGGCGGTGGCGCCAACCACGACATGTGGCAGGTCGGGCTGTCGTTCAACTGCAACAACCCGTCGATCTGCAACACCCCGGAATTCGGCGGCACCGGCGGCCTCTGGGGCTGGGCCGAGTTCGACCGCTCCGCCGACGGCACGCAAACCTGGGGCGATGCCGAGTTCGCGTTCTGCTTCCACACCGTCGGTGGTGGCGGCGCTGGTGCCGGGCACACCTCGTTCGAGATCGAGAGCTGGACGATCGAGCCCGGGTCGGCAGGGCCACAGACCTTCTTCGCCAGCGGGGAGGAGACCGACACCGGCCACGGCACCCCCACGACCACGGACTTCACCCACGAGGACACCGGGATTCCGGCAACGCCGGGCCACTACAGCAGCAGTGACATCTTCGGCTTCACTGCTCCTTTGGGCTGGTGGCCCATGCGCAGCGCGTGAGGATCGGACGTACGCCACACAGGTCAGCGGCTACCGGGAGGAGCTAACGTCTCCTCCCGGTAGCCGCTGTGGAGCAAGGTCCCGGGGAGAGGACCCTTCCTCTCCCGGATACTGGCCCACATGGACGCCCTGCTTCTCGACTCCGCCTGGTAACAGCCTGTTGCAGAAACGGGCCCGTGGCCTATGGGTCAAGGATGTGACCTGCGTCTTCTCTAGATCACTTCCGCACCTCTCGGGAATTACCACGTGGACTTGGGCGGCCGGCCCGGCGTGGTGTGGACGCCGAGGCCGGCGAGCTGCGCGGAGAGCGCCGGTCGGCAGGGCTGGCGCTTGCTGTCAGGACTGGGCGGGGACCAATCCGATGTCGATGACGGTGTGCTGGCCGTCGATCACGTTGACCACCGCGCTTTCGGCGGTCACACCGTCGTAGGCGCGAGCCGTGAGGACGACGTCGGAGTCGGTCGCCTCGTCGCCGACGTTGGGAGTCGTGAAGTCCAGCGTTGGGCTGACCTGGACCCGGACGAAGTACCGACCGGGCGCGAGCCGCTGGGTGTAGGTGCCGTCGCCGCCGACGAAGGCGCTGGGCGTATCCCAGGCGGGATCGGTCATGCCCTCCTTGAGGAACTGCAGCAGCCGGACCCCGTCCCAGCCGCTCTGGACCGCCGGCTCGTCGGCGTCGCGCTGCCCGTCGCGGTCCTGGTCCAGCCAGACCCGGCCGCTGATGAAGCCCTGCGCCAGGTAGCTGGTCGTGGCCTGCGCGGTGTTGTTGTCGGTGGACTGCTCGGGGCTGTCGGTGCTGACAGTGGCGGTGAAGGTCAGGGTGCCGTCAGGGGTGCCGGCCCCCACCGTGGCGACTAGCTGGATCGGGCTGACCAGCTCCAGCCCCGCTGGCTCGTACCGTGGCTGCACGCAGTCCCAGACCCGCTGCCCAGTCTGCGCGTCGTTGTCCACCGTGCAGGTCCAGTCGTCGCCGCCGTCGGCGGACACCGGCTGGACAGTGTCGGGCAGCGGCAGCCGCACGGTCACGTTGTCGGCTGGGCTGCCGCCGATGTTGTCCACGGCGATATACAGGTTGACCTGGTCGTCTGCCACCAGCTGCTGCGGATAGGCATCCATGCCCGTGATAGTGACGTCGGCCGGCGTGGGTGTGATGTAGCGGAAGGTCACCTCGGCGCTGTTGTTGGCCAGCGACTTCTCGGGGGTGGTGGTCGACGCGGTGGCGGTCATCGTCAAGGTGTCGCCGGTCGTGCCGCCAGGAAACATCACCGGGATGTCGATGACGCTGCTGAGGCCCGGAGCGAGCTGCGCGTGGTTGCAGACCCACGGCGCCCCGCTGACGTCGCACTGCCAGTCGTCGGGCGTGAAGTTCTCCAGCTGCACCCACGCGCCAGCGGGCGGGTCCATCGTCACGCGGACATCGGACACCGACACCGTGCCCACATTGGTCACCCGCACAACGGCGTACTCGCGGCCGCCCAGGTTCGACACGTCGGTGCCGTCCCCGGTCAGCTCCACGGCAAGGTCGGCGACCGCGGTATAGGCGATCTTGGCCTTGTCGGTGTTGTTGTCGGTGGCGGTCTCGAGGCTCGATGTCGACACGGTTGCGCTCACGGTCACCACGTCGCCAAGGCTCGCTGGCGGGAGCCGCAACGGCACGGTAAGGACCTCGGCCTCGTCCCCGGCGGCCAGCGTCCCGTATGCGCATTTCCACGTGCCGTAGTCGCACTGCCAGCTCGAGCTGGCGTCGCCGGCGAGGCTGCTCCCGGCCGGCGGGCGGACCTTCACCTTCACGTCGTTGGCGGCCCCGGAGCCGACGTTGCGCACCACGATCGCCACCTGGACGTCCCCGCCGGCCGCGGGGACCTCCACCGGGCTGACGGTTACGTCCACGACGAGGTCAGGCCGCGCGGGAGCGGCAAACGCCGAGCCCGCCCAGGCGAGGCCGGCGACCGCAACGGCGACAGTGGACACGATCACAGCCAGCAGGAGTGCAAGGCGACGCATGCAGGTTCCTTCCTCGTCGATGCACGGTCAGGCCGAGGTCGGGCTTGCCGTCATCGGGGGCGTGCAGGGGGGCAGGATCATACCTAACCTGACAAACCTTGGTAGACCCCTACTCCGGGCTGTGCCGCTCACCGAGCCCGAGACGGACGGCGAGCAGCCAGTAGTCGACCAAGCACACCAGCCGGGCCCCATCAACCGTTTCTGCAACAGGCTGGTATCAGGCTGTTGCGGAAACCCGGGTCCGCTTGGTTGGGTGCGGTGTGCGACCATGCGGCATCCAGCGGTCGGGGAGGTGCCGTGGGCCAGAACGAGCTGCTGCCAGCGGACATGGCCGCGCTCCGTGAGGCCGTGCTTGGCTTCTACGAGGAGTCGATCGGGCGGCTGGTTGCGCAGCAGCGGCGTGGCCGGCCGCCGCGGCGCCTGCACCCGTTGACGCTCCTGGTGCTGCTGCCATGGCTGTGGCTGGTCGGCGTGGTGCGGATGGCCGTGACCCGTCGAGAGCCGCAGGTCGCGGTGCGCCAGCAGCGGGCGGTCAGCCTGTACCGCCAGCTCAGCGGCAAGGATCCGGTTGTGGCCCGGGCGGAGCTGGGGCGGATCTACCAGCAGCTGCTGGTGATCGACCAGCGCGTCAAACCCTCCAGCGCCCAGTGGGCAACGGCAAAGGCGACCCAGCGGGCGGAGCTTGCGGCCGCGGCCGGTGCGCTGCTGGCCTACCACCTGGGGGGCCGGCAGACCGATGACGCGCTGCTGGACCAGATCCAGGCTACCTGGGTGGAGTACGAGGCCCTTGGGGAGCAACGCATGGACCAGCGGCTCGGGCGGGTGGCTCGGGGTGTGCCGCCGTTGCCCAAGGAGATCAGCGACCAGCAGCGGGCGGCGATGGACCGCTACGTTGCCGGCTGGCGTGCCTGGTTTGAGCGGCACGCTCGGTAGGACGGCTCGCCGGACCGTGACGGCTGACCAAGGAGCGTGGTGGGGAGGGTCGAGCCGATGACGGAGGGGTGGTCGCCAGCTGGTGGCTGGGAGTCCTACGAGGCGTGGAAGCGCTGGTTCCTGC
>WNGE01006119.1_pt1 | contig 14089 bp, 16 predicted proteins | sample 5400651 | NCBI WGS metagenome assembly WNGE01 (sample SAMN13153370, study PRJNA577476) | soil metagenome | isolation source: 60 cm soil or saprolite under grassland replicate 2 | place: USA:California | collected 2016-06-15 | reverse complement strand
GTTGCGGAGAATGGATCAGGTTAGAAGTGCCACTGTAGTGCGATAAGGCCAGTCAGACGTCTTTGCTCTACTTGGCTAAATGGCCTGGGAAGCCCGTTCGGGTTTGAAACGTATAGACATGTACAGCCATGCCCTAACTGCAGTTAGGCTAAATGGCCTGGGAAGCCCGTTCGGGTTTGAAACACGGGTAACGCTTTCTTCCATGTTTCCTCTCCTGAGAGGCTAAATGGCCTGGGAAGCCCGTTCGGGTTTGAAACTTCGGGATGATATTCTCCAGAGACGTACCCATGCCCTGGCTAAATGGCCTGGGAAGCCCGTTCGGGTTTGAAACCTGAGTTGATACTAACTTTGCCTCAAGTCGGGGTGACGGCTAAATGGCCTGGGAAGCCCGTTCGGGTTTGAAACCTGATTAACCCATGCCATTCGGCGGGGGCAATGAAGGCTAAATGGCCTGGGAAGCCCGTTCGGGTTTGAAACAAGAGCTAAAACTAATGCCTCCTCTCGTTGATGTAAAGGCTAAATGGCCTGGGAAGCCCGTTCGGGTTTGAAACTACCGCCAGAACAATGTGGTACACGCTACATTTGAGGGCTAAATGGCCTGGGAAGCCCGTTCGGGTTTGAAATCCCAAGCCCGTTCGGGTTTGAAACAATCGCTGATTTTCCTGCTCAAAGCAACGACGAATACTAGGCTAAATGGCCTGGGAAGCCCGTTCGGGTTTGAAACTGGATAAACTGCATTGGTCCTGACACAGACGACCCATGGGCTAAATGGCCTGGGAAGCCCGTTCGGGTTTGAAATGTGAGCGTCAGCTCGATAGGTGAAGGTAGCGTAATCAGGCGAAATGGCCTGGGAAGCCCGTTCTAGGGTCGGAACTATTCTATAAGTAGAAGTTGAGCATTGATGGATTTCTTCCTGGATACGAGGCATTACTGTCTCCTCTTGTAGCTGGGATTTGCAAACAAAAGAAGCACCCAAGATTATGCTCGTTAGTGAGCAATATCCTGGGTGTTTTTCTGATGAAAAAGGGAAATAACTAGCTGAGGCCTGGTCATAAATAGTCAAGCCGCCTTGGGAATGGCTTTGAGGCCAACGCACAAGTCAAGGCCGTTCTCGAAGCGATACACGAGCGCAAATTGTCAGTGCTCTATAGACTGACAACTTGCGCTCGTGTTCCTTGATACAGGCAAAACTTGACTTATGGTTTGACTTGGGAAAGAGGACCTGCGTTATCCGGGAAATTACTAGTATTGAGCACCTGGATGCCTGCCTGCTGGTCACCATCGAATGGGGTGATGGTAGGGCTGGTTGCGCCCGGTTCGCAGCCGAGATCGAAAGGCACCTGTTGATCAGCGAACCAGAAGCCTAGGTGATACTGGTGCGTGGGGGCGAAGGTGGTGGTCGAACCTCCTGGAGAAACCGAGAATGTCTCCGCATTGAAGATGCCGCGCACCACTACACTACCATTGCCATTCCCATCGGTCACCAGGTCACTTTGATACCACGAGATGCCAAATGGTTTGTTGGGAACTTCGATGACGAAAAGAGCGTATTCGGTGTTCGGGGCTAGACCTTCAACAGAGATGTTCATGTTGTCGTTCTCCGGGAGGCGTACGATTCTTGCCGAGCCGTGTGCCTTGGGCAAACAGGCTGTAATACCGGGTGAAGCTACCAGGTCAAACTGAACAACATTTGAATCGGCGGCAGCGGCGGCGTTGGCGGTGTGCCGCAGGGCCACTGCACTCACGGCAAAGGTGCCCACAATGGCGACTAAGGCGAGGAAGGAGAAAAGAAGGACGACCTTCTTGCGGGAAAAGAGATGCATACAAGAACCTCACTTTCAAAACTGTACTTAGACGATCGAAACACGTCTGTAGTTTTCTCTTGTGTCTCCCCATTGAGAAGAATAGGTGAAAACATGGGCAGGGGCAAGAGTAAGGGGGTTGTGATCTGGTTAAGAAGTGGTTGTGAATTCCTTGTGGAGGGATAGAATTCTCCGTGACACACAATCACGATAACCCTGGTCTTTATTTAAGAGCAGTCGATATGAGGAGAAAAAGGGGGTCGTCCTCACCTCTGCGTACTGGATAAGGAAGCAAAGAGGGCTGCGCTGGGACAAGTTTCCCGCATGGCTTCCTATTTATGACCGGGCCTCAACTAGCTATTGAAATGTCTCATCCTGTTGCATAGAGGTGATCGGTTTATCGACGATTTGCTGTCAGTTTTGCTGTAAGCGATTGAAGAATTTCTTGTGTGGTGCTTCTGAAATGAGGTGTGGAGTGAATTGAGGCGGTTGGTGATAGTCATTTCAATTTGTGCATTGATTATAGCACAGGGAGGAAGACGAGACAAAGGTAGGAGTTATCTACCTGGCATACCACCTCTTGACAACAAATCAACCTTTCGTATACACTTCTGTGTATACGAAAAAATAGAAGGAGGAGCAAAATGCAAGTTGTGAAACTACGCAGAGTTGGAAACTCAACGACCGTAACACTACCGGCATCGGTAGTAGAGGCCCTGCACTTACATGAGAATGACGAGGTTGCTATTGAGGTTGCAGGAGATCGGATTGTGCTCACTCGGGCCACCGGTGATTTTCAAGATGCATGGGCCGCCTATCAAAAGGTTGAGCCGCGCTATCGCAATGCGAACCGGAAACTGGCAGAGGAAGCGTCATGATTCGCTTCCTCTCTGAAAGCATTGTCCTGGCTATTCATGATGATCTAATCCGCTTGTATGGCGGCATATATGGAGTACGCGATGCCTCTGCATTGGACTCCGCCCTCCACATGCCACAAGCGCAATTCAGCGGTCAGTTCTTACATTCAACCATCTTCCATATGGCCGCAGCATACGGATTTCATCTCTGTCAAAATCATCCCTTTCTTGATGGCAACAAACGCGCAGCAGGCATGGTGATGTTTACTTTTCTTCAACTCAATGGCTTAGAGCCGACGGCCACCGAGATTGATTACTATCAAACCATGATGACAGTTGCCAATGGACACATGAGCAAAGAACAACTCGCAGACTGGTTGCAGGCAGCCACAAATGGCATACCTCCAGCAATAGAATGAAGATATTACTCATTTATTTCCCCTCAACCTCTCCACCTCCTCCTCACTCAAATAGCGCCACTTCCCCTCGCCCAAATCCCCCAACCTGAGCGGTCCCACACCTACCCGCTTCAACTGCAACACCCTGTGCCCCAGCGCGGCCAGCATTCGCCGCACCTGGCGTTTCCTCCCCTCATGAATCCTCAACTCCAGCCAGCAATCTGCTCCCACGCGCCGTAATCGTCCCACCTGCGCGGGCGCCGTCCTATGCATTTGTCCATTGTCCTCACTTATCTCCACCCCCTTGCGCAACGCCTCCAATGCCACCTCTTCTAGATAGCCCTGTACCAGAACATGGTATTGCTTCTCCATTGCGTAACGTGGATGCGTGAGCCGCAGCGCAAATTCACCATCATTGGTCAGTAACAGCAGCCCGCTGGTGTCGATATCCAGCCGGCCTACGGGATAGACGCGCAGGCGCCGCAGCTCAGGAGGCAACAAATCCAATACTGTTGGCCGCCCCTGGGGATCCCTGGCTGTGCTGACGTAGCCCGCCGGCTTATACAGCAACAGGTAAACATGCTTGCTCGCCGCTACGACTACTTTGCCATCGACGCTCACCGTGTCATGTGCGAGGTCAATCCGCGTGCCCTGGGCAGTCACGATTACCCCGTTGACCTGCACGCGCCTGCCTGCGATCAGTTCCTCAGCATGACGCCGTGAGGCGATCCCTGCATGGGCCAGGAAACGTGCCAGTCGCTCACCCTTTTCACCTTCTCGTTCACCCTCTGTCTTTTGTGTCATAGTGCTCTCTCCCCCATTATGCACACCTCACACCGTTTCTCCTGGCACGTTTGCTGGTAAATATAGTGCAGCCCCTGTTGCTCACAGGCGCCCTTTGGTTCCCGCGTCAATTGCAACTGCTTGCACATCGCCCGTGTAATCCTGTTTGATGAAAGCCCTGGATACCCGGTATAGAGCGCCTCGGCCTGTCCTGCAAGCGCAGTATCGTGCTCTATCAGCGCAACGGCCACCGCAAAGGGCAGCACGACGTTACAGATCAGTATATCCGCCCTTGCCGTTCCCAACCCCTGAAATACGTCGCGCAGCTCCTGTAAGCGATGTAGGTATTCCAGGGTACGCTTCTTCTCTTCCAGAAAAACATATTTTGCCTCTGGCAACGCATCACCTTCCCCAGCACCAGTCGCTGCAATAGCCTGCTGAGCGGCTTGAGCGGCTGTCACACTTACGATCTTCCTCAGCGTTTGCCACGCGCCCAGTACGCGCCACTGCTCAACCAGCCTCCTCAGCACTTGCAAACGACCTCTATCCAGCGGTGGAGGATCGACAGTGTGCCCCAATGGCTCCGGCATCCCACTCTCCAGGCCGAGCAGGTACTGCCCGGCCGCTCGAAAAAAGACACGGTCGCGACCATAACCCAATCCTTCGGCCAGTGCCGTAATCAAGCAGACATCATAGGCGCTAAATGGGCCTTGGGGATAACCAGTGTGTAGGAGTTCCACAAACGCGTGTGCTTTCTGCTCAAAGCGCAGCAGGCCGGCCTGTCTCAACAAGCGGCTGCGTTCTTTCTCCCCCAATTGACGCATTACCTGCTGGCACGGCCATTCCGTTCTGAGATAGCTTTTACGCGGCGACACAAGGTCATTAAGCGAGCACATGGGAATAGTTTTTCCATCCTGTCGCACCGCGTGCGATGACTCATCACAGACCAGCACCACGTGCAGGATCACGTTATTATAGCGAGCATCGCTTTGATGCTGGTGATGATACCAGTCACTGGCGCGCACATGGAATTCTATGGCCCCAACACATTGCATCTCTTGCCGGGGAAAATGTATGACGGCGTCCAGCACATCCGGCCCCGCCGCGCTGCCTGTGTGCCCCGCAAATAAGAGCCGACAGCTCTCGCCGTTACTCAAAGGCAAACGCGCCCCCGGCGGCAGAGCATACCAGCGGCGCGCGACTTCGGCCTCGTATATATGCGCGTGGGCAGAAGGGGCCTCGCGCACACAGGTAATGGTCACACCTGCTCCTGCCCATGGACCACGGGCAGCTCCTCGGTATTGTCTTGCATCTCACCACCTTCTCCCTGCTTTTCCTGCACTCCCACTTCTTCCGGCAGCGTGTCATGAGCGTGAGCTTCAGCATTATTGACCAGAGGTTGCGCGGAGGCTGCTTGTTCTATTGACTCTGTTGGCTCAGTTAATCCTTGCGCATCTTCGATACTCTGTTCAACCAGGTCGCCGGCGGCAAAGGCCATGCCCTCAGCGACCTCTGCTTCAGCTTCGGCGTTCATGGCTGCATTGAGAGCCTGCTCTTCCGCGGCTTCGGCATCAGCCAGCCGCGCGTGTGCGCGCGTGGCCTCTCGCTCCGCGTTCTGCAGCGTAGTTCTTGCATCCTCTCCGCTTAAGGCTCCGCTGGCGACGGCCGTACGCACCTTTTCCAGTACCTGGTCTGCCTGCAAAGCAGCATAACGCGCCTCGTGTGTGCGCGCGCTGCTGGCCTCCGCCATCGCCTCTGCCTCGGCCGCCGCGGCTGCCGCAACATCCGCGATCATCATGGCCGCGACCGCCGCCACTACCTCTTCTTCCTCCTCTATCTCCGCAACGCTTTCGCTGCCCACTTCCTGCACCAGTTGATCGACCTCCTCGGCCAATCTCTCGGCCTCGCGCGCAGCGCGTTCGGCCTCCTGCGCTATGGCGCTTGCCTGCTCTTCCTCGAATTGCCCCAGGCGAGAGGAGACTTCTACAGCACGCACAGCAGCCAGCCACGCGGCCTCTTCAGCAGCTTCTGCCACCGCGCGAGCTTCCCCGGCCAGTTCGGCAGGCTCAACAAGAGCAACAATGATCCCCTCTTGTGTTAACTCACCGCCTTTCTCCTCCGGAGCTGGTTCTGTAAGAGCCGTCAGTTCAGCCTGTTGCCAGCGCACCATCGCTATACGTCCTTCCAGGAGCTCTATACGAGCGGTGCGTTTTTGTAAGCGCGCCTCGGCCCGTTTGAGACGCTCCAGCGCCTTCGCCCGCCTCTCCTGTGCTTCCTGCAACCTCTCTTCCAGGCGACTTTCACGCTTGCGCAGCTTTTTCTCAAGCTCCCTGTCTTCTTTGGCCTGTTCCTCTTCTTGAGAACGATCCTTCTGATGAGCCATACTTTATCCTCCACAAGTAAAGTCAAACGCCCTGCTCTTCGCCTTCTACCTTTTTGCCCCCGGTGATATTCAAAATACTTCAGGTGAGCAAAATGGCGGAAACTCCCCAATTACCTGCGCTTCCTCAAGCTATTATTCAGCGCATACGGCCAACGCCAGATCAACAAAAATGCCGCGTTGACAACCAGCGCAATAACCGCAAAGGTCCAGGGCGGCACAGCGTGATCCACAAAAATGCCGCGCAACGCCATCGCCACTGGCCACGAGAGTACCCACCCTAAAAGCGTTCTCGCCGCCATCTTCCGCGGGTCTGCCATCAGCTCCCTGCGATATACCCCAACAAAAGGAGCCACAATAAACCAGGCGATAGCAAATGGCGCCGCCGTCAATATCACCTGCGGGATAGCTGCCAGCCCCGTCGCCTCGCCATGGCTGCCGCGCCCAATAGCCGCAAAGGCGAGAAAGGCTAGCATGTCCCCTAACGCCAGCACAGCGATATGCGGCGACATTAATCTTCCCTCTTTCAAAGCGCCGCTGTTTTTCTTCGTGACAATGTTGTTCTCTGTGTCTTCTTTGGGCGTCATGAATTTTTTTCCTGCTGCTCTCGCACAAGTTCTCTAACGGCGGCAAGTTCGGTGCGCACACCGCGTATGCGCAGCATCACTACCCCCAGGTAGGCTAACAGGCCGACCCAGACGAGGGCGTAGGCCGCGACAAGATAGGTAATTCCTTGCATAATTACTTCATCCTTTGCTTTTATTCGACGCTGGCGCGCAGGCGCTGGGCGAGTGTTTGCATCTTCTCCAGTTGATAGAGTTGCACCATCAGGAAGCTGAAGAGCAACGTCAGGGTAACAAACGAAACCAACAACGTGTACAGCATCTCCGGCGGCAGCTGCGGCGACGAGCCAATGGGTAGCACCTGCTGGGGATGCAGTGTGCGCCACCAGTTGACCGACTCGTAAATGATCGGCACATCAATAATGCCGATGATCGCCAGCACCGCGCCCGCGCGGGCGCTGGCCGCAGTGCGTCCCATATAGCTGCGTAACATCAGATATCCAATATAGATAAACCAGAGAATCAGGGTCGTGGTCAGCCGCGCATCCCACGTCCACCACGTCCCCCACGTCGTCCGTCCCCAGATGGAGCCGGTGATCAAAGCGAAGGTGAGGAACACTGCCCCCAACTCGGCTGCGGCGCGAGCTGCCCAGTCCCACCGTTCTTCCTTCTTCCACAGGTACATGATCCCGCCAATAGTCACTATGCCAAAGGCGAGCATCCCGATAATGGCCGTTGGCAAGTGAAAGTAAAAAATGCGCTGGGCATCACCTTCAATTGCGTCGGTCGGCGCGTAGAGGAAAATCATCCAGATCGAGATCATCATGCCTACGAACGTCAGTGCCAGCAACACCATCGAGACTATAGGAAAGCGCTCCGCCTGTGCAATCCCCTTAGCATGGGCATCTCGACGCTCAACATTTGTACCCTGTTTGGCTAAAGCCATCGTATCTTTTACTCCTGATTACATTCCTTTCATTCTGCTGACCGTCAGGTAGACGCGGTAGCGTCGTTGCAGAATGTCTAAGATCTGGTTACATTCCTTTCATTCTGCTGACCGTCAGGTAGACGCGGTAGCGTCGTTGCAGAATGTCTAAGATCTGGTTACTCTTCAACAACATATTCAAAAGTGAGCATGGAGGCGCTTAGAAAAATCACATCAAAAGCCACTATCAGGCCCAGCCACGGTGGTTCATTCGCCACCGGTACCAGCAATGTACCCGTCGCGCGTACCGCCGCGATCACTACGGGCACAATCAATGGAAAGACCAGGATTGGTAACAACAGCTCGCGCGCCCTGGTCGCGGCTGCCATCGCCGAGAACAAGGTGCCAACAGCCGCGATACCTAGCGTCCCTAGCAATACAATTGGCAGCAGCGTTCCGAAAAACAACGGGACATTGAACAGAACCGCGAAAATGGGCAAGGCAACAATTTCTACTACTCCGATAAATAGCATATTCCCCAGCAGTTTCGCAAGGTAGATCGCTTTGCGGTCCACCGGGCAGAGCAGCAAACGATCCATCGAGCCTTTTTCCCGCTCGGCAGCTATCGTGCGCCCAAGTCCCAGCATACTGGCAAAAACAAAAGCTACCCACAGCGCACCAGGAGCCACAGCGGCTTTGTTGTCTACGCGCAGGTCAAAGGCGAAATTGAAAACGACCAGCACAAGCAGGGCGAACAAACCCATTCCCATCCACATCTGCTTGCTGCGCAGCTCATAGCGTATATCCTTCCAAAGGATGGCGATTACTTGCTCAAGAAACATCATCGTAACACCTCTTGATATTCCTGCCTCATCCTCTCCAGTTCCAGGCCCGCCGTTTTCTCTTGCACAACAATACGCCCCTTGCTGAGCATAACGAGATGATCAGCCAGTTGCAGTGCTCGCTCAAGCTGATGCGTAGTAAATAATACTGCTCCACCTCCTACACTGTGCTCCGCCAACACCTGCTCCACCAGTTCATGTCCCTCTTCGTCCAGGCCCGTATCCGGTTCATCAAGCAGCAGCAGTCGCGGCGCATGTAACAGCGCTCTTGCCAGCGACAGCCGTTGAACCTGTCCGCGCGAAAGCACACTGACCCGTTCCCCGGCCCGTTTCTCCAGGCCCACTCTGAGCAACAGTTGCCCCGTGCGCTCCCTGGCATCCTTCACCGCGTACATTTTGCCAAAGAAGAGCAGGTTCTCCTCCGCTGTCAGCTCATCATAGAGATACGGCTGGTGAGCAACGAACCCTACCAGGCGGCGCACCCGCTGTGCATCCCGTTCAATGTCCCATCCTCCAATACGCGCACTGCCGCTGCTGGGACTCGTCAAACAGGCCAATATCCGCAAGAGCGTAGTTTTGCCCACCCCATTGGCCCCCATCAACGCCATCCGTTCCCCACTCCCTAGCGCAAGGTCGATCCCGCGCAAGACCGTTTTGAAAGCAAAACTCTTCTTCAGTCCCGCAATCTCCAGGAGGGTCGTACTCACTTAATAGTCACCTTCTCGCCCATCAGCGCGCGCAATTTCGCCTTGATCTTTGCTCGTCGTTCCTGGTACACGGCTTTTTTCATCTTCCCGGCTTCATACCCTTTATCCAGCTCCAACAATTCCTGCAAAAGCGCTTTCTCGCTCTCTCCCACTTTAGGGTCAGCCTTTATTGGCGCGGCTTTCTGCTCGCGCTGTACCTGCTGCTTTGGCCTCTGCTTGCCATGAGGCCTGTTTTTGCCAGACATCGACGTTGCCTGGCGGCTCACGGAGCGATAGACCACTCCCGTTACAGAGAGTATTGCCGCCATAATCAGCAGCACGATCACCAGCCAGGGCACTCCAGCATTCGAGCTTGTCGCTGCCGGTGTGATTGCGACAACGGGCAGCGCCGGCAAACCGTCGAGCTGGACATGCACCTCCTTATTTGCCAGCAACGTCTTCGCCTGCAACAGGTTGTAGGTCTGCTGTTCTGAGGTGATCGGTCCCTGAGACGTGAGTGTATCTGAACTGGCCTGTATTCCTGACGACACCAGGAATGTCAAAAGCACAGTAGGATACACCACCGTGTAGTTAAAATCATAGCTAGAGGCCGTGTAAGGCATGTCAAACGAGAAGGCGAACTGCGAGTCTCCCGGCGGTATCACTGCATTGGAGGCAAAACCGCTATCCACCTGTATCGCCGTATAGCCATCAAAACCCTTGCCCAGCGATACATTGCGGGCCGTATGCGGCAGTGAGAAACGCAGCGCATTCGGTTTGCCATTGCTGGCATCCAGCGACCCGACATAGGTATGCGAATCCAGGTTCCTGAAGATGAAAAGCTCCGAAACAGGGACTATACCTTTTTGCTTATCCGCGGTGTGCAACAAAATAGTGGCTCGTACAATCGCAATGTTCGCCATGCTTGTGGTAGCCTCGTAGACGGTGAGATTCACTTGCTGCACAGGCTTCGTATCCAGCGAGACGATAGTGGATGTATATTGCGCTCCCCGATACCGTATGTATATGGCGTAGCTGATCGTTTTGCCGGTGGAGAGTCCCGCAAAAGAATAAGCTCCATGCCCATCAGTAGTGGCGCTGCTCAGATCGCTGGCAGTATTTCCCTGCGCCATCTGTAATGTCACACGCTGCCCGGCCAGGTACGCGTTTTTGTTGCTGCCATCCAGCAGTTGCCCATAAATACGCCCCGTACTTTGGGCATGAGCTGCGGGAGATGAACAGACAAAAACGCAGCATGAGAGTAGAACCAGCGCGACTGCGGCGGCCCTGCTCACATGCTTCACCCATTGCATTCTTCTATTTCCGCTATTTTTCCACGCTGTCATTATGTTCTTTCATCTTCTGCAACTGCGCTTCGATCACGTCGTCAAGTGCCTGCTCGCTGTCATAACGCGACTTCAAGGCCACCAGTGCGCGCTGCAGATATCTCTCGCGCTGGGTGCGATAATCGTTCTCAGAGATATTGCCAAGCTGATAGTCAAGCTCGATTTCATGTAAGGCGCTGCGAGCAGCCTGCTCACTTTCACTCATCAGGACGCCTTGCCCTGCCTGCTCTCTATTGTGACCATCAGACAGTTCCGCCTCTCCCGCCAACGGAAAGAGCGTAGCTTCTTGTTGCAGCTCGGACCTCGCAGGCGCACGACGATAGAAGGGATAAAGGACGAAAGCGAGCGCTGAAACGCCCAACACGATCGCTATCAGCAGTGGCAGCACGAATTGCATCAGCTCTCCTCCGTCCCACTCGCTGGCTGTGCGAATATGGGATCTTCTTCGGCAAGTTCCTCTTCAAGCAGCGCCCGATACGCCGCTAATTCAGCCTCGTCCACGTGCGCCAGTTCCGCTTTACATGCACGCTCCCCCTCCTCAGGCGAGAGCGTCCGCCAATCCCGCAGAATAAAGAAAATCAAAACAGCTCCCCCAAGCAATAGCCCTATCGGTACCAGCCACGCCAGAAGGCTAAAACCTTGCCAGGGCGGCGACCAGACAATTTGCTCTCCGTAGCGCGCCTGAAAATAGGCAATTACTTCTTGATCCGACCAACCTTCTTGCAACTGCTGGCGAATAATGCCACGCATTTGCTGCGCCAGTGCTGAAGAAGAATCAGCAACCGATTCACTCTGGCAGACGGGGCACTTCAACTGCTCGCCGATAGTGTGTACCCGCTGATCAAGCGTTTGCTGTGGCGGATTCCGGAGGAATAGGGCCATCCATATTGCCCCAACTATCGCCACAACCGCCAGACCTATCAACAATGGGCGTCTCTGCTTCATACTACGACCTCCTCGTCATTGCGCCCCGTTGGTTTGGTGGCCTGCTTTGCCGTTGCCACAGCGCGCTCACCCTGGGCAACAGCACCAGCCATCTCGCTTAGCTTAATCACACTTCTCTTGCGACGCTCTGGCCACCAGCACACAATCCCGCCCAGCAACATTACTGCCCCGCCATACCACACAAGTGGCGTCAGTGGATTGATGAACACTCGTATCGTCGCCTCAGAGGCGCCATTCCAGTCTGCAAGAAAGACATACACATCGGTCAGCCCAAAAGTCGTGATAGCAATGATGCTTGCTGGCTGATTGCCAAAGTTCTGATAGAAGACGCGTCCTGGATAGATAAAGCCCTCATACTGATCACCCTGCCAGACCTGTAAAATGGATTTGACGCTAGTAGTTCCCGGGTAGGTCTCCCCGATGTTGCCATAAAACTTTAAGCTATAACCCGCAATATGCATCTCCTGCCCGGCCTTGAGTGTAGCATCCTGCTGCACTTGAAAGAAGTGCGAACCAATCACGCCCACCGCCAGCATCACCAGGCCAAGGTGCACAATATACCCACCGTAGCGCTGCCGGTAGCGCCTGATCAGCATAATCAGCGCCTGCGGATACGCTTCGCCGTGACGATGTCTCACGCGCATGCCGCGCCACAGCTCATAGAAAATCGCTCCAGCAGTAAATGTGCAGACGGCAAAGGCAATATTCGCCCAGATATCACGCACTCCCGCCAGTGGCAGTATCGCTGCACAGGCAGCGGCGGCCAGCGCGGGCACCCCCAGATTGTGCCATACGGTGCGAAGAGAAGTGCGCCGCCAGGCCAGCAGCGGCCCTATGCCCATAGCCAGTAGCAGCACGAGAAAGATCGGACCATTGACGGCGTTGTAGAACGGCGGCCCCACAGTCATGGTCTGCTGGCGTAAGGCAGCTGAGATCAGCGGGAAGATAGTCCCCCAGAGCGTTGCGAAGGCGATGCCCACCAGTAGCAGGTTGTTGAGGAGAAAAATACCTTCACGCGAGATTGGCGAGTCAAACTCCTGTTCAGGCCGCAGTTTCGGCAAACGATACAGGAAGAGCAGGGTGCTGAATACAATGACGATGACGAGAAATACCAGGAAGTAGATGCCGATATCCGAATAAGCAAACGAATGTACCGAACTGATAATGCCGCTGCGTACCTCGAAGGTGCCAAAGATCGCCAGCGTAAACGAGGCCACCACCAGCACCAGGTTCCACACCTTGAGCATCCCGCGCCGTTCCTGCACCATTGTCGAATGGAGAAAAGCGGTCGACGTCAACCATGGCAGCAGCGCCGCGTTCTCCACCGGGTCCCAGCCCCAATATCCTCCCCACCCAAGCACATGGTAGGCCCACCATGCCCCCAGGATCAGCCCCGTCGTCTGAATAGTCCACGCAGCCAGCGTCCAGCGCCGTATCGATCGCAGCCATTCACTGTCCAATTTTCCGGTAATCAGGGCGGCAACCGCGAAGGCAAACGGTATCGAGAAGCTCATATAGCCCATCAGCAGCATCGGTGGGTGTACCAGCATCCCTGGGTCCATCAGCAGCGGGTTCAGTCCCACACCATCCGGCGGCGCGACAGGCAAGCGCGCAAAGGGATTTGAGACGGTTACCAGCACGATCAACAAAAACGTCTGAATGGCCATCAGCGTCGCTATCACATAGGGCACCAGCATAGGCACTGTCCGTTTCGCCGTCAAAGCAAAGATGGCCGAGAAAATCCCGAGCATCAAGGCCCAATAGAGCAGCGACCCCTCTTGTCCACCATAAAATGCCGCGGTCGTGAAATACCACGGCATGGCCAGGCTCGAATGCTGTGCCACATAGCTTACCCCGAAATCATGGCTCAGAAATGAAACGATCAACGCCGCTGAGGACAGCACCAGGAAGAAGGCCACCACCAGCACACCTCGCTTCGCGCTCGCCACCACCAACCTGCTATTCCGCTGCGCGCCCACTACAGCCGCGCAGCCTGTATAAATAGCAAATCCCAATGCCAATATGAGAGCGATAAACCCGAAATCCGAAAAATGCACCTTTGGTTCTTCCTTACTGATTACCCACCGAACGCCCTTGTATTCCTTATTGATTACCCGCCGAACGCCCTTGTATTCCTTATTGATTACCCGCCGAACGCCCTTGCAATCCGTAGGGGCGGGGGTGGTGCGGATGTGGGGTGGGGACCCTTGGGTCGCCCGCGTCTCTATGGTGTCGGCGTAACCGCCTGAAATTTAGATGGACACTTGGCAAGCAAATTCTGCGCCTGGAATGGCCCATGCCCCGTATAATGACCCTCAACAACTACCTCGATGCCCGGACGGAAAATATCGGGCACCACCCCGCTGTACGTCACCGCTAACTGTTGCCTACCCTGCGTAATGGTAAAAGAGACCAGTTGCTTTTGATCATCACGCACAATCGAACCCTGTTGCACAACACCGGCCACACGCACGGATTGCGTCATACAGATCGTACAGCTCTTCAGCTCGCTCACAGTCATATAATAGACGGCATTCGCCTGTGTATTGGCATACACAAGGT
>WNGE01005654.1_pt1 | contig 14089 bp, 11 predicted proteins | sample 5400651 | NCBI WGS metagenome assembly WNGE01 (sample SAMN13153370, study PRJNA577476) | soil metagenome | isolation source: 60 cm soil or saprolite under grassland replicate 2 | place: USA:California | collected 2016-06-15 | reverse complement strand
GAATGCCGCAGGCGAACTCGATGTTCTCCAGACCTCGGGCCACCTCGCCCAGGGCGTCGGACGGCACCTTGCCGTGCTCGGCGGTGAGGTGGGCAGCGATGTCGGACCGGTGGGCATCGACGAGGTTCCGGATCCGGAACATGATCTCGGCCCGCCTGGCGAGTGATGTCGCGCGCCACCCGGGAAACGCTGCCCGGGCAGCTCGGACGGCCGCATCGACCTCCTCCGCCGAGGCGAAGTCCACCTCGCGCGCGAGCTTGCCCGTTGCCGGGTCGTACACCGGGCCGTGATGGCCCGACGTGCCCGCGACGGCCTGACCGGCGATCCAGTGATGAACGCGCTCGACGCCGGGTGCCGCCGGTTTGCCGCTCGTTCGCGACTCGACGACCTGGGTCATGGCTCGAACCTCGATGTGTGTGGGAGCCGCACCGGCCAGGGTGACGGCCAGCCTCAAGGGTACTCCGTCCTCGTGGCCATGCACGCACGGAAGGTGGTTCCGGGCCGCCCGGCCGTCGGCCGGTCGTTTGGTCCGGGTAGCGCACCAAGTGACCGAGATCTGGCCGTCCGCCGGTCGTGTGGTGCTGCCGGCGCACCACGAGGCACCAACCTGCTGCCTCGCGTGTCTGCCGCCTCAGAACGGTGGACGCGTCGCTGGGTCCGGCCACTCCGGGGTGGCGGCCACCTCGTGCGCCTGGTATCGAACTCGGGCTGCAGCCCAACGAGCCAGCCCCATGCCGATCAACGCCCACACCGCCACGCCGACAGCAATGAGCCCGCCGGCGCGGACGGGTCCAAGGATGGCCTCGTCACGCCAGGCGAATGTCACCACGAACCGGCCGATCGCCCACAGCTCCAGGCCCACGAAGAATGCCGAGCCGTCGCGGGCGCGGAAGGCGCCCAGGGCAAGCAGCACCACGAGGAGCACCAGGGCAAGTCCCGATGTGGCGGCCTCGTAGAGCTGCGCTGGGTGCGCCGGAATCCACGATGCGAGCGATCCCCATGGCCCGGGCCCGACGTACGAAGTCGACCAGGCGGCGTCGTTCGGAGCCCCCTGGCCGCTGCCGCCGAGTGCCATCGCGACCTTGCCCAGGGAAAGCCCGGCAAGCGCGGGAACGGCGGCGATGTGCAACCACCGACCGATCGGCGCCTCGAGCAAGCTTGCGACGTAGGCTCCCGTCAGCGTGCCGGCGATGACGGCCAGGCCGAGCTCCAGGCTCCCCTGCCCGGCATCGAGGATCGCAGCCTGGTTGGCAGCGTAGTAGTCGCCGTGGAGCATGAGGTAGCCGAGGCGGCCGCCGACCACGGCCCCGGGCACGATCCCGAGGACGATGAACAGGAGGTCGTCTCGACGGAGGTGTGCATCCTCGTCGGGTGGCCAGGCCGGGGCGCGGCGGTGCTCGGGGACGGTGCGGCCGGCGAGCAGTGCGGCCGCGACGAGCGCGACCAGCGCCGCGGCCGTCAGGCCGAGCGTCTCGAGGCGGACCCCGTTGTCACCAAGGCGAACGATCGGATCGAAGTTCAAGACGATGGTCGCGAGCGGCACGGTGCCGGTCAGTGTAGCCAAGCGCACCGGCCCGAGCGGCCGGCCACGGCCTCGGCCATTGGTGTCGGCTGGCCGACATGGTCGCTGTCGGCGCGATGCTGGCGAGCCGGTCCCGGCCGCGCCGATCATCGGCTTCACCGAGCGGTCTGGACGGCCTCGAGTCATGTGGGGGTGACGCCAGGGACCGACCCGGATTCGCGGGGGGATCGGGCGCCTGGGGGCGCCGAGATCGGGTCCGGCCGCCCGATGCCGTCGATCCCCGGCCTGCTTGGGGAGGGCCGGGTATCGACTTGGAGGAGATATGGATCGGCTGGTCACCATCAGCACCGCCACTCCAGCTGAGCTCTCGATCAAGCTCCTTGGCAAGATCTCCGCCGCAGTCAACGGCCGCGAGATTCGACTGACGGGCCGCCACGCCCAGGCCCTCCTCGCCCTGCTCGTCCTCCAGCGGCGACCTCGGTCGCGCGAGGCGATCGCCACCGACCTGTGGCCGGACGCGGACGGCAGCTCTTCCGCGGCGCTGCGTCAGGCTCTCTGGCTCGTGCGAGGCGCGATATCGGCGGCTGGCGCCGACCCCGACGCCGTCCTCGAGGCGGACCAGGATTCGATCGGCCTGCGGCCATCCGTACGCCTTGACCTGGACGCCAGCCGGTTCGAGCGGCTGGTTCGCGGCCGGCCGGCCGAGCCAGAGCAGGCGCTCGCGCTGTACCGCGGCGACCTGGCCGAGGGCCTCTGTCACGAGTGCTTCGCCAGCGATCGGGAGCGGCTCTCGGATGCCTACGAGGACGCCCTGGCGATGGCCGCCCAGGATCGGCTGGCCGCAGGCGACCTCAGCGGAGCGCGCGGCGCAGCCGACCAGCTCCTGGCCCGCGATCCCCTCCGCGAGGAGGCCCACGAGACGCTGATCAGGGTCTACGGCGCGAGCGGATCCAGATCGCAGGTCCACCGCCAGTTCCGTCGGCTTCGGGTCGTCCTCGAGCGCGAGATCGGCGTGGAGCCGCTGCCGCAGACGATCGCCGCCTACCGCCTCGCACTGGCCGCCACGGTCGAGCGGTCTCGCCTGCAGGCCGCCTCGTCGGTCTTCGCCCCGCGGCCCGGCCTGGCGGCGTTTGCCGCCCGCACCTGACGGCCGACGCTGTGAGCAACCCGGTGACCACCCATCGCTCAGGCCGCAACGATCGGCAAGGTCCGGATCGCGTGGGGCACGACGAGGAGTCGGAGCTCGCGGCCTGCCTCGCCGGACGGCAATGACGCCCGAGCCAGGTCACCGGCCAGAGCCAACCCCTCGTCAAGTGTCGACGCCGCGTGCATCGCGCAGGCGCGCACAACGTCCGGCCGGTTCGCACCGACGACCACGATGGCGGCGTCCCGCAGGACGCTCGCGACGATGAACGCTCGTTGCTCGCCGCCGCGCGTTCCTTCTCGACGCAGGCGGTCGAGCAGCTCGGCTGGGTCGCGCATGGACGCCAGGGCCGCGTAGCAGCGGCGCTCGCCCACCCCCTCGCCGGCTCCCTCCGGAATCGTGGCGGGCAGGACGTAGACGCCACCGGGCCGAACGGCCGGCCGCGGACCGAAGTGGAGATACGAGACCGCACGGCTCGCCTGGTAGAGGTTGGCATCCTTGGGCGCCCCCACGCCCGCCACGGCGATGTCCACCGGGATCCTCGCCGGGACCGTGGCGATCCGCGCGGCCACCTCGGCAAGCCTCGCCTGCGTCGCGCTCGGCTCACCGGCGGCGACCGCCACCGGCCGGCCATCCGCGTCGGGAACGAGGTTGATCACGAATGCCACGTCCAGCCGCCGCCCGATCTCGACGACCGCGGCGGCGAACGGGTTGCCCTCGAGCCGTGCCAGCCGAACGCCGGGGTGGTCGAGCATGGCCACACCGTGCGTCGCCGCGATCGTCGGCTCGCCGGCCAGCCCGATGGCCACCGTCTTCGCTCCGCCCGAATAGCCGGCGTACTGGTGCGGCTCCACGATCCCGGTCGCCAGTAGCAGATCGGCGTCCGCGGCAAGCCGGCTGACGACGATCGGCACGCCGGCCTCGGTTCGGCCCAGGTCAACGAGGGCACCGCCGTCGGCGGCGTCGTGGTCCACGATCTTGTGCCTGCCGACGAGCCCCGGCCCGAGCCTGGTCGTCTTCTCGGTCTGGGTCGAGGCCCGGTGCAGCCCGGTCGCCACCACGATGGTGATGTCGTTGTCGGCCACCCCGCCGGACCCCAGCCGCTCGATCATCGGCGGTAGAAACCGGTCGTCCGGGCACTCCCGCGTGGCGTCGGTGACGGCGATGACGATCCGCGGCCGCCGCCGATCGTCGCCGGCACGCGAGACGGCCCGGGCCGCCAGCTCCGAGAGCGGCGGCCCGGCGACAGGCCGGTCCAGCGCGTGCGCGATGGCGCTGTCGAGGTCGGCCAGGACCGGATGGTCGGGAGGAACCGCAAGCTCTGCCCGCCAGCCGGCCGGCACGTTCACCGCCACCTCGTCATCGCCGAGAGGCACACGCCAGGCAATCATGAAGGCTTCAGCCTACGGGAACGCGTCGCGACCGGCCGAACGGGCGGCTCGCCTACCATAACGGCGTATGGAACGCCCGCACCCTGGCCCGCCGGCCGAGCTCGTGGAGAGACTCGTCGCCGAGCTGGGCGCTGAGCTCGCCCGCCCACCCTCGGACGTCCAAATCGAGAGCGTCGAGCGGGTGACCTGGCGAGACGGATCACTCGGCTGCCCCGAGCCGGGCATGTTCTACACCCAGGCCCTCGTGCCTGGCTTCCGGGTCATCCTCGTCGTCGATGGGCGGCGCTTCGACTATCGGACCGGGCGTGGCGGCACGTTCCGGCGGTGTGACCGCTCGTTGGACGACGCCGGCGAGACATCCGACCGGCCGCACGGCGGAGCCGACGCGACCGAATAGGGCACACCGGCCGGCTTCTGAGTCGCCTCACGGTGAGGAGAGCCCCGTCGGGGCGACCGACGGGGCTCTTCCGAGAGCGAGGCCGAAGCCTTGCCTGTCTACGGGACTACGGACCAACGACCGCGTAATAGGCGAAGTGGTACGAGCCACTCGCGCCACCGTCCAGGTAGATCCATCCCTGGATGACGCTGCCGAGGACCTGATTCGCGTTGACGCGAACCGTCAGGCTGGTCGAGCCGTTGGCCGGCACCGTCACGTTGGCGGGGAACGAGATCCTGGCATCGCCCGAAGATGTCGTTCCGGCCCCGAATACGCTGCCGAGCGCACCGGCGGCGGGCGTGAACTTCAGCGCCTGCAGGCTGAGCGACACGGGACCGGCGCTCGAGTTCGTCAGCTTGAGGCTCAGGTTGGACGGGGTGTTGGTCGATCCGCTGATCCGGCCGAAGCTCGCCGAGACCGGCGCGATGGCCAGCCGTGCATCGGCGGCGTTCGACAGGTTCTCCCGGCCGCCACCCTGCGCCGTGGGGCCGACGCCCTGATTCCCGTTCGACGCGTTCTTGATGACGCGATCGGCCGTGTTGACGAGCGCCGACTTCACCTGGGCCGGCGACCACGTCGGATGGAGCCCGAGCAGGACGGCGGCGGAGCCCGCGATGTGGGGGGTTGCCATGGACGTGCCGCTGAAGAATGCCCAGGCGTCCGCGTTGCACGGGTTGGCCGAGCACGGAATGGAGCTGAGAACGTTGACGCCGACGGACGTGAGATCCGGCTTGACGGCCAGGTCCACGTTCGTCGGTCCCTGGCTGCTGAAGCCGGCCAGGATGTCCGCGTTCGGCGTGATGAACTCGCTGAAGGACGCCGTGGCGGATGCCGTTGTGGCTCCGGAAGCGCGGAGCGCCGCGCCGTCGACGTTGCCGATCATGACGGCCGGCAGGTTGTCGCCACCCAGGCCGTCCTTGGCCATGGCCGTGGGATCGCCGGCGACGTTGTTGACGACGAGCACCGCGGACGCGCCCGCCGCGATGGCGTTGCGGACCTTCGTGCTGAAGGTGCACGTGCCGCGATTGATGATCGCGAGCTTGCCGGCGGCGCCGGCAGCCACGCTCGCGCACCCGTTGGCGGCCGTGTCGAACAGGTCGTAGGAGCCGCCCGGGAGGGCCGGGAAGTCACCCACCGCCGCCCCGACGGTTGTCCCCCCGCCTGCCGGATAGGTCACCGGCTGGCCGACGAAGTGCTGGTTCGTGCTGGCGCCCGCGGTGATGATGTTGCGCGCGCGGCCGGGCGATTCAACGGTCTGGCCGCCGGGGCCCGAATTGCCGGCCGCGACCGCCACGACCACGCCGGCGTTCACGGCGTTGTCAAGGCCCATCGCCAGCAGGTCGGTGTTGCCGTGGTAGCTGCCGCCGAGCGACAGGTTCAGGACGTCCATGCCGTCCGCGACGGCCGCGTCCACCGCGTTGAGGATGTCTTCACTCCGCGCGTTCAGGACGTCGCCCGGGAAGACGTTGTAGTTGCCGAGCCAGGCGCCCGGCGCGATGCCGGACATATCGTCGATCGCGACGCCCTCGACCGTCGCCGTCTTGCCGGTCACGCCGGCGACGGTGCCCGCGACGTGGGTGCCGTGCTCCTGGGCCGCCCGAGCGTCGAAGCCGCTGACGGCCGCCTTGTTGTAGAAGACCTTGGCGACGATGACCTTGGCCGACGTGTATTTGCAGCTCGCGTTCGCCGTGTGCGTCGAGCTGTCGGCCGCGTCGCACTTCGGGAAGCCCGCCGGGGCCGCGAAACCCGCGGGGTCGAAGAACGGGTGGCCGGCATCGATGCCCGTGTCGATGATGCCGACCTTGACGCCCCGCCCGGCATCGGTGCGCCCACCCGACCCTGCCCAGGCAGCGGCTGCATTGATGATCTTGTAGCTCTCGCTCATCGACGGGTGGTAGAGGGCGTTGTATTCGACCTTTGCCACGTCGCGGTTGTTGCGCAGCTTGCGGATAGACGCGCCGTTGAGCTTGACGGCGACGCCGTTGAGGGTCGTGTAGAAGCTGGAGGTGATCCTGGCACTGGGCACGTTGGCCCGCAGCCAGGCGGCGAAGGCCGAGTGCTCGGTCTTGAGGTAACCGAGGTACTTCCTTGTCGCGGCGCTGTTCGGGTTCAGCTTGCCGGTGCTGGGCCGCGTCTTGGCGTACCCGGCGATGTGGCCGTCATAGGTGGCCAGCGGCTGCTGCCGGAGGACGACGATGGCCGAGCGTGTGTCCAGTGCACCGCCCGAGGCGCTCTTGTCGGAGCTCGCCGACGGTGCGCCGGCTTCCGCGATGGGCACGGCCAGAAGGAGCAAACCGGTGGCCAGGACCGCGGCCAGGCGTCGATTCATCGTGCTCTCCCATGTGCACGGGTTGATCCACATCGGTGGATACGACGGCCATCCCCATGTCGGATGGCGGAGCGGGAGGCAAGGGTACCAAGGGCATGGGAAATAGGTCCTGTTTGCGGCAGCGTTTTCCGGTGCCAGGACGCAACGCCGCCGTCGCCGCCCTTCCGCGGGCGGTGGCGGTCGCCGTTCAGGCCAGGCTGGCGAGCTTGTCGACGAGCTCCTTCACCGCGGCGGCCGATCGATCGAAGGCGGCCTGCTCGTCGTGGGTCAGGGCGATCTCCATGACCCGCTCCATCCCGGTGGCGCCGAGCACGACCGGCACGCCCACGAAGAGGCCACGCGTCCCGAATTCGCCGTCGAGCAGGACCGCGCACGGCAGGACGCGCTTGCGGTCGAGCAGGATCGCCTCCACCATCTCGAAGACAGAGGCCGCCGGTGCGTAGAAGGCCGAGCCGGTCTTCAGCAGGCCGACGATCTCGGCGCCACCGTTGGCGGTCCGCTCGCTGAGTGCCCTGACCCGCTCCGGCGACAGGAGCTCGGTGATCGGAATGCCCGCCACGGTCGAGTAGCGCGGCAAGGGGACCATCGTGTCGCCATGGCCACCCAGGACGAAGGCGTGGGTGTCCGCCACCGACACGCCGAGCTCCTGGGCGATGAACGTCCGGAAGCGCGCGGAGTCCAGCACGCCGGCCATGCCGAGAACCCGCTCCCGCGGGAACCCGGAGGCGTCCATCGCGACGTGGCACATCGCGTCGAGCGGGTTCGTGACGACGATGACGATGGCGTCAGGCGAGACGGCGGCGGCCGCGCGGACGACGCTGCGGACGATGCCGGCGTTCTTGGCCAGCAGGTCGTCGCGGCTCATTCCCGGCTGGCGGGCAAGACCAGACGTCACGACGACGATGGCGCTGCCGGCCGTATCCGCGTAGTCGTTGGTGCCCACGATCCGAGCGTCGTGGCCAACCACGGGGGCCGCCTCGGCGAGGTCGAGACCCTTGCCCTGCGGCAGGCCCTCCACGATGTCGACGAGGACCACATCGGCCAGACCGGCCTCGGCAATGCGCTGCGCCGCTGTTGCGCCGACGTTCCCGGCGCCGATGACGGTGACCTTGTTGCGGGCCATGGTGGCCTCCTTGGTGGCGGGTGGGCCGAGCGGTGGCCAGGTCAGCCGGCGTCGCCATCCGTCCGGGCGGCCGGCTCGGCAACGGTTCCCGATTCGACGAGCCAGGCTGGGTCGATCCGCGGGCCGGCTGCCCGGATCTCCGCGGCGACACCGTCCGCATACGCGCTGAAGTTCGCGGCGAACATGATGGCCAGCGCTCGAGCCTGACGGTCGTAGGCGTCCTTGTCCTGCCACGTCGCACGAGGCTGGAGGACGTCGGCGGGGACGTCCGGGCAGGTGGTCGGCACCTCGAGACCGAAGACCGGGTCGGTGACCGTCGCGACGTCCGCCATGAGCCCGCCCAGGGCCGCCCGCACGATCGAGCGGGTGTGATTGATGTTCATTCGCTCGCCGGTGCCGAACGGCCCGCCCGTCCAGCCGGTGTTGACGAGCCACACGGGCACGTCGGCGCCGGCCAGGCGCTCGGCGAGCATCCGCGCGTACTCGCCGGGGTGGCGGGGCATGAACGGGGCGCCGAAGCAGGGGCTGAACGTCGCCCTGGGCTCCCTGATGCCGATCTCGGTGCCGGCCAGCTTGGCCGTATAGCCGCTGATGAAGTGGTATGCGGCCTGGGCATGACTGAGCCGCGAGATGGGCGGCAGGACGCCGAACGCATCGGCGGTCAGCAGGATGACGGTGCGCGGCGGGTCGGCCATTCCGGTCGGATCTGCGTTACCGATGAACTCGATCGGGTAGGCACCCCGAGTGTTCTCGGTGAACCGCTCCGAATCGAGGTCGAGCTCGCGCGTCACCGGATCCAGGTCCACGTTCTCGAGGATCGTCCCGAAGCGTCGGGTGGTCTGGAAGATGTCGGGCTCGTACATCGGGCTGAGCCGGATCGTCTTGGCGTAGCAGCCGCCTTCGAAATTGAACACGCCGTCATCGCCCCAGCCGTGCTCGTCGTCACCGATGAGGCTCCGCTCCGGATCGGCCGACAGCGTCGTCTTGCCGGTCCCGGACAGGCCGAAGAACACCGCCGAATCACCGGCTGCGCCGACATTCACGGACGAGTGCATCGGCAGGACGCCCTCGTCGGGCATGAGGTAGTTCATGACCGTGAACGCGCTCTTCTTGATCTCGCCGGCGTACTCCGTGCCGACGATGATGATCTCCATCCGCCGAAGGTGGACGAGGATCGCCGTCTCGGTCCGCGTCCCCTCCGTCCGGGGATCGGCCTTGAACGAAGGCGCGTCGATGATCGTGAAGTTGGGACTGAACGCCTCCAGCTCCGCGACCGACGGCCGGCGGAAGAGATTCTCGGCGAAGATGCTGGCCCAGGCCGTCTCCGTGTAGACGCGCAGCGAGCGGCGGTGGGCTGGGTCGGCGCCGATGAAGCAATCCTGCGCGTACAGCGTCCGATCCGCGATGTAGTCGATCAGCCGCCGGCGCAGCCGCTCGTAGTGGTGCTCGCGGATGGGGCGATTGACCTCGCCCCACCAGACTCTCGACGCGCTCGATGGCTCCTTCACGATGAACTTGTCGCGCGGCGACCGTCCCGTGTGCTTGCCGGTTCGAACGACGAGCGGCCCCTGCGCGGCGATCATCCCGTCTCCGGCGCGGATCGCGTCCTCGTAGAGCTCGGCCACCGACAGGTTGGCCCGCACGTGGCCGCCGATCTCGAAGCCCGGCCCGGCGCGCCCCGCGCGTGGTCGATTGGCGGAGGACGGTCGCGTCGGCGTCGCTGCCATGTCGTCTCCCTGTTCGCGGGCTGGCTGAGGCGACCGGCCCGTTGGTTATCGGGTGGTCGACCGGCCGCGCTTGGCTTCGGCGAACCGGCGGTCTCAGCCGGCAGGCCGACGGGAGTCGGCTTACGCAGTCCATGGGATCGTACACCCGGGTGGCACACCGAAGGGCAGCACGGCGACGGGTCTATCCTCGATCGCGTGTCACCGGACTCGATCTCGATCAGGCCGGCCACGGCGGCCGATCAGGACCACATCTCACGGCTGATCCGGGAGGCCCGGCTCAACCCGCGGGACCTCGATTGGCGCCGTTTCATGGTCGCCGACGCCGCCGGAACGCTCGTCGGCTGCGCGCAGGTCCGCGTTCACGCCCGCGGGACGCGAGAGCTTGCCTCGGTCGCAGTGACGCCCAGCCGCCAGAGATCGGGCATCGGCGGCCGCCTCGTGGAATCGATCCTCGCGCAGGATCGCGGGGTCCTCTATCTCATGACCCGACTGGAGACGGCCGGCTACTTCGAGCGGTTCGGCTTTCGGCGGATCGACGCGGCCGACGCGCCTTCGGACTTCAGAAGGCAGTACCGGATCGGCCAGGTCATCACGACGGTAATCTCTCCACTGGCCCGCCGCTGGATCCGGATCGTGCCGATGCGGAGAGAGTCAGACCGCTCCTGACGGCCGGCCGTTCCGACCGATCTCGACGTCGGCTGGCCTCGAGGTCCGCTGCCCGCATGCCCCTGAGCAGCGCGGTCAGGGTATGGCTCACGTAGTCAACCCGCACCTCCGAGGCCGTCTGACTCGGACGAACCCCGCCGATCGCGTCTCTCCCGAGCCGCATGCAGAAGGTGTCCTCGGGCAGGATCGTCAGCTCGCGCATGAACTCCATTGCCCGCCGCCACGACAGCGCGTACCGGCCCGCCCGCTCGTCGTCGCCGATGGAGCCGGCCAGCCGCCAGGCATCGGCGATCCCTTCGGCCACGAACGCCGTGTGAAAGCTGGGCCCGGCGCCACTCAGATCGGTCAGGAATGCGCCGTTGATGTCGAGCTGCCGCTCGACCGCCCAGTCCGCGAGCTCGAAGACGAATGAGGCGAAAGCCGGGTCCGGCTCGACGTCGTGGACCGCCGACCACGCCTGCATGTGCCAGGCGGCGAGACCCCAACCCGTCAGCTCCCACATCGCCATCAACCGGAACCGCCGCCGATACCACTCCAGATGGACGGGGTAGTCCAACCGGAACAGCGAGCTCCGCGAACGCCGCGCAGCCTGGGCAAACGAGAGGATCGCGACGCCGGGCAGGTAATCGTGGTCCTGCCGGAGGCGCGCGACGTCCCCCGGCGCGGCCACTCGTCCGTCCGCCAGGAACATCGGTCGGAGGGCACGGCCCAGGCGCTCGATGGGGCCGGTCGGCGGCAGGCCCGCCTGGACCGCCGCGCTCAGCAGCTGGAAGCTTGCCATTGGGCCACCCTGTGGCCCGGACGTCGGCCAGGTTTCAGCCGACCCCGGGTCCGCAGCGTCCAGCGCCCGGCGGATGCCTTCGAGCGCGGCCGCCGTCCACACCGGACGACGCAGGGTCCGACCCGCGTCGCCGAGCGCCGCCGCCGCATGCAAGCGACGGGCCGCCGGCCCCTGGACGGTATCGGTCCCCGAGACGGGATCGCGACGATACGCGGGTAGCCCGTCGTCGGCCAGGCTCCGGTGGATGTACCGGGCGGTCATCCGGGCGGCACTGGGCGGCCAGTGGGAGGGCGAGTCGGACGGCGATTCACGGATCGCCAGCGCCGCCCGGTTGGCGAACCCGAACCGGAGCGGCACCAGGCCGTCCGAGCCTGCCAGCCACGTCGCGGCCCGGTACGTGGCCCATGCGGAGAGCCCGTCCCGGATGCCGGCTTTGGCGAGGAGCCGCCGGACCGCCTCCTCGCGCGACCAGCCGTAGTAGGGAATGACGCATTCGAGCAGGACGCCATGATGATCGCCCTGGTGGACGGAGAACGCGTCGCGGCCGGGTCGGAGCTTACGAGCGACGCGCTCTGCGGTCGTAGTGCCAAGCCACTCACGATCGTGCAGGACCGAGATAGCCAGGTCGAGCTCGGCCACGCGCCGGTCGCCGCGCGTCGCCTCGAAGCGACGATCGGCTCGCGCGAACTCCACGGCCCGCCTCAGCGTGTCGTCGAGCGAGCCGTGGTGCCAGGCGACGCCGCAGCCGGCCGCGCCGTGCGCGTAGAGCGTGGCCGCGATCGCCGAGACTGGCGCCGGGATGAGGTCGCCCGCCAACGGCTTCGCCTCGGCGGTGCCGGACGGCTGTGGGCTGTCGTCCGCTTCACGCAGCATCTGGCGAGCACGCTCGGTCAGCCGTTGCCCGATGTCTGAGCTGGCGCTCCAGTCGGCTGCCTCGTCGTGGCTTGCGCCGAACGGCAGCCAGTAGGCACCCGGCTCTGGCTCCTTGACGACGCGGTGCCGGTACAGCTCGTGCGGCTCGCCCGGGCCGATTCGGCCGTTCCTGACCCTGGCGTGGCGGTACTGCTCGTACTCGCTGACGAACACCTGCGTGTCGGGCAGCGCTCCGCCGACCTTCGTCGGCCAGTGAGTGCTCTGCACGACCAGGCCGTAGTGTGCGTAGTCCACGCCGCTGGGGCCGATCCGTTCGAGCGGATCGAAGAAGCTGACGGCGATCTTGAGTCGCGGCAGCGTCTCGCTCGAGATCGCGCCGCCCGCGGTGCGGATGGTCTTGACGGTCGCGAGGACGACGTCTCGGCCCGCGTCAGCGTCGCCTGCGTCGAAATGCCAGAAGCCGTCGCGGCCAACCCGGTGGTCATTGGTTGCCAGGCGGAAGCTGACGTACACCCCTCCCCGACCGTCGTACGAGCCATCCATCCGTCGTGGCGGTCTCGGCACCGCTCCATCGTCGAGGAAGCGCTCGGCGACGAACCGGGCAACGACGGCTGGATGGAGTCCGTCGGGCACACGGACGTCGGCCCATCCCTCGGGCATGGCCCGGACATGGCCCGGCGTGTATGTTGGCCGTGGCATCTCGAGGTCGTCCCAGACGTCGAAGACCGTCTCCACCCGATAGCCGAGGGCTCGCGACCATTCGGCGCCACCGCGGTACGGAAAGCGGACGAGGCAGACCGCCCCCTCGACCTCGATCCCCTCCGATTCCAGGGCCCCGATGGCAGCCCGCAGGGAAGTCCCCGAGCTGAGCGAGTCGTCGACGACGACCGCCGGGCGAGAACGGTCGATCGGGCCCTCGACCTGTCGACCCGTGCCCCGGGTCTTTCGCGCCTCGCGAACCAGGAGGCCGCTGTAGCGCGGCGCTCCATGGACGAGGCAGGCGCTCAAGAGCGGCACACCCGTGTACCCATAAGCGGCCAGCTGCGTCGACTCGAATTGATCCAGGATGGGCAGCAGGCACCGGGCCGCGAGCTCGGCGCCCCTGCCGGTCAGGCTGATCGCGGGCGTGTACAGCGTCCAGGGGGCCTGACGCCCGTCCCGCCCCGTGATGGGTCGGTCCGGCTCCGCATACAGGATCCCGTCCGACTTCAGGAGCTGTCGCAGCTCCTCGCGTGGATCCAGGTCAGCCATGGGTTGTCTCGCGTCGAACGCGTGCGCGTCGGCGCCCACCTTCACCCGGCCGCTGTCTCCGGCAACTCGGGGAGCTCGGGCTGCTCCGGTTGCTCGGGCAGCTCGGGGAACTCCGGGAGCTCCGGCTGCTCGGGCAGCTCCGGCAGCTCGGGTTCTCGCTCGATCGTCATGTCCCTACGGTCCTCCGATCCGGTGCGCGCCTGACGGACGCCGATCATTGAGGGCCGCCGTCACCCCCGCGTCTCGCCGTCGGCCTTCCGTTGACCAGATCGGATCGTAGCACATGCGCGGGCCTCCGAATCAGCGGGTTCGGCGAACCCGGCACACCGGGACGGGACGAACGCCGCCCTCCACCAGCTCGGCGGAGTCGACATGCCACGATCTCGCGATGCCGGGGTCCGTGTCGACCCGCGCCGGCCAGCGATGGTCGTCATCTTCCTGGACGCCGGACGGCCACGCCATGTCCATGCGGCTGCTGAAGAGCCCGGTCAGGCGGTCCGCGAGGCCGCCATCGGTCCAGCCCATCGAGGTCAGCTCGACCCCGACGATGAACAGCGCGAGCAAGGCGACCGAAAGCAATATCTCCATGCCGCGACTCGTCCCGAGCATACGCTTCCCGGCCGGCCGGCGCCGGGCCGCGCAGGCGAACGGCTCGGGTCGCCCCAGGCGACGGGAATCAGGCGTCGAACGCGGTCTCCGTTTCGTGAGACTGGCCGTCGCGGATCGACTCGTAGGCCTTGAGGATGATGTCCAGGACGTGCCGGGCGTGCTCCGCCGTGAGAATCGGCGTCTCCTGGCCGCGCAGGCAGGCGACGAAATGGGCCACGCCAGTTTCCACGACGCCGA
>WNGE01006397.1_pt1 | contig 14090 bp, 17 predicted proteins | sample 5400651 | NCBI WGS metagenome assembly WNGE01 (sample SAMN13153370, study PRJNA577476) | soil metagenome | isolation source: 60 cm soil or saprolite under grassland replicate 2 | place: USA:California | collected 2016-06-15 | reverse complement strand
CGGACGGCAAGCTCACCTTCGACAAGCTCTCGTCCGTCTTCCTCAGCGGCAACAAGACCCGGGACGACGCGCCGAATCACATTCGCGTCCGGACCGACGTGCCGACCAACGTCGCGCAGCTCTGGGAGCACATGTGCCCGGCGCACGTCTACGAGACCGTGGAGGGCGGGGTCGAGGTGACCGCGTCGAACTGCGTCCAGTGCGGGGCGATCACCGCCAAGGGGGGCCGGCTCACGCCTTCGGAAGGCGGCTCGGGCCCCGAGTACACGCTCACCTGACCGGGTTCCTGGTGCAGTTCGAGCCTGGGTCGAGCCGCTTCAAGGAGCAGACGACGCTGCTGCGAACGACCGTGAGCCGCTTGCCGTTCCACCGCTCGACGAGTGTGCGCGTTCCACCGAAGCAGTGCGCGGACCCCTCACGGTAGGGGCAGGGGCCGACCGGCCGGACGACCACGACGTCGCCGTGTCTCATGCGGACGTTCCATTCACACGTGTCGCGGTTGTCGGCCGCGAACGGTCGCGAACACGGTCCAGGGCCCGCAACCACCCGAGCCTTGCAGGGCCGCCACGAGGACGTCCGCGTGGCGGTCGCCGGTCACATCGGCCGTCCACGAGCCGAGTAAGAGCCCGCTCTGGTACGGCCGCGCGAGAACGAGTCGCCAGCGCGTCTCCGTCCCCCTCGGCTGTGCCTGCCAGATCCGGATGCCCTGCTCGTCCCTGGTCGCGCCGGTGATTCGCAACTCGCGGTACCAGGCGACGAAGATCTGCGCGGGCGCGCCCCCGCCGGCGGGCAGCAGCTTCGACTTCACCTCCGCGAACGGAGGTGCAAGCCGCCGCCCCCGCGGCCTGGTTCCGGCCGGAACGATGAAGCTCGTCACGGCTTGTCGTCGCATCACGTGAGCAGGCGTAGACCAGGGCTCTTTGGGCTGGAAGATGCGTGGCCCTACCACACGGCAACGGCCGTTCGTGCCGCACAGGGCGGGAGGACGTCGGCGCGCCCGGGGACGGAAAGGCCGCCCGCGTGCCGGTCGCCGCGCCCCGCGATGCGGGTGCCGAAGAAGGAATCGCCCCGGCCGCCGCGCTCGTAGGACCCGGCTTCGTACCGACCCTCGAAGAGGGTCATGCGGAAGCCGTTGCACTCGGGTGCGGCGAGGACGACACGACCGCCGCGCGGGATCGTCAAGCCGGCGAACGGCGACCAGACCAGGTCGCCGGTGAGTAGCGGAACAGGCCGCTCCTCGACGTTGTCGTCCTCGCGGACGACGTTTCCTCGGACCAGGTACGCCTTGACGGGGCCTGAGTTGCAACTTGCCGGCGGAATTCGGAACGAGCGAGAAGCCGTGCCGACCGCCACGCGTCCGTTCGGGCCCTCGCAGCGGGCGGTTGCGAGATCGTGGACGACGTCGCCTGGGTCGGCGGCGAGCTCATCGGTGATCCTGTAGACGTAGCCCGCGGCGTGGCGCCCTTCCGGGGTGCCGCCGGTCGTCTCCCCTGCGACCTTCCCGCGCGGGAAGCGGTTCCCGTCGAAGCGTGCGACCGCCCGCGACTTGAATATGAGGCCGCTGCAGGCGCGGAGGAGGCGGACGTGAATCTCAGGCTGGACGAACCACTGCCGTCTCCCGAGGACGTTGGCATCCTCGGGATCCGGTTGCGGGATCGCCGCCGAGATGGAGACGGCGAGCACGCGTTCGCGCCGCGCGTGGCTGCAGCCCGAGGCGACGAGAGCGACGACCAGCGCCAGGAGGATCAGCTCCGGGTGGCGCACGGACAGCAGACTAGGAGGATCCGCGTGCACGGCAACTTAGGATCGGTATATGCGGAGCGTGGACGTCGAGGCGGCGCGTGAGGCTATCGGCGGGCGCTTGCACCGGACGCCGCTCTTTCGGTCGGCGACGCTCGGCGAGCTGACCGGCGCACGCGTTTTCCTCAAGGCCGAACTGTTCCAGAAGACCGGCTCGTTCAAGCCGCGCGGCGTGCTGACCAACCTCGCCGCCCTCACCGCGGAGGAGCGCGCCCGAGGCGTGATCTCGATCTCGGCCGGAAACCACGCGCAGGCGCTCGCATGGGGCGCGGCGACCGAAGGCATCGACGCGCTCGTCGTCATGTGGCAGGGCGCGAGCGAGGCGAAGATCGAAGCGACCCGCGGCTACGGCGCCACGGTCGACCTCGAAGCGAAGAGCCTCACCGAGGCCTTCGAGCGCCTCGCCGCGCTCCAGAGCAAAACGGGCCGCACGCTCGTCCACCCGTTCGACCACCCGCGCACGATCGCCGGCCAGGGCACGGTGGGCCTCGAGATCGTCGAGGACCTCCCGGAGACGACCACGCTCCTCGTCCCGGTCGGCGGCGGCGGCCTGATCTCCGGGATCGCCCTCGCCGCGCAAGGCCGGCGCGTGATCGGCATCGAGCCGGAGCTCTCGCCCGCCCTCCACGAGGCGCTCGCCGCCGGCAAGCCGGTCCCGGTCACGCCGCAATCCATCGCCGACGGCCTCTCGGCTCCATTCGCGGGCGAGCACTGCCTCGAGATCTGCCGCGAACACGTCGAAAACGTTGTCCTCGTGACCGAAGGAGAGATCCGGGCCGGAATGCACTTCCTGTACACGCGCGCGAAGCTCGCCTGCGAGCCGGCCGCTGCCGTCCCGGTCGCCGCGCTCCTGGCCGGCAAGATCCCCGTGACGAAGGACGAGACCGTCGTCGCGGTCGTCTCGGGCGGCAATGTCGCCACGGAAACAGCCGTTGCTATCCTGACCGGACAATGAAGGCCGGCATCCATCCCGAGTACGTCCTGGCAACCGTTCGCTGCGCCTGCGGCAACGAGTTCCAGACGCGCTCAACCAAGCCCGAGCTCCACGTCGAGATCTGCTCGAACTGCCATCCGTTCTACACGGGCAAGCAGAAGCTCGTCGACACGGGCGGCCGAGTCGAGCGCTTCCAGCGCCGCCTCGAGAAGGCCGGCCGGAAGACCGAGACCTAAAGAACCATGTCAGCCCCCATCGGAGGACAGGCCGTCCTCGAGGGCGTGATGATGCGCGGCCCCTCGAACTGGGCCGTCGCGGTCAGAAAGCCCAATGGCCAGATCGCCGAAGTCTGCCGGCCGATCGACTCGGTGATGAAGCGGCACTGGTTCTTCCGCCTCCCGGTTGTCCGCGGCGTGGTCGCCCTCGGCGAATCGCTCGCGATCGGCTTCCGCGCGCTGGCGATCTCGGCCAACTACGCCGCGGCCGAGGATAACGAGGAGGCCGAGGCGGAGCTCTCCCGCGGCGCGATCGTCTTCGCCTTCCTGCTCGCGATCGGCTTTGCAATCTCGCTCTTCAAGGTCGGCCCGGCACTGCTCGCCGACCAGCTCCCGATCTCCAACGGCAACTGGTTCGTCCTCGTCGAGGGCCTGATCCGCGTGACGATCTTCGTCGTCTACCTGAGCGTGATCTCGCTGCTGCCCGACCTGCGCCGCGTCTTCCAGTACCACGGCGCCGAGCACAAGGCGATCAACGCCTTCGAGGCCGGCGAGGAGCTCGAGCCGCAGACGGTGCAGCGCTTCAGCCAGATCCACCCGCGCTGCGGCACCGCCTTCCTGCTCTGGGTGATGGTGATCGCGATCTTCGTCTTCGCGTTCTTCGGCCGGCCCGCTTTCTACTGGCTGATCGCGACGCGCATCCTGCTGCTGCCGGTGATCGCCGGGCTCGCATACGAGCTGATCCGCTTCGCGGGGAAACACACCGGCAACCGGGTCCTGATGACGCTGCTCGCGCCGGGCCTGTGGCTGCAGCGGCTGACGACCCGCGAGCCGACGCTCGACCAGCTCGAAGTCTCGATCCGCGCCCTGCGCGAGGTGCTCGCCCTCGAGGGGCGTGCCGCAGATTCGCGAGTCGAGATCATGGCCTAGCGGCTGTGACAGCGGTAGCGGGCTAACCTTGCCGGATGGCCGATTTTCAGGACCTCGTCGACGAGCTGGAGCGCTCGTACCGCGAGACGCAGGAGCGTCTGTCGGACCCTGCCGTCTACAACGACCACCGCGAGGCGGCCGACGTGGGCCGTCGCCTGAAGGAGCTCGAGGGCCCGCACAAGCTGGCCCAGGAGTGGCGCTTGGTCAGCGACGACCTCGAAGCTGCGCGCGACGACGGCGACCTGCGCGAGCTCGTCCCGGAACTGGAAGAGCGCCGAGCGAGCCTCGAGGAGGAGCTCAAGCTCGCGCTCGTCGAGTCGGATCCCGCAGATCGCAAGGACGTGATCGTCGAAATCCGCCAGGGGGTCGGCGGTGACGAAGCCGCGATCTGGGCAGGTGACGTGTTCCGCATGCTCACCCGCTACGCAGAGCGGCGCGGCTTCACGGTCGAGCAGCTCGAGGTCAGCGGCAACGAAGCCGGCGGCTTCAAGGAGATCGTCTTCGCGGTGAAGGGCGACGGCGCGTACTCGGTGTTCAAGTGGGAGGCGGGCACGCACCGCGTGCAGCGCGTCCCCGAGACCGAGTCGCAGGGCCGCATCCACACGTCGACCGCCACGGTCGCGGTCATGCCGGAGGCGGAGGAGGTCGAGGTCGAGCTCGACCCGAACGAGCTCAAGATCGACGTCTACCGCTCGACCGGGCCCGGCGGACAGAGCGTCAACACGACCGACTCCGCGGTGCGCATCACGCACGTCCCGACCGGAATCGTCGTCGCGATGCAGGACGAGAAGTCGCAGCTCCAGAACAAGACGAAGGCGATGCGCGTCCTCCGCGCGCGGCTCTACGAGCTGGAGCGCGAACGGCAGCAGGCCGAGCAGGCCGCCGCGCGCCGCTCCCAGATCGGCTCCGGCCAGCGCGCCGAGAAGATCCGCACCTACAACTTCCCCGAGAACCGCCTCACCGACCACCGCGTACACCTGACCGTGCACCGGCTCGACAAGATCCTCGAGGGCGAGTTGGACGAGTTCACCGAGGCGCTGGCCGCGGAGGACCGCCGCCGCGCGCTCGAGACCGCGTCGGCGTGACGCTCGGCGATGCGCTCGCGGCCGCGACCGCCAGGCTCGCGGAGGCCGGGGTCGAGTCGGCCCGCCTCGAGGCGGAGCTGCTGCTCGCGCGCGCGTGTGACGACTGTGCCCGCGCACTGCTCTATGCCGAGCTCCACCGCGAGCTGAGCGCGGAGCAGGAGGCAGCCTTCGAGGCGAACGTCAGCCGCCGCGTCAAGCGCGAGCCGCTCGCCTACGTGCTCGGCGAGTGGGGCTTCCGCCGGCTGACGCTGAAGACCGATCAGCGTGCCCTGATCCCCCGGCCCGAGACCGAGATCGTCGTCGAGCGCGCGCTGGAGCACATTCGCGAGGAGGCGGACCCGGAAGTCCTCGACGTGGGCACCGGCACCGGCGCGATCGCGCTCGCGATCGCAGACGAGCATGCGGGCGCGCGGATTACGGCGATCGACGCCTCGCCGGAGGCGCTCGCGCTCGCCCAGGAGAACCGCGAGCTGACCGGCGTGAACGGCCGCGTAGACCTCGTCGAGCACGACCTCACCGCCGGTCTTGGCCGGTCGCAGTTCGATCTCGTCGTCTCCAACCCCCCGTACGTCGAGCCCGACGACCTCCCGACGCTTCAGCCGGAGGTGCGGGACTGGGAGCCGCACGTCGCCCTCGTCGCCAGCGGCGCCACCGAGGAGGTCGCGCGCGCGGCCACGGAGGCGCTGCGGCCTGGAGGCTGGCTCGTGCTCGAGACCGCCGCGGGCACGGGCGAGCGGATCCAGGAGCTCCTGCAGGAGCTCGGCTACGAGCGGGTCACGATCACCCCTGATCTGGCCGGGCGGGACCGAGTGGTCGAGGGCAAGTGGAAGGGCTGACGACCAATGACGGGCGCAGGCTCGCCTACAAGCGGCTCGGTTCCGGCGCGACGCTGGTCTGCCACGGGGGCGGGCCTGGCTTCTCCTCGCACTACCTCGGCAACCTCGGCGCGCTCGACGAGCGGCTCGAGCTCGTCCTCCTCGATCCGCGCGGAACCGGTGGCTCCGACCGCCCCGCCGACCCGCGGGCGTACGCGATCGAGGACTACGTCGACGACGTCGAAGAGCTGCGCCTCGAGCTCGGCCTCGAGCGGATCAACCTCTTCGGCCACTCGCACGGCGGCATCGTCGCGATGGCCTACGCGGCGCGGCATCCGGACCGGGTCGAGCGCCTGATCCTCGCAAGCACCCTCGCCCGCTGGGCGCCCGAGCAGGAAGCGGCGATGGCCGAGATGGTCGCCTCGCACGCGAACGAGCCCTGGTATCCGGATGCCAAGGCCGCCCTCGACGCCGAGCAGGCCGGCGACTTCGAGACTGACGAGGAGATGGCAGATCTCGCCTTCCGCGAGTCCCCGTTCTACTTCAGCCGCTACGGAGACAAGGAGCGCGCCTACGCGGAGATGCTGCGCGCAGACCCTGCGAACGCGGACACGCTCCGCTTCTTCAACCAGGAGATCCTCGCGACCTTCGACGTGCGGCCCGAGCTGGAAATGATCACGGCGCCTGCCCTCGTCATCACGGGAGCGGACGACTTCATCACGGGCCCGGTGCCCGCGGCGGAGATCGAGCAGGGCCTCGCCGATGTCGCCAAGGTGATCATCCCCGGCTGCGGGCACTTCCTCTTCGTCGAGGCGCCCGAGGCGTTCGGCGAGGCGGTCGCCTCGTTCCTGGGCGTTCCGAGCGCGGCGTGATCGACGAGGCCGTCGCGGCGATCCGGGCGGGCCGGCCCGTCGTCCTGCCGACGGACACCGTCTACGGGCTCTGCGCCGACGCCGAGAGCGAGAGCGCGGCCCGCGAGGTCGCGCGGCTCAAGGGGCGCGCCGAGCAGCAGCCGATCGCGGTGCTGGCACGCGACGTCGACCGCCTGCTCGAGCGGATTCCCGAGCTCGATGCGCGCGTCCTCCGCGTGCTCCTGCCCGGGCCGTACACGCTGATCCTGCCCAACCCGAAGCGGCGTTACCCATGGCTCGGCGGCGGCGACACGATCGGCGTCCGTGTACCCGACCTGCCCGCGGCCACCGCGGCCGTGCTCGAGGAGGTCGGCGTGGTTCTGGCTACCAGCGCAAACCTGCACGGTGGCCCCGACCCGCGCGGTGCCGACGAGGTCCCCGAGGAGATCCGGCGCGGCGCTGCGGTGCTGGTCGACGGTGGCGAGCTACCGGGGACGTCCTCGACCGTTCTCGACCTGACCGGGCCGGAGCCGCGCCTGGTCCGCGAGGGTGCGGTTCCTGCGGCCCAGGCGCTCAGCAACGCCCGGGCGGCGGGAGCGAGCGCAGGGGAACGAACATGATCCGGTTCCTCGGGTGCAGATGCTTTCCGTGGGTCCAGCTGGACACGATCAATGCTTTGCGGTCGATCTCGGCGGGGTCGCCGCCGATCTACACGTAGCGGTGGAGGCGCGTGTCGGCGACGTAGCCTCTGCCCAAGCTCGAGAAGATCACGAACCGGCCGGCAATCCGCACCGAGTTGTCGACGTACGAGTTCGGCGGCTTGCCGCTGAAGATCCGCTGCGGCGCGGTGCGCGTCGAGGGTGACCACCAGAGCGAGATGAACTTCGCGCTCGGGTAGACGAAGGCGCGACCGTTCGTGAAGAGCGCCGAGATGCCGCGCAGCCTTGCGAGCGAGCCCGGTGCAGCCACCTCCTCACCGGTGTACGGATTTGCGGCCAGCACGCGAGTGCGCGCTCCCGGGGCGAGCGACTCCGGCCAGACCGCGATCGGCCCGGCGACGAAGAAGGAGCCTTGCGCGTGGCCGGTTCGGACGATGCGGTCGGTGCGGCTCGCCATGTCGTAGACGTGCACCTCCGTCGTCTCGCCGTCCGGCCCCACGCCTTGCGTCCACGTCGCCAGGCCGTTGCGCACATCGGGCTGGCGCCACGGGCTCGCCCAGAAGTGGCCGCTCGAGTCTTTCGTCGCCGCGCCGATCTGCAGCAGCGTGCCCGTCCGGGAGTCCCACGCGAAAGTCGTGAAATCCGCGAAGAAGTCCGAGAGCGAGTGGTACTCGTTCCAGACGAACCAGCGGCCGTCGAAGCTTCCGTCTGCCTGGTCGTTGCGCGCGCTCGGGAAGCGGCGGATGCGCGTGAGGCGGCTCGTGCGTGCGTCGATCCGGACGACCCCGGAGAAGTCGGGCGAGTAGAGCTGCGCGAAGAACCTTCGCCCGTCGCCCGCGCCGGCGATCGGCAGGACAGACGCTCGCCGGGAGAGCGAGACGACCGAGCTCGCCAAGACCCGGTGCCACGAAGGCGGCTGCGGTGCACGGCACCACCGTGGCGCCGCCCCGTGCGTCGCTCCCGCGGCAGAGCAGAGAATGAGCGCGCCGAGGACCGGCAAAGTGCGAATCGTCACACTCTCAGCCTAGGGTGCGCAGCGGCAGGCCAGAGCTCGGATTTGGCGGCTCGCTACTGAACCTGAAGCGCTCCGTCGCTACCGCCGCGAGGGCGAGTAGCATCCGTGGGACAGTGGCCGTTGCTCAGGAGACCGTCCAGCATCTGCGGACCGCGGGGCTGGCCGAAGTCGATCCCGCGATCGCCGAGCTGATCGGCCGCGAGCTCGAGCGGCAACGCGGCCAGATCGAGCTGATCGCCTCCGAGAACTTCACGTGGCCGTCGGTTCTCGAGGCCGTGGGCTCCGTCCCGACGAACAAGTACGCCGAGGGCTACCCGGGCAAGCGCTACTACGGCGGCTGCGAGGTCGTCGACGAGATCGAGCAGACCGCGATCGACCGCGCGAAGGAGCTCTTCGGCGCCGAGCACGCGAACGTGCAGCCGCACGCGGGCGCGCAGACGAACATGGCCGTCTATTTCGCGGCCTGCGACCCGGGTGACACGATCCTCTCGCTCGAGCTCGCCCATGGCGGCCACCTGACGCACGGGCTCAAGGTCAACTTCTCCGGCCGGCTCTACACGATCGCCCACTACGGCGTCAGCCGTGAGACGAACGTCGTCGACTACGACGAGGTGCTCGCGCTCGCCAAGCAGCACAAGCCGAAGCTGATCGTCTGCGGCGGCTCGGCGTACCCCCGCGTGGTCGAGACCGACCGCTTCCGCGAGATCGCCGACGAGGTCGGCGCGCTGCTCCTCTGCGACATGGCGCACTTCGCGGGGCTCGTGGCCGCCGGGCTGCACCCGAACCCGGTGCCGCACTGCGACTTCGTCACCTCCACGACGCACAAGACCCTGGCAGGGCCGCGGGCCGGGTTCGTCCTCTGCAAGGAAGGGCATGCGACCGCGATCGACCGCGCCGTCTTCCCGGGGATGCAGGGCGGCCCGCTCGTCCACACGATCGCGGCGAAGGCGACCTGCTTCCTGATCGCAGGCACAGAGGCCTTCCGCGAATACCAGCAGCAGGTCCGCGCGAACGCCGACACACTCGCGGAGTCGCTGCAGGACGGCGGGCTCGACGTGCTCACGGGCGGCACCGACACGCACCTGCTCCAGGTCGACCTGCGCTCGACGGATTGGACCGGCAAGGACGCCGAGGAGCGCCTCGCCGAGGTGAAGCTGACCGTCAACCGCAACACGGTGCCCTTCGACGAGCGTCCGCCGACCGTCGCGTCCGGGATCCGGATCGGGACGCCCGCCGCCACGATGCGCGGCTTCGACGAAGACGACTTCCGCGAGGTCGGCCGGATCATCGTCGAGGCGCTCGCCGACGGCGATGCCGCGGCCCTCGCGGCCCGCAGCGAGGCGCTCTGTGAGAGGCGGCCGCTCTACCCGGGCTTCCGCGGCTTCACCACGTACCAAGCGTGAGCACGGACATCGCCAGCGGCGTGACGGTGGTCACGCACCCGCTCGTCCAGCACAAGCTCGCATACCTCCGCGACAAGGACACGCCGACGGTCCACTTCCGCAAGCTCGCCAACGAATTGACGCTGCTGCTGACCTACGAGGCGACAAAGGACTTCCCGACCGAGGACGCGGAGATCGAGACCCCGCTCGAGCGCACGACGGTGCAGAGGATCGCCGGCAAGAAGGTCGCGGTCTGCCCGGTACTGCGCGCGGGGCTCGGGATGCTCGACGGCGTGCTCTCGCTGGTCTCGAGCGCGCGGGTCGGCTTCATCGGCCTCTACCGCGACGAGGAGACGCTTCACCCGGTCGAGTACTACGTGAAGCTGCCGGAGCTCGGGGACGGCGAGCGCGACGCGATCGTGCTCGACCCGATGCTCGCGACGGGCCGCTCGAGCGCCGCGGCGGTGGCTGCCGTCAAGCAGGCCGGCGCGCGCTCGGTCACCCTGGTCTGCCTCGTCGCCGCGCCCGAAGGGATCGAGCACATGCAGAGCGAACATCCCGACGTGAGGATCGTCACCGCCGCCGTCGACCGCGAGCTGAACGACCGCGGCTACATCCTCCCGGGCCTGGGCGACGCGGGCGACCGCCTCTACGGGACGAAGTAGCGATCGCTGTGTGGGAGACGTTCACCGACCACCTCGAGGTGCTCTGGGGTGCCGGCGTCGCGCTCGGAATCGTGATTCTCCTGACGCCCGCCGTCGGGGGGATGGCCCGGCTCCTCGGCGTCGTCGACGAGCCGTCGCCGCGACGGCTCAACCGGCGGGCGGTGCCGCGGCTCGGCGGGATCGCGCTCTTCTTCGGGATCTTCGTGCCGGCGCTGGCGTTCCTGCCGCTCGGCCGCGAGACGAAGGGGCTGCTGCTCGGCGCGGCGGTCGCGACCACCGTCGGGGCAATCGACGACTTCCGAGGGCTCGTATGGTGGGAGAAGCTCGGCGGCCAGGTCGCCGCCGCAGCGATCCCGACCGGATTCGGGATCTGGGTCCACCGCTTTACGTTCCCGATCGTCGGCGTCCACGCGCTGCCCGAGTGGGTGGGCGTGCCGCTGACCATCCTCTGGATCGTGGCGATCATGAACATGGTCAACTTCCTCGACGGCCTCGACGGGCTGGCCGCGGGGGTCTGCGCGATCTCGGGCTTCACGTTCTGCCTGATCGCGCTCTCGCTCGGCCGGCCCGAGCCGGCGATCCTGGCGGCGGTCGTGCTCGGCGCCTGCGTTGGCTTCCTCCGCCACAACTTCTATCCGGCCCGGATCTTCATGGGTGACTCGGGGGCGCTCCTGCTCGGGTTTGTGCTGGCGGCGCTCTCGGTGCAAGGCCTTTTGAAGACGGCGGCGGTGGCGACCCTCTTCTTCCCGCTGATCGTGCTCGCGGTCCCGATCATCGACACGTCGTTCGTGGTTGCGAAACGGCTCAAGTACGGTCGGCCGGTCTACACCGCGGACCGGTCACATCTTCACCACCGCTTCATGAACATCGGCTTCTCGCAACGGCGGGCAGCGGTGACGATGTGGGCCTGGTGCGCGGTCCTCTCGGGCGCTGCGCTCGCGCTCCGGTTTCTCCGGCCGCACGCCCACGGCGTCTGGCACACCGGTCCGACTGTCGGGATCGTTGCCATCGGGGCGTTCGCCCTCGCGGCCTCGATCTACATGGTCTACCTGCTCGAGATCGTGAAGCTCGCGAACCCGCGGATCCGCCGCCGCGAGCAGGAAGCCCGCGAAGCGGCCCGCAGGACCGCCTAGCTAGCAGCTCGAGCGAACCTCAGAGCGGACGCACCGGTCGCGGCCAGGGCCGCCGGAGGCGTGGTCGCGTCCGCCACGGCCGTCGATGAAGTCCGCGCCGCCCAGGCCCCAGAGGTAGTTCGGGCCCTTGCTGCCCAGGAGCAGGTCGGCGCGTGATGAGCCGACGACGTCCTCGAACGAGCGCAGCCGGTCGCGCCCCCAGCCGGTCGCGACGCCTCGCGCGAGGTCGACGCGCACCGGCCGCGGCGAGTTCTCGTAGAAGGCGAGGTCCGCGCCGGCCCCGCCGTTCATCGTGTCGTTGCCCTCGGTGCCGCTGACGAGATCGGAGCCTCCCAGTCCGTTGAGCCGGTCGTCCCCGCGCTGCCCGAGCAGGACGTTGTCACTGCCGTTGCCGGTGAGCGAGTCGGCGAAGGGCGAGCCGGAGATGCCCTCGACGCCGCGCAGCTGGTCGGAGCCCCAGCCGGTCGCGGTCCCTGCCGCAAGGCTGGCGCTCACGGCAGCCGGCGACGCGTCGTACCCGGCGAAGTCGGTGCCGTTCGCCGGCTGCCCGCCGCCGTCCAGCACGTCGTCGCCCGCGTCGCCGGTGAGAACGTCCTCGCCCGCGCCTCCCGTGAGCCGGTCGTTGCCGTCGCCGCCGCAGATCAAATCGTCGCCGCCGCCGCCGTCGATCACGTCGTCGCCGGAGAGCCCCGCGATCACGTCACGTCCGGGCGTCCCTGTGAGCGTGTCGTCCCCCGGCGTCCCGACGATCGTGGCCGGAGTGGGCTTCGGGCCGATGTCGGTGCACGCGAACGACGGTGGCGTCGCCGCGCCGGCTGAGGCCGCCGCCAGCAGCAGCGCCAGGGCGATGAGCGCCTTGCCGGCCACGGGCTACACATTCCCGTCGAGGAAGGCCTTCAACCGCTCGGGGTAGCCGGGAGCGCGGGGGAGGGAATGCCCTGCGCCTGGCAGGACCGCCCGCTCGGCGCCGAGCCGCTCCTCGAGCACGTCGCAGACGGCGTCGAAGGCCGCGTGGTGTGCGCCCGAGACGACGAGCTTCGGGAACGGCGCCGCCGCCAGCTCGTCCAGCGGGATATCCGCCTCCCAGGGCGGGCGCTCGGCCATCGAGGCGCGGGCGCCCTGCTCGAGATCGGGCGGTAGCGGATCCGGCAGCTTCGTATCACTTCCGACAACGGCGAGGAATCCGCGGAGGAAGGCCCCGGGCTCATGCGGGCCGGCCTGGAAGAACGCATCCAGACCCGCGACGAGCTGCTCGACCTCGGGCCGCCCGCGCGCGACGCCGAACGCGGGCGGCTCGTTCACGGTCAGTGAGCGCACCGAGCCCGGATGGCGAGCCGCGATGAGGAGGGAGATGACGCCTCCGTAAGAGTGCCCGACCAGATGGGCGCCGTCGGCGAGCAGCGGAGCGAGCTCTTCCGCCTGCTGGTCGAAGTCGATCCGCTCGAGTGGCGGGTTTGGCGGATAGCCGCCCCGGTTCGGAACGACGAGCTCGTACCGGTCCGAGAGCGGCTGCAGCGCGCCCCAGGTCGCAGGCCCGTTGCCGACGCTCCCGTGGACGAGGACGACCCGCACCGCATGATCCTAGTACAAAGTCGCGCCGAAACCGCTCAACTGAGCCGCTTTCCCCTGTCACAAGCTCGGCCGTCCGTTTGGTATGCTCGCGCCGATGGAGCCCAGTCCCCGCGCGTCGTTCGAGCCGGCCGGGGCCGGCGCGCTGCTGGGGGGCGTGACGGCTGCGAGCGTTGGGGTCGGCGCCCTCGTCGGCTGGGCTGCGGGCTCGGTCGGCCTCGGTGCGCTCGTCGGCGCCCTCGTCGGCATTCCCGCCGGTGTCTTCGCCGTGTACCGGCGCTATCGGAGATTCTTCACGTGATGGCGGGCGTCTTCTCGACCCCGCGGCCGGTCCCGAACCGCCGCATCCCCGCGCTCGCCGGCGCGGGCGTCGTCGTCCTCGCGCTGCCGGTCTTCCTGGTCGGCGGCTTTCCGATCGCCGGCTGGGCGCTCGCGGCAGCGCTCTGGGCGGCAGGCGAGGCGCTCGGCTTCTGGCTCTCGCGCCTGCCCACGGGTGCCGACCACCTCCGGATCTCGGGGCTCGTCGCGATCGCGATGGCCTTCCGCGGGATCGGCATGATGGCCGCCCTCCTGGCCGTCACGGTCGCCGACAAGAGCCTCGGCGTCTCTGCGGTGATCGTCTACGCGCTCGCGTACAGCCTCTCGCTCGCGGTCTCCCTGCTCGAGTACTTCACCGGGGAGCGCCGGCCATGAGCGCGGTGCTGGCGGCGACCTTCAATCCCGCGAACGAGTTCGAGCTCAAGCAATGGGTCTCGATCCACCTCGGTCCGCTCGACCTCTCGATCAACAAGGCCGTCGTCTACCTCGCGATCGGCTCGGCGCTGACGATGCTGCTCGGGATCTTCCTCATGCGCAGCCGCCTGGCGCTCCTGCCCAGCAAGCGCCAGACCGTCGGCGAGGCCGTCTACGAGATCGCCCAGACCCAGATCGCCGAGCAGGGCCTCCCCTCGAAGGCGATCGGCCGCTGGTTCCCGTACGTCGCGACGCTCTTCCTTTTCATCTGGACGCTCAACACCGTCGGCTTCGTGCCGCTGCCG
>WNGE01005652.1_pt1 | contig 14090 bp, 10 predicted proteins | sample 5400651 | NCBI WGS metagenome assembly WNGE01 (sample SAMN13153370, study PRJNA577476) | soil metagenome | isolation source: 60 cm soil or saprolite under grassland replicate 2 | place: USA:California | collected 2016-06-15 | reverse complement strand
ATGGCTTGGTCGACCCCTCCTTACCATGTCTCCCTCGAGGCGATCTTCCTCTCGACCTTCGTGATGATCAGCCAGAACCGCGGACGAGAAGCGTAAGGTGATCGATGACGCGCACCTCTCGATCTCCGCGCTGGAGAGTCCTCCACTGCAAGCGTTCTGCAAGCACCGTGATTCCGCCGCGATGTCACCGTGTTCCGCCTAAATGGTCGCGGCCGAAACCGGCTCGGAGTCCGCGTTTCGGTGGAATACGGCCGCATGCGTGTACACAATCGAGGCGGCTCATAACCGGAGAGTCGCGGGTTCAAATCCCCCCGCTACTGACAAAGGCCCCGGATCCGGGGCCTTTTCATTACGCGATGAGGAAGCCCGTCGCGGTGTCGCTGAGTGGCGAGCCTGGAGCCGCTCCGTTGAAGACGTGGCCCGCAATCGGCCTCTAACATCGCCTCTTGCCGTGTCGAGGGTAAAGATCACCGTCCTCAGCGACGCGAGCGCGCAGTCTCTGGTACTGGCACTCCTCCCTGCGTTTGCAGCCGCTGTCGGAATCCCCCGAGAGGACGAGCGGCGGCTCGGCGCGGTCGTCGAGCAACTCCTCAGCTTCACGCTTGACAATGCGTACCCGGACGACGACCTCGGCGAGATTGAGGTTACGCTCGAGGCGGGTGGCGGATCGGTCGAGGTCGTCGTGCACGACTGGGGCCTGCCGCTGACGAGCGCTGGAGGGGACTTCGGGCCGCTGCCCGAGTCGCTGGCCGCTCTCGCTGCGGACGCCCGTAACGTGCTGCTGATCAACCTCGGTTCGGGCGGGAAGCGGCTGACGGCAGAAGTGAGCGTCCGCTCAGGTGACGGCGGACAGGCGAGACGGCACCACATCGAGGCTGCGCCCAGGCGCGCACAGGCGGGGGTGGAAGCTCGCGACGCGATCGAGGTGAGGACCGCGACGCCCCGAGACGGCGAGGCGATCGCCCAGCTCCTCTACGAGAACTATCACCTGAGCTATGTGCACGCCGACTTCTACCGGCCGCGGTACTTGATGGCGGCGCTAGCCTCCGGCGAGTTGATGTCGACGATTGCCGTCCACGGGGGGCGAGTAATCGGGCATCACGCGCTGATGCCGCTCGCCGGTGTCCCCTCCGCTGAGACGGGTGCCGCAGTCGTCCACTCCGCCTATCGGGGCCTCGGTGTCTTCGGCCGGTTGTTCGAGCACACGCTCGACGCGGCGACCGAGCGCGGCCTCGCTTCGGTCTTCGGGGATGCCGTCACCATTCATCCCTTCAGTCAGCGCGCCGAGCTCTCGCACGGCTACCGCGAGACGGCGCTCCAGCTCGGCATGGTCCCGGCGCAGACGACGATGCGCGGCTTCGGCGGCGAGGGGCCGGGACGACGGACAGCAACGCTCCGCTCCTACCGGCCCTTCGACGACCAACCGCGGCAAGCGGCGCTGCCGGCACCCTATAGCGAGCTGCTCGAGAGCGTCTACGCCAACGTCGGCCTCACAATCGAGGCTCGCACCGAGCCGGCTCAGCTCGAGGGCGAGACGCTAACGGCCAACGTCGACGAGCCGCGCTCCCTCGGCTTCCTGCGGCTCCAGCGCTGGGACGGGGAAGCCAGCTCGGCCCTAAAGGGGGCGCTGCGCCACCTGCTTTCGCGGCATGTTGACGTCGTCTACGCGGACATCGACTTGGTGGCGGTGGCCGATGTGGACAAGGCGACTGTCGAGCTGAACGAGCTCGGTTTCTTCGCCGCGGGCCTAGTTCTTCACGGGCCGGACGGCCACGACCACCTCCGGCTGCAGCTGCTCGATTCCGAGGAGATCGAGCTCGACGACGTCGTCTGCGACTCGTCGTTTGCACAGTCGCTGAGGCGACGAGTGCTGGTGGACAAGGCCCGTGTCGGCGGATGAGGTGGTCCTCCACGATCTCGAACTTCAGTCGCCTCTAGGAATTGGGCTGCGCGGCCGCCTGGGTGACGACCCTCCGCTTCGGCGCACGTCAACGATTCGAACCTCGGTAGAGGATGCAGCGTGCGTCTCCTGGTGACCGGCGGAAGCGGTGTCCTCGGCCGAGCGACGATTCCGCTCCTTCGTGCACAGGGTCACGAGATCGACGCTCCGGCGGCGGCGCAGCTTGACTTGTTCGACCCGGTTGAGGTCGCGCGAGCGGTGGACGACGCTGCGGGGATCCTGCACCTTGCGACCCGGATTCCCCGACGCGAGCAGGCGAGCGAGCGAGAAGCCTGGCGAGAGAACGACCGTCTGCGCGCGGAGGCGTCCCGACTCCTCGTCGACGCGGCGCTCGCAGCGAAGACGGAAGTGTACGTTCAGCCGAGCATCACTTTCCTCTATCCACCGAAGGGATTGGTCGACGAGGAGACGCCGCTTGGTCACGTGCCCGAGTATCTGCGCTCGGCGCTCGCGGCCGAGGAGCAGACGGCTCGCTTCGCGGCAGCGGGCCGGCGCGGCGTCGTTTTGCGCCTCGGCCTCCTCGACGGTCGCGGGACGGGCAACGAGCTACCGAATTCACGCTTCGGCTCTACCCTGCATGTTGCCGACGCAGGGCGCGCCCTGCATGCGGCGCTCGCCGTTCCAAGCGGCATCTACAACGTCTGCCGCGACCGCGAGCATGTCTCGAACGAGCGGTTCAAGCGGGTCACCGGCTGGCGGCCGGACCGGTAGATGAACGGCGTCGTGCGGCGCAGTTTTACGGGAGCGACGGGACTCGAACCCGCGACCTCCGGCCTGACAGGCCGGCGTTTACAAGTAGAGCGCGTGGACTAGGCACCCGACGTCTGCACGACCCCGTGAAGTGGTGCCGCGGCGTCAGAAGAGAGGTTGCTGGAGCCTCACATTGCAAGCGTTCTGCAAGCACCGGGCCTCCGCTGCGATGCCACCGTGTTCCGCCTAAATGCAACGGCCGTGGGCCAATCTGGCTCGGAATCTGCATTTAGGCGGAATACGGCGGAACGCGCGTACACAATCGAGGCGGCTCATAACCCGGAGGTCGCAGGTTCAAATCCTGCCCCCGCTACCTCGAAAGGCCCCGGAGACGGGGCCTTTCGTTTGCGAGTCGGTGGCGTTACCGGTGCTCGTGCAAGCGTGAAGAGGAAGGCGAGTGTGCCTGTCTGCAGGCTGTTCTTCACGCGCCGCTGGTACGACTGCGGTCGTGAAAGCGGAAGACCAGCTCAGCGCGCTGTCGCACCTCGACGAGCTGTTCGGGCAACACGGCATCGAGTACTGGCTCTTCGGCGGTTGGGCAGTGGATTTCCACGCCGGCAAAGCGACGCGCTCGCACGACGATCTCGACCTCGCAGTCCTGTCACACGACGGTGAGCGCGTTCGCGGACTCCTCACCGCCGCCGGCTGGCGCCACACACCGGAAGAGGGTTACAGCGTGTACGAGCTCGACGACGTTCGCCTCGAGGTCGCGTTTCTGGACCACGGCGAATGGCCTCCGAACTCGTTCGAGCACGACGTCGCCGAGGTGGCCGGGGTTCGTGCGCGTGTCGTCAGCCTGTCGTCGTTGAAGGCCGACAAGGCGATGGTGCGTGACGACGAGAGCGTGGCGGCGAAGGACCGCGCGGACTCCGTGACGCTCGGGCGGCTTCCCGGCTAGCGCTCCGCGACCTGCGGCTGCAAGCGTCTTGCAAGCATCGCGCTTCCGCAGCGATGTCACCGTGTTCCGCCTAAATGCACGGCCATGGCCCAAATCTGGGTCGCAGCGCGTATTTCGGCGGAATACGCCGGAACGCGTGTACATAACCGAGGCGGCTCATAACCCGGAGGTCGCAGGTTCAAATCCTGCCCCGCTACTGAAAAGGGCCCGCATTCGCGGGCCTTTTGTTTTCACCGCAGGCAGTAGCGGCGAAGCCGTTTGCACCCACTTCAGTGAAAGCATCGGCCTTTAGCGTTTTCATCCGAGCGCCGACCGCGGAGTAAGCGCTCGGCCGCAACGTGCTCTGAGCCGAAGCGCCTGCGGCGCAGAAGCGAGTCAGCCAACGTACGGCCGAGCGACCTCTTGGCTGACCTCCTTTTCACCGTCCGGATGCGGTCCAGCCGTTGAGCTCAGCCAAGCTGCTTCGGGACGACGTAGTCGACGAGCTCTCCATCGCCTGAGAGCGGCCCAGCTCGCGTTGTCGACTACGAGCGTGGCGAGGGCGCCGGTGGGGAACCCGCAGCCGTTCTCTTTTCGTGTCCGTCCGGCGTTCAGCGTTGACCTGCCTGTAAGGCCGAGTCGCTCACCGGCTGGCAGCGCTTGCCGAGGATTTCGAACCCGGGGGGGAACCGCCCTCCTCGCCTACCGGATCCGTTCGTCGTGGAGCCGTTTGACGGCGTGGCGGAGCGCCAACAGCCTGTCGCTGCCGCCGGTCGGGACCTCCGGCGCATAGAAGACAGCCTCGGCCTCGTCTGCTCCCAGGGTGATCGGGTCGGCGGTCTCCTCGATCAGCCGGAGCTCGATCGCGTCGGCGACCGCCCGCGCTCCTCGGGTTCCTTCGGCGCCAGGCTCGTGCGCAGCCTTCACTCTCAGGTTTTCCGCCATTCGTGTCGCTGCTCGCTCGTCGAGCGAGTACCGCTCGCTTGCGACTTCGAAGACGACGTCCACTCCAGCTGAGCCTACTCCGTCCTGCGGGGTCGCTAGTGATCTCCCGGAGCGGCCTCGTGGCCTCGAGTTGGGCGGTCGCGCTGATGGCGACCTGGTGACGATCCGTCCGCCTCCCGAAGACGCTGGTCCTCTCGAAGACGCTGGTAGAGCGAGAAGCACAGCGCAGGCAGAAGCCGGTGCCCGCAAGCTCACTGCTAGCGTGGCCTCCTCCGACGGGAACGAACCAGGTGGGCGGTGAGCGCGATGCTCGCTCTCACCGATAGCACGGTTCAGGCCGTGAAGGGCATTGTCTCGTCAGCGGACGAGGCTTGTGAAGCAGGCGGTCTTCGGATGGTCGCCGAGCGGGAAGGGACGCAAGCGAACTTCCAGCTCAGCGTCGTTCCGCTACCAGCCGAGGACGACGAGGTGATCGAAGAACAAGGAGCCCGCATGTTCCTCGAGCCGGAGGCGGCTTCACTCCTCGACGACAAGGTTCTCGACGCCAGCGTCGACCATTCTCCTGCCTCCTGCCCGATAAAGTTCGCTGGTCGCGCAGACAAGCGGTGGTATCGCCCTTCGGCCCATTCGCGACAACCACCACCAGCCGGCGACGGTTCCTAAAGCGTGCTTGGTGCCGAAGGACGGCTTCACGGCCGTCCTCGAAGTGGACGCGATAGCGGTAGCCGCTGACCACGGCCGCACTCCTACACCCTGGGGCGCGTCCTCGTCTAGGGATGCACATTGGGTTGAGCGAGGCGTCCGGCACGGTGGAAGCCGGGAGCCGTTTTCCGGGGCTAAGCGGTGCTCGGCTGCGCCTCGACCTCCAACGCGACAGCGGCCGGATTCAACCCCGCAACGCAGGACTCGGGAAGCGCCGCGCAGCCCAGCCACGCGACTTGGGGCCGAAGCGCGACAACGACGATCGCTCCGACGACCACCGCCACGCCATCGACGAAGACGGCGCCGCCCGGGCCGATCACTGCTGCAAGGCCGGCGGTCAGCAGCGCGCCGAACGGGAGCGTGCCGACGAATGCCGCCGCCCAGATCGCGAGCGCCCGTGCTCGGACCTCGTCGCTGCTCATCGCCTGCACCACCACGGTGGACAACCCGACAAAGAGGACGCCGGCGAGTCCGCCCACGAACGCCAGGGCGAGCGATAGCCACGTGTTCGTGGACGCGCCGATGCCGGCCAGGGCCGCGCCCGTGACGACGAACCCCACGAGTAACGGCTCGCCCTTGTTCGGCCGGCCGGAGAGGCGTAGCAGCGCGATGGAGCCGAGCAGCGACCCGAGACCGATCGCTGCCGTGATCGCTCCGAGCGTCCCCGCGCCCGCGTGGAGGTTGTAGCGGACGATTGCCGGGATCATGAACGCAACCGGCGGCGTCCCAAACAGGCCGGCCACCACCATCAGCACCATCATCGCCGCGAGGCTGCGTTGGCCGAAGACGTAGCGGAACGCCTCGGAGATCGCGCCGCCTGCTTGGGTCGCAGCACTACGGACTGGACGCGAACTGGGCAACAAGGCGAGCGTGCCGAGCACGGCGACGAAGCTCGCCGCGTTGACACCGAACACCCAGGTCGGGCTGGCCACGGCGAGCAGGAATCCGGCGATCGCCGGCCCGACGAACCGCGCGACCTGCAGCGACAGGCTGTTGATCGCCACCGCGCTCTCGAGGTCGCGTCTCGGCACCATCGCGGCGAGCATCGCTTGAAACGGCGCGAAGCTGAGCGTCCCCAGGATGCCGCCGAGCACGGCGAGGACGCCGAGCAGCCCGACCGTCAGAGTCCCGGTCTGCCACGTGACCGCGAGCGCCGCCGCGAGGGCCATGTTCAACGACTGGAAGATGAGCAGCAGCTTGCGCCGGTCGTAGCGGTCCGCGAGCGCTCCCGCGGGCAAGGCGAAGACCAGGTTCGGGATCGTGTTCAGGAAGCCGATCAGGCCGAGCGTCGCCGCGGAGCCGCCAAGCAGGAGCACGACGTACCCGTACGCCGCCGCTTCGACCCAGTTGCCGATCAGGGAGAGCAGGACGCCGGCCGAGTAGCGCCGGAAAAGCGGTGAGCGCAGCGCCGCCAGCACGCGCGCGGGCGGGGTCGGTGTTGTCTCCGCCGCGGGCACCGGCTCGGCCTCCAGTCCTTCGCCGGTGAGTGCGGCGATCCCGCCGCGTACCGCGTATGCCTCGAACCCTCGGTCCCTCAGCCAGTGCGCCACACGGACGCTCGTCGCCTCACGCAGTCAGCCGCATGCGAGCACGATCGGCGTGTCACGCGAGAACCCGTCCAGGCGCTCCGAAATCTCGTCGGGCGGAATCCGCAGCGCACCGTCGAGCGTCACGGCCGGATCGTCCTTCCGTCGCACGTCGACGAGCAGCGCGCCGTTCGCGACGACCTCGCGCGCTGTCGCCGCGTCGATGCGGGCGGCAGAGCCGCGCACGGCCGAAGGCACGTGAAACCGCCGCGTCGGCGCGCGGCCCTGCCTCAAGTCGCCGGCCATGACGGCGACGTTACCTTCGGACTCCGAATGGAGTACGCTCGTCTCAGCTGGCCGGCTCTGAGGATCCATCAGCGTGGGATGCCAAGACTCGGCTCCAGCGCCAAATCCGATCTTCCTTGGAAACTGCACTACGGCGGAATGAAGCGGCACACCCACGCTCGCTTGAGGCGGCTCATAACCCGGAGGTCGCAGGTTCAAATCCTGCCCCCGCTACTCCGAAGGGCGCTCGAAAGGGCGCCTTTCGCTTCCTAACGCCAGCCATGCTGTCGCCGCCTCCGGCTGACACCGAACGTGTCGCCGGATCCATCGGAGCGCCGTAAGATCGTCTCGGTGACCCATGAAGGTCGTCGATCGGCACCTGATTGGCAGGGACGAGGAGCTTCGGACGCTCGTTCGGCTCCTCGAGACGCCCGAGGGCATGCCCTGGGTCGCCGTGCTCGTGGGCGAGGCCGGAATCGGCAAGACCACCCTCTGGCTGGCCGCGTGCCAGGCGGCTGAGGAACGCGGCTACCGCCTCATCTCGTGCCGGCCGGCCGAGACGGAGACCCACTTCTCCTTCGCTGGTCTCGCAGACCTGATCGGCGACGTCCTCGAAGAGGCGCTGCCCGAGCTTCCAGGCCCGCAGCAACAGGCGCTCGCGCAGGCCCTGCTCCTCGCGGATCACGATGGCAACTCCGTGGACGAACACAGGGTTGCGGTTGCCTTTCTAAGCACGCTGCGGGCGATCGCCGCGGCCCGATCCCTTGTCGTCGCGGTCGACGATGTCGACTGGCTCGATGCTCCGTCGCTCGCCGTTCTGCGCTTCGCGCTCGCCCGTCTGCACGACGAGCCGGTGGGTGCGCTCATGGCGACTCGCGACCGCATTCCGGACTGGCTGCAGCGAACGGGCGGTCCTCTCGTCGAGATCGAAGTGGGCCCACTCGGCTTAAGGGCACTCCACGAGCTCCTCCACGCGCGGCTCGGAGCCCCGTTCGCGCGCCCCGCGCTCGTCCGATTGTGGGAGACGTCGGGCGGGAACCCTTTCTACGCGCTAGAGCTTGCCCGTGCGCTCGAGCGTCGTGGCGGCAGGATCGGACCCGGAGACGCGCTAACGCTTCCTGACAACCTTGAACAGCTCGTCGACGAGCGCCTTGCCAGCGTCGGGCGGCCTGCTCGCAAGGTAACGGGGGTGGTCGCCTTGCTGGCTGAGCCGACTGCTCGTCTTGTCGAAGCGGCGCTCGGCCAAGCTTCCGAGCGGGGTCTAGCAGAGGCGCTCGACGCCCGCCTATTGGAGCTCGACGGAGAGCGGATCCGCTTCACTCACCCGTTGCTGGCCTCCGGCGTCGTTTCGCGGATGCCGCCGAGAACACGGCGAGCGCTCCACGCTCGGCTGGCAGAGATCGTGTCCGGCGACGAGGAGCAGGCCCGCCATTTGGCTTTGGCAACGACCCCGCCCGATCCGACCGTCGCCGGCGCACTCGAGATGGCTGCTCGGCGCGCCCGGCTGCGGGGCGCGCCCGCCGCGGCGGCCGACTTGGCCCAGCAGGCGCTGCGACTGACGCCCGCTTTGGACGAGGCTACCGTTCGTCTGAGGACTGTCGAAGCGGCGGAGGCTCTTTATGAGGCCGGAGACAGCGAGCGCTCCATCGTTCTCCTCGAGCAAGTGCTCGCTGGCGTGCCGCCAGGCCGGTACCGGGCGTCCATCCTTCTGCGGCTGGCGGCAGTCCGTACGTGGGCCACAGGACCCCGAGACGGCATCGCCTGCTTTCGCGAGGCCCTCACGCAAACAGGCGGAGACGACGCGCTCGAGGCCGAAATCCAGCTCGAACTCGCGGACTCGCTCAGGTTCGCGAGCGGACTCGGCAGCGCTCTGCCCCACGCGCAGGCCGCGATCGCGGCCGCCGAGCGCGCCGGCAACGACGAGCTCCTGTGCAGGGCACTCGCGGTCTTCGGCCTTGTCCATTTCAAGCTCGGACGCGGAATCGAGCGGGATGTCATGGCGCGCGCCATCGCCCTTCAGGAGTCGCTCGACCTCCCGCCTGCGGAATGGAATCCGAAGACCGTCCTCTGCGATCAGTTGTTCTGGTCGCATGACATCGCGGCGGCCCGCACCTTGGCGGAGGAGGTCCGGGGCTCGCTCCACGAACGCGAGGATCCGTACGAAACCGACATGCTCTGGTACCTCGCTCTGATCGAATGGCGTGCGGGCAACTGGCAGAGGGCGTCAGTGCTGGCCGATGAGGCGGTCGCGCTGGCAGAACAGACCGGGCGATCGGGGCGGGGACCGGTGAACGAGTGGCCGCGCACGTTGATCGCTGCTCATCGCGGTCTCGTAGACGAGGCACGCCAGTCCGCGGAGGACGCGCTCTCTCGGGCCGAGGCCGCCGGCATTGGCACAGCCAGTGCCGCTCACGCTTGGGTGCTCGGCTTCATCGAGCTCTCCCTCGGCCGTCCCGGCGATGCCCTGTCGCCGCTCAGGAAGGCGCGCGACCTCCGCGAATCGGTCGGGCACGGCGAGCCGGGACAGCAATGGGAGACGCCCGATCTGCTCGACGCGCTCGTGGCAGCCGGCGAGCTGGAGGAGGCCGAGGCTGAGGCCGCCCGGCTGGAGCGCCGGGGCCACGCGCTCGATCGGCCCTGGGCGCTGGCGATCGCCACCCGTTGTCGTGCGCTGCTTCATGCGGCCGCGGGCGACTTCGGCAGTGCCGACGATCTGTTCGACCAGGCGCTCGTGGAGCACGCCAGAACCGAAGACCCGTTCCAGCTTGCGCGCACGCTGCTTGCGCAGGGAGCCACGCAGAGGCGCACGAAGCAGCTGCGCACGGCGCGGGAGACGCTCCGCACCGCCCTGCGTATCTTCGAGGACCTGAGCGCCCCGCTCTGGGCGAAACAGGCTCGCGTGGAGCTGGGCCGAATCGGCGGTAGGGCGCCTTCGCCGAACGCGCTTACGCCGACCGAGCGTCGCGTCGCGGCGCTCGTCGCGGAAGGGCTGACCAACCGTGAGGTCGCCGCCGCGCTCTTTGTCGGCGACCGGACGGTCGAGAGCCATTTAACGCACATCTACGCGAAGCTCGGTGTTCGCTCGCGAACCGAGCTGGCAAACCGGCTGCACTAACGATTCCGCCCGGCGCCGCAAGACCAAAGTTCCGGGGTTCCCACGTTTTCGCCGGCGTGGCTACGACCTAGCGTCGGTTGCAACAAACGAGTGGGAAGGAAGACATGCACAAGACAGCGCGCAGAGGCTGGCGCGGCGCTCTTGCAGTGCTCGCCGCTGCATTCGTGATGGTGAACGGGGCGACTGCTACGGGCCCTCACGGTCAGCCACCGGGAGGGGCTGACACCTACGTCACCGACTGGGACGCCGTCGGCAGCCAGGCATTCACGGCGGCCGCGCTGACGCCGCCGGAGGGTCATGTGATCCTCGCCTACATGGCGATTGCGGTCTACGACTCGGTGATGGCGGTCGAGGGCGGGTATCGGCCGTTCGCAATCGACGTTCGAGCGCCGCGAGGTGCCTCTGCCCAGGCGGCGGTCGCCGCGGCCGCTCACCGAATTCTCGTCCACTACCTACCGGCGCAGGCACCGGCGATCGTCGAGCCGGCCTACACCACTTCATTGGCCGGCATCCCCGACGGCAGTGCGAAGAGGGACGGCGTGGCCACCGGTGAGGCGGTTGCCGCGTTCGTGATCGCCCAACGCGCCGACGATGGTTTCCGCGCGGCGGTGACCTACACGGCTCCGAACCCACCGATCCCCGGGGTCTGGATTCCGACCGCACCGACGCCACCGATCGGCACCTATGCCGGCCTGATGCGACCGTTCAGCCTCGACTCGGCCGACCAGTTCCGGCCGAGCGGGCCGCCGGCGCTCTCGAGCGATCGCTGGGCACGTGACTACAACGAAGTCGAGCAGCTCGGCTCGAGCACGAGCACGGCGCGGACCGCGGAGCAAACGCTGGCGGCTCGCTTCTGGGCCGAGCCGGCGGTGCAACAGGCACATTCGGCCCTGCGCAAGTTCGTCCTCGACCACGAACTGAACATCGTCGATTCCTCACGCTTTATGGCGATGGTCTCCGTCGTCTACGCCGACGCGCTGATCGCCTGTTTCGACGCCAAGTACCACTACGCCTTCTGGCGGCCGATCACGGCGATCCGCGCGGGCGACACCGACGGCAACGACACGACGCTGGGCGATCCCACTTGGTCTCCGCTGCTCGCCGTAACGCCGAACCACCCGGAGTATCCGAGCGCGCACGCGTGCATTACGCCCGCCGGTGGTCGCGTCATCGCGAGGTTCCTAGGCACGAAGAAGATCGACCTCACCGTCCCCAGTCTGACTGGGCTCGGCGACCGTCATTTCGCCCTGGTCAAAGACCTGCAGGACGAGGTCGGCAACGCTCGCGTCTGGGGCGGCATCCACTACCGAAGTTCGATCGAGGACGGGAACGTGATCGGCAAGCGGGTGGTCGATCAGGTGCTTGCCCACCATTTCCAGCCGTCCAGGCAATAGGTGGGGCGGCCCGATGGTTGGCAGGGTTTGCCCCGGCACGGTAGGACTTCACACGGGCGGGCAGGCTCTTGCCGGGCTCTTGGCCCGCCTCGCGTTCGTGTTGGCCTAAGTGGCTACCCCGAAGCGCGGCAGACCGCCTCGGCTGCAAGCGTTCTGCAAGCATCGGTCTTTTGCAGCGATGCCGCCGCGTTCCGCCTAAATGCAGGCCCGCCGCGCAAAACCGGCTCGGCGTCGGCGTTTCGGCGGAATACGGCGGAACGCGTGTACACAATCGAGGCGGCTCATAACCCGGAGGTCGCAGGTTCAAATCCTGCCCCCGCTACTGCGGAAGGCCCTGGAAACGGGGCCTTTCTTTCGCGACTAGGCCGTGCGCGATCCTCCGGGTAACCTGATCCGCATCCCGTCGAGCCGCGCGGGCGTTGAAGTGTGTCAAGCAGAGTGATATAGCTCGCCGCGTATCCGCTCTGGGGAGGTGGGGCATGCGTCTTTTGCGTTGGATCATTGCCGGCGTCACGGCGGTCGCGGCGCTCGCGGTCGCCGGAATCGCGCTGGCGGCTGCGGGTCCGATCGACGTCTCAGACCTGAGCCCGTTCGCGAGCTGCACTGTCGGCGGCCCGGGCACGAACTTCGTCAACAGTGAGGTCGAGCCCTTCGTTGCCGTGAATCCGGCGAACCCGAACAACATCGTCGGCGTCTTTCAGCAAGACCGCTGGTCGAACGGCGGGGCTCATGGGCTCGTGACATCCACAAGCCACGACGGCGGGGCGACGTGGGTCGAGTCTTGGGCGCACTTCAGCACCTGTTCCGGGGGCACGGCCGCAAACGGCGGCAACTACGACCGGGCCTCCGACCCCTGGGTGACGTTCGCCCCGAACGGCGACGTCTACCAGATCAGCCTCTCGGCGAGCGCCGATGTGACCGTCTCGGCTGTGCTTGTAAGCAAGTCCGTCGACGGGGGAGACACCTGGAGCGAGCCGACGACGCTCGCGCGCAACGTCTCCGCCTTTGGCTTCGGGCCGGGCTTCAACGACAAAGAGTCGATCACCGCCGATCCGACGAACGCGAATAACGTCTACGCCGTCTGGGACCGGAGCCGCTTCCCGAGCGACCAGGCCGGCGTGACCGCGCAAATGAACGCCGCGTCGATTCGCGGCGACATCATCTTCAGCCGCACGACGGACGGCGGCCAGACCTGGGAAACGCCTCGCGACATCCTTGGCCTCAATCAAAACGAGTTTACGAGCGGAAATCAGATCGCGGTCCTTCCGGACGGCACGCTTGTCGATGTCTTCGAGGATTTCAACGGCTCTGGGCGGCAGCCCTCGCCGAACCAGTTCCACCAGTCGATCATTCGCTCGACGGACAAGGGTGTCACCTGGTCGAAGGTCATCGACATCTCGACGGACGGCTCGATTGCGGTCCGCGATCCTGATACGGGCGCGGGAATCCGTGCCGGAGCCGGCCTTCCCGACATCGCGGTCGGCCCGAACGGAACCCTCTACGTCGTCTGGTCGGATGGTCGGTTCAGCGGCTTCGCGCACGACGATGTCGCGTTGTCGCGTTCGACGGACGGGGGCCTGACCTGGTCGAACCCGATCAAGGTCAACGCATCGCCGAGCGGCGTAGCGGCGTTCACACCCTCTGTCGATGTGTCATCAGACGGTAGGGTCGCCGTGACCTACTACGACTTCCGCAACAACACTCCGAGCACGAGCACACTTCCGACCGACGCATTCGCGGTTTTCTCGCACGACGGAGGGGTCACGTTCGGGGACGAGGTTCGGCTGACGCCGACATCATTCGACCTAGACCTTGCTCCACGGGCGGGCGGGCCCTTCCTCGGCGACTACGTCGGTCTCTCGCACGCGGGGCAGACGTTCGTGCCGTTCTACACGCAGACTCTCTCGAGCGCGAACCCGACTGACATTTTCGCGTCCTTCGTTCCATAGATAGACGAGCAGCCGGGCGGGAGACCAGGCGTCTTCCCGCCCGGCGGCCGTTTTAATTGAGGCGCGCAGGATCGGCGGCTACTGGTATAGGCGTGAAGTATCGTGTGCGCCGTGGCGACCTCTGCCACCGCCGAGCCAGCCGCGGCAGCACCGTGGATCGCTCGATTCGAGCGGTATCCGCTCCTTTTCGGCGCCTCCCCGATCCACCGGCTCGAACGGTTGACCGAGGAGCTCCGCGGCGCATCGCTCTGGGCCAAGCGTGACGACTGCAACTCCGGCCTCGCGTTCGGCGGCAACAAGATGCGGAAGCTCGAGTACCTCGTCGGCGACGCGCTCGCGCAGGGCTGCGACACACTCGTCTCGATCGGCGGCGTGCAGTCGAACCACACGCGGCAGGTCGCCGCCGCTGCTGCTCGCACCGGACTCAAATGCGTGCTCGTCCAAGAGTCCTGGGTCGAGTGGCCGGACATTGTCTACGACCGCGTCGGCAACATCCTTCTCTCGCGGCTGATGGGCGCCGATGTCCGGTTAGTGAGAGCGGAGTTCGGGATCGGGTTCAAAGAATCGTGGGAACAGACGCTGCGCGA
>WNGE01005648.1_pt1 | contig 14091 bp, 9 predicted proteins | sample 5400651 | NCBI WGS metagenome assembly WNGE01 (sample SAMN13153370, study PRJNA577476) | soil metagenome | isolation source: 60 cm soil or saprolite under grassland replicate 2 | place: USA:California | collected 2016-06-15 | reverse complement strand
GTGCCAATTTGAACGGCGGTCGCGCCTGCCAACATTAACTCGATTACGTCGGCGGCTGTCGAAATCCCGCCCATGCCAATCACCGGAATCTGGACGGACTTTGAAGCCTCGTAAACCATGCGGACCGCGATTGGCTTGATCGCCGGCCCGGAGAGTCCGGCAGTGACGTTGGCAATTCGCGGCGTGCGTGTCTTGATATCAATCGCCATGGCCACGAACGTGTTCACCAGCGATATCGCGTCCGCGCCCGCTTCCTGCGCAATGTGCGCCATCTGCCCGATGCTGGTAACGTTCGGCGATAGTTTGACGATGAGCGGCCGCGGGGAGAACCGTCTCGCAGTTGTCACTAACTCATCGAGCAGGCGTGGGTCGCTGCCAAATTGGATCCCGCCATGCTGCGTGTTTGGGCAGGACACATTGAGCTCATAGGCGGCAATGCCCTCGCCCGTATTCAACAGTTCGATGGTGCGCTCGTAGTCTTCACGCGTGTAGCCGAACACGTTGGCGATGACAACAGCATCCTTGATTGCGCGCAGTCGCGGCAACTTTTCTTCTACGAAAGCCCGCGCCCCGATGTTCTGAAGTCCAATTGAATTCAGCATTCCGGCGGCAGTTTCATAAAGGCGCGGCGGAGGGTTGCCGATCATCGGCTCCTTGGATAGTCCTTTTACGACAAAGCCTCCAAGCCGGTCCAGGTGCACGACGTCTTCAAACTCAACTCCATAGCCGAACGTACCGCTGGCCGCGATGACCGGGTTCTTTAGCTGAATTCCTGCAAGGCTAACTGTGAGATCGGTGATCATGTGGCCGTATTAAAATGCGGTTTCCTAGAGCGCCAGTCGAGCGCCGCAGCTAGTTTACACAAAGCCTTATTTCCTGAGACCGCCGACCGAGCAGTCCCTCACCAGCCAGCTTCGCTCGAAATCAGGCAGCCCACGTGCAGATGGCCCTCGCTTCCGTTACATTATTCTTCTGATGCTCGATTTGGGTTTTGTTCGTGACCACTTGCCGAAGGTCGAGGAAATGCTGCGCAATCGCGGCATGGATCCTGACGTTGTGCTGAAGGATTTTCACCAGGTGGACGCGCAGCGCCGGCAGGCCATCAACTCCGCCGAGACATTAAAAGCCGAACGCAACCGCCTTTCCGGCCTGATTCCCGGTATGAAGAAGTCAGGGCGGGACCCGAGTGACCTGATCGCCCAGACCAAAGACATGCGCGGACAAATTCATGAACTGGAGAAAGCCGCTGAGGAGTATGACACTCGCCTCACGGACGTTCTGGTTGGAATTCCCAATATGCCGCACTCGTCCGTGCCGGTTGGCAAATCGGCTGAAGACAACGTAGAAGTCAGGCATTGGGGAACGTTGCCAACATTTGGCTTCGTTCCCAGGCCGCATTGGGAACTCGGGGAGCAGCTCGGCATCCTTGATCTCGAACGCGCGGCCAAAGTTTCCGGCGCCAGATTTGCGGTTTATTGGGACTCTGGGGCCAAGTTAGAACGCGCCCTAGCCAATTTCATGCTGGACGTTCACACTCGGGAGCACGGCTACACCGAAGTGCTGCCACCATTCATGGTGAACTCAGAATCCATGTACGGTACCGGGCAACTCCCAAAGTTTGCCGCGGATTCGTTTCGCGTTCCGCATGGAGAAAAGGACTTTTGGCTGGTTCCGACCGCAGAGGTCCCAGTCACCAACCTGTATCGCGATGAAACGCTCGACGGCAGCGCGTTGCCGATTTCACTCACCGCATATACGGCGTGCTTTCGCAGTGAGGCGGGTTCTTACGGCAAGGATGTGCGCGGCATCATCCGCCAGCATCAATTCCAAAAAGTTGAGCTCGTGAAATTCTCGCGTCCGGAGAACTCGTATGAGCAACTTGAAAAGCTGACGCACGATGCAGAAGAAATCCTGCAAAAATTGGGCTTACATTATCGCGTCATGACCTTGAGCACAGCGGACATGAGCTTCGCATCGGCCAAAACCTACGATTTGGAAGTCTGGCTGCCCGGGCAACAGCTTTTTCGCGAGATTTCTTCCTGCTCGAATTTTGAGGCGTTCCAGGCGCGGCGGGCCAACATTCGCTTCAGGCGTGAAGGAAAAACGAAGTCAGAATTTGTACATACGCTCAACGGCAGCGGCCTCGCCATCGGCCGTACATGGGTGGCAATTCTCGAAACTAACCAGCAGCCGGACGGGAGCGTGATCGTCCCCGAGGTCCTGCGGCCCTATATGGGGATAGATCGCATTTCCCTCCGAAAGTCATGAAAAGCAACTCCGGAGGCGCAAAAAGCGATCTACACTGGGTTATGCGCAACCGTTCGCAGGTTTGTAGTTAGCGCCTAATCGCTCCAGTGATTACAATGCATTGTTCTGCCCAGAGGAATCCAACATTAAACTGGACAACGCACAGCTGAATACCGTGTCTGCCCAAGCGCCATCCGTTCCGGCCAGTTCCGCTTGGCGCAAAATCAAGAGTTTCATCTTTTGGTCTCACGAGCGCGGCACCATCGAATATGACGTAATGGTGACGCTCATCCTGATTTTTGTTTTCTTTTCGCCAAAGTGGATCAAATTCAAGGACACTCCAGTGGAGCGGAACCCTCACGCTTCAGGCGTTGTCATTTACCCCGACGGCACCGGCGAATTTATCTATCAGGTTGAAGCGCAAGCGGTTCAGGAGGGAAGTGACCTGGCCATTCGTGCCAGTTTGCTGAAGATTATCGAGCCCATCTCGGGCAGCGTTAGCATCTCACGCTATGAGACGGTGACCGACAAGACGGGTAAAGTGGTGGCATATAAGGTCTGGATTCAGAGAGAATAACGAACTGTCGAGATGGACGATGGGAATGGCGGAGGTGACATGTTCGTGAAGCTCGGGCTTGGACTATCGTGCCTGGCGGTAGCTGCGTCCGTCGCTCTGGCAACCCCAGTCGCTAACCTCGAAACCGCGCTCAAACAGATGGATGATGCTGCGGCAAAATTCCGAACTACGGAAGCAAACTTCACCTGGACGCAATACAACAAGGTCATCGACGATGTAACCGAGACGCAGCAGGGTAAGATTTACTTTCGGCGGGCCGGCAACGAAACCCAGATGGCTGCCGAAATCATGCAACCCAGCGCCAAGCTGGTGATTTTTTCCGACGGAAAGATCCAGATCTATCAACCCCGCCTTGACCAGGTAGACATTTACGACGCGGGAGCCCACCGCGATGAGTTCGAAAGCTTTCTCGTCCTGGGATTCGGTGGGAGCGGTCAGGACATGCTCAAGTCCTTTGAGGTCACCTACGGCGGCACAGAAAAAATTGACGGAATTGATACCGCCAAACTCGACCTCACTCCTAAGTCCGAAAAAGTCCGACAACACTTCGCTCACATTCTTTTATGGATTGATCCACAAAGGGGACTTTCTGTGCAACAGCAACTATTCGAGACCAGCGGCGACTATCGCGTGGCTAAATATTCCGGCATTCAGGTCAACCAGAAGATTCCCGAAGACAAATTCAAACTGAAGACATCAGGCAAGACAAAAACGGTAACCCACTGAAATATAAGCAGCTTCCTTCTTGGCAGCGCAAAACTTTTCAGCTGCAAAAGCAATTCATGGGCGTTATACTCGGAAACGCCATCCTAAGAACTGAGTTCGGAACTACTAGATTTATTGTCAAGTCGGAGCCACATGGCTAAAGTTTTCACTATTCCCGTTCCTCCCGATGTCAGCCGCAAGAAGCGCGAACGCACAGCCGATCCCCGTTATGTTGATGGACAACGCCTCCTGGTAGAGGCTATGAAGTACCTTGCGCAAACCGATCCGATTACCAATCGGCGTGCAATCGCTTTTCTCTCGGAGCATGTCCGCACGCGGTTCCGCATGACGGATTCACCCTTAAGCTGATTTTTCTCGCCGGATCAACGCCGCCGCTGCAACCACGATGATGACTGGATACATTTCCAGCGTGTATCGCGGTTCGGGATTTTCCAAAGTTCCGAGAAAAACGGAACGAAGAAGTACGAACAGAACCAGCATTCCAATCATTGCGGCATTGCGGAACTTCATCCATCCGGCGATTGCGCAAAGCACGTAAGCGAGATTGACTACACCCATTCCCACTGCCAGTGCCGACCATCTTGGCTCATCGTTGAATTCCCACCATCGGCTGTCACATGGCAGAATTTCGGTTCGCGGACGCAGCCACATGTCGAGGATCCGCAATGTCGGAAGTCCAAGGTAATAGCGGGCTGGATGTGCATGAACTCGCTGCTCTGAGATTGCTTCGAACCTGGTGTCGAGCGAAGGTGAGATATGCAGCAGATCGTTGTAGTCCACAATCAGTTGCATGGTCTGCTGTTTTTGTTGCAATGAATCAAACGCGCGGCCCGGCAGAGTTGCTGGATCAATCTTGCTGCCCGGTACGGCCCAATAGATTTCTTCCACCGAGACGTAATCTGCAATCCACGACTTGGTCCAGCGATTGAAGCCCCTGGGAACGAATTCGTCTTCCTCGTTGGCATACCTTGGAGCCAGCGGCTGAAAACGATGGAAGACGTGCCAGTTGCGCAGGGTCCATGGAACTAGCGGTAGGATTGCGATCGCAAACAAGAGCAATGGAGCTTGGACTTGTCGCCAGCCGCCGCCTGTGTGCCGTCGGCGCATAAGTCCGGCGATCACGAACGCTTCGATAGCAATCAGGAGCAATGCTCCGTCGGGACGCAGGAGCATGGCTGCACCACAGGCCGCTCCGCATGCTGCCCAATAATGTGTGCGCCGATTGCCCAATGCTGCTACGGCGAGATTGAGGGCCAGCGCAGTGAAAAAGATTTCGAGAGTTTCTGTCAATGCTGCAGCGGAGTAGTTGGCGAGAAACGGACACAGAGCCGCAAGCACGAATGCCATCTTCGCAGCGCGACGGCCAAACAGTCGCCATGCGATGTCAGCGCAAAGAAAACAGGTCCCGAGATCTACGAGCAACTGCACGATCAGCATGGCCCGATAATGGTCCTTCCCGAATATGGCGAAAATCAAGGCCAGGAAAGCGGGATAACCGGGCAGCCGTATGTAGGTTGGCGAGATTCCTTCGGTCCCGCTCAAGCCGTAGATGCCATGCTGCAGCCAATTACTTGCGATATCGCCGTAGATGAAAGAATCCGTGACAACGCCCGGAAAGCGCAGAACAAAGAATAGCCGCAGGCCCAGTGCGGCGAGAGAGACGATGACAAAGAAACGTAGGTTCCTGCGGAGCAGTTCCCGCACACTGGGACTATACCGCGTTTGCAGAAATTTCTGTGTCTAGACTGCCCGAGTGTCTGCGCTGCTGATTGATTCTCCCTATGGCTCCCGCTAGGATGAGATTGGTCTGGTGGCATGGTACAACCGGTTTTTTACGATCCTCGGCGGGCGCGCTGGAAACGGCTCAGAACTCTCTTTGACGTTGCCGGCATCTTCGTCGGCACGGTTGTGGTCGTATTCATTTATGCGGCTGTGCGCAACGAACCGCTGCAAAAGCCGCTTCTCGAGTTCCAGAAGCACCCCTATCACGCCTTGAAGGAAACGGAGAAGGAGAAAGCCGCTGAAAAGCGCAAGCAGATTGCACGTCGTAGCCACCGGCGTACTACTCTCTCGCCTTCGCAAGTCCAATTGAACACCGACGAAGGTATCCGGGCCGCGTTTTACGATCCTTCTGATGCGGCTGGATTCTCCTCACTTCGTGAGTACGCACGGCAAATCGATCTGCTTTACCCCGAATGGCTGCATGTGCTCTCGAATGATGGCCATCTGAAGGGAATTGATGAGCAGACCTTGCCGCCTAGCCCCTTCGATGTCATTCAGAACGGAACCGTCCACACTGTGGACGATAAGGTCATGCCGTTCCTGAAGTCCGAGGACACAGGAACAGAAGTTTTCCCGATGGTCAACAATTTCGACGGGACCAACTGGATCGATATTTCCGGTTTCCTGAACGATCCCGATGCCCGCGCCCAGTTTCTCCAGGAAGTAGACAAGTTTCTCGCGAGTGATCGCTACCGCGGGTTGATGGTGGACTTTGAAGATTTGAACTTGAAGAAAGCGAAATCAGGATTTGTCAGCCTTTTGAGCGAACTTTCACAAGACCTGCACAACAGGGGCCTGAAACTTTACGTCAGCGTTCCGGCCGGAAATCCGGAGTTCCCGTATAGCGACAGCGCCAGTGTTTCGGACGCATTGATTCTGATGAACTATGACGAACACTACAGTGGCCCTGGAGGCACCGCCGGGCCCATCGCATCGCAGGACTGGTTCGCCGATAATTTGGTTGACGCCAAGAAAGTGGTCCCTCTCGATAAGTTAATCTGCGCCATCGCGAACTATGGCTACGATTGGCAGCGTCGTCCGAAGAAGGGACGTACGCCGGCAATGGATGTTGGCAAGCCAGCCTCGGTGCAGGAAGCCTGGCTCGCTGCTCGTGATTCCGAAGAATACGTTGACTTCGACGGCGACAGCCTTAATCCCCACATCAATTATCTGGACGAAAACAATTTACGCCACGATATCTGGTTCACTGACGCCGTGACCGCTCTCAACCAGATGCGCGCCGCACGTCAACTTGGAGTGCGCACCTTCGCTCTGTGGCGTCTCGGGTCCGAAGACCGTTCTCTGTGGAAGATTTGGGATTTTCCTTTGGATACGGCTGCGCCTTCCAAACTTAGCGATGTCCCGCCCGGCCAGGACGTTGACATGGAAGGCGACGGCGAAATTTTGAACCTGGAAGCCACTCCCACCAACGGCTCACGCACCATCACCCTGGACCATTCCGGACTCATCACGGATGAGGTAATGGATGCGTTGCCCGAACCCTATCGTGTGGGGCGCTATGGGGCCAGTCCAAATCAGGTCGTCATTACGTTCGATGACGGCCCCGATCCCCAATGGACGCCGAAGATTCTGGACGTCTTGAAAAAAGAACACGCGACCGCGACATTTTTCCTGATCGGCAGCCAGGCTGACAAGTTTTCTTCGATCACTTCGCGCATCTTCCACGAAGGGCATGAGATTGGCAACCACACCTTCTTCCATCCCGACATCAGTGCAACTCCAGATGCTATCGTGCGCCTGGAATTGAACGTTACTGAGAGGCTGTTCGCCAGCCGATTGCGCATTCGCACAGTGCTGTTCCGGCCTCCCTATTCGGTTGACGCCGAACCCGATACTGAAGATGAAGTCCGGCCGCTCGAAATCTCCGAGAGCATGGGATACCTGGCGATTGGCGACAAAATTGATCCAAACGACTGGCGCGAAAATCCGCATCGCAGCGCCGAGCAGATAGCACAATCCGTCTTAGACAATCTGCCGCCGTGTTCCGCAGCCAAGCACCTCATTTGCGGCAACATCATTCTTCTGCACGATGGTGGCGGCGATCGTCGCGAGAGCGTGCGCGCGCTGCCAATGATCATCGAAGGCATTCGGGAGAAGGGCTTGCAGATCGTCAGTGTCGCCGACTTGCTTCATCAGAGGCGCGCCGACATAATACAGCCGATTCCCACCAGCGAACTCTGGTCTGCATGGCTGACTCTGCTGGGATTCTGGATGTATAGCGGGGTGCAGAAATTCATTGTCCTGGTTTTCTTCCTCGGCGACCTGCTGATGACCGGCCGGCTCTTGTTTGTCGGTGCGCTGGCAGTTTACGACCGCATGTCCTCGAAACGCCTTGGCGATTTTGACGGATTTAAACCGGCAGTGGCCATTCTGATTCCCGCATACAACGAAGAAAAAGTCATCGAGCGCACCATCCGTGCAGCGTTGCGGTCCAGTTACCGAAATTTGCGGGTCATTGTGATTGATGACGGGTCGCACGACCAAACTTTGGAAGTTGCAAGGACTTGTTTTCCGCGTGAAGAAGCGACCGGACGATTACTAGTGCTGACAAAACCAAATTCCGGCAAGGCCGAGGCCCTCAATTTCGGATTGCAATATTTGCGCATCGATGAGGAGATTTTTGTCGGAATTGACGCCGATACGGTAATTGCACGCGATGCAGTCGCCTTGCTCGTGCCGCTCTTCCTCGACTCAAAAGTAGGGGCTGTCGCGGGCAACGCGAAAGTTGGGAATCGCGTAAATCTCTGGACGCGTTGGCAGGCCCTCGAATACATAACCAGCCAGAACTTCGAACGCCGCGCCCTGAACACTATGGGTGCGGTTAGTGTTGTGCCCGGCGCAATTGGAGCTTGGCGTGTTTCGGCCGTGCGCGATGCGGGAGCGTTCCACACCGACACCGTCGCCGAGGACGCTGACCTGACCATGGCGTTGCTCCGCCGCGGGTATCGCGTGAAATACGAAGATCGTGCGCTGGCGTACACCGAGGCCCCGGTCAACGCTAGCGGCCTGATGCGGCAGCGATTCCGCTGGTCGTTTGGAATTTTGCAGTCCGTCTATAAGCATCGCGCAACCTTTGCCAGAAAAGGCGCGCTGGGATGGATTGCACTGCCAAACATCGTTGTCTTTCAGATCCTCTTACCCCTGGTTTCGCCTTTTATAGATGTAATGTTCGTGGTCGGCACTTCGTGGTACTTCTTGCAGAAGTACTTCCATCCGGAATCCGCACCTGAGGCCGATTTTCAGCGTCTCGTGATCTTCTTTCTCACCTTCCTGATCATAGATTTCGTAACCTCGGCAATTGCTTTTGCGCTTGAACGCAGCAGTCCTGACACGCGGGAGGATTCGTGGCTGTTGAGCCAGGTCTGGCTGCAGAGGTTCGCGTATCGGCAACTGTTCTCGTGGGTGCTGTTCAAGACTGTAAAACGCGCGGCTGAAGGCGAACCCTTCGCATGGGACAAACTGGAGCGAACTGCGGCCGTGACATATCGGGAGTCCGAAGACTCGGTGCACGTGCATTGATAATTTCTGGCCGCTAGGTCCTGGCTTCTAGCCGCCCAGTTGTTGCTACTAGCTAGGAGCTAGAAGCTAATCAACCTGACTATGCCTCGCACCATCATCGAACCATTTCGTATCAAGAGCGTCGAGCCCATCCGCTGGACGACGCGCGAGCAAAGAGTAAGTTTGATGCGTGCCGCTCACTATAATCTCTTCCTGCTTTCAGCCGATGACGTACTGATTGATCTGCTCACCGATTCCGGCACCGGCGCGATGTCCACTCATCAATGGGCGGCGGTGATGGAAGGGGACGAGAGTTACGCCGGCAGCAAGAGCTTCAACCGGTTTCGCAACTCGATCCAAGACATTTTCGGATACGGACATGTGATTCCTACTCATCAGGGCCGCGCCGCCGAGCGCATTCTGTTCGGCGTGACGTGCAAGAAAGGCGATGTTGTTCCGAACAACACGCATTTTGACACAACGCGTGCGAATGTGGAGTTCGTTGGAGCGGAAGCGGTGGATCTGGTCATCCCAGAAGGCCGCCAGCCGCAAAACAAGCACCCTTTCAAAGGCAACATGGACGTCGTCGCGTTGCGCGAACTTATCGCGCGGGTTGGCCGCGAGCGCGTCCCGCTTGTAATGCTGACAGTGACGAATAATGCTGGCGGTGGGCAGCCGGTTTCAATGGACAACGTTCGCCAGGTGAGTGCAGTTTGTCGCGAACACCAGATCCCTCTCTATTTCGATGCATGCCGTTTTGCTGAAAATGCGTATTTCATTAAGCTGCGGGAGCCAGGTTATGAATCGAAGACTCCGAAGCAGATTGCGCAGGAAATGTTCAGCCTCGGTGACGGTTGCACGATGTCGGCGAAGAAAGACGGCATGGCCAATATCGGAGGCTTTCTTTGTACCAACGACGATTTGCTTGCGCAGCAGCAAAAAGATCTGCTCATCCTGACAGAGGGATATCCGACCTATGGAGGGCTTGCCGGCCGCGATCTTGAAGCCGTCGCCGTTGGGGTGCAGGAAGCACTCGAAGAAGACTATTTGCGATACCGGATTGCTTCGACAGCTTATTTAGGGAACCACATCTCTGAGCAGGGCGTGCCAATTGTCCAGCCTCCGGGTGGGCACGCTATCTATCTGGATGCGCGCGAGTTTTTGCCGCACATACCGCCGGCCGAGTTTCCGGGCGTGGCACTGGCAACCGAACTGTATTTGGAGGGCGGCATTCGTTCTGTCGAAATCGGCGCACTAATGTTCGGCTCCGCGGCAAAGATGGATCTTGTACGCCTGGCCATACCGCGGCGCGTCTACACTCAAAGCCACGTTGACTATGTGGTTGAGATAATCCTCGAAGTCTGGAAAAAACGCGACTCGATACGCGGACTCAATCTAGTTTACGAAGCGGCATTTCTGCGGCACTTCACGGCAAGGCTGGAGCCTTTGATCGCATAGGGACGTCCTCGCTCGAAGTTTCATGGTTTATTTCCCTTTGAGACTCGACTCTGGTTATGGGCATCGATTCGCCACGCGCCGCTACGCCGCTCGTCTGGGGGGAAGCAACTACCGGATGCTTCTTTTCGCTGTTAGTCATTCCGGCATAAATCTGTGTCAGCTCGGCCACAACCTTTTCCCACAAATAGCTTCCGCGGACCCGCTCTCGTGCTCTCAAGCTGGCATTCGCGCGAAGATGATCGTCTGACAACAGAAGAGTCAACATTTGCCGCAAGTCGGAGGCGTCACCGCTTTTAAAAGTAAACCCAGTTCCTGCTACCACCTCTTTATTTTCAGGAGTGTCGCTGGCAAGCACGCAGACACCCGCACCCATCGCATCCAGCAACGCAAGCGACAGCCCTTCGAGGTCGGATGGCAAAACAAGGAGCGCAGCGTTAGTGAGGACTTCTGAGAGCGCGTCGCCTGAGAGCCAGTCAAAGAACATGATTCGATCGCTGGCATGCTTACGCAGGCTGTCAGCATAAGTGTCCGTGTGACTCGATCCTCCGGCAAGAACAAGTTTGAACTGCGTCTTAGTCGTTTCGAAGGCTTTGATCAGGAGATGGCAATTTTTCTCCGGAGAGAATCGCCCGAGAAAAAGAACATAACCGTCGGGTGAAAGCCCAAGCTGCTGCAAGTGGGCGCCCTGGCGGCGTTCGCGAATTTCGGTCCCGTTCGGCACCAGCGATGTTGCCTTTGAGTATTGCGATAAATAGTGCTCTTGCAGTACGCGCGACACTACCACAGTGGCATTAGGGAATCGCGCGGAGGTCCATTCGGCAACCTTCAAACAGCTGCTCGCGACGCGCCCCCATTTCTTTCGTTGCCAATCCAGGCCCTGTACCGTAACAACTGTTTTCTTCCCGAACAGCCGGGGCAGAAACGAAAACAGCGACGGTGCCAGGCAGTGATAGTGCACGATGTCATAGTCGCTGAAGCATGCATGGATTGTACTCAGCAGCGTGTGAACGAAGGTTTCGAGATGCTTGGAACGGATAGTTGGTAGGCGAACGATCCGGATGCCATCATGTTTTGCGGCGGGTGGCGTGAAGTAAGAACGACAGTACGCCGTCACTTCGTGTCCGTTCCGTGCCAGCCGTTTCCCGGTTTCCTCGTAATATGCTTCAATGCCGCTGTATTTGCCGCCTACCCCTCGCCCGCCGATGTAAGCAACTCTCAGCGGTGCGGAGACATTGGTCTTTCAGCCTAAATGCCTCCGCATCAGGCTCTCGTACATCCCCTCCAGAACCTGGAGATGCTTTTCTTGCCCGTGCCGTTCTCGCACTAGTTCGCTTCCTGTCTCGCCCATCTGTCGCGCGAGCTCGGGGCTCCGCTGAAGTATCGCGATTGCGTTGGCCAGTTGCTCAATATCCTTCACGGGGTAGAGCAACCCGGTCTCGCCTTCGTGGACCAACTCTCTCCTAGACCCCAGGTCAGAAGCCACAACCGCGCGCGCTTGCGCGTAAGACTCGAGAATGCTTTTGCCCAACGTCTCGTACGCGTGTGATGGGAAGACTGTGAATTGTGAAAGACCAATCAATCTTTCCAGGCCGTCGCCTTCGACTCGTCCGACGAAGGCAACGTTGTTCAGCGAGAGCTTCCGCACCATGGCCTCCAGTTCCCCGCGCTGCGGGCCGTCGCCGGCGATGACCAGTCGAATATGCGGAAGCGATTGCATCGCTTGCAGGAGGTCAGAAATGCCTTTCTCTCGGGATAAACGTCCGAAATAGAGTATTGGGGCCATAGCGACAGGGTGCGGCTTCTGTACCAGCGCAAGGCTCTGGAAGTGCGGCAGAACTTCAATACGCGACTGCGTCCAGCCATTCTCGATAAGTTTTTGTTTCACAAACTGGCTCGGAGCGATGAATAACCCTACGCACTTCTCATACGTGGAGAGCCAGCGATGAAGGTAAGCCTCCGCGGCAAGCACAACCGACGCTGCGGTTCCGCCGGAGTAACATCTCTCGCGAATGACGTTATGGAACTGGCCGCCCTTGCATCGTTCGCAGGCATTCCCGGATGACGAAACCATGTTGTAGCTCGGGCACAGCAGTTTGAAATCATTCATGTGGTAAACGACCGGTACGCCTTGCGCCTTCAGTTCCCATAGAATGGAAGGAGACAAATGGTGATATATGTTGCGTACGTGCGCGACCTCTGGACGAAAATCGGCAATCATCTGCCGGATCTTGCTGCGGGCCTCGGTGGAATAGACCGCATGAAACGCAAGCTGCGCCCGTGAGGTGGCGGTTCCTCTCAACTTGAAATCGGTGTAGGGAACGAAGTGGTGATCGTAGTCGGTCGTCTTTCCGCGAGGATTGGCCATCGAAAACAGAGCCACCTCGTGGCCCCGCGTCCGCATCAGTTCCATTGTCTCGAACAAATAAGATTCGGTCCCGCTAAACCCGAAGTTGTATTTGTTGCAATAGAGAATCCTCATCGCTCAACCTTTCGGACGCTCTGGGCTGCGGTCCATGTGTTATGCGCTCAAGAAAATCGTCAGCCAGCAGTGCAACGCTTCGCCGGCTGTCGTAGTGGCGCTCAATGTGGCGCCGTGCAGCGCCGCGAAGAGGGTTCAATGCAGGGCCCGCGGACTTGATCGCGGTCAGCTTCGTGAGAAAGTCATCCATAGAGCCGGGTTGATACAAGAAGCCCGTCTCGCCCGAAGTCACCAACTCTGGGATTCCGGTGATTGCGGGTGCGAGCACGACACGCTCCATCGCCATAGCTTCCATCAGCGTCACTGGGACGCCTTCGCTGTGGCTGGTCAGAATTACGACGTCAGCGTCGCCATAGAGTCGCGGCAGTTGCGCCCGAGGAACCTGGCCGAGCAAGCGGACTTCTTCCTGCAACCCAAGCTCATTGATCAGCTCCTGAAGTTTTTCCCGTTCCCCGCCCTCGCCCGCAATTAGGCAACGAAAAGACGCGCCCGCCATTTTTAGAGAGTGGCAAGCGAGTAGTAGAAAAGCCTGGTTCTTAACCGGATGAAGCCTCCCGACGCTGAGCATGGTGAAGATTGAAGACGCATTGGCTCGGCCGCGCGGCCAGTAATGCAAATCAATGCCGACGCGATGCACCGCAATTTGTTTGCGAGCGATCGGGTAACGATCAAGGACGTAGTTGCGATTGAATTCAGAAATAGTGAAACAGAATCGGCAATTCTGCAGTTTGCAGTCAAGGTAGTCGGCACGAAGCAATAGGTCGGACCCATGGAGGGTCATGCTGAAGCCCGCACCTAGTAAACGCGCGGCAACCATGGCGCACCAGGACGCAAAATAGCCGTGATGAACGTGGATGTGCTTGATACGTTCGGTGCGCAGAAGCACTGCCAGGTAGGCACCTAGCCATGTATGGACAAGAGTGCGTATGCGGCGCGGGAATGTTTCTGGCCCTTGCATTGCCCGCCGTACCAGATCGGCGATCGCTGCAAACCTCGAAATGCAGATCCAGGTTGCGAGCAGGCATGTGCGAAATGCAAGCGGTGAAACATACAGTGTCCCGTGACCGAATGACTTGCTCACATCCGATAATGTTCGCGGCTTTCGAAAGCTGCAAGGCACAACTCTGCAGCCACGTCTTCGCAATCCAAGAATTTCTGCGGACACGTAGCCTTCGGAGGCCTCGGGAAAGGAATTTGCAATGTAAGCGATCGTGGTCATCCGACGAGTCCCTCCGCGCATGATTGCTGCTCTGTTTCTCGCCGGCCCTGGGCTGCCATGATTCCGGCCAGAGTGAACAAAAGT
>WNGE01014642.1_pt1 | contig 14095 bp, 14 predicted proteins | sample 5400651 | NCBI WGS metagenome assembly WNGE01 (sample SAMN13153370, study PRJNA577476) | soil metagenome | isolation source: 60 cm soil or saprolite under grassland replicate 2 | place: USA:California | collected 2016-06-15 | reverse complement strand
TGCTTCCCGCCCTCCCCGGCGTCTCCCGGCTCGGACTGCCCCCAGCTTCACCGCCCTGCTACGACAGGACGGCGGTGGCGGTCTCTCACCCCCACCCGGTTCGCGGCGCCTCGTGGCGCTCGAAGTCGTAGATCCAGATGACCCCTGGGACGAGTTCGGCCCAGTCCGGCCACGGCCGCGGCGGGCGCGCCTCCCGCGCGGGTGTGCCGGGAAGGCGCATCCCCGCGGCCTCGAGCACCCGCAGCGCGGTGGACTCGGACACGTGCACCACACCGAGGCGGGAGCCGCGGTGGGCCAGCTTGCGGTGTGACCGGTCGATCTCGCCCCAGTCCTCGGCTACCTTCACGATCGCCTCACGTTCCCAGTCCAAGACAGCGTGCAGCGGCACGTCCGGGCCGGGCTTGGCGTCGTCGAGCCGGTCCAGCGCGGCGCGGGCGGACCAGCGCAGCACCCGGACGTGGTCGATGCCGAGGGTGGCCGCCGCGCGGCGCAGCGACCACCCCCCGACGGTGTGGGCGTGCTCGACCAGGGCGAGCAGGCCGGCCTTGACGGTCGCGTCCACTCGGGGCGGGACCAGGCCGGCGGTCAGTCCCAACGCGATTTTCCCTGGTGCAGGTGCAGCGACACGGCCTGCTCGGTGACCGTGGCCCGCAGCCGTTCGATCTCCTCCCGCGCCGCCACCAGTTCGGCCTGCTCGGGCGACTGTCCCGGCCGGCCCGGCACCGAGGCCGCCAGGGCGTCCAGCGCGCCCTGCTTGGCGGTCCGGCAGATGTGCACCACTGTGGACCGGTCCACACCGAAGCGCTCGGCCGCTTCGCGCTGCGTGGCCTGCTGGGTGAGAACCTGCACGAAGATCTCGTACTTCTCGCTCGGCGCGAGCCGCTTGCGGGGCTTGCAGCCCGGGGGCGTCGGTCGTGGGGATGGCATGATCAAGAGCCTCCTGAAGAGTGATCAACTTACCCTCCAGGTGGTTGGGTATTAAAACCCGATCATGGTTCACGAACTCAGACGCGGGGGGGTCCAAGGTGAACAAGGGGGAACGGGCGCGGCGACTTGCCGCATGTCCGTGGGCAGCCCCAGCCGGTCCGGCGCTGGCCCGCCTGGCGGTCAGCCGCCAACTGCTTACCGCCGTGTCCCGATCGGTCGGGTTCGCCGTCACACGCACAAACAAGGCGGTCTATCTCGCCGATCCCCCAGTGGCGCTGGTACACACCCAGCCATCGACAAAGGCTACAATCGCGGTCCGTGTTGTCTTAACCTACGACCTGCCACCCGGTTCGACCGGGTCCGACTGCTCATCCACCGGGCCGGCGCCGCGCAGCCCGGACGCCTCCGGTTGCAGCCTTGCGAGGCAGTCGTCGTGCGGCCGCGAGCCACGGTGCACGGTCGCGGCTCGCCGCCGGCGAGCGACGGACTGGCCGGCATCGGCTTCGTTGCAGCCCCCAACCGAACAGCGCAGCCCTGGTGGTCCCGCCGAACCTCCGCGAACCGGGAGTGCTCCCGACAACCTTTCCGATAGGAAGTGTTCACTGTTGGGGCGAGCAATGAGAATCGGCAGTCCGCCAGTGAGCACTTGTGTGATCGGGAAGCGCTCACCTGTGGAGCAGGACAATCGAGATTCGGAAGTCCGGTGCTCGGACTTCCGCAACCGAGAAGTGCTCAGGGGAGCAATCACGGTAGTTGCCGGTGCCGTTCAACGCCGTTGAGCTGCTGTTTGACGCCGTTCATCGCAGTTGGACGCCTTTCGCGGAGGACCCTCGTGTCAAAACGGTCCAAACCGATCCGGCGACCTGTGGAAACACGAAAACCGCAGGTCACGGGACGTCAGTTGGACGCCGTTGGAAGCCGTTCGACGCCGTTGAACACCGTTGGCTGCTCCCCATCTGCTCCCCGATGCTCCACCGGGTTGGGGAGCAGCCCCGTGATCACGACGCCGGAGAGGGCCGGAATGCAAGACCGTGCTCCCATGGGGGCCGGGAAAGCGGCGGTGAGCAGCACCCGAGATCGCCAGGGACGGGGAGTGTCGGTCGGGAGCATACCGATGCCACCGCCTCGTCGGCCGCGGAGAACGCCCAACGACCGTCTCGCTTCGGCTGCTTGCCGGGTAGTCGGCGCGGGGTTCGGCCCGCGGTTCGTGGATGTGCTCGCGCGGGGGAAGCCGCGCAATCTATCGCGCGGACAGCTCGACCTGCAGTTGGCCCGGTCATGCGAGCGGTCGCCGCCGGGTTTAAACAGCTTTCGGGGGCGAGTACCAAGCTGCCCTTACTCGCCCTGCCAGCCATCGCCACCTACCGGCCAGAAATCAACTCCAGCGTCGACGGGCCGTCGGGAGCGTGCTTGGTGCGGATCACCGCCTTATGCGGATCGCCGGCCAGCACAAGACCAATGGCGGTACCCGTGGCGGCGACGCTGGAGCGGTAAAGAACACGGAGGTTGTCAGCGCTCAACCCACTCACCTTGGTTAGCGTGGTGACGAGCGCGGGCGGGCCGGCCGCCCGACCAACCAGAACTGCGTGCACCTCGTCCATGTGCTCGAGCAGGTCAGGGCGTTCAGCCTCCAGATACGGCCGAAGGTTGCGCGCTTCGTCGATGAACGGCGAGTACAGCATGCAGACGAGATGCTCTTGGGTAAGTCCAAATGCGTCCCGAGCATACTCGTCGAGTCTGCGGCGCATTCCTTCGATCCGCCGCCGGGAACTGTACCGTTGCCGCATCCGCGTCACGAGCTGCTGTGGAAAGTCCTTGGCCTGCATCAGAGTGATGGCGAAGTCTCGGTACTCCTCGATCCCGGCCGCGTACCCGGTTCCGAAGACGCGTTCGGCCTTTAGCCCGCGCAGATGCGCCATAAGCGCCGGGTTCGCGCAGTCGGACTCCGTGAAGCTAAACGACAGGTCATCAAACCTGAACCCGAGGAACTCTGTCAGCAGATCCCAGTGGTCGCCGGACCGGTATGCGGTGTCCTCATAGATCGAGAAGAAGATCGGATTCCGGTCGTTGCCCAACTGCGTCATCCGACGCGAACCGACTTCGCCGGAGTCGGCCGACAGGTAGATGTCGCTATAGTAACTTCGCGCGATACCGTCAGCTGTCTGCACAAAGGCGTCGAACCGGGTCAGGTTGCCAGGCGGCAGGCCCATCTGTCGAGCCAGCCGCCGCACCCACAGCATGTAGGCCTTCTGCTCGGCCGTGGAATCGCCAGTCACCACCGCGTCGACGCCACCGCCGTACGCCGCGGCGGTCGCGAACGCGCCGATCATTGACAGATTGCACGAGTTGCAGAATGTTGGGCGGCCGTCTCCATGGCACCGGTGACCGGTCATCAGCACGTCGAGCCGATTACGACGGACCACGTCGTCGGGCAGCGGGCGGGTGGCATCGAAGGTCGACACGTCGTGCCCGTCGACCATCAGCAACTCGACGTCCGGGTCGTCGTACAGGCCGAGCGCACGGTAAGTTCGATCGATATTTTCCATGACCGCAACCGGCATGCCGGCGTGTCTACTGGTGACCACCCGTAGCTGAAATGTCGTGCCGTGCTCCTGGTAGAGCAGCAACTGCATCAGGCGGACGTAGGCGACCATGTAGGAGCTGTCCTTGCCCCCGCCGTACGCCAGCAAAGCGCGGTGACGGGCCAGGGGTGCCGACGACGAGCACGAAAGAGCGTTCAGCAACCGGTCGCAGCTGGACCAGGCCGTCGCGACGGTCCCGACATCGACATAGTCACGCAAGCAGGCCAGGACTTCCAATCGGGCCCGGCGCACGTTCTCGGCTGACGGCGACACCCTTTGACCCCTTCTCAACGGTTAGCCGGCGGGACATCGCCGCCGCTGCTGGCTTGTGCGGCTGCGATCGTAGAGGGCCGGTGCGGGTTGACCGCGCCGACCCCCCGGACCACACGATCGAAATGGCGTCCCGCACAGCCTTGCCATGCGCGGGTGCCGCTATATATTTGACGCGGCAGGCGATAACTACTCGTATATGGTGGGACCTCGCATGGTGACATTGCAGTCGAACGCGGGAATCCGTCGTTCATGACCGCGCTCGTGGCGGCGGTCGTTCAAGCCGGTTCCTACCTGTTCGATACGGACCGCACTCTGGACAAGGTCGTTCAGTTGCTCCGGAAGGCAGCCGCAGAGGGCGCCGAGCTGATAGTGCTGCCGGAGGCGGTGCTCGGCGGCTACCCGAAGGGTCTCAACTTCGGCGTCCATATCGGTTCCCGTTCCCCGGAAGGCCGCGAGGAGTTCCGCCGCTACTGGCAGTCGGCGATCGAGGTTCCCGGCGCGGAGACCGAGACCTTGGCGGCGTTGGCCAACGCCCTGGGTGCATATCTCGTCGTCGGCGCCGTCGAGCGGTGCCATGGAACGCTGCACTGTGTCGCGCTGTTCTTCGGGCCCGGCGCTGGACTCATCGGCATCCACCGCAAGCTGGTGCCGACGGCCGCTGAACGACTCATCTGGGGCTACGGGGACGGCTCCACCATGCCGACGGTCGCGGCCGGAGCGGCGACGCTCGGCGCCGCGATCTGCTGGGAGAACTACATGCCGTTGTTCCGTACGGCAATGTACGCCAAAGGCGTCGACGTATGGTGCGCGCCAACCGTCGACGACCGCGAATCCTGGCAGTCGACGATGCGCCATATCGCGGTGGAAGGCCGCTGCTTCACCCTCAGCGCCTGCCAGTACCTGTTGCGTTCCGACTACCCCGCCGATGTGCACCCGGTGCAGGGCGACCACCCGGACACCGTTCTGACCCGGATCCGCGGTTAGGAAAGCAACACCGCGTGGCGAGATGAAACGGATGCCTTGCCAGCTGGGATGATTGGGCTTGTCTAGGACTCAAATCATCTGTTGCGGGAAGGCACCCGTTCGGTGAAAAGGATATCTGGTCTGGCGGGTCAGGTTGGTATCGGCGCACCGGACGAGTCGCTGACCTCAGCATCGGGTGTGGTGGCGATCGCGGAACTGGTCGGTAGGCTGGCCATCACCACCGCACTCGACGATGCGATCGGCCCAATCAAGCAACGCGACCGGGGCCTGAGCGCAGGGCAGTTACTGGTGTCGCTGGCGCAGACCCAGATGCTGGGCGGGGACTTCCTGACCTGTCTGGATCGCCGCCGCGACGATATCGCCGCCGAAGCGTTGTCGGCAGTACCGACCCCACCATCGACGACGGCCGCGGGCCTGGCGGACCGGTTCGGCCCGGCGCAACTGGCCGGGGTTGAAGAGGGCATCGGGGAGCTGACCTGCCGGGCGATGGCGCTGCTACCAGCAAAACGGCGCACCGGGCTGCGCACCGGCACCGCCACCATCGATCTGGACGGCACCGATGTCGAGTGCTACGGATCGCACAAGGACGGCATCGCCTACAACTACAAGGGCCAGCGCGCCGGACGCCCACACGTGGCCACCTGGGCCGAGGCCGGCCTGGCGGTGGCCGCGGACCTCCTCGCCGGCGATGAGGACCCCCGCCCGGGGGCCGGCGGGCTGATCGAACGCAGTGTGGCCACCATCCGGGCGGCCGGGGTCAGCGCCCGGCCCCGGGTGCGCGGCGATGTGGGCTACTTCGCCAAGGAGATCGCCTGGGCCGCGGTGACCAACGAGTGTGACTTCTCCCTCGGCGTCACCCGGAACAAGGCCGCGTGGCGGGCCGCTGCCAGCATCAGCGCCGACGAGTGGACCCCAGCGATCGGGATGAAAGGCGCCCAGGTCGCGGTGGCGGCCTACACCCCGGCCGGCTGGCCACCCGACACTGCCTGCGTGGTCCGCCGGGTCCGTATCCGCGCCGGCGACATCTCCACCGACCCGCGGGCCCGTAAACGGCGCACCATCCCGAAAGACCAGCTCGCCCTGGCGTTGGACGGCCTGGTCGATGAGGTGTACGGGTACTCGTTCATCGCCACCAACATCGACGTGTCCACCCCTGCCAAAGCCGCCGCATTGGAGGCGTGGCACCGCATGCGCACCGATATCGAGGACCGCATTCGCGACGCCAAACACGGGGCGGCGCTGCGCCACCTACCCTCAAGCAGCCGGGCCGTCAACACCGTGTGGATGTGGGGCGCCCTGCTCGCGGTCAACATGTCCGCCTGGCTGCAGGAACTGACCGGCCTGGACCACGGCGACGGCCGCGGCCGGGCACACCTGGGCACGCTGCGCCACCGGCTGCTCAACGTCCCGGCCCGGCTGGTCCGCCACGCCGGCCAGGTCACCCTGCGACTACCCCCAGGACGCCACCTCCTCGCCCAGGTCCTGTCCCGACTACGACGACTACCCATCTGGACCTGATCCACTCGGCCACAGGGCCCGAACAGTAGCCACGGAGACCCGCGGAACAGTAGCCACGGAGACCCGCGAAGCCGGCGCGCCCCACCGGGGGCACCACTCTGCCCACCACCCGAACCGACACACACTCAATCGACACTCAGCAATCTATATCGATCACGCGACCACTACCTGCGGATCCGGGTCTGATCGGCGGCGGTAGCGTCATCGTCTCGCCGCTCAGCGAGGTACTCGCCGGACCCCTGCGCGAGGGGGAAGGCATCCTTTGCACCGAACTCGATCTTGACGACATTCCCCGAGCCCGGTTCGACCTGGACGTGATCGGCCACTACGCCCGACCCGACGTATTCACGCTGCAGGTCAACGAGCGCGAACAACGTTCACCCGACAAATAGGACCGACGCTCGTCATTAGACCGCTCGACAGTCCTCGAGAAACATGCGCACCGCCCCACTACTCGGTCCGGTGACGACCAAGCGCCCGAGCGCGCCCGCGTGCCGCATGAGGTCCGAGGAGAGGCTCGCCGGCACGCCCATACGCCATTCATCGGGCAGGGCCGGCGGCCCGATGCGCTGGATCTCGACGTGTAGTCCACTGGCCGCCAACGCGGCGGCGTTGTGCAGCTCCTCCGGCCGGCGGGCGGTCAGATGACCGGCGTAGCGGATGGTGTCGGCGATACGACCCTGCGGCTCGCCGAGGAGCGCCCGGAACGCCTCGTCACCCCAGTCGATGCCAGACACGCGCGCGACCAGGTCGGCCAGCCGGCCGCCGGACAGCCGGAAACCCATCTCGATGAGATGCATCTGGTCGGCCTTGCGCATCAGGTCCACGTGGAACGGGCCGTGACGGTACCCGACCGCTGCCAGGCAGTTGCGGGTGAACTGCACCATTTCGAGGTCCGCCAATGCACCGGGGCCGGCGACGTGACCCGCCTCCCGGAAACCCCAAACCGCCGTGCCATCCCGCAACGGCTCCGTCGCGATGATCTTCTCGCAAACGGTGAGGATCGTGACGTGCCCTTCACGCACGACGCCCTGCACGGAAAACTCGTCACCCTCGACGTACTCCTCGACCATCCACCCGTCGAACGCGCCACCGTCGTAGTTGTTCAGGCCGGTGAGCGCCTCGCACGCCACGCGCAGGCCGTCGGTGTCGCTGACGAGTAGCACACCCAGGCCGCCGCCGCCATCGCCGGGCTTAACGACCATCGGATAGGACAGCCCGCGGACGGCGGCGCCTATCTCGGCAAGCGACGACAGTCGGCGGAACCGTGGCTGGCGGACCCCATTGACCCCGCTCAGTGCCGCCCGTTGCGCAGCCTTGTACGGCGGAACGAAATCGTCACCCACTCCGCTGGGGCGGACGGCCAGCGCGCGCGCGGCGGCATAGGCGGGGGCCGTGTAGCGCTCGAACCCTGCCAGGACCAGGGCGGGAATTTTCGGCAGCTCGTTAATCGCGGCCACGAGCGCCGACGGGTCCGCCGGCCGCTCCACCTCGAGCGTGATGTCGAACTCCCGCCGGCCAAGCGCCCTCCGCCAGCGCACGTAGTCTGGCGTTTCCACCAGCACCGCCCGCATGCCCCGTTCGCGCGCGGCACTGAGGTACGGATCCATGCCGTCCCTGGTGGCGCCGACCTGAACGAAGTACGAAACAGCCATATGATCTCCTGCGGCGCTGGTTGCCCGCCCACCTCGTAGTACGGAACTCGTATCGTCACAGGCTCAACGACGAGGTGCCACTTTACGCACGAAACCCGTCAGCGGGGTGCCTCCAAAAGGTGTCAACTCTGTTTCGGCTCCTTCCCACCGTCCAGGCAGCCAAACCGTGACTGGCGGTAGAACGGCTGCTATACAAACTGTCAAACCGCTGCAACACTGTGCATTCGACCTGGCCGGCGACGCCTCGTCGCGTGACGCCGGGAGCAGGGCATCGTGGGGAGCGCAAATGCTACCGGTGCAGGACCAGGGCCTACCACGCCCGCAGGAAACAGCCCACGCGGCCGATCATCCCTCGGCACGGCTACGCCAACTTCTCGCCGAGTTGGTAACCACCAAGCTGTTGCTAGGAACGGGCATTCTGGCAATCCTCGCAGTCGCTCTCATTCTGTACTCATACCTGGCACAAGGTCCCAACACCGGCGAGAGGCTCGACGTCTTTCTCGCCAACCAGATCGGTTCCGGTCTCCTCGTCAGCGCCGTGGGCGCGGCCTTGGTGCAGATCCTCGTCCTCCGCGTACGGCGGCAGTACGACACCGACCTCGACGCTTTGGATGATGACCGTCGCGTCGGTCGCGAACGAGCCGCCACCCAGCAACTCGAAGCGCTTTCGCGCGCCGTGTCCCGCATCGAAACCGATCTGCGTACCCACAACTCACAGACCGACCACGGCCTGCTCTCCTCAATCAACAACGTGGGCATCGCCGGGATGTTCGCCGACCGCAGCAACGCGGCCAGCGCGATGGTGCGGGCGCTGCGTGAACCGACGGCGCAAACCGTACGCCTGCTCGGCCTCTCGCTGGACGACTTCATGCGCCCGGGTGACCACTCGGAACTCCACCAAACCTGGCGGGTGCTCGAGGAACAGATCAGAGCCGGCAGGCGGGCCGACCACGACAGTCACCCGCTGGATGTCAAGGTGCTCGTTATCGATCCAAACTGCGTCGGAGCGCAGCTGATGTGCTACGACAGCACGCCCGCCAACCGGCACGAGCAGATCAACCGCCTGCGCAACGATGTTGAGTACACGGTGCGGCGCCTGCAGCAACTTGAAGCCCTGGCGCGCACCGGACCCGACGACCGGCAGGTGACCTTCGAGCTGCGCCTGTACCGACTCCCGCCGCACATATTCCTGTGCGCGACGAACAGCACGGCCTTCACTCACACCTACTACCTGCCGCGCAAGGGTGACACGATCACGCCCGCGCCGGTGTTCCGGCTGGATGCCGGCTCACCGCTGCACGACCGGGTCACGGCCGAGTTCGAGCTGATCTGGCAGGCCGCCTCAGTGCCAGCCAGCGCCGCCCGGTCGGAATACGTCGACGGCCTCGACCGCGGAGCAAGTCAGAGCGGCATGCACAGCATCTACACCGATCCACGCCGGGCCCGCGAACGCATTATTCATCTGATCAAGCACGCTCAACACCGCGTTTGGATCCAAGGCGTCTCCCTGTACCCGATGCTGATGTCGCAGGTGACCCGGGCCATCGAAGCGGCGATCCACCGTGGAACCGTCGACGTACGGCTCCTCATTCTTGATCCGGACTGCGAGCAGGCGATGTACAAGACCTACCGGGAGTACGCCGAAAGGGTGCAAGAGCAACCCAGCCACGAACTGTGGCAGGAGTACCGCGAGAACCCGGCGGTCCACCATCGCTCGCAGCTCTACCACAACATCAGAGAAAGCGTTCGGCGGGCAACGGAGCTGGGCGAGGAAGCGACGCCGGCGGGGTTCGCGGTCCGCCTCTACGACTCAGCGCCCGGCGCCTACATTCTCATCGTCGACGATCACGCGCTGGTCGAGCAGTATCACTACGGCGCCGCACCGCGGATACACCGTTCGCCGCTCGAGTTGGCAGAAGAGATGCCTCTCATCGAGTATCAGATGGGTGCCTCCGGCCTGTTCGCGCCCCAGGAATCCTTCCAGCCGTTCACCGTGCTTGAAGACCATTTCACGTTCGTGTTCGACTGCCACAGTAAGCCAGTCGGGTCAGCAGTCGCTGACCTGACCCAGCAAGATCGTCCGCTCATATGATCCAAGACCCTCCGTTCGGTTATTCCCGGGTAGTGGTGCCCCCGCCCATGCCAATCGATCAGATGAGTGGCCCCCGTTCGTTACGCCGGCCGTGTGTCGGTGCCGGATCTCGACCTCCGCCCACCGACTCTGCCGATCAAGACGCACGCAAGCCGGTACATCGACGCCTTTGTTAGTTACCAGCGCCTGCGGCGCTTCGGAGAAGCGACTTCGCCGCGTCATCGTCGCCCAGCGACAGCGCGGTGGAGCGCTTTCATGATCGGAAGTCCGGGTCGAGGACTTCCGCAACTGAGAAGTGCTCAGAGGAGCAATCACGGTAGTGGCCGGTGCCGTTCAACGCCGTTGACCTGCTGTTCGACGCCGTTCAGCGCCGTTGGACGCCGTTCGCGGAGGACTCTCGTGTCAACGCGGTCCGGGGCCAGGCCGCTGAGCTGTGGAAACACCGAATCCGCAGTTCAGCGCGCATCCGTTCGGCGCCGTTGGGATCCGTTCGATGCCGTTGAACACCGTTGGCTGCTCCCCATCTGCTCCCCGATGCTCCACCCGGTTTGGGGAGCAGCCCGGTGATCGCTGCCCGGATAACGCCGAAATGCAAGACGGTGCTCTCCCGTCGCGGCGGGCACACCAGCGGTGACGGCCCCCGACATCCCCGCCGGCGGGCAGCATCGAATGGAGACGGATCCGCGTGTTCGGCGACATGGGAGCAACCTGAGCCGAGGGTGGCCAACGCGGTCCACGCCCCACGCGCCTACGCCGCGCCATCTGGGGCTGACCGGTCGCCGTGAGGAGCACTGGGTAACCGAGGACGGTCAACAAGCAGCCGATGCGGGGAACCTGCTCCCACCGTCAGTGATTGCGCGACGGCCAGGAGCCGACAGCAACCCGTGGTAGCGCGGGAAGGTCAGTCGAGAGCCGCGGGTCAGCAGCCCCGTCGGGGCACCGGAAGGTGAGCGTGTAACGGGCTTGCCCCAGTGGGTGGGGGCCACCTGCGAATGGTCATCCGCTGCGAGAGACTGCCTACGTGGCCGCTTCAGCACTGCCCGAACTCGATGTGGTGCGGGTACGACGCTGGTGCGAGCAACGCATCCCGGAACACGCCCGCGATCAGGTGCGCGTGGAGTGCGAGGCGGCGGCTCGACATCTGACCATTGTGGAGTATCGGCCGCCGCGGCGCGCCGGCCTCGGGCCGGAGTGGACCAGGAACCCGGTCGCCCGGCTCACCTACGCTGAGGCCACTCGCACGTGGACGCTGTACTTCAGGGATCGCAACCTGCGCTTCCACCGCTACGACCAGGCTGCGCCCAGTGCGACCGTGACCGAACTACTCGCCGAGGTCGGGGCCGATCCCACCGGGATCTTCTGGGGCTGACGTCAGCCCGCGGACGCGTCGCCCACGACCTCCGTCGCTGCCAGTGTTCCGGCCGCCGGTCGTGGCCGATCGGGACGGTTCGCCCCTTGACGTGGCACGGGCCGCCCCGGGCCGCCGGCACCACCCGGTCGGCCGGTTCGAGGTCCGGGGCGGTGCGCCTGGCGGCGCCGGACCGCCACCTGGTGGCGGAGCACCAGGATCTCCACGTCCTTGGCCCTGTCGTCGCGGGCGAGCTAGGTCAACATCTGCAGGACCTGGCGAAGCAGCATGTACACAAGCGACGCGGTCATGGCCTCCATCGCGTCGGCTACGTCGGTGTCGAGCATCCGTGGAACTGCAGGTCAGCCGGCGTAACCCAATTCTCGAGCCCCACACGCCCGCGCCCAGGAACGTCGGCGCGGCCCGCTCCTTGTCCGACTGGCAGATCACCACGTTGGCGTCCAGGTCGATCACCAGCGGCCGGCCAGCGTCGACTCGGTGGTCAGTAGCATGCCGGCCAACCGCCAAGCCGCCGCCCGAGCCCACGAACGAGCCAGGTTGATCGCCGCCAGTCCGCCGGTCACGTCCGCGGCCAGTGCGTCGACCGTGCGGGAGACCGTCGGATCCGACGCCATCGGCGATCGACGCCCCGATACGACGACGGCGGATCCTCGACGGTGTGATCAACGACTACCACCGGGCGGCCTAACCTGATCAACGAAGCCCCGAGGTCAGGCCACGCTTCGAGCTTTGGCACGGTACAAGCCCACGGAGACTGGTTTCGGACATTGTCTCGTCTGCCGGCGATGGCGGATAGTGAAACCGGGCGTGCGTTCGGTGGCCATGGGGTTGCGCGGAGTCGCCATGGACTCCGCGGCGAATGAACGGTTGGGACGTGACCGTGGCAGCGATGGACGAACCGATGCGTGACCCGCTGCGCAAGCGTCGGGATCTGCTGAGCCGTAAGTCGGTTGTCTTCGCTGATCGGCTTGGCTGCACGCACTCCGGTCCGGAACAGATGGCGGGTGAAGGCAATGACCGACGAGGCGCGACTACGGAGGCAGCTACTGGCCAAAATCGAAAAACGGCGAGCGGACATCGATGCTTTCCTGCACGACAACCGACCGCGCCGCAACCGTATGACCAACGTCAGCATCGTGAGTAGCGCAATGGCGGCGGTCTTCACCGCCGGTCCCGCTATCGGTGGCCTGACATTCGCACAGGCGGTCCAACGAGGCCTCGCCCTCAGTGAAGCTGCGCACGTCTGGCGGACGCTGTGCGCGGGCGCCCTGATTGTGTCCCTGGTGGCCGCCATCTCGACCAACCTGAGCAAATCTCAGGATCTGGCCGGCCGCGTGACCGCCGCCGAGGTGTGCAACACCGAACTGGACGGGCTGCGGGCGTTCGTCGAGTTCCGACATTTGCCGGTGGAGGAGGCTGTCGAGCTGTACCAACAGTACGTCACCAAGGTTCCATTCGTGGAAGAAGCGCCACATGTTCCACAGGCGCCTCGGAAGGCTACTTGACGCGCGGTGGTCTTCAGCCCAGACCCCCTTTACCGGCCACACCGACCCGATCAACACGATGGTGCTCCGCCCGGACGGACGGAGCCTGGCCACCGCGAGCGTGGACGGCAACGCCCAGCCCGAGACGGCCGGACAGCCGGGCGCCCTGAGGGGTGCCACCTCAGCGATCGGGAGTTGTGAGCGCCGTGCCGCGTTCTGTAATCGTGCGCTGACACCGGGCGCTGAGGCCTGTCGCGCGATCGAAGCCGGGTGGTCGACGAACCAGGGGTTTCACGCCACCTGGCGGAGCGGCGCCGGCTCGGTGGAAAGTGTCAGGCTGCGTGGCGGTACTCGTGAATCAGGCCGCCAAGCACGTCGACGCGTTCCACGCGGTTGGCACCGGGCAGCGCAAACATTCAGGTCCGAGGTGCGGGGTTTGTGGGTGAACCGCCGGACTGGGTGGTTCGTTGCCTGCTCAGGGGACATCTGGTGATGTTTCAGGGTGTCCGATCCGGAGGAGTTGTCGCGGGAGGAGCTGGTTGCGCTCGTCCGTGACCAGGGCCAGGAGATTGGGCGGCTTCGGGCGGAGAACGCCGATCTGCGGGCGCGGCTGGAGCGGCTGGAACGCCTGCTGTCGCGCAATAGTGGGAACTCCTCGATGCCACCCTCGACCGATGACCTGCCGGGCAAGACGCCTGCGGCGGACAAGCCGGCCGGCGGTGGGGCGGTGAAACGCAAGCGGGGCAAGCAGCCGGGCGCGCCGGGGGCGTATCTGGCGTGGCGCGAGGACCCGGACGACACGGTGCCGCACTTCCCGAAGGGGGCGTGCGGGTGCGGGGCGGATCTGGCCCGACGGCGTCGCGCTGGGTGTTGCGCGCTCGCACCAGCAGCACGAGGTGCCGGCGATGTCGGCGACGTGCACCCAACATGACCTGTACGCGGTGCGCTGTGGCTGCGGGCAGGTCCACGTGGCCGACCGGCCCGACGGCGTCGCCGACACCCCGGTCTCCTACGGGCCGAACCTGCAAAGCTGGTGCCTGTACCTGATGGTGGTGCACGCGATCCCGGTGGCGCGCTGTGTGGAACTGGTGGAGTCGCTGACCGGGGCCACGCCGAGCGTCGGATGGGTACACGGTCTGCTGACCCGCACCGCGGACGCGCTGGTGCAGGTCGATAGGCTCATCCGCACGCTGCTGAGCCTGGCGTATGCG
>WNGE01005641.1_pt1 | contig 14095 bp, 11 predicted proteins | sample 5400651 | NCBI WGS metagenome assembly WNGE01 (sample SAMN13153370, study PRJNA577476) | soil metagenome | isolation source: 60 cm soil or saprolite under grassland replicate 2 | place: USA:California | collected 2016-06-15 | reverse complement strand
CGCCCCACTCGAACTGCGCCAAGCCCTACGCACCATCGACCGACATATCGACGATTACCTCAACCTGGCCGGAGTCTGCCCAGGCTGAGACGTTCCTTGCTCAAACGTAGAAAGACCCAACGCCAAAGCGGGGCTAGCCGTGCCAGCCGCCCCCGTCGATCTGCGCGCGACGATCGACACCAATCCGCCGCCATCCGTCCACTATGGATCCGCCACGACCCCGCGCGGTCCGCCGATACCGGGACCCGGGCCGCCAGGAGCTGACGCTGGCCGTCGCGGAAGCGGTAGGCCATGCGGGGCGGCCCGTCGAGGTCCGTACCCGCGTGGCACAGGGGTCATCCGGTCGAGGTGCTGCTGCACGCCGCGACCGGGGCACAGTTGCTGGTGGCGGCCAGCCGTGGACACGGCACCCTCGCCGGGATACTGCTCGGCTCGGTCAGCCAGCACTGCGTCCAGCACGCACCAGCAGCTACCTGCCAGGCCAGGCGCGCGCCGAACACCACGGCGGAAACAGTGGGGCATGATGAACGAGGCCCGCCGATACCCGGGCCAGGCATGGCTGTGGCTCTACACCTTCTGGTACCGGATCCCACCGTTCACCACCTCCCACAACGCCGACGCGCAGATCTGGACGCCTGAGGCTCTACGACCGGCAGAGTGCCACCGCCGACGCGATCCGCCGGGTACGCGCCATGCGCGAGCGGCACACCAACCGCCGGCCGGTCTCCGCTGTCGCGGTCGGCGCGGACTCGTTGCTGGCCATCACGCTCGCCGCCGAGGAGGCCGGTGGCTGGCTGCGCCTCATACCCCGCGACCGCCTCGTCGAGCTGGGCTCGGCGACGGTGTACGCGCAGCGGGCCGAGTGTGCCGACGAGGCGTGGCGCGCAGAGATCGCCCAGTGGGCCGGGGGCAACCGCCCGGACGGTACGGGTGTGCCGGACTCCGCGATCCCGCAACACCCGACACAGACGACCGTACCGAGCCGGGACTTCGGTCAGCCGGGTACCCTACCGGTCGGCGCCGCGCACGACCTGAGCGCCACGTACGCGATCCTCCACAGGCGCACCGACGCGCCGGTCGACTGGCTACGGGCCGGGCAGGCGCTGTCCGCCGCCTGGCAGACCGCGACCGAGCTGGGGGTCAGCTTGTGGGCCCGACGTCCCAAGGCGGACGACCCACAGCGGAGAGCGTTCCCCATCGAGGTTGAAATGTGGTGCATGACCGCGACTGCCCGTCCAAGTCCTTCACCCCCTTCGCCCATTCGGATGCCGATCGAACCGGCCGTTACAGATACTGGCCCGATGCGTCGCTGTCTGTCTTCGACACTCGCACGGACACCACGTTGGCGAGGTTGATGACCATACTGTTCTCGCCGGTCTCGCGGTTGTATCGCGCGTGGGTCAAAACCAGGCTGCGCCGTTCGTCGAGCGCGCGGGCGATCGTTTCAAGCGCCTCGGCTTCGCCGCCGAAGTCCGCGCTAATCAGGGAGACGTCCTCGCCGCCCACCGGGTGGAATCGCATGATCAGCTCAATGTTGTCAGCCACGGTCGGTTCCTTTCCCGCGCGAAGTCCGGCGCTCCGCCTGGTGTGCCGACGGTCGTGGCAGGCGCAGCGCCGCGAACCGTTGCGCTTTGGGCCAGCGTACGTCGCAGACCCAGCCGGCCCTCTCCCGCAACCAGATCAACCGTGCCGACGGCTCGAGTTGGCGCACCAAGCCTGCTGACAGGAACGGGTTCAGTACGCCTGACCACTGCCATGCGAACAACCAGCCGCAGTGCGCGAACAGCCGGCCCCCGCAGATGCGTCACGCAGCCGAAGTCGGTGACACTGCGGGCGGGGGTGTCTCGTCCACCGCCGTGCACCACGCGTCGAACTCCCGGCGGCGGTCGGCCGCTCCGCCGCGAGATCGGCAACCCGGCTTGCTCGTCGGCGTTCGGTGCGAAGGGCGTAGGGTGGGGGTGCGTCGCTCGGGCCCCCGGTGGTGTGACAGTTCCGCCGACCCGTTCTTGGACGGCTCCGGTTTGTCCATGCGACGAAGGTGACGACATGACCAGTCCCACGTACGTCGACAAAGCCGAGATCGTAGCGACGCTGCGGTCCAGAGGGCTACACGCCAGGGCCGACTGGGTCGACCGGGAACTGCCCGCGCTCGTCGACACCTACCGCAACGCCGCGCTGCTTCGGACCCTCGACATCGACCCGGCGGCCATGGCACCCTCCGACCCCGCGCCGCAGGGAAAGTGAGCATGAGCGCACCCGGGAGTCGTAAGCGGGACCGGGACGGCGCGGGACGCCCGCGCAACGCCCGCCCGCGCGACGAGCTCGGCCGGCCGCTTCCGCACGACGCGGCCGGGGTCGCGGGGATGCCCGACGACCTCGCGCTACCCCCGGACGAGTCCGTCGCCGAGGCACAGCGGCTGCTCGACGCGGGTCGCGCGTTCCACGCGCACGAGGTGCTGGAGGGCACCTGGAAGGCTGCCCCAGAGGGCGAACGCGAACTGTGGCGCGGTCTGGCGCAACTCGCCGTCGGCCTGACCCATCTCCGGCGAGGGAACGCGGTCGGGGCGGTACAGCTGCTGCGGCGCGCAGCCGAGCGCATCGAAGGCTACGCCGACGACCCGCCGTACGGCATCGCCGCGGCCCGGCTCGTCGGGTGGGCGCGTTCGCTGATCGAACGCATCGAGCGGGACGGCCTTGCCGCCCTCACGCAGGACGACCTCACCACACACCTCCGCTCGTGACCGTCCACGCCCGGCAACGCGGCCGAGATGCGGCCCGCGATGAAACGCCTCGGCGTCGTGCCTCTAGGCCACAGCCCTGCAGGAACTGGCTTGGCCATTCCAGCATCGTTGGGCCTCGTTCGCGGCCCAGCCTGAGCCGTTGCATCCGGTTGGCGCGTGACGCGATGATCTCCCGGGTACGGATGCCGATGTGACGGCCGTGGGATTCACGAAGAAGGCGGCGGTGGTGCGGCGGTGGGCCCGGCGCCGTTACGGTTGGCTGGATCATCTGGTCCGTGCCGGGGTGCGCTACGACGAGGCCGACGGTGGCCGGCTCGCCGCGGCGGTCACCTACTACGCGTTCTTCGCCACGTTCGCGTTGGCGCTGCTGGGTTTCGCCGTCTTCGGATTCGTCCTGGACAACCCCACGGTGCTACACGCGGTGCAGCGCTATCTCGCGCAGAATCTACCCCGCCTGGACGTCCAGGCGCTGCGCGACGCCAGAGGCACCATCGGGTTGATCGCGTTCATTACCCTGCCGGTCACCGGATGGTTCTGGGTGGACGCGTTGCGTTCTCGATCCGCAAGGTGTGGCGACTGCCTGAATACCCCGGCACCTTCCTGATCCGTGTGTCATTTGACCTGCTCGTGCTGGTCGGGCTCGGCCTGCTGTTGGCCGTACCGCTCGCGGTAGCGTTCGCGAGCACCGCGTTGGCGGGCCGGCTGTTCAACGCCGTCGGCGCCCAAGCGGCCCCGGCCCGGTGGCTGCTGGCCGCGGTCGGGTTCGTCCTGGGCGTCGGCGTGAACACGTTGCTGTCGATCGCCGCGCTCACCGCGCTGCCGCGCCTACGGATGCCGATCCGCCGGGTACTCGGCCCGGCGCTGCTCGTCGCAGGCGGCTTCGAGCTGCTCAAGACCCTCGGCCGGCTCTACGTCCAGCGCACCCAGGCCAACCCCACCTACCAGGTCGTCGCCGGCGCCGTCGGGCTGCTGGTCTTCCTCAACGTCGTCAACCAGCTCCTCCTGTTCGCCGCCGCGTTGGCCGCCACCGCCACCACCGGCCGGGTCATCGACCTGGCCGCCGACCCCCAGGCACCACACCCGCGGCGGTGGGCGGCGTTCAGGACACGGGGTCGGCGGAGACGATCACCGAATCCGGTGGCGGTTCGGCCCGCCGGTAGACCAGATGCCGGATGCCGGTGTTGAGGACCGCGACGATCGGGACGGCGACGAGGGCGCCGATGATGCCGGCCAGCACCACGCCGGTGGCGATCGCGACGATCACGGCGAGCGGGTGGATGGCCACCGCCCGGCCCATGATGAGGGGTTGCAGGACGTGGCCCTCCAGTTGCTGCACGAGCACCACGGCGATGAGCGCGACCAACGCGACCAGGGGGCCGCGGGTGACCAGCGCGACGAGGACCGCGACGACGCCGGAGAGGGTGGCCCCGATGATCGGGATGAAGGATGACAGGAACACCAGCGCGGCCAGCGGCAGCGCGAACGGTACCCGCAGGATCAGCAGCGCCAGGCCGATACCGGCGGCGTCGATGAACGCCACGACCACGGTGGCTTTGACGTAGGCGACCAGGGTCAGCCAGGACTGTTCACCGGCACGGGCCATCGGTTCACGCGCGGGCGCCGGTAGCAGGCCGACCAGGAACCGCCAGATCCGGCCACCGTCGCGCAGGAAGAAGAACGTGGCGAACAGCACCAGGAACGCCGACAGCGCCATCTCCACCGCGGTACCGGCGGTGGACAACGCGCCGCTGGTCAACGTGTCGCGGTGGGTGTCCAGCCAGTTCTGGGTGGCGTCGGCGGCCCCTCCCAATTGCTGGTTGGACAGGTGCAGCGGCCCGTTCTTCAACCAGGCCTGGATCTGGCGGATCCCGTCGGTCGACTTGGCCGCCAGGGCAGGGAAGCCGCGGACGAACTGGGTGATGACCAACGTCAGCGTGCCGGCGACCACGATCAGTCCACCCACGAGCACCGTGGCGCTCGCCAGCGTCCGGGGGAAGTGGGCCCGCCGGCGCAGCCAACCGGCCGTCGGGGTCAGGAGCGCGGCGAGCAGCAACGCGATGGCCAGCGGGATCACCACCAGACTGAGCCGGGCCACCAGCCACAACACCACCGCGGCCGCGGCGACGATGACCAACATGCGCCACGACCACCCCGCCGCCAGGCGCAGCCCGTGCGGTAGCTCCGCCTCGTCCGGACCGACAGCAGACGGTGCACGGACACCGCCGCCGCCCCCCGCCGTTGCTGCCCCGTATCCTTCGCCGAAACCTTCATCGTGCGCCTGCTGGACCGCCGCCCGTCGCTTCGCGTACGCCTCGACGACCCGCTGTCCTACCTGGCCCAACCGTGCCATCGCGAGTACCTCGTGTTCCTGTCCCGAGCTGGCCTCGAAGGCGAGCCCTTACCTGCGCGGTGCGCGTCGAGGATGTGTCATTTCCCTGCCGCGATGCCGGCTGGACCGCTCAAGCCCTTCGACGGCACAGCTGGCCTGGGCGCAACCAGACGAGCGCGGACGTTGCCAGGAATCGCCGCGGGGCGGGGACTTCGAGCTTGGCTACCCAGTACTCTCCGGGTGAAGTGGACCAACCATCTCGACCACACCGAGAGCGGCCCACCCTCGACCAGCGCCCCGGAAGGTAGAGCATCAAGGGCGTCATCGCCTGGATCGTCCTCGGTGCCGGCGCCAGCCTCATCTCCGAACACCTCGCCGCAAGAACACCAGCCCGCCGCTTCACCGCCACCCACCTCGGCAGGTTCCTCCCCAAGGAACAGCCAACGCCCCGGCGGGCGGGACGCGCCGGGCACCACTGGCCGTTACAGCGGCGGCTGCGTCGTGTCGTCGTAGACGCGGTGCTCGGACACGACGGTACGCGGGGCGCGGCGCCGGTTCCACATCACGAAGAACAGAGCCAGCCCAGCGACGCCGGCCAACATCAGCACCCAGCCGACCACGTGCAGATCCAGACCGGCCACGGTGGCGTGTACCGCGAAGGTCAGGATCGCGCCGACGGCAATCAGAAGACACCTACTCCAATACCCATGACGACCGGATACCCACAGCGTGGCCTCCCGACGCCCGCGGTGCGCCGCCCGCTGTCCGCCGGCGTTCCAGCGAGGCCGCCGCCCAACGGCAACACACGGAGCCGACCACGCACAACCATGCCCAGGCCGGGACGTGTTTGATGCCCGCATGACGATCGGGTGGTTGTCCGAAGGCAACGTCATTGTCGTGCTGAGAGACTGACGCCCACAGGCCCATACCGGGCACACTCGCATGAGCATTACCGCCCGCGTGCCGGACGAGGTAACTGCGCGGTCGGCGTGGCAGCCCTCGCCGGATCGTCGAGGCACGACCTGGTAGCTCGGAGAATCAGCTCGCCCAAGCCGATCGGGGAGGCGGGCACCGTTTCCCGAGCGGGCCGGCTTCGGCGCTCGCGGGTTGCCGGGCCGGGGCGACTGTGGCAGCGCTTGCTGCCGGCCTGGCGCCGCGTTGGGCGTGTCGGCGGCGCCATTCACCGGGAGGAGGGCAGCGCCGTGTCGATGCTCTGGCGACGACCCGCCTACCGTCTGTGGTACTGTTGCGTTAAGGCATCCCGGATCCCGGCCGCCGCAAATCCTCCAGCGGAGCCAGGTTGAGCACCTGGCTGGACGAACCCCAATCGGCTCGCCTCACGAAGGTCTCGTTACATTTCGGCGGTTTGCGTGCTCACAACCTCGCCGCCGAGTCGATCTTTGCAGGAAGTCTTGCGGCTCTCGATCTTGGGGCTCGCTTAACGCAACAGTGCCTTACTCCTACCCACGGTGCGCGCCGACCTGCTCGCCCGCCTCGGCCGTACCGTCGAGGCGCGCGCCGAGTACCTGCGGGCGGCGTCGCTGACCCGCAACGCCCAGGAGCGTGCGGTACTCCTACGCCGCGCCGATGCCCTTCCCGACGACGGCTGAGTGAGCAACCGCCGCACCCCGTACGTGTGCTCGCCGTGTGATCGGACGCCCCGAACAGGCCGGTACCAGACAGAATTAGCGGCACCAGATTGCGCCATGAGTCCGGACGAAATGCCTTGTGAACGGACTGGCCGGCACTATACGTATTGGCCGGCATAAATTGCAGCGGACTCTTAATCCGCGGGTTCGGGGTTCGAGTCCCTGGCGGCGCACCCGTGATCTAGGCTCTGACCTGGTGATTCTCTCCGGATCAGAGCCATTTTCATGTCCATAGTGGACGGTTGTGTGCTCCGTGTGTGCTCCGGAGCCAAAGTACGGTCGGGACCGCTGGCGGACGGGACGGACCAGGCGGCACGACGGGCGCCCCGCTGATATCAACGTCACGGTGTCAAGGGTGCCTTGCGAGGCGAGCCGGGGGCGTCTGGTGGTTACGAGTTACGGACCGGAGAGCCGGCGACATCTGCGTGTTGTCCCGGGCGGCGGTGAGGTCGATTGATGTTGCCGTGTGCCTCGGGAGGAAGCGGATTGTCCGCCGAGTGGTGGTTGATCAACGCGGCTACGGGTGCGGCTGGAAGGGATCGTCGTGCTCGATGTCGTCGCTGGCCCAGCCGTAGCGGGTGATCAGCAGCCGTCGCGCTGCGTCGACGTCGATGGGGTGCTGCCGCAGCGTGAGCTTCCACATGGTGCTGGCGCTGGCGGGAAGGGTCACCTCCAGTGCCTGTTCGAGGGCGCTCACCGCGAAGAATCTTAGGGGCACAGAGTCATCGTCGGGTTCCGGCGCCAGGAAGAGTTCGCGTACCGCTTCGAGGTCGTCCGGCGCGTGCGGGGCCCTGTAGTGCAGCCGGGCGTTCTTCGCGACGCCGTGGATCGCGAGGAGGATGTGCCAGTCGAGCCAGCCACGTTCGCGGAGGACCGCGACCGTGGCTGCGAAGGCCGGTGCTTGCCGGAGGGCCGCCAGGGTTGGGCGTATGCGTCTGGGGAGGTCCTCGTACTTGAACCGCAGCTCGTCGTGGCTGTGCGCCAGGGTGTACCCGGGACCCGGGGTGTCAGGGAACTCCAGGCCGGGGCCGGCGTCGGGGCAAGTCGTGTCGTCGCTGGCCAGCGGTCGTTGCCCGTCGGAGATCAGGTGGAGACGGTGGTTCCGGGCGGCACTGTGGAACGCGACGTCATAGGGCATGGCGAAGGTCGTGATCGACGGCAGGTCCTGCTCGAAGGCGTGGTCGAGCAAGTCCTTCCACCGGTCGTCGGGCAGCGCCGAGACAGTGACGATGACGGTGGCCACGGCCGCGAGGGTTTGTTGGGCGGCCGTGTTGAAGACCTCCGGGTTGCGGTGCTCGATGGTTGCGAGCGTGCAGCGGAAGCAGGTCTCGGTCGGCGTCGACTCAACCTGCTCGATCGCGAGGTCGGTGCCGGGTGCGTCGGCGGTAACGAGCACCTTGGCCCTGGTCGGGAAGAGAGCGGGGTCCGCGGACGCCAGGTGGGCGAGCGCGATCTGCAGGGTCGCGGCGAACCGCTCACCCACGGCGACATCGGGCTCTTGGTTGCCGAATTCGACCGTCCAGGTCACTCCCAGGCCTTGGAACCGCACCCGCCGGTGCGGACCGGCGTCGGCGAACGGCGGACGGCCCAACTGCTCGACGACGTGCGTGGCGTGCTGCTCGGCGTCCATTGCGTCCCACCACGGCGGCCCGTTGCGGGACAGGCCGTCGACGAAGGAGTCGAGGAGCCCGGAGACACCTGCGTCGGCGATGGCGTCGTCGACCAGATTCTTGTACGGGGCGTCGAGCTTGTCGGTCAGGGCCCTGGTGTTGGCGAGCTCGAACAGGGCGGCGCCCAGCCACGGGTGCCGTTCGAAGTCGAAGGCCTGCTCGGCCAGCAGACCGTGAGCGATGAGGGCGGCGCGGTTCAGTTGGGTGGAGCTGACCCAGTTGCCCTGGTGGTAGTCGGCGGCGGCGGCCTTGAACAGGCCCTAGGGGTACAGGTCGGGGTTTTCGCGCTGGATCAGTGCCGCAGCGACCAGGCCGTAGTACTTGGCTGCCGAGTAGAGGCGCAGCTGTTGGTACGCCTCAGCGGTCGCCAGGGTTGCCTCGATGAGTCGGGATCCGGCCTCGCCATGAAACAGGCATAGCCGGGCCCGGTGCAGGTGGCGGAGTCCGTCTAGTGGGCGGCCGACGTTGAACAGGGCGCTGGCGCGATCGAGTGCCTTGTCCGCGGCGGCGTCGTCGCCCATGGACGCTGCCAGTCGGCGGTCGAAGATGTCCACGAGGGCATCGAACTGCGGTTCGTCGATCAGCAACGGCGTGTGGAGGGCGAGGAACCTGCTGGCGTGCTCGACGGGGTAGAGCGGGGCGTCCGGCAGGGTCTCGGCGAGGCGGGCGAACGCGTCCATGGCGCCGGACCGGTCGACGCTGGGAACGTCGACCGGTGTCAGTCCGTTCGCCGCGATGGCCTGCAGCCGTTCGCCGACGGTGAAGTCGGTGGTGGCGTCGGCGGCCTGATAGCCCTGGCCGTCGATGGCGGCCTGGTCCAGGTTGGGCTGCATCTTCAGCGCGGCCAGCGACTCAAGCAGTGAGCAGGTCTCACCGGGGTACGGGCCGCGGGTGAGTAGTTCGTCGATACGGGTCGTGAGCGCCCGGTTCCAGGCCATGATGCGGTCGGCGGTGTGGCTGGTCTCGCCCCGCGCAGAGGCAGCGCAGGTGAGCAGGAGCACGACCGTGGCGTCCGCGATGAGGTTCGGGTCGGTCGAGGTCGTGGCGGCGTCGACCTCGGCGGCGGTAAGGTGATCGACCGGGTGCATAGACCCTAAGCCGAGGTGGTGGGCGATGATGGTCTGGTGCCGCGCGGCGTGCCGTAGCGACCCGGGAGCGTCGTCGTCCAAGAGAGGCGCGAGCTTCTCCAGCCAGAATGGGATGTCCTCGCGGCCTTCCCGGGTGAGGTACGCGTACCGCAGACAGCCGGTGAGATCGACATAGTGGCCCCAGCTGACGACTGGTTCGGTGGTGGTGCGCCACCGTGCCAGGTCGGCCTCGTACCAACCCGGCCGGTCCGGTGGCGGCGGCAGGCTGCGGCCCGGCAGGTGCAGGTATTCCTCGGCGATCCAGAACGTCGCGTGGTGTGCTAGCAGCTCCGCGATCCCGTTTCCGTCGAAGATCTCCAGGTGAACGCCGTGCTTGTCACGGACCTGGCGCTGCAGGTCGTGCCGGCGGGCGACCGGGATGTTCACCTCGCAGTACGCGAGGACGAACCGCACCGCCGTGCCCTCCGCCAGTATCTTGTCCACGTCCCCGCGGATCTTGGAGCCGATGTTCTCCTGCTGCAGCGTGCATGTGAAGCCGACGCGGTCGCCGTCGCGCATGCCGAGGTCGCGTCCGAGCCGCTGCGTCTGTCCGGCCATCTCGGTGTGGTACGTCTCGAAGTCGCGGCCCTGGTCACCGCCCGCGGCGACAGGTCCCGTGGCCGGAAGGACGTTGCGCGTGACGGTGGCCCGGGCCAGGATCCGCGAGAGCGTCTCGAACTCGTGTTGCCCGTTCCGGGCGGCCAGTTGGTTCAGGGCGAAGCGGATCTCCGCCTTGGTCTGCTCGACCACGCCGGGCACCGCTGCCTCCTCGCTCCGCCCCGCCGCTCGATGAGGAGCCGCGTCGGGTAGGACCCGCCATCGTTGATCCCCCCGGATTATCCTGTCACGCTGCACCGACAGGGCGGCGGAACCCGACCGTCGGCCGGCGAGATCGAGCCTGTCCGTTGCCACGGAGGGCACACGGTCGTCTCGGAAACGGTTCCTTCAGTCGTCGCGGGAAATGTTCGATGACCGCGGTGTTGTCCTCTCCGGGAACGAATTCGATGACGACGTAACGGTCGGGTCGCGCCGTGACGGGGTTGACGCGGGCGGTGGCGAGGCGCGCCCGCCGGTACCCCAGCATGATCTCCTGGTCTGCCGTCTTCGCGATGAGCGGCCTGATCGACACTACCGGCGACGGGGCGTTCAGGTCGGCCTCCGGACTCAGCGCCTGAACCGGCACCGTCTCAGGGAGGTGCGACCAGGTCGCCTCGAACGAGGCTGCGCGCAGAAGGGCGGGAGCGAGTACGAGCAAGATACGTTAACTCCCCACGCTTGCATCAGACCATTGCGCGGATACCGGCGGCCCAGCAGGATGCTGGCCGGCAGTAGCGTGTTGGCGGGGCCGGATTTGCGTCCTCGAGATCGCGTGCCGTTCCCGGCCGGGCGCGCCCGTCGGGCGAAGTGTGTCTCTCGAAGCCGTGCACGTGTTTGCGCAGGCGGCCGGCAGGCGACGATCGCGTTCAGCCGGCCGTGGGTGTGTGGACCGTGACGACGCCGGTGGTGCCGTCGACGGTGACGAGCTGTCCGGTGTGTAGCCGCTGGGTGGCGTCGCCGGCTCCGACGACGGCGGGGATGCCGTACTCGCGGGCGACCAGGGAGGCGTGCGCGGCCAGGGTGCCGCCGTCGGTGACCACGGCGGCGGCGCGTGCGAACAGGGGTGTCCACGCCGGTGCGGTGGCCTTGGCGACGAGCACGTGGCCGTCGGTGAAGCCGGCGAAGTCGTCCGGGCCGTGCACGACGTGGACCGGCCCGGTGGCGCGTCCGGCGGAGGCGGGATGCCCGACGAGCGCGCCCTCGGGAATCTGATTGGTGCCGCGGGCCTGTCGGACGGCGCGGTCGATGACGTCGCCGATCAGGCGTGCCGGCCGGCCGAGCGTCAGCGGCGCGGCCAGCCGGCGTTGACGCTGCCACCGTTGACGCCGGCTGCCGACCTCGTCGATCCGGCTGTGCCGGCCGGCGAGTGCGGCGGTCAGCTCGTCGCGGGTGCAGAAGTGGATGTCGTCGGGGGCGTCGATGGTGCCGATGCCGGTCAGGTGTTCACCCAGGCGCCGCGCGCAGGTGCGCAGTACCGGCCAGGCCAGGGTGAAGTCGGCGGCCTGTTCCTCGCGGATGACCGCGTACCGCTGGGTGACCCGCAGCAGCCGGTCGAACTCGCCCGCCAGCCGCGGCCGGTGGGCCAGTGCCTGTCGGCAGCGGCGCTCGGCGTCGAGCCGCTGATCGGCGAGGTCGCCCCGACGGCGGACGAGGGCATCGTCGGGGCCGGCGATGGTGGGTAGTTCGCCGGCGACCGGGTGGTACCAGTCGACGCTCTGTACCGCATGCGCACCGGCCACCGGCGCGGCCAGGCCGCGCAGCAGCACCTGGGTTCCACCATCGCTGGCGGGCAGCACGGTGCCGAGGTGCCGGCGGGTGAAGCGGGTCAGGGCGGCTTCCATCTTCCACGCCGACCCGCCGACGATGGCCAGGTACCACAGCCAGATCCCGGCTTCCCGGCCGAGCGTGTCGACCAGCTCGCGCAGGCGTTGCGGCGTGGCCGTGTCTGCCTCGGCGGCCGCGCCGGTGACGAGCTGCCGGTAGCGGGGCGCCTGGTTCTCCCGCCAGTGGCGTGCCAGATCGGACAGGACCGCCCGGTCGGCGGCGGCCGGGTCGCGACTGACCCGGATCAGCGCGTTGTACAAGATCTTCAGGCGGCCGTGTCGCAGTACCCGGGCGAGGAGGTTCAGCGACGGGATCGGGGTGGCGTTGTAGTACCAGCCGTTGACCAAGGTGTACCGGAACGGCACCCGCAGCCCGACGGTGGCCTGCATGCCGTCCAGGTAGCCGTCTTCGAGCACCGGCAGCAACCAGGAGGCGAACAACGGGGTGACCGCCTCGGGCAGCCACTCGCCGAGCCGGAAGTTGCGCATCCACAACCCCGGCCCGGGGGGCGTCCACGACACCGGCTCCGGGAGGGCCGTCATCGGCCGGGCCTGCAACAGCCACAAGGTGCCGCCCCGGTCGATCGCCCACTCGATGTCCTGCGGCCGGCCGTCGTAACGGTCCGCCACCCGCCGGGCCAGCTGCGCCACCGCCGCCGCCTGCCCGCCGGTCAGAACCGGGTCTCCTCCGGGAGCCGGGCGGGTCATCGCGGCCGTGCCGCCCGGGCTGATCGTCCACTCCTCGCCGGTGGTCTCACCCGACACCAGCGGATCACCCAACCCCGGTACGGCGGTCACGACCGTCTGGTCGCGGTCGCCGGTGACCGGATGGGCGGTGAAGGCCACCCCCGCGCACCGCGGGTCGACCATGACCTGCACCAGGACCGCCATCGCCGCGGCTCCGCCGCCGTGCCGGTCGTGGTAGGCGGTGACCCGCGCGCTCTCCGCGGCGGCGAAGCATCGCCGTACCGCGTCACCCAACCCGGTGGGCGGCACGGTGAGGTAGGTCTCGTACAGGCCGGCGTACGAGGCGTCCGGCAGGTCCTCGGCCGCGCCCGAGGAGCGCACCGCGAACCGATCACCGCCCAGGCGCTCCGCCAGGGACGCGAGCTGGGTGTCCAGGTCCGGCTCGTGGACAGCGGCGGCGGTCACCACGATCCCGGGCGGCACGGGGAATCCGGCCGCGAGCAACTCGGCCAGCACGGCGGCCTTGCCGCCGAGCACGGTCCGATCGACGGCGGCCGCCTCAGCGACGGCCACGAGCGCCTGGTTCGAGCCCATCAGTTCACCACCATAGATAGCATCACAAACTATTGCGATGCTACAGTAGCCGTGCCGACCACGGTCGGCAAGAAACCAACCAGGCGAAGGAGGCCCGGGTGCTGCCGATGCGACCGGAACTGCTCAAAGGTCACCTCGACGCCCTGCTGCTGGCCGTGCTGGAACCCGGGCCGCAGCACGGCTACGCCGTCATCGAGGCACTGCGCACCAGCAGTGACGGCGCGCTCGATCTGCCGACCGGCACCGTCTACCCGGCCCTGCACCGGCTGGAACGGGCCGGTCTGATCGAAAGCGACTGGCACACCGTGGGCGGGCGCCGCCGCCGCGCCTACCAGCTCACCCCGTCCGGGCACACCGCCCTCGACGAGCAGCGCGCGATCTGGGACCAGTTCTCCACCGCGGTCACCGCGATCCTGAGCGGGCGGGCATGGCCGGCCACCGCGTGACCTCGACGGCCCGCACCCATGCCCAGGCGCGGGTGGACGCCTACCTGGCCGAGCTGGCCGACCTGCTGCGCGGCCCACGCCGGCGTCGCGCGCGGATCCTCGCCGAACTGCGCGACGGACTCGACCAGGCCATCGCCGATCACGTCGGCTACGGGTGCACCGAAGAGCAGGCCGTCGCAGCAGCGATCGACCAGTTCGGCACGCCGCGAGCCGTCGCGGCCGCGTTCGCCGGGGAACTGGCCACCGCCTACGCCCGGCACACCATCGCCTGGTACATCGCCACCGGACCGCTAGTCGGCCTCTGGTGGCTCCTGCTGCTGCAACCGCACCCCTGGCGCACCGGCCTGCTCGCCCTGCTGGCCGCGATCCCGGTCATCCCCCTGATCCCCATCGCGATCGCCACCGCCGCCGGGACCCTCGCCACCACCGGCC
>WNGE01009090.1_pt1 | contig 14096 bp, 19 predicted proteins | sample 5400651 | NCBI WGS metagenome assembly WNGE01 (sample SAMN13153370, study PRJNA577476) | soil metagenome | isolation source: 60 cm soil or saprolite under grassland replicate 2 | place: USA:California | collected 2016-06-15 | reverse complement strand
CGCTCGAATGGTTCGCGGTCGTCTTCCGCACCAGGCTGGCCCAAGCAGGACCGACGGACCAGCCCGAACTAGGCGAAGTCCTCGGATTCGCATGACCGCCGAGCATCAGATGACCCGCGCGGAGGCACTCCAGAGCATCCACCCCAGATCCAAAGGACCGGCTGCACCTGGTCCGGCTAGGGAGAATCCCTCGATGCGAACTAGCGCCAACCTGGTCTATGCGGGTCGTTCACGCAGGTCGGTGTCCAGCTGTCGCCGGTCATGGCCGGGTCCGGCCGCCAGCGTTGCTGTACTCATCTGCTGTACGGCGCTCGGGTGGTGGGCAAGCCCTGACCCCTTGCTTGTAAGGTACGCCCAGACTGTCCCGGACCGTCGCTCACATGGGCTCGCAGCCACGGCGGATCGGCCAGGATCCGCCAGCGTCGGCCTATGTTGTGGTCAGGATTGGTGGTCAGCTCCAACTGCGCCGCCGCGAGCTGTTGCATGCCAGGCTGGGCACTCACAGCCGAGTCTGATTCATGGGCTGTCCACGAAGGTCGGCAGTGTGCCAGCGCGACCCGTCTCCTCACGCCGATGGAGCTGCTGCTCGCGGTGCAGTGCGATACCGCCGTGCGAGTATGAAGCCTATGACCCTTGTGTTCAGCGTGCACAGCCGAGACAGTCTGTGGGTCGTGGTAGACCGGCGGCTGTCATACGGCGGCCGTCGACCACCGATCGACGATGCAGTGAAGATCATGAACCTCGAGACCATTGATGGCCACGGCCTGTTCGCATATGCGGGCCTTGGTGCCACGCCGAAGGGTACGCAGCCGTCCGAATGGATGAGCGCCGTTCTACGTGGACGCGGAGGCATGACATTTGAGCAGACTCTAGGTGTTCTGTCGGATGCGGCGACCAGGGAGCTGCCGAAGCACCTGGCATCAATGCCGGGCGGCGGGCATTTCATCATCGTCCCAGCGTTCGTGCGGGGTATCGGCTCCCGGCTCTACAGCATCGACAACGTGGTCGACCGTAAGACGCGGCAGCACTGGTACCGCTACACGAGTCATCAGCGCACGGCTGAGCCAGGGTCGCCGAGTATCCGTCTCGCTGCCGCAGGAACGGGCGGCATTTACATTGCTCGTAAGGACAGGGCCTGGCAGCGAGCGCTGCTGAGCCTCGTTAACGAGCACGACCGCGGCAAGATCTCAGACCACTTGATCGCTGATCAGCTTGCTAGGCTCAACTACGAAGCCTATCAAGCGGTCCGGGACGGCAGTGTTGGACCACGGTCCATCGTCGTCTGGTGTCGGCGGCCAGACGCTCGGCGAGTGACATCGGGAGGTGGACACCAGTTCTACACGGGGGTCGACCGTGATCGGGACTCGGATACGATCCCGTCGATCGGCAACGGAATGGACGACCAGGCAATCGCCAGGGTATTGATGAAACAGTTCCACCGGATCACCGATCAAGGCTTCACCCCGGCGGTGTTGAACGAGATGAACCGGCTGTTGGCCGGCATCCCGTCCGAGCCGGACGAGAGGCTCCGATGACGGGGCCAGGCGGTCGCTCACGTCGGAGCTTGGGGTGAGGGCTGGACTTCATCGGGGCCCATCCTCTCGATAGGCGCCAACCCGACCCGGGGAAGATCACGCGCAAGAGTGCCCGACGGGCATCATGTGTAGCGCGTAGCGGTGATGCTGGCTGGCGGGACGGTCGCTGACCTGGCCGACCGCCGGTCTGTCGGTCTGCCCGAATCCGGTGTCATCGGGTGCGGTTGTGGTCAGGCTTGGTGGTCAAGCTCAGCATCTAGACTTTGATGTGGCGGCACAGCACCCCTTGGCGCCGCTTCCCAGGAAGGTGGCATTTCTATGCCTGAGGTCGGCGGCTCCGTCTCGGAGGAGCGCATCGAACGCATCGAGATTCCGCTCACCCAGGGCGGCCTCAACAACAATTACGTCTCGCTGCGAGAGTACTTGTACTTTTTCCCTGAGGCTGCGATCGGCCCTGCTAATGCGCGGCGGGACGGGCAGGGCGCGCTGCTCACGCTGCGCTTTGAGGGGCTCCTCAAGCCGGTAGAGACCGACATCGCTGGCAACCACATGATCTTCCGCCGCCGGAGTCCTTGGGGGAGGTTCTTTGCTCATCATGGCCTCCGAGCAGGCGACAAGGTCGCTATCGAGAAGCGATCCGATTACGAGTATCGCATCATTCCCCTTCCCTGAGTCCGCGGCCGGAGTTGCATAACCGTGCCGAGGAGAACAACCATTCCTGGCCATCCTTCCGATAGGCGCCGATCGAACCGAACAAGATCACGGTCAAGGGTGCCCGGAGGGCATCACGTGTGACGGCGCCGCAGGCGCCGCCCTTGAGGGTGATCTTGCTTCGGCTCAAGACTCGAATCGTCGGGAGGATGGCCGCTCATTGCAATACGTGCGGTAGCGCTGGCTCGTTGCGGCGCTCAGCCCGGACGGTCGGCTGTGGGGACCAGGTGCGCGCCGACGCCGCCGTGGCCCGGCAGGGCCTAAGAGCGGCAGGAGGCGCGCCGGGCGCGTCACGGTTCCCCGGTTCTAGGTCGGCCTGGTTGCGGGCCTGGAGCTGCGCCGCATTGGAGTCGGCGCGCTCACGCGGTGCTTTGCCCAAGATCGGCGGCCACGTCCGCGCGGCGCGCTTCGCGCGCCCTTGAAGACGTACAGATATTGCTCACCACCCGGAAGGGCGCTAGACAGGAGGGGCGCTTGGTGCAACTTGAGGTGGGTGCGCAACAGGTTGCCGTGGTCCGGCCCATTAGAAAGTGGATCAGGCACCGCCACGCTGCACTCTCCTCAGACGGCATGGAGGATTTCTACAGGTGATGGTCAGCTCTGAGCTGTTGGCTTGTCATCACGATGGTGAGGGGCAGTCCTTGACATTCGCCTCGCCATCCCTGAGGATTGCGGCGCCGGGCAGGGCATCTTCCCAGCCTGCGGCGGTGCCGTACCATGGCATGAGAGTGCCCGGTGGGAGGGCATCAGGACAGGAGTGGCGTGACGGGTGAACCGAGGCCACCGGTTAACGAAGTAGTGCTCTCGGTGGCTCTGGCTCGGCAGTCGGCATTGTCTGGGCCGCTGCTGTCTGATGTTCTGGGTGACTGGTTTCAGACGCACCCACGCGTTGAGATTGCTCCGCCTTACGAGATGCCCCCAGAGACTCCAGGGCTGGTGGCGACCCCACAGGCACCACCTTTTCAGGTGATCATGGCTGCGCCCATGTTTCCGCGGTATTGGCTCGTGTCGCCAGATGACCAAGAGCTAGTCCAAGTTCAAACGAACTATCTCGCCATCAACTGGCGCCGTCGCGATGCCACTCATGACTACCCAGGCTATGACGAGATGCGTACGCGGTTTGTGTCTCTCCTGCAAACTGCAGAGTCTGGTTTGAGTCGTCACCAGGGAACGCTCAAGCCTACGAGGGTGGAGCTGACTTATATTAACCTTCTCCATCCGGATAATATATGGTCCTCACATGAAGGAACGCATAAAATAGTCGCGTTGACAGTTCCTAACGGACTAGATTACGAACGTTTGAGCTTTACTTATTCGCAGGCGCTTGTCGATTCTGAAAAACAGTTCTCTGGACGATTGCACGTTGTGTTGAATCCAGCAGTTGATTGGATCAAGCAGGAACCCCAGCTTATACTGACTCTAACCGCACGTAGCGCAGACCTAGCCGATCAGAACATCGATGCGGCCCTGCACTTCCTGGACCTCGCACACATCGCCGCCGAGGATTCCTTTCATCGCCTAATAAGCGAAGCTGCCCGGCAGGTATGGGGGTTGACGTGAGCGCAGGAATGTTGGACTTTTCAAACATCAGTCCGTGGGCACCAAGTCGCGGTGTTCCACAGATTGCTATCGCTCCTAAGAGTGACTATGATCAGCCAACGGCAACTCTCGGCCGGGAAAGTTCATATGGCAACCGTGTTGACACAGTCCTAAAGATCATTGACTTGGCCCGCAAGAATCCAACTGTTCAACCCCTTGCACTTGCGCGACTCGTGAGCTGGGTGAGTACTCTGCCGGAGGGTCTTCCTGACCCATTTGTGGCGATCGCCGACGATGGGAGTATCTCATCGGAGTGGGATATAGGCGGCAGTAGCCTGCACGTTACATTCATCGATGATACGGATGAAGTATATTTCTTTAGTCCTAATGGTGACGAGTGGGAGTCAACGCTTGATGCTGTGGACAAGATTTCGGGTGCTATGCGCGTAATCGCCTTGTCGTCCCGAAGGTGATGCATGCGGAGTGGCGGAACTTAATGCGCCTACGCCTATACATGATGAGTGCCGTGCCTTTCGCCTGGTTCGGCCTGACTGGGTCAAGCGCGACCTAGATCCGCCACGTCCCTCTTCTGTGGCATTTCAAGACCGCCGAGAAACTGGCGCGATGTCTGTGTATCTCGAAGATGAAATCCTAACCGCTGGGAGAAGCATCTCAGAGCTACAGAAAGCCTGGCATGGCTACTGGGTCTTTTACCTGACGGTCCGGCAGCTTAGAGGGGATTTTGGGCAAATAGTGACTCGAGATCACCAAGATTCTTTTCCGGGTCACGCGCTTATCAAAGACCCCACGGGTAAGCGATCGCAGGGCAAGAAATCGAAGATGGCAGCCAGCAGTGTGCTGGTTTCGGCAGGCAATGGTGATGTGGATGCTGTGGCTTCCGAGATGCCCGCCGTCTTATCTAGTGAGCCTACAACGGCAGATATACAGGGAGGACGTTGGTTGCGATTCTGGCGACGTTGGCGATGGTAAGGTAAATCCAGTCCCTAAATGCCTCGCCGTTGTGCGCTAGATAGACTTTTCGTCATGACGCGCTCCCCGTGGTCGCGCCGATCCAGGTGGTAGACGCGTCCGATCGCAGCCAGTGAGCCTGAACGCGGCATGGCTGTCCAACCGAACAGGATGAGGCCAACTTCAAGCAGGAGCTAGAGCAGGCGCTGCCAGAGATCATGAATGAGCTACCGCGTCGGTGTTCTCGGTCGTGTTAGGCACGATGCCGCCGCCGAGATCGCCGATCTGCCACACCAAGGACTCCAGCCGTGGCCGCAGCGTAACGGGCTAGCAGCTCCTCCTGCCGGGCCAGTTCGGTGGCGAGCGCCGCTCGTGGTTGGAACAGGCGCCTCACTGCACGGTCCAGGTCAGCATGGACGGCGGTCAGGTCGCCTGGCATGGCGCGCGGGTCATAGAGATCAGCCAAGGTGGCAGATGGATAGCCGCTCCGCACCTTCAGCACTTCTCGGGCGGCGTTCGCCACGCGTTCTCGCTGGTCAGGTGTAACCTCCGGGAACGGGAAGGTGTTGTAAACGATTTCGGCCGACAGCCGGAAGTCGCTCTTGATGCGCCCGCCGACAGTGGCCAGCCACGTGGTGAACATCTCCGAGCTGAGCGTGCCGAAGAGGTAATCGTCAGCAGCCTCTACCGTGAGGGTCGAGTCATGCGCGATATCCTCTGCCTCATAAAAGGCCATGGGGACATACCGGCGATGCTGAGATGAATGCCGAGGGACGAAGAGGTAGCGTGACGTCGGCTGCCGCACCTCGGCGAAGCGCAACGGATAGATCGCAAGCGCCCGCGTATTGCGCCGGTCGGAAGCTTCACGATAGGCACGGATCTTCTCGGCTCGCTTACGCAACTCCGGGCTAGACCGTATGAGCGCAGGCTCAGCGTGCTCGTCTATCCACAGGCACCACCGCTCAATGCCGTGCAAGGTGTTGTGTGACCCGATAAGGTGGCGCAGGAACTTGGCAGCAACCGGGTCGCGGTGTCGCAGGTCGGCCGCTTGCTCATCAGTGAGCAACAGGTTCCCGTCATCGTTCGGCATATTCCCGAACCGCATGATCGGGACGTCGCCCAGCGGCGTGCGGCGTTTCGATACGACGTCGAGCGGCCCGTCGACCAGGTACGCATTGATGCTCTTTGCTAGCTTTGCCGTGACCGTAGCCCCGTCGAGCTTGGGATGGTCGTAGATGATCTTCGTGGAAGCGGCCGCAGCAGTATCGGAGAAGCCGATGATGACGACGTGCACGGCGGCACTGCCCCGAGCTTCGGAGGCCCAGGCGAACGTGCGGTGGGCGAAGTTGATGGTGAAGCCGTTGCCGAATAGGCGTGGCCACAGTAGCTCCACCTGTTCGCCCTGGCAGACACTATTCGTAGAAACGAATGCCGCGCGAATGGGCGTGTTGCGAAGATAATCGAAGGCTTTCACATACCAGGCGGCTACGTAGTCGAGGTTCCCGAACGAGCGCCAGCCGTGAAAGACCCGTAGCATGTCTGCCTGCTGTTCGGCGGAGCGTATCTTCTTGCCGCGGTACGGTGGGTTGCCTACGATGTAGGAGCACTTCTCCGGCGGTAGAATGGCCTTCCAGTCAAGTGCGAGGGCGTTCTTGATATGCAGGTGGGGAGTAACCGTCAGCGGGATGCGCGGGACGTACTCGCCGAACTCACGTGACAAAGCCATGTTCGCCTGGTGGTCGACAAGGTACAGAGCGACCTCGGCGATGCGGGATGGGAACTCCTCAATCTCGATGCCGTAGAATTGATCGACATCGACCTGGCTGAGCAGCTCGGCGATCAGCTGTTGTTGATGATCACCGGACATGCCCCGGATTCGAATGAGGGCTTCAAGTTCCAGTCGGCGCAATTCTCGGTAGGCCACGACCAGGAAATTGCCGCAGCCCATGGCTGGGTCGACAATCCTGATGGTTCCCAGCTTCCGGCAGAACTGCCTGAGCTGGTTCACGTTGCGGCAGGCGTCCAACTCTGACTGGAGATCATCGAGGAACAGCGGCTGGAGAGCTTTCAGGATTGACTGCTCGCTGGTGTAGTGCGCCCCGAGTTGTCGCCGCTCGTCTGCGTTAAGTACTGCCTGGAACATGGAGCCGAAGACAGCCGGGGATACTGCCGACCAGTCGAAAGCACAGCACTCCAGGAGCAGTGTGCGCATGCTCCCAGTGAACGACGGGATCGGCAGGCGCTCAGCGAACAGACCGCCATTGACGTAGGGAAATCGCGCCAGCTCCTCGTCGAGCGTGCTGAAGCGTTCCGACTCAGGCGTGTTGAGCACCTCGTACAACTCATTCAACCGTGCGCCGACGTCTCGGCCGTCCTCCCTGGTGCCAAGGACCAGCTCATGGAAGATGGCTCTTTGCCAGATACCGGTATCGTCCGCGAACAGGCAGAACAGCAGCCGGACGAGCCAGCGGGTCAAGTCGTGCACGGGATAGCCGGAGTCCTCTAGTCCGTCGAACACCCGCCCCATCAGCTCGGCTGCGGCAATATTTGCTTTCGGTTCTTCGGCCCAGTTGTGGTGCTGATAGCCAGCGATGAACGCGAAGAGATCGAGATGATCGGGAAGCTCCGCCAGATCAAACTCGACAGTACTGTCTTCCTCCAGATCGACCGCGTGGAACTTGCCGAAGTCACTCGTGATGATCATTTTTGGCATCTCGCGCTCGGCCACACTGCCCAAGTAGTCGAGGGCCTGGCCGACAGCCTGGTCGAGATCCTTGCCAGCTGACTTGTGCTCGATGGCAACGACCGCGGGCCAGAACGCGTCCAGGCTGCCTGCGCCGCCTGTGGAGATGCGCCGAGCCTGTTGCTCGAAGGTGACAAAGCGGCGCCTGGAGATCCCAAAGATGTTGAACCAGTCGTTCCAGAATGACTGCGCTTCAGCACGTTCACGCGTCTCGCCACGCCAGTCAGCAACGAACGCGTGGGCCCGCGCACGCATCTCGGTCCAAGTCAACGGTTGCGCTGGCACACGCCCTCCTCTGGAGATTGCACAACCTGATGAAGGTCATGATTCCACGGACTAAGCGGTTCCATCGGGTCGTGCTGTCCGGCGCGGCGTGAGATGTTCCCCGGTAGGCTGCTGCTGAAGCGGGCTTCCCAGCAGTTACGCCGAGCGTCGGCAAGTCGCCGGTACTGTCGGGGTGTGATGACCGTGAGGGACGCAGCGGCGCTCGCCGAGAGGCTGCTTGCTGAAGCGCTGCCCCGTCGCTGGCGGCACGTTCGATCCGTGGCGCGGCGAGCGAGGTGGGTTGCCAGGAAGCTCTCGCTTTCTGATGACGTGATCGCGGCTGCTTGGCTGCACGACGTCGGCTACGCCTCGGAGCTGGTGGACACAGGGTTTCACCCGTTGGACGGTGCACGGTATCTTCGCCGTGCTGGTGTCAACGGGCAGGTCGTCAGTCTGGTTGCCTATCACTCGTGCGCTGAGATTGAGGCTGACGTGCGTGGTCTTGGCGACGTGCTCACGTCGGAGTTCAAGCCCGGAGATCCGCTTCTCACTGATGTCTTGCTCTACTGCGACATGACGACCGGACCGGATGGCGACTATGTGCGGCCCGCTGACCGGCTGGTTGAGATCCGTGGCCGGTATGGTCCCGATCACGAGGTCACCCGGTTCGTTGAGCAGGCTGCTTCCGAGATTCTTACCACGGCCGCACGAGTCGAGGAACTGCTTGCGGCTCAGCCGAGATAGGGCTGGGCCCGCTTGTCTAGGTAGTGCTGGATGCGCTGGCGCATCGACGGGTGCATCGCAAGTCCGGCACGGCGTCCGGGGAGACCCATTGCGGCTCGGAAGACTCGCTGCTGGGCTTGAGCTGGCCTCTGACCGGCCGGGCGGTGAAGACGATCGAGAACTCCTGGCGGACCTCGTCGTTGCTGGTATAGCGGATCACGTGGCGCGGGCTGGTGTAGATCCCGACCAGACCGGTGATCTCGCATGTGATCCCGGTCTCTTCCTGGGTCTCGCGGACCGCTGCGCCGGTGATTGACTCGCCGAGGTCCATGCCGCCGCCAGGGACGGCCCAGTTGTCGTTGTCGGTGCGGCGGATCATCAGGATCTCGCCCTGGTCGTTGACGACGATCACGTTCGCCGATGGCACGGGGCTGTTGGCCTTTGGCGCAGTGGGGTCGTTGAGGTAGTCGATCCGCTCAGACATCGTCGATCACCTTCTGGCCGTTCCAGGTCTTGCGGGTCTGGTCCCATACCCGGTCGAAGCTGCGTGCGTAGGTCTGGAAAAGGGTTCCGGAGCTGAGATGCCGTAGGTGCAGGACCGGGGCGAAATGAGCAGGCACCCCGTAGGCCGGTCGTCACAACCTCGGCGTCGTCGGGGATCGCTGGTGGGCTGGTCTGTGACCGTGTGCTGTTGCTGGTGTCCGGGGGTCAGGCTGGGCGGGTGGCCTCGGCGATGACGCGGGCGAACCCGGCGGGGGCGTCGAAGGCCGCGGCGTGACCGGCTCCTTCGATCTCCTGCACCCGGGCGCGGGGGATGGCTGCGGCCAGTGACCGGGTGACGCGCCTGAGGGTGGTGTGGCTTCGGGTGCCGCAGGTGACCACGACCGGCCGGGTGATCGTTGCCAGTTGCGCGGCGGGCGGGTAGCCGCCGATGCCCATGCGGATGTCGGCGAGGGCGGCCTTGGCGTTGTCGCGGGCCGTGCGCCGCCACTCCTGGGGGAACGCGTCCCAGGCCGTTCCGCCGTCGTGGTAGCTGTAGGCGAACCGCAGGAAGGTTTCCGCGGCGTCGGCGTGCTTGCCCCGCAGGGCCAGCCAGCCCATCCTCGACAGGGCCGCGATCTGCGCCCGGGTGGGGGGATGGCGGGTGACATGCCACGGCGACTCATGGGCGATGACGGCGCGGACCAGATCGGGCCGGCGTGCGGCCAGGTCGATCGCGATGGTCGCCGCGACGCTGATGCCGGCCACCACCGCCGGCGCGGCACCCAGGATGTCGAGCAGCGCCGCGGCGTCGGCGGTATGCGCGGGGATCGACCGGACCGGTTCTCCTTTCGACCGGCCGCAGCCGCGCCGGTCGTAGGCGATGACGCGGCCGGCCCGGGCCAGGTCGCCGGGCAGGCCACCCCAGGTGGACGACGTCGCGCCCGCCGGGTGGATCAAAACGATGGGAACGCCGTCTCCCTTGTCCTCGTAATACAGTTCGCCGCCGCCGGTCCTCGCGATGCTCATCGCGTCCTCCCTGTGCTTTCTTTCTGGCCGGGCCAGGCCGGCCGCGCCCGCCGCGGGCCTAACCGGCCGGGGCGTGGTGGGCGACCAGCATGTCTACCGCCTCATCGGCCAGGCGGGCCCACCGGTCGCCGCCCGGTTCGTTGGCGATCTGCATCCCGGCGATCCCGTGCGTGGTGGCCATGAACAGATCCAGTGCGCGCTGGCCGCGCAGGCCGGCGGCCTCGGCTATCTCCCGGGTCGAGGCCAGGGTGGTCAGCCCGATGGCCAGCGATTCCGGCGACGGGGCGAACCCGGGGATCGGCCGCTGGAACAGCAGCTGGTACCGGAACGGGTCCTCCACCGCCGCCCGGACGAACGTTCTGGCCCGGTTCCGCAGCGCCTCCGCCGCGGTCCGGCCGGGCGGGCTGCCCAGGATCTGCTCGGCGAACTGGCGCATCCTAGGTGTATAGAGACGGCGCCCGCATCCCGGCCCCGGCGGCCAGGTCGCGCAGCGACAAGCCCGCGATCCCATCGCGCCTGACCAGCTCCCACGCCGCCGCGAGGATCTCGGCGCGGGTCCGCTCCCTTTTCCGGGTGCGCACGTCTGGGGTTCCGAACGTCATTCGTGCTTCCTAACTATGTTAAGGAAATTTAACGCTGTCAGACCTGAGGGTGTCAAGGCCGGGCCGGCGCGCAGCAGTGGTCCTCGCACCGCTGGCGGCCAAGCGGTGCCCCGGGCACAGGTGCGGTGAGCGCCTGCAACCCGGCCGGTGCGTCCCGGTGCGTCCCGGCGCGGCGCGGTGCGCCCGGAGGTGCCTCAACCTAGTGGCAGCACTCCGCCCAATGCCTCTGGCGCGATGGCAATGCCTCAAGATCTCTGGCACAGGACAACCGCCTGCCCGTTAGTGATCTTGCAACCTGCACGCTTCCGTCCCTTCTGCCATCATCAACTCTCGCCAAGTCTTCGACTACACACCCATGCATCATCTGATGATCATGGTCGGCTCTGACGAGGCCCGGTTATGCGCTTACCTGCACGCGGACGGCCGACCTTCGTGGCCGAGTCGAGATCGTATGCCAGTTCCGCCCTAGTTCCGCCGGACGCCGCGAGCGAGCCAGGAGCGGTGAGAACCGATGGGACGCGTATCCGCAGGTAAGGCAGAACAGAACGTTCACCGTGGCAGGTCACCGAACGGCAGGTGAAGGTTCGAGCTGTACTTCGACATCGGCGCACATGTGCCAAGTCCAGTCCGGAAGGGTGCTCCCTACCCGCCGAGACTCTTCCAGACCCCTCCCGACCCTCAGCCTGTTACTCCATCAGCGAAGACTTCCGGTAGTCCCCACCAATGTCCCCACTAGGCCGTTCGATAAGCTCGAAATAGTGCTTTGACCTGGAGCCCCCTTACGGAATCGAATCGTAGACCTTCTCCTTACCATCACCACCATCAGCCAGCCCAAAGACCGCCGCACAGAGCCTGACCAGGCTGAACGCTAGCTCACGCTAGCGGAGACCAGCCCTAGCCAGCCCTGCCCGGCGGCATTCTGCCCCCCAAAGTGCCCCCCGGGATGATCTTCTGATGCCCAGCCAAGAGCAACCCATCAAATAGTCGAACACGCGTTCGCCCATCTCCCTGGACAAGCAGGTCGTCATGCGCCAACGCGGGCGTGCAGGCCGGTTCTGGGCACACGCTCGCAAAACCCAGCCACCACCATCCCTCACCCGGCTGCATCCCCAGCTGCGCAAGTCAATACCAGCAGCACCAAGCACAGCCCAGCGCACCAAAGCACCACCGAGCGGAACATGCTCCCCCATGACCGCCGACAACGGCGCCAGCGCCAGCACCCCTGCCCGGTGCCCAGCGAACACCTCGAACTCTTCCGCCGATCCCCGCCTCCCCATGATAGAGGGCGACGTGCTCGGCAGAGTTCAAGCCTCGCCATCGACCCCGCGGCCAAGGCCGAGCCCCGCCGCCCCAACTACCGCTTCTGCCGATGAGCGAGCCCGCCGTGTCATACGTATGACCGAGGTGTCATGCAACGCGTTAAATGCGCGTATGGTATATGACAGTCGCGACATCATTAACTATCCTTGAGAGCTTGGTCTTATGAAACAGTGGAGGTGGCGGCTAAGCAGAGGCACCCAGGCGGTCCTGGATCTTGATCTCGGCCAGAGGCTGGACTGTCAACCTATTCAGGGGTGAAATGAGAACACGAGTTTTCGTGGGAAGCTCCGGCGAGGCTCTCGACATTTCTTATGCAGTGCAAGAGGAGCTCAACCGCGATTTTGAAGTGACAGTCTGGAATCAGGACGTTTTTCGTCTATCCCATGACGCACTTGACTCCTTGCTGCAAGCCCTGGATTCGTCGGACGCCGGAGTCTTCGTTCTGAAACCAGATGATGTGACCGAGAGCCGAGGCGATGCTAGCCCCAGCGTGCGGGACAATGTCATATTCGAACTGGGTATGTTCATTGGCCGCCTTGGGCGGGACAGGACTTTTATGTTGATGCCGACTACGCCAGCTGTTCGACTGCCAAGTGATCTGGCCGGCGTAATAACGGCCCGGTATGACGCTGGCCGTTTCGACCGGCAACCGCGCGCGGCCATAGGTTCAGCATGCAACCAAATCCGGCAGGCGGTAAGAGCAATCCAGCCTCGCATGGCTACGGAGCCAAGATCCCGCTCACGCCTGGACCGGGCAATGAGCCGGATGAGTAAGGACCTGGAGCGCTTTCTAGCAGAAAACGCGGTGATACCGGATGATCATAGCATCACTATGTGGCCGGAACCGGTGACCCTCCAGCTTGGGCGAGCGAGCGTATTCATCGAAACGGGACGCATTCAGAATTGCCTGCCAGCGGACTCTCGGGGGGTGATAGCGCTCCCTGCCAATGAATACTTCGACGACGAGTGCATTACCGATACTAACAGTTCCCTCGGCGCCTTTGTACAGCATCATTTCAAGGACAGTGTTGCGGACTTCGTCCGGCAGGTACAGGCACAGCTGGGCGACGTGCCCTCGCAACGAGTCCCGCGAGCGGAACGCCGAATCGATGAGAGCTACGGGATTGGGGAGACTGTATTCCTCCAGCACCCGCCGGATTACCGGTTGATTCTGGTCTCGGCTACCACTGAGCGGACAGGGATCGGGCTGCGCGCCGAGCCCCACTTCCTGTACGCTGGACTTGAGGGGATTGCCGAGGCTATGAACGAGCGGCGGCTCAATTCTCTTACTATGCCAGTACTCGGGTCCGGCCACGGCGGGATGCCATTGCCTATTGCTATACTGTTCAATCTCCTCGCGGTACGTTCTATCCTCGCTGAGGACCTTGGCCGGCACATGAGAGAGGTCCGGATCATCGTTTTCGATGGCGATGCCAAGGGAATTGCGCGCACGACTATGAATAACATTGTTTCACATGTAGTCCCAACCTAAACTGCACTGGCGGCAAGCTTGGGAGATGCCGATGGCGGACCCGTATCAACTCAAGCGTTTCGTGGAAGCACAAGATAAAAACGGGGTGTACGAGGAGGCTGTATACGAATTGCGGGCTGGCCAGAAGGTGGGCCACTGGTCGTGGTTCATCTTTCCGCAGATCGCAGGACTGGGCCAAAGCTACATGTCACGAATGTTCGCGATCTCCTCTCTGGCCGAAGCGCAAGCCTACCTGCAGCATCCAGTACTCGGACCCCGCCTAACTACGTGTGCACAGATCCTGCTGGGGATCGACGGCAAAAGTGCTACCGAGATTCTTGGTGTAATAGACACGATGAAGCTTCGGTCCTCAATGACGCTCTTTATGAGCGCGGCGACGGATACGGCTATCTTCCAAGATGTACTTGACAAGTACTTCAACGGCTCACCCGACCAGGATACGATCGTGCGGCTACGAGCAGCGATCAGTAGTGACTGATACGAGTTCAGACTCTGACGCCTTCGGAGCAGATATCTCTGGAAGGGCGGATCGCGTCGGTGGCTCCGCACTCTTCTGGCACCCCTCTATGTCAAGAGGGCGTCGTTCCCGCCTCGTGAGTGTGCGCCGGTCCTCGCCGTTGTCAAGCAGACTTCGCTTGACAACGGCTGCGGTCCGGCTTTGATCGAGAGGCGCCGGGAACTGGCTGGAG